>Ga0302325_10022299_pt1 | contig 13250 bp, 9 predicted proteins | sample Palsa_T0_2_FD_201948 | JGI IMG/M metagenome (GOLD analysis project Ga0302325, IMG submission 201948) | Peat permafrost microbial communities from Stordalen Mire near Abisko, Sweden - Palsa_T0_2 | ecosystem: Environmental > Terrestrial > Soil > Palsa > Peat permafrost | place: Sweden: Abisko... | reverse complement strand
GCTGCTCGCGTTCCATCCGGCCGCCGCGCGCGCGCATACGGTCGATGGCCCGGCTCCGCGCCTGCGTCACCAGCCATGCGGCCACGGTTCCACGGCTGGGATCGTAGTTCGCCGCTGTCCGCCACACTTGTGTGTAGACGTCCAAAGTAACTTCTTCTGCGTCTTCCCTGTGCCCCAACATCCGCAATGCTACAGAATATACCAACGAGTTGGACTCATCGTAGAGTGCTGCCAGGCCGGACTGATCGCCGCCCGCCGCCCGGCCGACATACTCCTTCCATGCCAACTCTCGCATCGCGCGTGGCGATAATCCAGGCTTACTTCCCATTACGAGTGACTCCGCGGCTCCGGATTAGCGTAACATAGTCACGCGGCTTCGCGCCTTCGAGGGCTCGCGGCCTCACCTTGTTGCCGTGTTCGCGCGACAGCGAATGCCTGCGTCTCCCAGACTCCCAGGTGAGGCAGAATCAAAAATGGTTTTGGGCGACCAGTCAGGCAAGTGTTGCTTCGAACACCTCCTCCGGCGTCAGTCGTTAACGAAGTCTCGAGTCTTGCCGTCTTGTTAATTTCGAGAGAATCACTCAGGGGAGACGCCAATGCCGTTTTTGCCAGGCGCGGGGTTAGGTTCGGTATCTCAAGACTTGCGATTCGGATTGCGCACCTTGCGCAAGAACCCCGGCTTCTCCATTGCCGCAATTGGCACTCTCGCGCTGGGCATTGGCGCCACCACCGTTATCTTCAGTATCGTTAGCGGCGTGCTACTGCGCCCGTTGCCATTCGCCGACCCCAATAGACTGGTGCAGTTGACCGAAATCTCGTCCCGGGACGAGGCCGGACCTGTCATTTATCCGGACCTGGAGGTCTGGCGCGACCAGAGTACATCGTTTGAGGCAATGGCCGCTTACTCCACTGTCAGCCGGAACCTTCAGAACGTTGCCGATCCGGAACGGGTTGCGACCGTAGCCGCCGAGCGCAGCCTGTTCCACACACTGGGGGTCGAAGCGATCGCCGGCCGGACATTTCTCGCTGATGATCCGCCTCAAGTGGTAGTCATCAGCGAAGGTTTCTGGAAACGCCATTTTGGAGCCGACCCATCGGCGGTCGGACGGAAGATTACATTTGACGGAGAGGGCTTCACGGTCATCGGTGTAATGCCAGACCGATTTCAGTTCCCGTACCGCGCCACTTACACGGATGCGTGGATCCCCTGGGAGGCGCCGCCGCAATTCCGGCAAATGCGAACCTATCGCGCCGATTTTGTCGTGGCGCGGGTGAAGCCGGGCATACCTATGGACCAGGCGCTCACCGAATTGAACGTGATCGCCAGGCGTCTCGAGATGCAACATCCGGAGACCAACCGGGGCCGGCGAGCGCGCATCACGCCGCTTTCCGAAGTTGTCGCCGGGAGGGTCCGTAACTCCCTGCTGGTGCTGTTCGGCGCTGTCGGAATGGTTTTGCTGGTGGCATGCGCGAATGTGGCAAACCTCCTGCTTGCGCGGGCGGCCACACGGACGCGGGAAGTCGCGATTCGTGCTGCCCTTGGCGCTCAGCGCTCGCGCCTGGTATTTCAATTCCTGACAGAGAGCATCTTGCTGGCGCTTGGCGGCGGCCTATCGGGGTGGGCGATCGCAACCTGGGGTGGGACCCTTCTCGTTAAACTCGCAGCGAGCGATATTCCGAGGTCTTCGGAAATCAGCTTCGATTGGCGCGTCTTCACGTTCCTGGCGGCGACGTGCTTGGTGACCGGCATTGGCTTCGGCCTGGCGCCGGCTATCGGCGCGTCGCGCGTGGCTTTCCACAGCGCTCTGAGGAAGTCCGGAGGCCGCGGACCTGCAGCGTCTTCGCGGTTCCGCGATGTACTGGTGGTAGTGGAGATCGCTGCCGCCTTCGTGCTGCTGATTGGCGCCGGTCTGCTGCTCCGCACGTTCCTCTCGCTGCGGAATACGCAAACTGGACTTAAGGCGGAAAACGTCCTCACACTGCACCTGACGGTACCCGCAACCCGGACCCCCGGCGCCGGCGCGCAGTACTGCCGGGAGATCGAAGAGCGCATCCAGCGGATTCCAGGCGTTCGCGCCGTAGGCCTGGTTTCGTTGCTGCCGTTGCAGGACTGGGGCTGGACTGCGCGGATTTCCGTCGCTGGACGGCCCGAGGAAGGCGCCGCGCCGATGCTTGCGGAACTTCGGTATGTCAGCCCCGGCTATTTCCGTGCGCTCGGCATTCCAATCCGAAAGGGCCGTAGCTTTACCGATTTCGACCGTGGTGATTCCGCCCCGGTGATCTTGATCAACGACGCGCTGGAGCGCCAGTATTTTCCAAACCAAGATCCGATTGGCCAGCGAATTGATGACCGGGGCGCCATTGTCGGCATCGTGGGCGATGTTCGCCAGTTTGGTCTCGACCGTCCGCCCGCTCCCGAGATCTACTTTCCTCTCGCCCAGAATTTCGCTCAGCGCCCGGACTCGGGCATGTCTCTCGTCGTCAGCGCGATTATCCCGCCTCAGTCGTTGGCCCGCTCAGTCGTCGGCGCCATACGCCAGGTGAATCCCAATCAGGCAGTGTTTAATATTAAGACCATGCAGCGAGTAATAGCCGATTCGCTGTCGAACCTGAATCTCTACCTGTGGCTACTCGGCGTCTTCGCCGGGATCGCTCTGGCGCTGGCGGTTGCCGGCATCTATGGAGTGGTCTCATATGCGGTCGCCTCGCGTGCACAGGAATTCGCTATTCGATTAGCTCTCGGCGCCGATGCCGGCGGAGTGTTGCGACTTGTACTCGGCCACGTCGCGGTGCTGATTGGGATCGGACTTGCAATTGGCCTGACCGCCGCCGCCGGCCTCACTGGGTTGTTACAAGCGCTGCTCTTCGGAGTTAGCCCGATGGATCCTGGGACACTCGTGGCAGTGGCGGCGCTGCTGACCGCAGTGGCGCTGGCTGCGTGCTTTATTCCGGCGCAGCGGGCGATGCGACTCGACCCCGCCATCGCGCTGCGGTACGAATAGGCTGGACAAAAACTGGCGGCACGGGCGGGTTAGTTAGCAATCTGCCGCAGAATGACAATCCAATGTCACTTACTTTGTCCGGAGCCGTAGGGCGGACCCCCAGGCCCGCGGCCGCCCCCCCGGTCGGCCTCTCCATGGATCGCATCGGCCTGATTGGGCTGGCGAAGAGCGGGTCCAGGGGGACCCGCGCGGACCAGGGGGTCCGCCCTACAGCCTCCTATGTTGGATACTCTTCCATCGTCCGCGGATTATAGGCCCAATGGAACTCCAACTCATAAGCTAAAGATTTCGCCAAGCCGTCTAAGTCCGGAAACAGGGTGGCGAATGTAATATTCATCCGGTATAACTCGCGCATTCCAACTTCGCGAATGGAGTTAGTCAAGACGAACTTCGCCAGTATGTTGTCCTGGCCGGAGTGGCCGAGAATTTCTTCCAGCGGCACATCCAGCACGCCGGGCACGGCGAACGTGCCGGATTGCGCAATCAGCCGCCGGTTCATGGTGTGTGGCTCGCCAATCCAGATGAAGCGATTATGCCCATTCAGAAAGTAACGCACGAAGTTCCCCTTAAGACGCGGATCCATGCGGCCATGCTTCAGCGCGCGGCTGCTATCCACGCGCGCGGGGTTCATCGCCCACACCACGCCGTCGCCAGTTGTGCGCTCCAGCGCAAAGAATGCGGCTACGTAGGGCGACCAGGTGAAGTCGATCAAGCGCGTGGGCGCGCCGTGGTGCTGCATCAGCGCCATCCATTGGAAATCGTCATCGGGGTCGGGCGGCTTGTCGAGAAACTGGTGGGCTTTGCGCTTGAATACGCGTAGAATGCGCGCCTCCTGTTTGGTCCACGCTTTGGGCGAGACGCCGAACGCCTGCAGGTAGCGCGAGAGCGAGCTATAGAGAGGCCAGCGCTCGTCGCGTTCGCCGCGAAAGGCCCACTGCGAATAGGGCGGGTTGACGATCAGCTTCAGAAAGTCGTCCCACGATTTCAACCGGAACACGCGGTAAGCGGGTCCAGGTAGCTTGCGGGCCGGCATCGCTAGGCTTGAAACCGGTACATGGCCTGCTCAATCGGAACGCCGCGGACGTCGATGCGCTTGAGATCGGTGGACCCAACGGCATGCGCTTCCGCCAGCAGCAGCGTGTTATCGCAGGTTTCGAACGGCGCCGTCCCACGCGTGGCGCGCGGGCTGTAGCCCATCGCTGCGGTAGCCACGGCATCGGTGCAAACCGGGTTCAACCCCGCCAGCAGCACGCCCGGCTTCACTATCCGCACGCCCCTGATCCAAGGGCCTTCGCCGCCGGCGATGGTTTCCACGCCGTCGATAATCGCAAGGTGAATCGGCCGCGCGGCCGCCAGATCGGCCACGATGTGCGGCACCCGGTAGCCCGGGTCGTGGTTGGCGCCGAAGTGCAATTCCTGCGGCGCCGATTTCGAAGGCTGCCGCTTGCCTTCGTGGCCCACGTGAATCCGCCCGCTAGTGGGCTTCTCATTGGGCGCGTCTACGCCGGCGTCGTCGCCATAGATGGATGCCGGAATTGTGCCGAAACAGTTCTTAAGTGAGAGCGTAACACCGCAGGTGGCATGATTCTTCAGCTTCGCCATGCTTACATAGACATCTGTGTCTTCGTAAGAATGGTTCAAATCGTAGGCGGGATACATGTACGCGCTACCGGGGACCGTCAAGCGCGAATAACTCTTCCCCTTGCCGATCGCATTGGTGTTTTCGAATTCCACGTTGGCGGCGGATTGAAGAGCGCGCACGTCCCAACCGGATGCAACCATCACTTCCTCCAGCGGGCCCGCCGCAGCCCAGGCGCTTTCCACAAAGCGAATACGCGTGGCGCCCGCGCGGCCCATCAGGTACGCGGCTGCGCCGAGCAGTTTCGGGTGGGTGTAATGCGTGAGGGCGGGTGCGCGTCCCTGCACGCGCGTGCCTGGGCTGCCGGTCATATTAACCTTGATGGTTACGGTCTTATTCCGAACCAAACCCCCGATGCCGCCAAGCTGATCGAACATCAGGTTCAGTTTGGCAGTGAGGTCCTCATCGTAGGAGGCGCACTTGGATATGGATACAGGCGCCAGCGGAGCGTTGTCCGCGGCCTTGAGCAGAGGGATTGCCGCGACGGCGGCGAGCAGTTCTCTTCGAGTCATGCCGATTTGCTCCAGTTTGTTTGATGGTAGCGCAATCGGCGGCTGTCAGCGGGTTGTCAACGACGTCGGTTCAGTCACTGGCCAAGTTGTCTCAGCGTCCCGTCGTCAAGCGCTCCGCTACCCGCAGGCCGCCCGCGCGCTGAATTCCCGGGACTGGAAAGTCGCGGATAAAATCATCATCCGAGCCGCCAAATACGGTTCCTTCGCGGCGCAGTTTTACGCTAACAGGCGCCACCGCCGCTGCGAACTGCGCCCAGATCCCCGCCTTCTTCGTGCCGATCAATTCGATAGCTTCCGGATGGTCGCGGTGCAGGTAGGCGAGAGCCGTCAGGATGTCCTGCACGCGGCATTGATCGTCGCTTGCGTTGAACGTGAGAAAATTCCGTACCCCGCGATCGCGCGGCGCCACGGCGGTTCCGGTCTGGAACGCATCGATCAAGAGGACGGGGCGCGCGGCGGCGCGAATCTCGCGGAAGGCGGCGGTCTGACGGGCGCCCGCCACGCCATCCGGATCGACGATCAACGCCGGCGCGCCGCGGCCTTCGAACCAGACTCCGTGAACGCGATCTCCGGCGCCGGGGCGGTTCAATGTCATGCCTTCGCCATCACGATGCGACTCCACCTTCTCCGGCCACTCCGCCGCGAGGGCCAATCGCAGGGCTTCGCGCAACGTCTCAAGAGCGCCGCCATCCCGCTGAGCCTCGGCCATCCGCTTCCATTGCTCGAAGATCTGCGCGTAAGTGAGAGCGTTGGCGGGCAGTGTACGTCCCGATAGCGCCAGCATATTTTGCAGCATCTCCAGGTGCGGATTATTCTCCGAGAACTTTTTGCCGGCGGCCTCTCCGAGAATGCGCTGACCGAAGAACCGGTAGACTGCCTCGCGGTTCTGCTGGTTGAAATTGTGCGGGGCTTCGAGTTGCATGGTCTCGACATTGCTTCCCTGCCCATAGAGATCGTAGATGGCGCGGATGGCCGGGAACTCTTCTTTGGGCGTGTTGCGCGTCCAATCGCCGGTGGCGGAAACCAACAGCATCGGCTTGGGCGCGAACATCGAGGCGACCTCCACGTTATTGGTTCCAATGCGCAGACCGGGCGTGTTTTCGCAGACGTCGCCACCCTGCATGATGGCGGAGACCATGTTCACGGGCGCGGCGAATTGCAGACGGTCGTCCACGGCCGCCAGCATCATGGTCTGGGTGGCGCCGCCGGACGCTCCGGCCATGGCGATGCGGGCGGAATCGACGTCGTCTAGCGAAGCCACAAAATCGAGCGCGCGGCTGGCATTCCAGAACTGCAGCCCGAACGGACCGAAGGACCACAACTGCTCCACCGGACCGCCGAATGCGTGCGGCGTCTGCAGCGTGTCGTTATAGCCCACCATATCCCAGGCGAACACGACGTATCCCTGCCGGGCGAGGCTGATGCCGAAGGAGGGGCCCGAATCGAGCGGCTCATTTTCCAGGCGGCCGTAAGTCCAGTGGCCGTGCGGATTCAGAACCGCTGGATGCTTGCCCGCGGCATGCAGCGGACGGTACAGATTGCCGCCCAGGTAGTAGCCGGGCATGGTTTCGAGCAGCACCTTTTCGATGGTGCAGTCGCGGTTCTCCAGGCGCCCGAAGATTTGCGCATGCAGCGGCGTGCGTTCGGGCATGGGAAGCATGCCGGCTGCGGATAGAATTTGCCGGCGCAGTTGAGCCTTGCGCTTTTCCCAGTCGCCGCGCGTTGCATAGGTTCGCAGAGCGAAGTGCGTATCGGTGCCGGGGGTTTGCGTGTTGCGCGCGTCCTGAGCGGGCGGCTGTGCGAAAAGGACGAGCGCGGTTGCAGGGGCGCAGAGGATGGCGGCGGTGAGTCTCATGGCTTGGACCGTTTTCGATTATCGCGCGAATGACGGCCGCGCGCGCCCCCTCCACTTTGCTCCAGAAAGTACTTGAAACCGCACGCCGCTTGCGCTATGCTGGATTGCAATGGCGGCCCTACGGCCTGAACCCGTGTTGCTTCACGACCGCGCGATGGATAATCTGCGGTATATCCGCCGGACCATTGAGCGCGCCGGTTCCTTCACGGCGGTGCCGGGGCTGGGCGGCGTGTTGATGGGTTCCACGGCGCTGGCGGCGGCTTTTATCGCGGGGCCGCGAACGGCGGATGCCCGCTGGCTGACGGTTTGGCTGGTGGAGGCGGTGGCGGCGCTGCTGATCGGGATTTTGGGTGCTGCGGTGAAGTCGCGGCGCGCCGGCTTGACGCTGCTGTCGGGTCCGGGACGGAAGTTTGTAGCCGGGTTTGCGCCTCCCATGATCGCGGGAGCGGTGTTGAGTGCGGTACTGTTCCGCGCAGGGCTGGGCGAGTTTCTGCCGGGCGTATGGCTGCTGCTTTATGGAGCGGCCATCCTTTCGGGCGGGTGGGCCTCGGTACGGGTTGTGCCCATGATGGGGGCGTGTTTCATGGCGGCGGGGACGGTTGCGCTGTTTTGGCCCGCGGCCCCGGGCGATGTTTTTCTGGCTGCCGGGTTTGGCGGCCTGCATATTCTCTTTGGAGCGGTAATCTCGATTCGTTATGGCGGCTAAAACCAATACGGCGCGGCGCGAGCGCGATAAGAAGCAGTTGGCCCTTCCCATCGCAGTGCCGTCGGCGGCCGGCGCGCAGAAGCTGGACCGGCTGATTCACGAACGGCTGCGCCTGGGCATTCTGAGCGCGCTTTCAGTCAACGAAACGCTGACGTTCAGCGACCTCAAGAAGCTTCTCGACACCACTGACGGCAACCTCAGCGTGCATGCACGCAAACTGGAGGAAGCCGGCTATCTCTCGTGCCAGAAATCGTTCGAAGGGCGGATGCCGAAGACGCAATACAAACTGACGGCCGCCGGCCGGCGCGCGCTGGAACGGTATCTCGATCACATGGAAGCGCTCATCCACACCATGCGCGAGAAGTAGGCCTTTTTTAATGCATTATAACTTTATGCCACAGAGTACTCTACATACAGCAATTATCATGGACGGCAACGGACGCTGGGCTTTGGCGCGCGGTCTTCCGCGTGCGGCCGGGCACCGCGCGGGGGTGGAGACGGTCAGCCGCATCGTGGAGGCGGCGCCCGCATTGGGCATCGGCGTACTGACGCTGTTCGCGTTCTCGTCGGACAACTGGCGGCGGCCTTCGCCGGAAGTGGATGCGTTGATGGCGCTGCTTTGGATTTATCTCGCCAAAGAGACGCCGCGGTGCGTGGAAAACGGCATTCGCATGGAGATTATCGGGCGGCGCGACCGCCTGGAGGAACCGCTGCGGCGCGCGATCCAGCGGACCGAAGCGGCCACGGCCCACGGGCGGCGTCTGCACTTGCGCATGGCCATCGATTACTCGGCGCGGGAAGCCATTCTGGCGGCGGCGCAGGAGACCACGCCGCTCTCGCGGGAGTCGTTAAGCGGCGCGCTGGGGCCGCCGGTGGACCTGCTGATCCGTACGGGCGGGGAACAGCGGCTCAGCGATTTTCTGCTGTGGGAGTGCGCGTACGCCGAGTTCGTATTTTCGCGGCGCATGTGGCCGGAGTATGGAGCGGACGATCTGGCGTGGGCGGTTCGGGAATTTCGCGGGCGGCAGAGAAGGTTCGGCGCCGTACCGCAGCCTATCGCAAAGGGCCACGAGGCGTGGCTGGAGTGAGATAATAGTAAAGGTTCTCCCACCGAGCGGCCATGAGTATCCGGCCCACCCCTCCCTGAAGAGACAAGGGAAAGGTACGGTATGGAAGATCAGCTCACGCCCAGGGAGATTGAGGTGCTCAAACTCATCGCCTCCGGGCATAGCGGCAAGCAAATCGCCGAACAACTTGGAATCGCGTTTCGGACGGCGCGCTCTCACCGTTCGAACCTCATGGAAAAACTGGACGTGCACGATACGGCATCGCTGGTGAGGTATGCGATTCGGACCGGCTTGATTCAAGCGTAACCGCATTAGAACTAAATCTTGACGCAGAGACGCGGAGGCCACGCAGAGAAGACACGGACTTATGGCTTTCGTCTCTGCGTCGAATCCGGCTCTTTTCTTTCCGTCTATAACCATTTCTTATCGGCCTTATCCAGTTTTCCTGCTTGCCAAGGCGCCTGTTTTGGCTTAGTGTAGCCCTAAGTTTACGTCCAGCTCTTCGTAACGAGCTTTACCTCGCAGTACGCAGCTTCGTACGCTGATCCACGTTCAACGTAAAGGGGGTGTTTACGATGCTGAGGCTCAATTCTCGTTCGAGCGCGCTCGCGCTCCTCTTGGGGGGCGTCTTAAGCCTGCACTCCCAAACATTTCAGGGCGGTGTGCGCGGAATTGTCACCGACCATACCGGCGCTGCGATGCCCAATGCAGTGGTAACGCTGATTAACGAGGCGACCAGCGAGCATCGCCAAACGCTTACCAACAGCGCCGGCGAGTATACCTTCTCCGCGGTGCTTCCCGCCACTTATACCGTCCGCGCCGAAGCGGCGTCCTTCAAGCGCTTCGAACAGACTGGCGTGGTGGTGGCGACGCAGGAGTTTCCCACGGTCGACATCAAGTTACAACTGGGTGAGGTGACTCAAACCGTAAATGTGACAGCGGAAGCGACGCTCATAGAGGCTGCCAATGCGTCTACCGGCCAGGTGATTGACAAGCAGAAGCTGGACGAACTGCCAAACATGGGACGCAACCCGTTCTATCAGACAGTTAAGATCTCTCAGAATGTCACTCCCGGCGGCGATCCTAAGTTTAATCGCATGGAAGACCAGAGCGGCTCCTCGCAGATTTCCATCAATGGCGGCCCGATCACCGGCAATAACTACACCCTGGATGGCATCGCCATTACCAACTCAGCCAATCAAGCTGTGATCGTCCCCGCCATCGAAGCTACGCAGGAAGTGAAGCTGCAGATCAGTACTTACGACGCTGAGATTGGCCGCACTGGTGGAGGAACGTTCAACCTATACCTGCGGTCCGGCACCAACGGGCTGCATCTTTCCGCGTTCGGATACGAATGGATCAATGGCCTGATCGCTAACAACTTCTTCGCCAACGCAGCCGGCATACCCGAGGTTCCGCAGATGTGGAAAAACTACGGTGGGGCGTTCGGAGGGCCTGTAGTGGTCCCGAAACTGTACGACGGCCGCAATAAGACGTTCTTCTGGATAGCCGCGGAAGCCTACCGCCAGAACCAGACTTCGTCCACCAGCGTGTCAGTGCCGACGGCTCTTGAGCGTGTCGGCGACTTCTCGCAGAGCAAGTACAGTAACGGTTCTCTGGAGACTATCTACGATCCTTCTTCTACGGTTCTCAATAGTAATGGAACTTACACGCGGACGCCCTACCCTGGTAATGTGATACCCGCCAACGCGATCAGTCCGCTTGGGCTGAAGCTGGCTTCCTACTTCCCGTTGCCCAACCAATCCACCAGCTACTATGGCCAGACGAATGACGCTGTGACCTCGCCGCAATACGACCGCGCCGACCAGATGGATTTTAAGTTAGATCAGGAGATCACCAGCCGCTGGCGCGCATCCTTATCGTACCTTCACTATGGCAGCCGCGAGCCCAGTTACCCATACTTCGAAAACATCGCATCACCCAACCAGAGCCTGCTGGTGCGGCACGTGGATGCCACTCAGGCGAATACCACCATCTCGGCTACACCCACCACCGTGGTTTCGCTGCGTTGGGGATTCAATCGCTACCCCAACAGTACGTTCCCCACCAGCGAAGGCTTCAATCTGGCTGCGCTGGGTTTTTCGCCATCGTTGATCTCGAGCTTGCAGCTTCCGCCTTCGCAAGACTACTTCCCTTCCATCAGCATGAGCGATCTCACGAGCTTTGGCGGGACCGGAGTTAGCTCGACCCATTACTACTCCACCAGCGTCTCGGGTACAGTATCCAAGTTCATTGGCCGGCATAGCCTGAAGATGGGCGGCGACTACCGCGCGATTCACGTCGCCGGCACGCCCACGGTCACCGACGGGTCTTACAGCTTCAGCTCAGGCTTCACCAATGACGAGAACTCGGCCGGCTCGGCGATTCTGGGAACGGGAGCGAGTCTCGCCGGTCTGCTACTAGGCATTCCTTCGGGCGGTAGCGTGGTGACTTCGGATAGCCTGTCGAACATGATTCGCTATGGCGCCGTCTTCGTGCAGGACGATTTCCGGCTAACTCCCAAGCTGACCCTGAACTTCGGCTTGCGCTATGAATACGAGACGGGCATCTTCTCTCCTAATAACCGGTTCAGTCCCGGTTTCGATCCCAAGGCGATCAACCCGATCCAGGCGCAGGTCCCGGGCCTCACCACGTTAGGCGTGCTTGAGTACGCCGGGCAGGATGGATACGGAAGCACCGTGGGCAATCCCAACCACGATAAGCTTGGGCCGCGCGCGGGCTTCGCCTGGTCGCTGAATCCGAAGACGATTGTGCGCGGCGGATACGGCCTGTTCTGGGCGCCGCTCTCCTTCAGTCTGCAGTCCACTTTCGGCTATACCGCCACTACCAGCTATGTGTCCTCCAACGATGGCGGCGCGACGCCGGCGAATTCTCTCAACAACCCCTTCCCAACGGGAGTTCTGCAGCCGGCCGGGAACAGCCTCGGCGCCCTTGCCGGCATCGGAGGGCAAAGCCTCTCGGCATACGACTCCACCGCCCGTTCGACGCGCGTACACCAGTATTCTTTCGACGTGCAGCGGGAGGCTCCGCAGGGTATCGTGGTGATCGCCGGGTTCGCCGGTTCCACCACTCACGACCTGATTCAAGGCACTCCCGGCATCAACATCAACCAATTGCCCGACCAAGACCTTTCGCTGGGCAGCAAGCTGGCAGCCAAGGTGGCCAATCCGTTCTATGGCACGGCCGGCGGCGTGGTCAACCTGGCCGCCTCCACCACCACGCAGGCACAGTTGCTGCTGCCGTTCCCTGAGTTCGGCTCGGTGACACTCAGCAATACCGACCTGGGCCACGCGCTCTACTATTCCTTCTACGCCAAGGCGCAGAAGCGGATGGGCCACGGGTTGAACCTGCTCACTACAGTCACCTGGTCGCGTAACGAGAACGACTCCAACGGCGCCAGCAACACCTACGCCACCAACGGCAGCGGATCCTCGCAGGATAACTACAACCGCGCCGCCGAGTGGGGCCGCGCGATCATCGATGCTCCCTGGCGTTGGACGACGGCCATCAATTACGCTCTGCCGTTCGGAAAGGGCCGCGCCTACCTGAGCAAGAACCGGCTCGCCGACCTTGCCGTTGGCGGCTGGAATCTCAATCTGCAGACCACCATGCAATCGGGATTCCCCGTGGCCATCAGCCAGTCGAACCTGAACTCGAACCTGGGAACCAGCGTGCAGCGTCCGAACGCCACCGGCATTTCGCCCGCCACCAGCGGGCCGCTGGAAAGCCGTCTTCTGCACTACCTCAATGCGGCGGCATTTACCCAAGCCCCAGCTTACACATATGGCAATGTCAGCCGGACCATCCCCGTGCGTGGACCGGGCCAAGCCAGCTGCGATTTCTCGGTCTTCAAGACTTACGACGTCTATGAGAAATTCAAAGCGCAGTTCCGCTTCGAGGTTTTCAACCTGACCAATACGCCGCTCTTCGACAACTTGAACACCACGTTCGGGTCGGCGACGTTCGGCCAGATCACGAATCAGGCGAACTACCCGCGCATCGTGCAACTGGGCTTGCGGTTTTCGTATTAGCTTGGGAGCGCGCCCCATGCAATGAGTCTCTCGGGTACAAACCAGCGGGAGCCTCTCACTTGCGCCATGTCCGCCCGCTCGGATACGCCAATCGGGATCGTCCCCGCTCACCGCGAATAGGAAGGCTGGTATCGGGCGGCGGCCGAGTCGTTGACGGGTTTTCGCGGCCTGCACCCGCTCAGCGTACTGGCGGCCAACCTCACCTGCGCGCGGCCGGGCGCGCGCCATCCTTCGACAAGGTCTGCCGCGAGGTTTTGCATCTGTTTCCACGACGCTTCGGCGCCTACTCAGTAATAAACCGTCGCAGTGTGGTATCACTGGAACTAAGCTATGCCAACGGAAGAAGAACTACACGCCGAAATTGAGCGCCTCCGCGCCGAAAATGAGAATCTTAAGAAGCCCGCCGCCCGCGGGCAG
>Ga0302325_10022297_pt1 | contig 13251 bp, 7 predicted proteins | sample Palsa_T0_2_FD_201948 | JGI IMG/M metagenome (GOLD analysis project Ga0302325, IMG submission 201948) | Peat permafrost microbial communities from Stordalen Mire near Abisko, Sweden - Palsa_T0_2 | ecosystem: Environmental > Terrestrial > Soil > Palsa > Peat permafrost | place: Sweden: Abisko... | reverse complement strand
GTGGTTCAGGAGGTGCGTCGCGAAGGCATGCCGCAGGCTATGCGGCGAGAGATCCTTGCCGATCGCGGCCTTTCTGGCATAGCGCTTGATGATGTGCCAGAACGCCTGCCGTGTCATACGGTCCCCGCGGCGCGTGGGAAAGAGATAATCCGTCTGCCGCTCAAGCAGAATCTCGCCGCGCGGACCGCGCGCGAAATCCGTCAGCCACTTGACCGATTCGCCGCCCAGCGGGATCAAGCGCTCGCGGTTGCCCTTGCCGAGGATCCGTAAGACCCCCTGGTTCAGGTTCACCTGGGCCATGCGCAGATTCACCAGCTCCGAGACGCGCAGGCCTGTTGCATACAGCACTTCGAGCATGGTGCGATCGCGGTTGCCAAGCGGATCAGAAACCGTGGGGGCCGCGAGCAACGCCTCGACCTCCTCCTCAGTCACCGACTTCGGCAGCGAGCGGCCGATCTTCGGCATCGCGATTTGCGCGGTGGGATCCTCGCGCACTACGCCCTCGCGCATATAGTAACGAAAGAAGCGTCTGAAACTGGAGAGCTGGCGCGCCGTGGAGCGCGGCCGCGCGCCGGTGTGGACCCGCCAGGCGATAAAGCCCAAAAGGTCCGCGCGCGCGGTCTTCATGATCGAGACGTCGCGCTCGGCGAGCCAGCGCGCAAGCGAAGTTAGATCCGCGCGATATGCTGCAAGTGTGTTGGCGGAGAGACCTCTCTCCATCCACACCGCATCAAGAAAGCGGGAAACGGCCGGGTCGGCCGATTCGGCAGACGTGGCGTTAGGGGCAACTGCGGCAGCGAACTTAGACAAGGCCTGAAAACTCCGAAGATGGCCCAAGCGCAGTATGGTGATAGCGTGAGGAAACTCGGCGTGACGATCTTCACAATAGCGACTCTGCATTAACATAAAGAGAACCAGTTCACACCGCGCGCAGGCGCCGTTCACACAAATAGCACCATGAGCACGCCTTCCAAAGAAGAGGCTCCCTACAACGCTGTTGCGCCCGCAAGGTTCATCTGGCGCATCATCTATGGGCTGTATGCCTGGATCGTATTTGTCGTCCTCGCATTGAGCGCGGTCTGCACGGCTCTGCTGCCGGGTGTGCACCGCCGTCGCCTCGCAGCGCGCAGAGCCTCGCGCGTGCTGCTCAAACTTGCAGGCCTGCGCCTGACCGTGAAATGCGCGGAAAAAATCCCGGACGGCCAGTGCGTGATCGTCGCGAACCACGCGAGTTATCTCGACGGCGTGGTGTTCACAGCGGTGCTGCCGCCACGCTTTGGCTTCGTCATCAAGCGGGAAATGAACCGCGTGCCGCTGGCGGGACTATTGCTGCGGCGCTTGGGTTCGCTCTTTGTCGAGCGTTCCAATCGACAGCGCGGCGCAAATGATGCGCGCCGCGTCCTGCGTACAGCGATCAACGGCAGTTCGCTGGTGTTCTTTCCGGAAGGCACTTTCTCGCCGGCGCCGGGCCTGTTGAAATTTCACGTCGGCGCCTTCACCACCGCTGCGCGCGTCGGCTGTCCGGTGGTACCGGCGGTGGTGCGCGGCACACGCAAGGTTTTGCCGGAGGGTGCTTTTTTCCCGCAGCGCTCCCACATCGAAGTTGAATTTCTAGCGCCGCTGGTCGCGAGCGCAACGGCAGGTGAGAGCGCCGCTGCGGAATTACGCGACCGCGCGCGCTCCGCGATTCTTGCGCAGCTGCAAGAACCGGATCTGGCCGCCGCGTAAGGCGCTCACATGTTGCGTCGGTATTGGCCGCCCACCTCGTAGAGCGCGTGTGAGATCTGCCCCAGCGAGCAGACCTTCACCGTCTCCATGAGCGCAGCAAAAACATTACCGCCGGCGGCTGCAGCCCGCTGCAGATGCTGCAGCGCAGCGGGTGCGGCGGCAGCGTTTCGCGCCTGAAACGCGCGTACCGCGGCCACCTGGTCCTGCTTCTCCTCTTCGGTCGAGCGGATGAGCGGGGCGGCATGCGCGGCGCCCTCGCCACCGCCTTCGGCGAGATAGGTGTTCACGCCGATGAGGGGCAGGCTGCCATCATGCTTGCGCGTTTCGTAGTAGAGCGACTCCTCCTGGATCTTTGCGCGCTGATACATGGTCTCCATCGCGCCGAGCACTCCGCCGCGTTCCGACAGCGCATCAAATTCCTTGTACACGGCCTCCTCGACGAGGTCGGTCAGATACTCGATGGCGAATGAACCAGCCCAGGGATTCTGATTTTTGTTGAGACCGAGCTCGCGATTGATGATGAGCTGGATTGCGACCGCCCGGCGCACACTCTCCTCCGTTGGAGTCGTGAGTGCCTCATCGTAGGCGTTGGTGTGCAGACTATTACAGTTGTCAAAGAGCGCGTACAGCGCCTGCAGGGTGGTGCGGATATCGTTGAAGTCGATCTCGCGCGCGTGCAGGCTGCGGCCCGAGGTTTGAATGTGGTACTTCAACATCTGACTGCGCGCCCCAGCTCCATAGCGCGCGCGCATGGCGCGCGCCCAGATGCGCCGCGCAACGCGTCCAATCACGGCGTATTCCGGATCCATGCCGTTCGAGAAGAAGAACGACAGGCTGGGCGCGAATTCGTCGATCTGCATGCCGCGCGCAAGATAGTACTCGACGATGGTGAAGCCGTTGGCACGCGTAAACGCCAGCTGCGAGATCGGATTCGCGCCGGCCTCGGCGATGTGATAGCCCGAGATCGACACAGAGTAGAAATTGCGCACGCGCTCGTCGATGAAATACGACTGCACGTCGCCCATCATGCGCAGCGCGAATTCCGTGGAGAAAATGCAGGTGTTCTGCGCCTGATCCTCCTTCAGGATGTCCGCCTGCACCGTGCCACGCACCGCCGCGAGCGCCTCGGACTTGATGCGCGCGTAAACGGCGGGCTCGAGCACGAGATCCCCGCTCACGCCCAGAAGCGCAAGCCCCGTGCCGTCGTGCTGCGGCGGCAGCGCGCCCTTGTAATGCGGCACCGGCAGGCCGCGCTCGGCCGCACGAGCGTGGGCAGCCTTGATCTTTTTCTCAGCCTCAGCCCATTTGCCCTCGGACTTCAAATACCGCTCGACGCGCTGATCGATGGCCGCGTTCATGAACATTGCCAGCAGCATCGGCGCCGGCCCATTGATGGTCATCGACACCGAAGTGGTCGCGGCGCACAGATCAAATCCCGAATACAGCTTCTTCAGGTCATCGAGAGTTGCAATCGAGACGCCAGAGTTGCCCGTGCGCCCGTAGATATCCGGACGGGTATCGGGGTCCTCGCCATAGAGCGTCGTCGAATCAAATGCGGTCGACAGGCGCGCGGCGCCGTGGCCGCCCGCGAGATAATGGAAGCGGCGGTTGGTGCGCTCCGGCGCGCCTTCGCCTGCGAACATCCGCGTTGGATCCTCCTCCTCGCGCCGATAGGGATAGACGCCTTCCGTATAGGGATACGCCCCGGGCAGATTCTCCTTGCCGATGAAGCGCAGGATCTCGCCCCAGTCGCGAAAAGCGGGTACGGCGATCTTGGGCAACGGCAGACGGCTCAAACTTTCTGAGTAGTTCTCACCAGTCACATCGCGCCCGCGCACCGGGTAGGTATAGGTCGGGGCCGTGGCCGCGGCCACGCGCGCAGGCCACGCCGCGAGCTGCGCCAATGCGTCGGCGCCCGTTTCGTCGAGCGCCGCGTTATAGGCGGCATATAGCTGCCGCTGCGTTTCATCTGCACTCTCATCCTTGAGCGCCGCCGCCGCCACGCGCTCGAAGGGTGCGGGAAGCGCGAGATCGTTCAGGCTCGCAAGCGCCTGATAAAGTCCCTGCGCCCGACTTGCCGCCTGCGCCTGCTCTTCGATGCGCGCTTTCTCCGCGCGGCCACCTTGGGCTATCTCCGCCAAATAGCGGACGCGCGCGCTCGGGATGAGTGCGGGGGGCGCTGCGCTCTCCTCGCCGGGAGTCTCGTGCAGCTGCCAGGAGGCCGTGCCGATCTTGCGCGAGTCGATGGCGCGAGCCAGCGCAGCAAAGAGCCGGTTGACGCCCGGATCATTGAAGCGGCTCGCGATGGTCGGAAACACCGGCACCTGATCTTCGGCGAGCGTCATGTGTTGCGGGTGATTGCGGCGCCACTGCCTGCGCACATCGCGCAGGGCATCCTCGGTGCCCCGCTTCTCGCTCTTGTTCAGGACGATGAAATCGGCGAAGTCGAGCATGTCGATCTTCTCAAGCTGGCTTGCAGCACCGTACTCGGCTGTCATGACGTAGATCGACAGATCCGCAAGTTCGACGATTTCGGTGTCGGACTGGCCGATGCCCGCCGTCTCGATGATGATGAGATCGAAGCCCGCCAAATGATAAAGGTCGATGACATCCTTCAGAACCGCGCTCGTCGCAAGGTGCTGGCGGCGCGTGGCAAGCGAGCGCATGAAGATCGACTCGGCGGCAAGGCTATTCATGCGGATCCGATCGCCAAGAAGCGCACCTCCGGTGCGCCTGCGCGTGGGATCCATGGCAACGACGGCGATCTGCCGCCCGGGAAAGTGCCGCACCATGCGCCCGAGGAGCTCATCCGTCAGGCTCGATTTCCCAGCGCCGCCCGTCCCGGTGATGCCGATCACGGGAGCCTTGGGCTTGACCCGGGTTAGCGCGCGGCGAATCGCCTCGCGCGGCGGCTCATCACCGCCAGCTCCTTCCAGCATCGAAATGGTTCGCGCCAGATGGCCATGGTCGCGGGCATTTAGCGGATGAAACGCGTAGACAGGACGCTCCACCGCGCGCACGCGCCGGATCACATCCTCAATCATGCCGACGAGGCCCATGCGCCGCCCGTCCTCGGGCGTATAGATCTTCTCCACGCCGTAGCGCTCGAGCGCCTCGATTTCCTGGGGTGCTATCGTGCCGCCGCCTCCGACCACGACGCGGATGTGTTCGTAGCCACGCTCGCGCAGCATGTCCACCATGTAGCGGAAGTACTCATCGTGGCCGCCCTGATAGGAGCTCACCGCAATCCCGTCGGCGTCCTCCTCGATGGCCGCGCGAACGATGTCGGCAACACTGCGGTTGTGCCCGAGGTGCACCACTTCGGCACCCTGCGCCTGCAGCAGGCGGCGGATCATATTGATGGCCGCGTCGTGGCCGTCGAACAAGGACGCAGCCGAAACGAAGCGCAGTGGTGCGGTGCGAGCACCGGGCTCGCGCGCAATCTCTATCGCCGGAATGCTCATGGGTAAGCGGTCGAGCGCTGGGAAACCCGGATGCTAATATAGCGCATGGGGCGGCTCTCCAGCCCTTTACTCCTCACACGGTGAATCATGTCGGATCATGGTGTCGTCATTATTGCGGCGAAGCGCACGCCAATCGGAGCTTTCCAGGGCGTGTTCACGCCCATGACCGCGCCGCAGCTCGGAGCGGCGGCCATTCGCGGCGCGCTCGAAGCGGCGGGGATCGCAGGGGCCGAGGTTCAGGAAGTCATCATGGGCTGCGTGCTGCCAGCAGGTCTGGGCCAGGCGCCAGCCCGACAGGCGGCGATCGGTGCGGGCATCCCGGTCGGAACCCCGGCTACCACAGTTAACAAAATGTGCGGCTCGGGTTTGAAGGCCATCATGCAGGGCGCCGATCAAATCCGCACAGGCGATGCCGAAGTGGTGGTGGCCGGTGGGCTTGAGTCCATGACGAACTCGCCCTACCTCCTGCCCAAGGCGCGCAGCGGCTATCGCATGGGTAACGGCGAAATTCTCGACCATATGTTCTACGACGGCCTGCAAAGTCCCTTTGACGGCCAGCTCATGGGTGCTTTCGGCGATCGCACGGCGAGCCGCTACCAATTCAGCCGCGCGGATCAGGATGCCTTTGCTGCCGAATCCGTGCGCCGCTCTCTGGCCGCCATCGAGGCGCAGCATTTTGCCGCGGAGATCACACCGGTCACGGTCAAAGGCCGCAAGGGCGAGAGCGTTGTCGCGCGCGATGAGACGCCGTTCAGCTGCGATATCGCAAAGATCCCCACCTTGAAAGCCGCGTTCGGGAAGGACGGCACGGTGACAGCGGCAAGTTCCTCATCCATTGCCGATGGCGCCGCCGCCGTGGTGCTGATGCGCGAATCCACCGCCCGCGCGCGCGGCATCAAGGCCCTCGCGCGCATCCTCGGCTACGCGAGCCACGCCGCTGAACCTGAGTGGTTCACGACCGCGCCGATTGGCGCCATCAACAAGACGCTCGGCCGGCTTGCCTGGAAGGCGCAGGATGTCGATCTCTACGAGATCAATGAAGCCTTCGCCGTCGTGACCATGGCAGCCATGCGCGATGTCGGCATCGAGCACGCGCGGGTCAATGTGCATGGCGGCGCCTGCGCGCTCGGGCATCCCATCGGCGCAACTGGCGCGCGCATCGTGACCACCTTGGTGCATGCGCTCGTGCACCGCGGCGCGCAACGCGGAGTTGCATCGCTGTGTATCGGCGGCGGCGAAGCGGTGGCCATCGCCATTGAGCGCGTCGCCTAGCAAGTCCCTCATGCCCTGCCTGACATCGCAGATCGAGCCCGGCAGCGAGCGCTTCCGCGCCAACCATGCACGCATGGCGGAGCTTGCGGCCGCGCTGCGCTCGGAGGTTGCGCGCGCAAGCCTTGGAGGGTCCGAGGAGGCACGCAAGAAGCACACGGCCCGCGGCAAACTCCTGCCGCGCGAGCGGGTACTGACTCTCCTCGATCCGGGAAGTCCGTTCCTCGAGCTCTCTGCTCTGGCCGCTCATGGCATGTACGGCGCAGATGCGCCGGCGGCTGGACTCATCAGCGGCATCGGCCGCATTCACGGCCGCGCCTGTCTCATCGTAGCCAATGATGCGACGGTCAAGGGCGGAACATACTTTCCGCTCACGGTGAAGAAGCACTTGCGCGCGCAGACGATCGCGCTCGAAAACGCGCTGCCCTGCGTCTACCTCGTCGATTCGGGCGGCGCGTTCCTGCCCCTGCAGGATGAGGTGTTCCCCGACCGGGATCACTTCGGGCGCATTTTCTTCAATCAGGCGCAGCTCTCCGCGCGCGGCATCCCGCAGGTCGCCCTCGTCATGGGCAGCTGCACCGCAGGCGGTGCCTACGTGCCGGCCATGTGCGATGAGACCGTCATCGTCCGCAACCAGGGCACGATATTTCTGGCTGGGCCGCCGTTGGTGAAGGCGGCGACCGGCGAAGAGGTGGATGCGGAGTCGCTCGGCGGCGGTGATGTGCACGCGCGCACCTCAGGCGTCGTCGATCATCTGGCCGACAATGATGCGCACGCGCTCGCAATCGCGCGCTCGATCATCGCAAGCTTGCCTGCTCCGGACGCGCCCTGGCTTGGCTGCACCGAGCCTAAGGAGCCGGCGCTTGATCCGCAGGAGATCTACGGCATTCTCCCCCAGGACAACCGCCAGCCCTACGACGTGCGCGAAATCATCGGACGCCTGGTGGATGGATCGCAGTTCCACGAGTTCAAATCCAACTATGGCGCAACCCTCGTGTGCGGCTTCGCGCATATCTGGGGCTGTCCTGTGGGCATCGTCGCCAACAACGGCATCCTCTTTTCGGAGTCGGCGCTGAAGGGTGCGCATTTCGTGCAATTGAGCAACCGGCGGCGCGTGCCACTTCTCTTCCTGCAAAACATCACCGGCTTCATGGTCGGCCGCAAATACGAAAATGCGGGCATTGCGAAGGACGGCGCAAAAATGGTGACTGCGGTCGCCTGCGCCACCGTGCCGAAACTCACCGTGCTGATCGGCGGCTCATTTGGCGCCGGCAACTATGCGATGTGCGGCCGCGCCTACGGCGGCCGTTTCCTGTGGATGTGGCCGAATGCGCGCATCTCCGTCATGGGCGGCGAGCAGGCCGCCCAGGTGCTCGCCACGGTGCGTCGCGATGCCGCACGTGCGCGCGGCGAGCCCTGGCCCGAAGATGAGGAGCGCCGCTTCATGGCCGAAACCCGCGCCCAATACGAAGCCCAGGGCAATCCGTACTACGCGACGGCGCGCCTTTGGGACGACGGCGTCATTGATCCGCTCGACACGCGCCGCGTGTTGGGCCTGGCATTGCACCTGGCGGTTGAAGGGCCCGCGCCCGAGACCGAGCGCTACGGCATATTTCGAATGTAGGGGGAATTCATGAAGATCGCTGAGGCACGCGCCGTCATCACCGGCGGCGCATCGGGCCTGGGCCACGCCGTGGCACGCCACTTCGCCGCGGCCGGCGCTGAGGTCACACTGCTCGACGTTCAGGAAGGGCCGGGACGCGCCGCGGCGCAGGCCATTGGCGCGCGCGCCGGCTTCGTCAAATGCGACGTCACGTCCGAAGCTGAGGTCATATCCTCCATGCAGGCGGCGGCCGAGCGCATGGGCGGCATCAATCTTCTCGTCAACTGCGCAGGCGTCATCGGCGCAGCGCGCGTGCTCGGCCGCAACGGGCCCATGGCGGGCGAGTTCTTCACCAAGGTGATCCACATCAATCTCATCGGCACTTTTCTCTGCGACAAGGCGGCCGCCGCCCTCATGCAGAAGAACACACCGAACGAGGATGGCGAGCGCGGCCTCCTGATTCATACCTCCTCGGTCGCCGCCTTCGAAGGACAGATCGGGCAGGCGGCCTACTCGGCGACCAAAGCTGCCGTCATGGGCATGACGCTGCCCATTGCCCGCGAGTTCGCGGCCTATGGCATCCGCTGCATGGCAATCGCGCCCGGCATTTTCTTGACGCCGATGATCGAATCGCTGTCGAAGGAACAGCAGGACTCGCTCGGCAAGCAGATTCCTTTCCCGGCGCGCCTCGGCAAGCCGGAGGAATTTGCGCGCCTCGTCGCGACCATCTTTGAGATCCCCATGCTGAACGGCGAGACCATTCGCCTGGATGGCGCGATCCGCATGCAGCCCAAATGAGCCCGCCATGACGGACATCATGGAATACGACGTGGTGATCGTGGGCGCGGGACCCGCGGGCCTTGCAGCGGCCATCCGCTTGAAGCAGCTCGCGCCCGACAAAAATATCTGCGTGCTGGAAAAAGGCGCAAGCGTCGGCGCACATTCCATCTCCGGCGCGGTCCTGGAACCGGGACCGCTCGAGGCGCTGCTGCCGCATTGGCGGCGCGACTATCCGGGCATGAAGGTGCCGGCGCTGCGCGATGAGTTCTTCTTCATGACGCGAAACGGCGCCACGCGTTTTCCGCTCGTGCCGCGGCAAATGCACAATGCCGGCAACTTCATCATCTCGTTGGGGCAGCTGACGCCCTGGCTTGCAGAACAAGCCGAAGGTCTCGGCGTCGATGTGTTTCCGGGGTTTGCGGCGGCCGGTCCCGTCTTTGATGATGCGGGCGCCGTCATCGGCGTGCGCATCGGCGATATGGGAGTACTGAAGGATGGCTCGCACGGGCCCAACTACACCCCGGGTGCAGAAGTGCATGCCGGCGTTACGCTCCTTGCCGAGGGCTGCCGCGGCTCCATTGCCAAAGAGCTCATCAAACGCTTTGATCTCGCGCGCGGCCACGACCCGCAGACTTTCGGCTTAGGGTTAAAGGAGCTGTGGCAATTGCCCGCCGGGCGCGTCGAGGCGGGCCTGATTCAGCACTCCGTCGGCTGGCCGGTCGATCACAGGACCTACGGCGGCAGTTTCCTCTATCACCTCGACAACAACCGCGTGTACGTGGGCTACGTCGCCGGTCTTGATTATGCCGATCCGCGCTTCAAACCCTTCGAGGCCTTCCAGCAGTTCAAAAATCATCCTACGGTCAAGCCGCTCCTCGAGGGCGGGGAAATTCTCGCCGCCGGCGCACGCACCATCGCCTCGGGCGGGTGGCAGTCGCTGCCGACTCTGGAGATGCCCGGTGCGCTCCTGATCGGCGATGCAGGCGGCACTCTCAACTTTCCGAAGATCAAAGGCATTCATCAGGCGATACGCTCCGGCGTGCTCGCCGCCGAACACCTGGCGGAAAAGAGCGCGAGCACGGGCTTTGATGCACGCTGGCGCGCATCCACCGGCGGCCTTGAGCTGCGCCAGGTGCGCAACATCGCCCCGGGGATGAAGCGCGGACTCTGGTTCGGGCTCTTGAACGGCGCCTGGGAGACCTATGTCACGCGCGGCGCATCACCTTGGACTTTGAAAAACAAGGCCGACTGGTCGAAGCTTCAACGGCTGGATGAATTTGAGTCGCCCGAGCGCGGCTGGAGTGCGCGCACTCTGCCGCCGCGCGACCGGGTGTCCTCGGTGTTCTTTGCCGGCAACACGCACGATGAAAACCAGCCGGTGCATCTGCACGTCGCGGATACGTCCATTTGCATCGAACGCTGCACGCGCGAGTTCGGCAATCCCTGCCAGAACTTCTGTCCCGCCGGCGTCTATGAAATGGTCGAGGACGGCAAGGGCGCCCGGCGCCTGCAGATCAACGCCGCCAACTGCGTGCACTGCAAGGCCTGCGACATCAAAGATCCGTACGAAATCATCACCTGGACGACGCCCGAAGGCGGCTCCGGACCGAATTACCAAATGCTCTGATCTGCCATGCCGCCTATTTGGAGCCCTTCGCCCAAGCGTAGAGCCGCGTCGAATCTCGCGCGCTTCATGGCCTGCGTGAACGCCCGCCAGGGCTTGGCAATGGCGGACTACGCCGATGTGTACCGCTGGTCCATCGACAATCCCGCGCAGTTCTGGGCCGAGGTCGCGCGGTTCGCCGACGTGCGCGCCAGCTGCGCTAAAGAAGGGCCTGTCATTGAAAATCCGCGCGCCATGCCCGGCGCGCGTTTCTTTCCGAGCGCACGCCTGAACTTCGCCGAGAATCTGCTGCGCTACCGCGATGCCCAACCGGCGCTCGTGTTCCGCAATGAACTCGGCACACGCAGCGAGCTCTCCTATAAGGAGCTGTACGATGAAGTGGCCCGCGTCGCCGCGGGCCTGAAGGACGCGGGCGTCGTCGCCGGCGATCGCGTTGCCGCCTTCCTGCCGAATCTGCCCGAGACTGCGATCGCAATGCTCGCGAGCGCCAGTATCGGCGCCATCTGGTCCTCCTGCTCGCCGGACTTTGGCTTGGGAGCCGTCGTCGATCGCTTCGGACAGATCTCTCCTAAAGTGCTGTTCGCAGCCGACGGCTACTTCTACGGCGGCAAGACGCTCGACTCGCTTGCGCTCATTGCGCAACTGCTGCCGAAGCTTCCGAGCGTGCGCGCTCTTGTCCTCGTGTCCTACGCAACTTCCAAGGCTGCACTCGAACGCATTCCAGGCCGTGCGACTAAAGTTGCGCACTGGCGAGAATTTGGCAGAGCGGGGGCTGCCTTGGAATTTGAGCAGCGCCCCTTCGATCAGCCGCTCTACATCCTCTACTCCTCGGGCACCACGGGTGCGCCGAAGTGCATTGTTCATGGCGCGGGCGGCACGCTGCTGCAGCATCAGAAGGAGCATCTCCTGCACACGGATGTACGGCGCGAGGACCGGCTCTTCTATTTCACCACCTGCGGCTGGATGATGTGGAACTGGCTCATGAGCGCGCTTGCGACCGGCACCACGCTCCTGCTGTATGACGGCTCACCCTTTCATCCGGATCCGGGCGTACTCTGGCGCATTGCGCAGGATGAGCGCCTGACCATATTTGGCACCAGCGCCAAATATCTTGCTTCCCTCGAGAAAAGCTCTTTCGCGCCGGCGCGCACGTTCGACCTCCACGCACTGCGCACCATTCTCTCCACCGGCTCACCGCTCTTGGCCGAAGGTTTTGACTTCGTCTATCGCGATGTGAAGGCCGACGTACAGCTGTCTTCCATATCCGGAGGCACCGACATCGTCTCCTGCTTCGCGCTCGGCTGCCCGACGCGGCCGGTATATCGCGGCGAAATCCAGTGCCGCGGCTTGGGTATGCGGGTCGAGGTGTTTGACGCCGAGGGCCGCCCCGTAACCGGTGAGCGCGGCGAGCTCGTTTGCACGGCGCCGTTTCCGTCGATGCCGCTGGGTTTCTGGGGCGACGCGGATGGCGGCAAGTATCGCGCCGCCTATTTCGAGCGCTTTCCCGGCGTTTGGCATCATGCCGACTATGCAGCGCTGACCGAGCACGACGGTCTCATCATCTACGGCCGCTCCGATGCAGTGCTGAATCCGGGCGGGGTGCGCATCGGCACCGCCGAGATCTATACGGCGGTGGAAGGAATGGCTGAAATTGCCGAAGCGCTCGCGGTCGCTCAGGACTGGCAGGGCGATGTGCGCATCGTGCTTTTCGTGCGCCTGCAGGCTGGCCACATGCTCGATGCGGCTCTCGATCAGAAAATCCGCAGCACTATCCGCGCGCGCACGACGCCGCGCCACGTGCCGGCGAAGATCATCTCGGTCCCGGACCTGCCGCGCACGCTCTCGGGCAAGCTCACCGAGCTTGCGGTGCGCAATGTCATTCACGGACGGCCCGTGCAGAACCGCGACGCGCTCGCCAATCCAGGCGCGCTCGAGCATTTCCGTGACCTCGCAGAGCTGCGTAGTTGACGGCCTTTAATGCGCTCTATGCGCAGGAGCTTGCGCGCTGCGGATTTCATCCCGACCCAGCGCAGCAAAAAGCGGTCGATGCACTCGAGGATCTGCGCGAGCGTCTGATCGAGCGCGAATCGCTCGCAATCCCACGGCGCTGGTTCGCGCGGCTACAGCCCCGCGAAACGCCGCGTGGGCTCTATCTGTGGGGCGGAGTCGGCCGCGGCAAGACGTTTCTTATGGACTTGTTCTTTGAGAGCCTGCCATTTGCCGAGCGGCAGCGGCGGCATTTTCACCGCTTCATGTACGAGGTGCACGGCAAACTCGCAGCGCTGGCGCACACGGCCGCGCCACTCGAGGAAATCGCCAAAGACGTCGCGCGCAAAACGCATGTGCTGTGTCTGGATGAGCTCTTCGTCAGCGACATCGCCGATGCCATGATCGTCGGTGGCCTGTTGCGCGCCTTGTTCCGCCGCGGTGTGGCGCTGGTTGCGACTTCAAACCTGCCGCCCCGGCGGCTTTACGAGAATGGCCTGCAGCGCGAGCGCTTCGTGCCGGCCATCGATCTTCTCGAGCGCCACACCCGCGTGCTCGAGGTCGATGCGGGCACTGATTATCGCCTGCGCGACCTCACGAGCGCCGGCATCTACTTTACAAGCGGCGCAAGCGAAACCAAGGCGCAGCTCGCGGCGCTCTTCAAGAAGCTCGCCGCCGGCGGCGAGCCTCATACCGGCAGCGTGCACATCGAAGGCCGGTCGATTGACGTCGTGCAGGAGGCGGGAACTGCCGTGTGGTTTGAATTTGCCGCTCTCTGTACAGGGCCCAGGAGCCAG
>Ga0302325_10022295_pt1 | contig 13251 bp, 15 predicted proteins | sample Palsa_T0_2_FD_201948 | JGI IMG/M metagenome (GOLD analysis project Ga0302325, IMG submission 201948) | Peat permafrost microbial communities from Stordalen Mire near Abisko, Sweden - Palsa_T0_2 | ecosystem: Environmental > Terrestrial > Soil > Palsa > Peat permafrost | place: Sweden: Abisko... | reverse complement strand
ATAGTAATCGGTGCCCCACGGAAAATCCTGGAAATGAAGTTTGAAGTCGCCTAAGCGGGACTCGAGGGCCTGGAGTACTTTGACACCGGCGGGGATCACTTCTTTGCCGATTCCGTCTCCCGGAATAACAGCTATTTTGTATTGTTTCAAGGCTGGAACTCATTATAGGGCGGGCGCATCGTGACGTTCTGCCCGATATTCCGCTTGCCGCTATCGATAGGCGTAATATCAACGCACAGCGCTTGAACTAAAGCGCCGTCATCCAGTGGCAACGAATACAGGTGTACTTCCGCAGATAAGCCCCTAATGCCCCGCCCCAACTGTTGTCCGGTGGTTCGATAAGCACCTCCTGATTGACGACTCAGTTGCTTACTGCCGGCACCTCACTAGCGCCGTTTCGTTTCATTCCAATTACGACTACACCTTCAGTCTGCCCCTCATTTCGGGCCCTGTCAAGAGAGATACCGTACAGCGCGCAGTCACCGCATTTCAACTTTTTCTATCCCACTGATTCCATTCAACAAAAAGCACTCCAACAACCAAATCCGCGATAACTCCTGAGCTAAGCTGTGGCCAGAAGGACTCCACATGAAACTCGACTTCACACCAATTCCCATCGCTGACCACTCGCCTGATCCCACGCTGACCGAGCAACAGCATTGCGTCATCGCCCGCCTGGCCTGCGGCTGGTCCATCACCCAAGCCGCCAAATCGGCGGACATCCACCGCAACACAGTAGGCTATTGGCGCCGCACCATCCCCGCCTTCGCCCGCAAACTCGAATTCGCCTCCCGCGAATAGCGACGCTACTGGCAAGATGAGGCCGTCGAACTCGCTCCCCAGGCCATGCACGCAATCGGCGAATGCATCACCGACCCGAAGTCTTCTGCGTCCCTCCGTTTCCGCGCCGCCACCTTCGTCATCAACCTGGCAACTGACCCTCAGCAGAAAGCCGTCGCCGGTTTCCCTACTCTCCCGGCCGAGGTAGAAGCCATCTCCGGCCAAATGCTAGACCAGCCCAAAGAAGAGGAACCCGCACCCGCACCGGAAACTGAAAACTCCGTTGTGCAAAGCGATTCGCTGCACAATCTTGTACAAAGCGTGGAATTTGGCTTCGTTTCGCCGAGGGGGAGAGCGGCGCATACTTGGGAAATGACTTCTGTTTCCGTCGGGCTCATTGGATATGGTTTGGGCGGCTCCGTCTTTCATGCGCCTTTGATTTGCGCTGTGCCGGGGTTGACGCTTTCCGCCGTTGTTACTAGTCAGCGCGACCGGGTTGAAAAGGATTTGCCGGGGATTCCGGTCATTGCTTCCACCGAAGAGTTGCTGGCTGATGCCGGAATCAGGCTGGTTATTGTGGCGTCGCCTTCTACTACACATTTTGAAGTCGCGCGGGCTGCGCTACTTGCGGGTAAGGATGTGGTGATTGACAAGCCCTTTGCCGGTACGGTCCAAGAGGCACAGACTTTGATGGATCTGGCCGGCAATCAGGGGCTGTTCTTGAGCGTCTACCAGAATCGCCGGTGGGATGGGGATTTTCTTACCGTCAAACAGCTGATTCAAGACGGTTTGCTTGGAGAGGTGTTTCACTATGAATCGCATTTCGACCGCTTCCGGCTGGATATACGGACCGGTTGGCGTGAGACTGGAGGTCGAGGTTCGGGGATTCTGTACGATCTGGGCGCGCATTTGATCGATCAGGCGGTGCATCTGTTTGGGTTACCGCATGCGGTGACGGCGGACGTTTTTGCGCAAAGGCATGGGGCTGTGGCCCCGGATTACTTCCATCTGGTTCTGGAGTATGGAAGGATGCGGACGATTCTGCATGGCGCGACCGTGGTGAAGTCGCCTGGTCCCCACTTTGCCGTGCACGGCGACAAGGGGAGTTTTGTGAAGTATGGGATGGATCCGCAGGAGGATGCGCTAAAGGCTGGCCAGCGGCCGGGCGACGCGGGCTGGGGTCTGGATACTGCCGCGAATTATGGATTATTCGTGCCGGTGGAAGGCGAGGCGCGGAAGGTCGAAACGCTTGTCGGCGGGTATGAGAATTACTACAAGGGGGTGGCGGCCGCGCTGCTGAACCATGGTGTGAATCCGGTGGATCCGGCTGGTTCGCGCGATGGGTTGGTGATTATCGAAGCGGCGATGAGAAGTGCCGTTGAACGGCGGACGGTGGCGGTCCTTTAGTGAGGGCGAAGGATTTCGAGGTCGGCGATGCCTTCGGCTAGGGGCGCTACGCGCGTGTCGAGGGTTAGGAAGGTGGCGCCATGTTGGGCGGCCATCGCTAAGAGATAGGCGTCGGTGACCTGTTGTGATCCAAGGGTGCGGTCGAAGGCTGCGATTGAGGCGGCGCCCTCGATCGGGATCAACTCCTTGGCGAATTGATGGTAGGGGTCGCGCGCCATTTGAGCTAGCAGGCGCGCGGCTTGTGAGGCGCTTACTACCGCTTTGGTGACTGCCGGGTTGGCGGATAAGCGGATGAATCCCAACTGGGTTATGGCGCAGGTAAACCAGGGTCCGTGCTGGCGCTCCATGCGTTCGGTTACCAGAGTGTGGAACTGGTGGGACTGCCAGGCTAGTGCCAGGAGGACATTCACGTCCAACAGGACCGGCTTAGAATCCTTCTTCATCCAGGACTCTTTGGATGAGGTCGTTGTCGATCATCGGCGTGTCCGGACTTACGGCAAACGTCGGGAAGCGGCCTTTTTGCACGACCTGGACTTCCGAGACGGGCTTTAGTCCGCGCCGGGCTAGATCGGAGATTACTTTGCCGATCCGCACGCCGGACGTCCGGGAGATCTGCGATGCAGCCTCGAATACGTCATCCTCTACTATGATGGTAGTGCGCATGACCGCATCGTAGCATGGGTGGTTAGATGGCGGCAATGTCTTGTAACGCCTGATTTAGGATTACTTGGATTTTCGCTATCTGTTCCGGGGTTAGGTTTCTGGCGCGGAGTTTCGACATCAGCATCAGTAACTCCTTGATGGAATGACGGATATCGCCTGAGCCGCCGCCGCGCCCTTTCGACGACATACGGTCCTTGATAGCGTCGACGAAGGCGCGGTTTTCATCTAGGAATGCCTGGCCTTCGGGGGTGATAGTGTGCAGATTCTTGTTACCGTCGGGGGTGACGGTGACGAAGCCCTGGTCTTGCAGCATCGATAGAAGGGGATAGACGACTCCAGGGCTAGGGCTATAGCCGCCGCCGATCAGTTCCTCGATGGCCTTGATGATCTCGTAGCCGTGCCTGGGCTTTTCGGCGATGAGCTGCAGCACGATGTAGCGCATGGCGCCGGCCTCGAACAATTTGGGTCCCCGGCCACGAAAGCCAGGCCCGCCGCCGGAGCAGTCCCGCATCCGGTCTCTCATGTGGTGGTGAAAAAATGGGTTTCTGAAAAACATTTGGTCCTTTCCTGAAGATAGATCTTTTTAAGTTATATCTTACTAAGATCTATCTTATCTGCGAAGTCAGCGTTTGGCAATACCCTTTTGCTAAAATTCAGAAATGGCTCAAATCAGGCGCCGAAGCGCCACTGTGGTCGAGGTCGGTGGTGTGAAGGTTGGCGGGAATCATCCGATTGTGGTGCAGTCGATGACGAACACCGATACAGCGGATGTGACGGGCACGGTGAATCAGATCATCGCGCTGGCGAAGGCGGGGTCGGAGCTGGTGCGGGTTACGGTCAACACGGATGAAGCGGCGGAGGCCGTGCCGAAGATCGTGGACACGTTGCGGATGCTTGGAAGCAATGTGCCGGTGATTGGGGACTTCCACTACAACGGCCATCTACTGCTGAAGAAGTATCCGGCCTGCGCGCGGGCGCTGGCTAAGTATCGGATTAATCCCGGTAACGTAAACATCGGGAAGAAGCATGACGATAACTTCCGCACGATGATCGAAGCGGCGATCGAGTATAAGAGGCCAGTGCGGATTGGGGTGAACTGGGGGTCGCTCGATTCATCGCTGCTGACGCGGATGATGGATGAGAACAGTAAGCTGGCCGAGCCGAAGGACGCGCGTGATGTGACGATCGACGCGATTGTGGCTAGCGCGATTTTGTCGGCGGAAGCTGCGGAACGGCATGGGTTGGCGCATGACCGGATTATCCTGAGCGCGAAGGTGAGCGGCGTGCAGGACCTGATCGACGTGTACCGGCTGCTGGCGGCGCAGTGCGATTATCCTCTGCACTTGGGATTGACGGAAGCGGGGCTAGGGTCGAAGGGCATTGTGGCGTCGGCGGCGGCCCTTTCGGTATTGCTGCAGGAAGGGATTGGCGATACGATCCGGACGTCGCTTACGCCGATGCCGAATGGCGAGCGGACGGAAGAAGTGATTGTTTCGCAGCAGATTTTGCAGTCGCTGGGTATACGGAGTTTTACCCCGCAGGTAACGGCTTGTCCGGGCTGCGGACGGACGACGAGCACCTTCTTTCAGGAGATGGCGGACCAGATCCAGAACTATTTGCGCGACCAGATGCCGGTGTGGAAGGCGCAGCATCCGGGCGTTGAGACCATGAAGGTGGCGGTGATGGGCTGCGTGGTGAACGGGCCGGGCGAATCGAAGCACGCGAATCTGGGGATTTCGCTGCCGGGAACGTTTGAAGAGCCGGTGGCTCCGGTGTATGTCGATGGCAAGCTGGTGAAGACGCTGCGGGGCGACCATATTGTGGCCGAGTTTATCGGGATGGTGGATCGCTACGTGGAGAGCCACTACGCCGCGGCCACTGAGCTTGTGAACGCCGGCTGATGCAACATTTCTTCACTCTCGAGGAAGCGCGGAGTTGTCTGCCGGACGTGGAGCGGGCAGTTCGCGCGGCGGTGCAGGCGAAGACTTATTACGACCAATCGGAAGAGGCGTTCCATCGCCTGTTGCAGCGAATTACGATGAGCGGCGGCATATTGGTGGACCGGTTCGCGGTTGAGACGATCAAGTCGACGCGGCAATCGAACGGCGAGCGGATGAAGAGCGCGGTGGAAGAGATCCAGGAGAAGGGTTGCCTGATTAAGGACCTGGATACGGGGCTGGTGGACTTTCCGACGCTGTTGCGAGGCGAGGAAGTGTATCTTTGCTGGCGGCTGGGCGAGACGGATATTTCGTATTGGCACGGCGTACATGAGGGCGTGGCGGGCCGGCGGCCGATCGACCAGTCTTTCGTGGATAACCATCAAGGAAGCACGCCGAATTGAGCATGCTTTCGTGGCTATTTTCGGATCCGTTGGCGGTGGGAACGAAAGCACCGGATTTTTCCGCGCCGGACGATCAGGGGCACATGGTGAAGCTTGCGGCATTGCGCGGAAAGAATGTTGTGCTGGTGTTTTATCCGATGGATGACACTTCGGTTTGTACGGCTCAACTGTGCGAGTTCCGGGATAACTGGGGACGAGCGGCGTCACACAACACGGTAGTGTTTGGCGTGAATCCGGCGGCATCGGTGAGCCATGAGAAGTTTCGGGAGAAGTATAAGCTGCCGTTTCCGCTAATTGTGGATAAGGGGCAGACGATTTGCGAGTTGTATCACGCGAATGGGCTGATTGTGAAGCGAACGGTTTATTTGATTGGTCCGGATGGCGTGATCAAGTATGCCAAGCGGGGGAAGCCTTCCGTGAGTGAAGTGCTGGCAGCGGCTGGTTAGTTACCAGATTTGATCGATTTCTAGCAAAGCGCACTCATCTTCGATTCGCTGTGGTGTCCAGATTGCATCAAGCTTCCCACTCAGAGTCTTAGTCATCATTTCCCAAATCGATGCATGGCTCAGGACCAGTTCATTTCTGGGGTCATATAGGGCTTTCTACGCCGCAGAAGAGAGCCGACGCTGGTCACGAACGTCGGCCATGGGCTTCCACCAGTTTGGATCGGAATTGTCGATCGTGCCTTCGAGATGGCCGAAGATCCGTTTGGGCCGGCGAGTTTTTACCTTTGTCAGTTTGACCATGGGCTTGCCGGCTTTTGCGATTACTACCTCTTCTCCGTTCATCGCTTTTTCGATGAGCTTGGAGAGTTGGGACTTCGCTTCGTGCATGTTGACCTGCATGCGATCAGTTTAGCTAGTAGGGTTAGCTAAGGCAATTATGCGATGTTTGTTGCGTGGAGATCTTTGTGAATCGGGTCTATCCAATCTTGGACACGGCTGCGCTTGCGCGCTGGGGTTGCCCGTTAGGGACAGCGGCCGCGGCGTTCTTGAGCGCGGGGGCTGATATTTTGCAGATCCGGCATAAGGGGCATTGGTCTCGTGAGTTCTTTCGTGAGGCGGAGGGTGTGGCGGAGTTATGTGAGCACGCTGGGGCGCTTTTGATTGTGAATGATCGGGCGGATTTTGCGATGCTGCTCCATGCTGGATTGCACGTGGGGCAGGACGATCTGCCGCCTGTCGCGGCTCGGAGGTTAATTGGTAACGAGCGGATGCTGGGATTCTCTACGCATAATGCGGAACAGCTTGCGGCCGCGGTTCGCGAACCGGTCAGTTATGTAGCGCTGGGGCCGATATTTCTGACGCCGAGTAAGGATCAGCCGGATCCGGAAGTTGGGTTGGCTCGGCTTCGGTTGTGGCGTGGGCTTGCTCCGCAGCATCCGCTCGTGGCGATCGGTGGGATTACTCGCGCTAACGCTTTGTCAGTGCTTGATGCGGGGGCGGATTCGGTCGCGGTGATTGGAGATTTGTTGCCGGAGGAGTGTACGGAGTTGAATTTGGCCAGGCGGTTTGAGGAATGGTTACGGTTGGTGGGGGAATAAGGTACCCACTCCCAAGCGCCACTCGGGATCTAAGTGGCGTTTGACCTCTTTCATTGAGTCAATTTGGTCTTGGGTGAATTGTAAGTCTATTAAGTTGGCTTTGCGTTTGCCTACACCATGTTCTGCGGATACTGTGCCGCCTAAGCTGACTGCGCTGCGGGCTAAGTCCAGGATTAGTTGCTTCGCTCTAGATTGTTCGTCAATTGTTGTGGGTAGTAAGTTGACGTGTAAGTGGGCATCGCCGATGTGGCCGAAGATTACGTACTGATTGGGGAAGTATTTGTCGCACTGCTCGCGGTAGATCGACAGCATGTCGCGGTTTCGGCCGATGGGGACGGCGAAGTCTGTACCCATCTTCAGGCTGCCGTTGCGGCGGACCGTATCATTGACTCGCTCCGGGAGTGAGTGGCGGAAGACGCGGAAACGTTCGCGGTCGGCGGCGTTGTTGGCGAACCAGGAATCGTTCCAAAGGGCGTCGGCCTGTTCGAGTAAGTCGTGGGGTTCGTCGCCGATTTGTTCGATGAGGAGCGCGGCTCTATTCGGGTTGTCGAGTAAGGCCAGTGAGTTGGCATCCATGTACTCCAACATGCGCAGGCCGGGGATCTGGCGCCATTGGTCGACGGCGTCTAGCGCAGCTTCGTCGCTGGCGAAGAAGATGACTGCCGTCAGAAGGTCGAGCGGAGTTGGGAGAAGGGTTACTTCCGCCTCCAATATGATGCCTAGCGTTCCTTCCGAACCGGTGAAGAGATCAACCCAATCCAGATTGGGCCGCAGGTAGTAGCCCGCAGTGTGCTTCGTGGTGTTGGGGATGGGGATATCGGGGATGGGGAAGTCTACTTTGTCGCCGCGATGGTAAGTGCGGATCGCGCCGTCCATTGTGGCTACTTTCAGTGCCCGCATGTGATGGCGGGTGGGTCCGTAGAGAAAGCTGCGGGAACCGCTGGCGTTGGTGGCGATGGTGCCGCCGAGTGCAGCCCAAGTTTCGGTGGGGTCAGGAGCATAGAACTGCCTGGGAGCTTTGAGGTCGCGCAGGAGAAGGCCGGAGCCTACGGTTGCGTAACCCTCATGAAGTTCGAGCTTGGTGAAGTTTTCCAGTGAGAGTACCCAGCCACCATGAGGCACGCGACCGCCTGTTACTCCTGTGCCACCACCCGAAATAGTGAGTGGCTGGCCGGAGGCGATCGCGTCGAGAACTTCTTCCTCGCCGCGAGGGATTGCGATTTTTTCTGCGTGGCCTGTGTAGCCGGACGCATCCTCTAAATAGTTCAGATTTCCAGGATAACCGGCATGATGAGGGGCCGGCGCTGGGTGTGTTTGGAGATGTAGCGTTTGAGGTCGCCGCGGACCTTTTCCTTCATGACGCCCCAATCCATTTTTTCCTCGGCGGAGGAGTTTTCGAGGGTGCGGGACACCACCTGGCGGGCGTTCTTCATGAACTCGGAACTGTCATCGGAAGCAAAGCCGCGCGCTACCACTTCGGGCGCGGTTTCCACTTTGCCGGTGAGCTTGTTGATCGCAATGATGGTGAGAACGATGCCGTCTTCGGAGAGGTGCTTGCGGTCGCGGATGACCAAATCGCCGATCACTTCATCGACCAGGCCGGAATCGATGCAGACGCGGCCTACGGTGACGCGCCCGCCGGGATTCTTGCGAGCACCCTTGGAATCGATCTCAAGCACGTCGCCGGTCTCCATGACGAATGATTCCTTCAACGAAGAATGGCGCAGGTGATCGGCCAGGCGGGCGTGTTTGGCCAGTTGTCGGTACTCGCCGTGAACGGGCATGAAGTACTTGGGCTTGACCAGGTTCAGCACCAGCCGCAACTCTTCTACGCTGCCGTGACCGGAGACGTGAATGGGCGGGTTCATGCTGCCGTAAAGGACGTCGGCTCCGCGTTTCGAGAGATGGTTGATCATCCGGAAGATGTTCTTCTCATTGCCCGGGATGATGCGCGAGCTGAGTACGACGGTGTCGCCGGTTTCGACGGAGATGTTTTTGTGGTTGTCGACAGCCACGCGCGAGAGGGCGGACATGGGCTCGCCCTGGGTGCCGGTGATGAGCACGGTTACCTTATCGGCGGGCGTGTTCATGGCGTCTTGCGGGCGAAGGAGGAGGCCGTCGGGAATATCGAGCAGGCCGAGGTTGCTCGCGATCTCAGTGACGCTGATCATGCTGCGGCCGATGATGGCGACCTTGCGGCCGAATTCCTGAGAGATATCGATGATCTGCTGCAGGCGATGGATGGAGGAACTGAAGGAAGATACGAAGAGGCGCCGCTCGCAGCGATTGAAGATATCTTCCATGCGAGGACGGACGGCGCGTTCAGACTGCGAATAGCCGGGCGTATCGGCATTGGTAGAGTCCGACATGAGAAGCAACACGCCGCGCTGACCATATTGGGCGAGGGTATGCAGGTCGAAGAGATTGTTGTCGGTGGGGGTGGGATCGACCTTGTAATCGCCCGTGTGAATGACGACGCCGAGGGGCGTTGTGATGGCAAGTGCAACGGCGCTGACGATCGAGTGCGTAACGTGGATGAACTCGATCTTGAACGGGCCGACTTCCACGATCTGCTTCGGCTTGATCTTGCGGAAATCGACATCTTCGTCGAAATCGTATTCGTTCATGCGGCGCTCGACGAGAGCGAGCGTGAAGGCCGTGGCGAAGACAGGTACGTTGATCTCAGCAAGGAAGAAAGCCACGGAGCCAATGTGATCTTCATGGCCGTGGGTGAGTATGAGGGCGCGAACTTTGTCGCGATTCTCAATGAGGTAAGTAAGGTCTGGAGTTACGAAGTCCACGCCGAGGAGTTCATCTTCGGGGAACATCATCCCGCTGTCGATTACGATGATGTCGTCGCCATAGCGGAGCGCCATCATATTCATGCCAAACTCGCCGAGTCCGCCGAGTGGAATTGCCTGTAGTTTGTGATCTGTCACCGGTATCCTGCCGCTTGCAGCTCGAAGAGTTCGGCGTATAAACCACCCGCGCCGACCAGCTCCTGATGGCTGCCCTGTTCTGAAATTTCACCACCCGAGAGAACCAGGATGCGGTCGGCCATGCGCACGGTTGAGAAACGGTGCGAGATGAGCACGGATGTGCGGCCCTGAGTTAACTCGGCAAAACGTAAAAACACTTCGTATTCCGCGCGCGCATCGAGCGTGGCGGTTGGTTCGTCCAATATGAGCACTTGAGCATCGCGCATGTAGGCGCGGGCCAGGGCTATCTTCTGCCATTCACCGCCGGAGAGGTCGACCCCTCCTTCGAAACGGCGGCCGACAATTTGATCGAAAGTATCGGGAAGGCGGGCGATCATCTCCGAAGCCTGACCTTTGCGGGCGGCTGTTTCGATGGCGGAGCGGTCGTGGAGGCGGTCGAGATTTCCAAATCCGATATTTTCTTTTACTAATAAATCGTAGCGCATGTAGTCCTGGAAGATGACGCCGATCTCGCGGCGCAGGTCTTCGACGGCGTAATCGCGCAGGTCTGCGCCATCGAGCAGGATGCGGCCTTGGGTGGGTTCGTAGAGGCGCGCGAGGAGCTTTACTAGCGTGGTTTTCCCTGCCCCGTTGGCTCCAATGAGAGCGATTTTCTCGCCTTTGGCGATGGTCAGGTCGACGTTATGTAGGACCGGGCGCGCGGAGTTGGGGTAGGAGAAGGCCACTTTTTCGAAACGGAAACCGTCTTTGATGGGGCGCGGCGCGGGAATCGGATGGATGGGCGTTGCGATGAGCGGCTTCATTTCGAAGAAGTCGAAAAGATCCTTGAGATAGAGGGTTTGTTCGGACATGTCGCCGACTCCGGAGAGGATTTTCTCGATATAGGCGCGTGAGCGGGAGAAGGCGCCGGCGAGGAAACCGAGGGTGCCGATGGAGAGATCCCCGTGGACGGTCTTGGCGACGATCGAAATATAGGCCGCGTAGTAACCGCCGGTGGAGAGCAGGTTCAGAAGGGAGCCCAGGGCGGCGCGGCGAAGGGCGACGGCTTTGTTCTCCGCCGAGAGCGTTTCGGCGACGGATTTGTAGCGCTCGGCCAGGTAATCGCCAAGTCCGAAGATTTTCACTTCCTTAGCGCTATCGGCACTGGCTCCGAGCCAGCGGATGTAGTCGAGTTCGCGGCGCTGGGGGGTGTAGCGGAAATAGACGGAATAGCTCAGAGCCGTGAAGTGAGATTCGCCGATGAACGATGGGATCACGGCGGCGGCGAGCAGGAGCATCAGCCAGGGGTTGAAAACGATCAAGCCGGCGGATAGGGAGGCCAGGCTGAGCAGGTCCTGCGCGATGTTCATCAGCGAGGACAGGATGGCGAGGCGGCCGGAGACGGTCTGGCGGCGGGCGCGGTCGAGTTTGTCGTGGAAAGCGGGGTCCTCGAAGGAGACCAGGTCGAGCGTGGCGGCGTGTTTGATGAGACGGAAGCTGATCGTGTTGCTGAAACGGTCGGCCAGAAGGCTGTCGCAAAGGCCGTTGGCGCGGCCAAGGACATCACTGAGTATGGCGAGGCCGATCTCCCAGGCTACGTAGGTCCATACGCGCGAGGAGCGGACCACTACGGCGTCGATGATGAGCTTGCCGACCCAGAGGATGGCCAGGGGCAGCATCGAGCGCACAAGGCGGAAAAGCGTAGTTGCCAGAATGAGGGGTGGGCTGGTTTGCCAGATCAGTCTGAGGAGGGGAGAAATGTTGCGGAGGGAGGAGAAGCGTTCGCGCCAGGTGGCGGGGGTGGGTCGCTTATGCAGCGGTATGGACATTCGGTATCTCCAGTGTACGCTTTGTGGAAAACTCCGTGGCTGGGGAGGTCCAACAAGCAAAAAGCCCACGTTTGACGTGGGCTTAGGCCGCTCCGAATCACCAGAGCGACGTTGGGAGAATCATTTCTGACGGCTTCGCAACCATCAAAAACTTTGGTGATTGGATCTTAATTTCTCGGGGGCATGCTCGTCAAGCGAAAATCCGGGACAAAATTTTTGGCTGTAACGTATTCAAAAGTAGCCACTTGCGGGCCGCCGGGATTTCCACTTTTTTTGTCAAGATGTGTGAAAACCCCATGTTTTTGGGGGTTTTGGAGCTTCTAAGGTCAACAAAACCCGCTGTTTACTGGTCTCCGAGATGTAATGAGATCATGGATTCGGCCTCTCCTGCCGCTCCACTGCGATGGCGCATGTGGCGGATTCCGCCAAAAGCGAGCCCGGAGAGTACGGCAAAAATGACGACAATCCCGATCAGGATGGCTAAGTTTAGGAGGAAGTCGCCAAAGTTCTCCTTCTTCTTATTCTCGGGCGCTTGACTGGTAGTTATGGCCGCCTGGAAGCGCACTTGGGATAGGAGCTTTTCCGCGTCGTTGGCGTCCTTCGGTTGATAAATGGCGGCGACCAGGGGGCCGGAACGCTTGGTCATGAGGCTGGGGATCTTGTCCAATTCGGCGAGGCGAATCCGGGCCAGTTCGGGCGACGGCATGGAGAAGATCGCCAGTTTCATTTCGCCGTTCGCAGTCTTATAATTCGCCGTCTGGATTTCGGTGCCGAGGTGGAAAGCGGCTTGGGCGGGGGAGACTTCGGGTTCGAACTTGGCGAGGCTGCCGGGGCCGGTGATGTAGCGCTCAGAGTTGGGGACGAGGCCACCTGCGGGCACGTGATTGGGCAGGCTGGGTAGCGGACCGGACTCCTGGCGAGGCATGGAGCGGAAGACATTGCCGAGATCTTCAGGTGCGGGCCTCGCGCCGTCGATGACGAGGACGTGATTTCCGAGCGCGATGATGAGTCCGTTGGGAGTAAGGACGGAGAGGGGAGAGAGTTCGGCAAGGTCGTCGCCGGGCGGTTTGGCGCTCGCGGGCCGAAGCCACTGGAAAGCTCCGACAGCACCCGTGGTGTCCTGCAGGCGGTAAGCGCGGACGGTTAGCTTTTGGCCGCCCAACTCGTAGGTGGCCTGTTCGCTGTCTTGGAGTCCGTAGTCATCCCAGACGGGCTTGTCTTCGACGGCCAGCGGTTTGACGCTCGTTTGTTTCAAGGTGCCGACGAATTGCGGGAGCATCGCGCCGGTGGCCAACGCAGGAATCAGCAGCGCGAGGATGAGTTTAGACACCTTCTAGATTAGCTAACAGCGATTGCCTCCGCATTGGCGAGCATGTTGGAGGCGGTTGTCCAGAGGTTCTTGTAGCCGCTGCCGGCCGATTGAACGAGGCCCGCGCAGACTACTGTGATCAGAGCAATGAGAAGCGAATATTCGACGAGATCTTGACCTTGCTCGTCGCGCAAGAACCGGAGGGCCGCCATACTTTGAGGCTATTGCGGCGATGGTACTTGTGTAAGTTCTCTTTGGTGAAACTGGCCACTTTTGTTTGGTACCTATTGCTTTGGGTCCAGTCACCCACTTAGTTTGGGATCGCCAGCTCAAAGCTGATCTTTAGGCGCGTTCCGGTTGCAGCGGCCAAGCGCTCAAGGGTTTGCGTTGAAGGGATGTGTCCGACCGCTTTCCAGTCTTGCTATTCGTGCGCCTTGCGGTATTTGGGATCCTTCATCCAC
>Ga0302325_10022294_pt1 | contig 13253 bp, 10 predicted proteins | sample Palsa_T0_2_FD_201948 | JGI IMG/M metagenome (GOLD analysis project Ga0302325, IMG submission 201948) | Peat permafrost microbial communities from Stordalen Mire near Abisko, Sweden - Palsa_T0_2 | ecosystem: Environmental > Terrestrial > Soil > Palsa > Peat permafrost | place: Sweden: Abisko... | reverse complement strand
CGCGACTCGGCATGCTCTACGGCCGCGTGCTGCGGCCGCCGGCATTTGGCGCCACCCTGCTCAGCGTGGACGCGCCCAGCCTGCCCGGCGTCACCGTGGTCCACGAGAAAAACTTCGCGGGCGTCGCCGCGCCGGATGCGCAAGCCGCCGCGAATGCCTTGCGACTGCTCAAGCCAGAGTGGAAGCGCGAGCCTGCGGGGGGTTCGTCCGGCGGCGAACTCTACGAAGCTCTGAAGAAAACCGCTGCGCCGGGGAACGCAGATGTCCACGGATCGCTGGACGAGGGGCTGGCATCCGCCGACGTGAAGTTGCAAGCCACTTACACGGTGGCCTACATCGCGCATGCGCCGCTGGAACCGCGTGCGGCGCTCGCCGAGTGGGATGGCGGCAAACTCACCGTCCGGACCGGCACGCAGGTGCCTTTCGGCGTGCGGGCCGAGTTGGCCGCAGCCTTCGGCATTCCCGAAGATCGCGTGCGCGTGATCGTGCCGGATACGGGATCGGCCTACGGCGGCAAGCACACCGGCGAGTGTGCCGTGGAAGCCGCGCGCTTGGCGAAGGCCGCCGGCAAGCCGGTGAAACTGGTGTGGACCCGCGAAGAGGAATTCACCTGGGGTTACTTTCGCCCGGCGGGCGTCATCGAAGTTTCGAGCGGCGCGCGGCGCGACGGCGCGATCACCGCGTGGCAGTTCGATAATTACAACTCCGGAGGCTCGGGCATCGCCGGCCTGTACGAGATTCCCAATCGGCGGACCGCGTTCCATCCCGCGGAGTCGCCCTTGCGGCAGGGCTCCTATCGCGGCCTGGCGGCCACCGCCAACCATTTCGCGCGCGAGGTGCACATGGACGAATTGGCGGCCGCGGTGAAGATGGATCCGCTGGAATTCCGCCTGAAGAACCTGAAGGACGAGCGGCTGCGCGCCGTGCTGCATGCCGCCGCCGAGCGCTTCGGATGGGGCCAGGGCAAAGGCATCGGCATGGCGTGCGGATTTGAGAAGAACGGCTACATCGCCACCTGCGCGCAGGTCGCGGTGGAAGACTCGCGCATCCGCGTGCTGCGCGTGGTGGAGGCTTTCGATTGCGGCGCGGTGGTGAATCCCGATCACCTGAAGAACCAGATTGAAGGCGCTATCTCGATGGCCGTAGGCGGCGCGCTCTTTGAGCAGATCCGCTTTAACGACGGGCAGATCGTGAACCCGCGTTTCTCGCTCTACAGAGTGCCCCGTTTCAGCGATATGCCGGAGATCGAAGTGGTGCTGGTGGATCGCCCGGATCTGCCGTCCGCCGGCGCCGGCGAGACGCCCATCGTGGGGCTCGCGCCCGCCGTTTCGAACGCGGTGTTCCACCTGACTGGAACGCGGCTGCGTTCCATGCCGCTGGAACTGTAGTCGGATCTGGACGTGGTGTACCATCGTCGTATTGTCCAAGAAACACCAAAAGCATCCCGCCCCTGCAGCGGCCGCCATCAAACCACCGCGCAAACTTCCCGCCTGGGCGATACCCTTGTTGCTGGGCGCCTGCACACTCGCCTATTACTGGGTTCCCCTCACTGCGCACTCGGCGAGCATTCAGTGGGATGCCGCCGACATGCATTATCCTCTGCAGAAGTACTTCGCCGATCGCCTTCTTTCCGGCAAGCTCCCTTTCTGGACGCCCTATCTGTTTTCGGGCTACCCGCTGCTGTCCAACCCGGAAGTAGGCGCATGGTATCTGCCGCACTGGCCTTTCTTCCTGGCCGGAGTCACTCCGCGCTCCATCCAACTCGAGCTGGCATTGGGCGCGTTTATCGCCTGTCTGGGCACTTATCTCCTCCTTACCCGGCTGGTGTCCGATCGCAGCGCCGCGATCCTGGGCGCATTTGCCTACGGCTTTTCGGGTTTCTTTGCGGGTCACAGCTCGCACGTGGGTCTGTTCTCGGCAGCCGCCTGGTTCCCTTGGCTCCTTTGGGCGTACCGCCGCGCCATGGACTCCGCCGCCCTCCGCTACACCGCGCTGGGCGCCATCGCCGGTGGTCTGATGATTCTGGCGGGTTACGCCCAAACGGCCGTATACGGTTTCCTGGGGCTTGGCCTGTACGCGCTTTCCGGCTTATGGTCAGACCGCCAGCGTTGGCTGCGGAGCGCCGCCATCGTGGCCTGCATTCTAACCGGCGCGCTGATGCTCGCGGCCTTGCAGATCCTGCCCGGATTGGAACTGACCAGTCACTCCATTCGCGCCGGCGCGAGTTACTCCAGTAACACAGAAGGCGTGCTCAAAGCCGAGCCGCTCATGACCCTCATCGCGCCGGATTGGTTAGGCGTCATTTCAGGAAAATACAACGGACCATCCGACCAGACACAATATTACTTTTATGCCGGTATCTTTCTTCTGCCTCTGGCCGTCTTAGGCGCGCTGAAAACCAAGCTGCGAACGCCGGCGCTCGTCATCATTGTTCCAGCCCTATGGTACATGGCCGGACCGGCGGGCGGGTTATATTACCTGGGAAAGCTGGTGCCCGGCCTGCACAAATTTCGCGCGCCCGTGCAGGGTTGGTTCGTAGTGGCGCTAGCGCTCGCCTTACTGGCAGCCGCCGGGAGCGATTGGCTGTTCCGTCGCTGGCACATTACGGGTCTCCGCATCGCCCTGCTCGGCGTTCTTTTCCTGGATGTCTGGTACTGGAATGCTTTTCGCAATCCGTTGGCTTATGCCCGCGACAGCTTTGAAAATCTATATGGCGCACAGGAAGAACTGGGGCGCCAGCAGGTGGCCGCCACGCAGCCTCCGCTCAGCCGCTTTCACGGCCCACGCAACTTAGCCGCGATGGGTCCGCTCGACCATCCCCTGGACCTGAAGCTGGAAACGACCTACGGCTATTTTGCGCTGGAGCCCGCTGTATACAACGAATATGTGGACGCCATGGCGCGCAATCCCAAACTGCTCGACGGCTTGAATGTCAGCCGCGTTCTGAACACCGCGAAGGGTACCATGGACGCCAACCCGGGGGTGCTGCCGCGAGCCTACTTCCCGAAGACCGTCGTTGCTGTCCATAGCACGGCGGAGTCGAAGCAAGCACTGGAAACGCTCGACCCAACGGCGCAATCCGTCGCGCTCGCTCCCGGCCCGATAAGCCAGCCTACCGCGGCTACGGCGACTGTCGTCTCCTATGACGAGCAATCCTACCGCGTCCGTTATGTGATACCGTCACCGGGGTTACTGAAACTGAGCGTCGCCTGGTATCCCGGCTGGCGCGCGCGACTGGGTGGGCGGGAACTGCCCATTGTGCGCGTGGACCACGCGCTGATGGGCGTCGTAGTTCCTGCCGGGGAAGGTGAAGTGACCTGGCAATTTCAGAGTAACTACTTCGCCGCCGGCCTGGCGATTACACTGATCGCGGTGGTCGCCGTGGCCGCGGTTGGCGTGGCCCCATACATAAAGCCATAACTTACATTCATTTACAAAACACATCGCTCCGCGGGCCGTCCATCGCAGTGGAGGTAATGAACATGTTGAAGAAAATCGGACTTCCGTTAATGGCGATGGCTACAGTCTTCATGCTGGCGCCTCACCAAGTCAAGGCAGACGAGCCGCCCGCACCCGACGCAGGAACATCGGCAGATTGTCCCCCGCCCCCGCCGCCCGTCTCGACCTACGTGTACGCGAATCCGGATTATGTCTATGCCGCGCCAACCTATGTGGCTGCGGACCGGCACGACGATCGTCGCCGCGACGACCGCCGCGAGCACCGCGGCGAACGGCACGACCGCGACCGGCGGTAAGCCGCGCGCATCCCGGCGCCGATGCGATTTCTTCCTCAAGGCCCCTGTCATTGAGCTACAGTGATCTCAGTGAAGAATCGTATGCCGCCCTCAGCCGTACCGGCAATCGCCGTATTGCTTCTGTTGTGCCACGCGCCGCTCGGCGCACAACCGCGCACTCCCGTCAACCCGCATGCCTCGCCGGAAGCGCGCGCCTTGCTGCAATACCTGTATTCCATCTCGGGCAAGTATACGCTCACGGGTCAGCATAACTTCCCCAACACGATCGCCAACTGGACCGACCGGGCTTATGACTTCACCGGAAAGTACCCGGCGGTCTATGGCCAGGATTTCGGCTTCGAGGGTGGCGCCGACAAAGACTCCGTGCTGGCTCGCCCGGCGGTGGTTGCGGAGGCCATGCGACAGTATCAGAACGGCGCGGTAGTCACGTTCACCTGGCATGCCGTCCGGCCCACCGACGACGAACCGGTGACTTTTCGCGATAGCGTGCAGGGTCACTTATCGGATTTTGAGTTCCACGAGCTACTCACGCCGGGAACTAGTCTTTATAAACGCTGGTGCGCGCAGGTGGATGTGATCGCCGGTTACCTGAAACAATTGCGCGACGCGCGCATTCCTATTCTGTGGCGGCCGTATCATGAAGTCAACGGCAACTGGTTCTGGTGGGGCGGCCGCAAGGGCCAGGACGGATCGGCGGCGCTCTATCGCCAACTGTTCGATCGCCTCGTGAACTATCACAAGCTCGATAATCTGGTTTGGGTGTGGAACGCGAACGCTCCCGGTTCGGACGGCAGTGGTCCGGGACCTTACGCCGACTACTTTCCGGGCACGGAATACGCAGACGTGCTCTCCGTCGATATCTATGGGGAATTCAAACAGAGCTATTACGACGATCTGCTGGCGCTCTCCGGCGGCAAACCCATCGCGCTGGGCGAGGTCGGCGGACTGCCCACGCCCGCGACATTGAAAGAGCAGCCTGAGTACACCTGGTTCATGACCTGGAGTGAGTTCGTCGAAATGAACAATCCGCTGGAGGCCGTACGCGCGGTCTATGACGCACCCATGACGGTCAGCCGCGACGACCCGCGCATGGCCACGGCCATGGCGGCCATTCGTAAGTCGTCGGCCGCGCCGGAGCCGCAGCTTGTCACACCGGAGCCGCTGCCGGCTGCCAGGGAATTGCTGGCTGCGCTCTACCGCGCGTCCGGGAGAGCCATTCTGAGCGGACAGGATAACGATGCGCAATCTGTCTCCGGCGCGACACAGCGGGTTTTCGACGCCGCGGGTAGGTATCCCGCGATATACGGCGCGGATCTCACCGGACAGGCCGTCCTCGATGAAGCCCGGCGACAACACCAGAACCACGCTATCGTCACGCTGAGTTGGCGTCCGATGCGCCCGACCGACGACGCATCCGGTAAGTTGTCGGACTTCGAGTGGAAGGAATTGCTCACGCCCGGAACCGGGCTTTACAAGCGATGGTGCGCGCAGGTGGACGCCGCCGCGGGCCAACTAAAGCAATTGCAGGAGGCGGGCGTGCCGGTGCTTTGGCGTCCGTACCCCGAAGCGAACGGCACGCGTTTTTGGTGGGCCGGCCACAAGCCGGAATCGGCCGCGCTATACCGCCAGTTGTTCGACCGCCTGGTAAACGAGCATCGCCTGCGGAACCTGGTGTGGGTCTGGAACGCCGCCGCGCCCGGCCAGTATGCCGATTATTTCCCGGGTCTCGAATACGCCGATGCGCTCGCGGTGGATCTGGGCAATGCGCCATTTTCCTGGCGGCGAGATGCGGAGCTGGCGCGTTTCGCGGTGGGCAAAGTTATCGGGCTGGGACTCGACGGATGGCTGCCGACCGCAGCCATGCTCGATCAGTCCACGCGATGGGCCTGGTTTCTGGCTTCCCCTGCAACCGCCGGCGACGCCCAGCAGGCCGATGCCCTCCGCGCGCTGTACGGAAATGCGCGCGTGATATCGCGCTAGCTGTGGGGCAGGCCCTTGGCCTGCGGCGGCCTCCCAGGCCGCCATCTTCTCTGATGCGGGTCCAAGGGACCCGACCCAGAGGGTCCCCCGGCCAAGGGCCTGCCCCACCCGTCGTAGAATAAACCGCATGACCTCATACCGAGCCCGCACCGCACTGACACTGCTCTTCCTCACCCCCGCCTGCTTCGCGCAGCAGGACGCCCTGCAGAGCCAGATCCTGACCCAAGAACGCCAGGGTCTCGAATTCCTGAAGACCGGCCATCACGACGAGTTCGCCGCCACGCTTGCGGAAGGAGCCGTATTTGTCGATTCCCACGGCCCGGCCGGCGCGGCGCAGGTCGTCAAGAATACCGCCGAGTTCCGCCTGACTGACTTCTCCATGGAAGACGTGAAGTTCGTACCGCTCTCCGCGAATTCCGGCCTGATCGTCTACAAGTTAACGGAAACCGGCGTTTCCCACGGGAAGGAGTTTTCGGCGAAAGTCTACGTCTCGGCGGTGTGGGCCGAGCGGCACGGCAAGTGGGTGTGTCTGTTCAGCCAGGAGACCGCGGCAAGGTAAACTGGTACCTGCCATGGCCAAAACAAGAGTAGAAGTCGGTTACGGGCTGTATCTGTTCAAAGAGCCGGGCGGTTTCGCGCCAGAGTGCGTGATCTCATGCCACGGGTATTATCGAGCCGGGGACAGCCCCACGGCGTACAACCCGCCCGCAAACGTCACGCTGAATTTCTACTGTCATCACAACCATACGCTGACCGACGTCCCGCAGGTGCGAAATGCGGAACTCGGCAATCCCAAGCAAACGGTGATCCGCGGCACGAAAATCACGAACTATATTCTGTCAAAGTATCAGGCGCACGGCGCAGAGATCACCAAGGCGGAGAATCTGGCGGTGAAACGCGGCCTCGACAATCCACATCAGATGGCCATTGAGTTGGTCGGCATGGCGGGAGAGGCGTATGAGCACCTGGAGGCGATGAATCTTCCCGGATACGATATCGTGACCATCCGAAACAAATGGTGGATGCACAAGGAGAAGGTGCCGGAGGACACCGAGCCGGAGGAGATGCCTAGCGGTGAAGTGCGTTTGCGTTATGTCATTCGCAAGGTGCAGGCTAAGCATCGCTACAACGATTACCCCTACCTTTTCTGCCGTGAATTGAAGGCTTGAGTTGTGGCCGCCGCGCGGAGCCATAATGCTCTTATGCGCAAAACATTCGTCCGCTATCTGCCGGCCCTGATCTGCCTCTCCCTGCGCGCCGCGCCGCTCGGAGTTTTCGAAGATCACGCGGACGTGGGCACGGTGCTGCACACCGGTTCCGTCGAATACGACGCCTCCGCCGGGACCTACACCGTCTCCGGCAGCGGCGAGAACATGTGGTTCGCGGCGGACGCCTTCCAGTTCGCCTGGAAGAAGGTCTCCGGCGATGTCACTCTGACGGCCGATATCTCGTTCCTCGGCACCGGCAAAGAGGGGCACCGCAAAGCCGTCCTGATGATCCGCCAGAGCCTGGATGGCGATTCCGCCTATGCCGACGTCGCGCGCCACGGCGATGGACTCACGTCGCTGCAAGCCCGCGACGAAAAGGGCGCCATCACCAGCGAGGTCCAGGCCGCCGTGCAAGCGCCCGCGCGGTTGCGGATTACCAAGCATGGCGACTACTTCTACATTTCTGTTGCCGCGGCGGGCGAAGAACCGCGCTTCGCCGGCGGCTCGCTGCGGGTGCCGATACACGATCCGTTCTACGTGGGCATCGGCGTCTGCTCACACAATAAAGATGTGGTGGAGAAGGCCGTGTTCTCCAACGTCGAACTGACCGCGGGCGTGGCCACGCAGCCGGTGTTGTACAGCACGCTCGAAACAGTTCCCGTTTCCGGCGACAGGCGGGCCGTCTATGTGACTCGCGGCCGCATCACCGCGCCGCAGTGGACTCCCGATGGCGCGGCGCTGATCTTTCAGCGCAACGGGCGCACGGAGCGTATCGCTATCGCCGGCGGCAAGCCCGAGATTGTAGCTTCAACTGCCGAGCCGGCAACCGGTGTGGCGCGCATTTCGCCGGATGGGCAGCAGCTTGCATTTTTGGCGTCGGCGGGTGGCCCGGATATGTTACTGCGTATCTTATCGCTCAAAGATAACAAGGTCAGGGTGGTGGCGAAACTTCCCGCCGAGCCTGCTGCGGTGGATCCGCCTTCCTGGTCGCCGGACAGCCGCCGCCTGGCATTTGTCAGTTACCACTTAGTCCCGCGGGCGAATGACGATTGGGGGCCGCTCGAATTCCTGATCGGAAAATGGACAGGCGAAGGCAACGGTCAGCCCGGGGCTGGGGTAGGATCTTTCTCACTGCTGCCCGATTTGCAAGGCAAGGTCCTGGTGCGCAAGAGCTTCGCGGAATATGCCGGTTCCCGCCATGACGACTTGACCATCGTTTTCCGCCAGCCGGACACTGGCGATTTACAGGCTACATACTATGACAGCGAGGGTCACTCGATTGGCTACGCAGTAAGACCGGTGGAAGGCGGCGTGGAATTCCTGAGCGAGGGGCCGCCCAGCGAGACCCGCTACCGGCTGACTTATCTGGCGGATGGAAAAGATCGCGCCAGGCTGACATTCGAAATTGCGCCGCCGGGAAAAGAATTCGTCAAGTATCTGGATGCGGCCCTGCGCCGGCAGCCGTAAACCGCCGACGTGGCGCAGGCACCCTGCCTGCCGCGACTGCGGAATGTCCAAACTGCAGAGCCGGCTTTCAGCCGGCCAACAGCGCGCGTATAGTATCCAGCGTATCCGCCTCTTCCGCTTTCTTATCCTTGCGCCAGCGGGCCATGCGCGGAAACCGTACCGCAATCCCCGAGCGGTGCCGGGGCGATCGCTGGATACCTTCAAACGCCAACTCGAAAACTAACTCCGGCTTGACCGCGCGCACCGGACCGAATTTCTCCACCGTATTCCCGCGCACGAAAGCGTCCACCTGGCGGATCTCTTCGTCGCTAAGTCCCGAGTAAGCCTTCGCAAACGGTACTAACTCGCTTCCGTCCCAAACGCCAAAAGTGTAATCGGTGAAGAGACTGGCGCGGCGGCCGTGGCCCGGTTGTGCATAGATCAGGACGGCATCCACCGAATAAGGCTGGATCTTCCACTTCCACCAGTCGCCGCGGCGCCGCCCCGTGCGGTAAGGCGAGCCTAGGCGCTTCAGCATGAAGCCTTCCACTTTGCGCGCGCGGGCTTCCTGTCTGCGCACCGCCAACTGCTCCCAGTCGTCCGCCCGCACAATTGGCGACACGATCAACGCGGAATCCGGCGGCGCGATCTCCTCCAGCCGCGCCCGCCGGAATTCGATCGTCCGTTCGCGGATATCTTCGCCGCGCAGTTCCAGCAGATCGTACGCCACCATCACCACTGGCGCCTCGCTCAGGATGCGTGGACCCAGCTTCTTGCGCCCAATGCGGCGCTGCATCTGCGCAAAGGGTAGCGGCTCGCCGTTTTTCCAGGGCAGAATCTCGCCGTCGATCGCCACACCTTCCGGCAATTGCGCGGCCAGCGCATCCAGTTCCGGAAAGCGGTCCGTCATCAGTTCCTCGCCGCGCGACCACACGAATGTGCGCGCGTGGCGGCGGATCAGTTGAGCGCGTATGCCGTCCCACTTCCATTCCACCTGCCATTCGCGGATGTCGCCGAGTTCCGCGATGCGCCCTTCCAGCGGATACGCGAGGAAGAACGGATACGGCCGGCTGACGTCCGCATCCCGCGCGTCGGGCGCGACGAGTTGCTGCCAGAACTCGGCGGTGGGCTTCCAGTCGCCCATCAAACGGTGTGAGACGGTGGCTACATCCATACCGCCGACCGCAGCTACCGCGCGCACCACCAGGCTCTGCGACACGCCCACGCGGAATTCGCCGGTGATGATCTTGTTCCAGGCGAAGCGCTGGCGCTCGTCCATTTCGCGCCAAGCGGCCACCAGCGAAGCACGCTTGGCTGCGTCGTCGGCGTCGCGCAGGGGCAGCAGGCGCTCTTCGATCCAGTAATGCAGCGGATGGGCACTGGACGTTTGTGCCGGAGGCAGCAGCAGGGCGATGGTCTCCGCGAAGTCGCCGACGGCCTGGTAGCACTCGCCGAAGAGCCAGTCGGGGATGCCGGATTCCTCGATGGCCCACTGCGCCAGTTTGCGCGATTCCAGCAGCCGCTTGGGGCGGCGTCCAATGAGAAACGCAGCCGCCCAGGCCGCATCCGCCGGCGGCACCCGCGAGAAGTAGCGCGTGAGGGCCTCCACCTTTTCGTTGGTTTTGGTGGTCTCGTCCAAGGCCACGTAAAGCTCGGCGAAGGCCTTCATGGCTCGGTCTCAGCCTCGGCAGATTCCGTGCCCGTTTCATCCTGCTCGCCCTCAAAGCGGGTCTCCACGGCCAACGCGTCCATGCCCTGCTGCTTGAGCCACTCCACCATCGGTGCGCGATAGCCGTGCGTCACCCACACACGGGATGCGCCGGTGGCCTTGATCGCCGACATCAGGCCGGGCCAGTCGGCGTGATCGGAGAGTACGAAGCCACGGTCCAATGAACGCCGGCGGCGCGCTCCGCGGATCCGCATCCAGCCCGAAACGAAGCCGGTCGAAAATGGTTCGAAGCGGCGCAGCCAGGGTGAGCCATTCGCGGATGGGGGCGCGACGATCAGCGCGCGGCTCCAGTCAGTGTCGGCTGGGGCGACACCCACATGCGTGGTGGGCGCCAGCGCGACGCCCGCCGCGCGGTAGAGGCGGCAGAAGTTCTCCACCGCGCCATGCGTGTAGATGGGACCGGCCGCGGGGTCGCGGCCCAGCAGGCCCGCCAGCACCCGCTGCGCTTTTCCCAAACTATAGGCGAACAGCACGCTGGCCTTGCCGGCCTGTTGGTTGGCGGTCCACCAGGCTTGGATATCGGCCAGCACCTCGGCCTCCGGCTGCCAGCGGTAGATCGGCAAGCCAAAGGTGGATTCCGTCACGAAAGTGTCGCAGATCACTGGCTCGAATGCCGCGCAAGTCGGATCGGGTTCCAGCTTGTAATCGCCGGAAACCACCCATACTTCGCCCCCCGACTCGATGCGTACCTGCGCGGAGCCGAGTATGTGCCCTGCCGGATGAAGCGAGACGTGCACGCCTTCCAGGCTCACGGATTCGCCGTAATCGAGCGTCCGGATGGCCGCCTCGGGTCCCACCCGCGCGCGCAGGAGGGCTTCGCCCGGCCGGGCCGTGAGATAGGCGCGCGAGCCGGGGCAGGCGTGATCGGCATGCGCATGGGTGACGATGGCGCGCTCCACCGGGCGCCAAGGATCGATGTAGAAATCGCCGCCCGCGCAATAGAAACCGTTGTCGGTGAGTTGGAGTAGCGGGTCCAGAATCCTAGTATACGGAACGCGTTACACTGGCATTAATGACAGCAGTCCGGATGCTGCTTTTGTTGTTGACGGGATCGGTAGTGGTTGCGGCGCCTAGCGCACTCCCCGCACGCGAGTCGCTGCAGTACACGGTAGAATGGCGCCTCGTCACGGCTGGCAAGGCGCACCTGGTGTGGAGCGCGACCCCGCACCATTCGAATCCCGGGTGGCAGGCCGATCTGCACCTCGAATCCACCGGCTTGGTCTCCAAGCTCTTTAAGGTGAATAACGATTACGTCTCGAACCTGGAATCGGACTTGTGCGCGTCCGGCTCTTATCTGAAGGCCGAGGAAGGCAACCGGCGCAAGGAAACCCGCGTCACCTTCGATCGCGAGACGCGCAAAGCCGAGTACCTGGAAAAAGACCTGGACAAGAACACCGTGCTGAATGCGCACGAGATCGATATTCCGGCGTGCGTGCACGACGTGCTGGGCGGGCTGTACGAGTTGCGCACCCTCAACCTGCAACCCGGGCAAAAGACCCAGGTGGCGGTCAGCGACGGCAAGAAGAGCGTGATGGCGCGCGTGGAAGCGCAGCAGCGCGAAGACATCAAGACGCCCGCAGGCACCTTCAAGACCATCCGCTACGAGGCATTCCTGTTTAACGACGTGCTGTACCGCCGCTATGGGCACCTGTACGTCTGGCTGTCGGACGACGCCCGCAAGCTGCCGGTGCAGATCCGTGTGCGCCTGCAGCTTGCCATTGGCACAATCACTTTGCAACTGGAGAAGGAAGAAAAAACATGAGATGGCTCGCCTGTTTTTGGGCGGCTGCGTCGCTGGCAATGGCTCAGAGCGGCGCATTGCTTTCGAACCAGGAGGCGCTGAAGCTGGAACAGCGCACCGTGCAATTGATGGAGTCCACCGGTTTGGCCGTGCCCGGCCTGACGCGCGCCGGAGCGCCCGCGCTGGAAGACGCCCGCCAGGCGCTGGCCAACCTGGAAGCCGCGCCGCTGAACGCCGTGAATACCAACGCATTTCTGAATACCGCGCGCGCCTACCTGGCCATTTCCGAGACCCTGCCGAAGCCCTACCCGTTTCCCGAGGAAGGGCGCCGCCAGTTCGGCGAACTGCGCGACGCGGTGGACCGCCTGGATTCGCATTTCCGCGCCCTGCTGGAGGACAAGGAAGCCCGATTGCGCAATCCGGATCGCGACAATCTGAAACGCTATGCGGAAGCCAACGAGAAGCTTGGCGCGCCCTCTCCGCAGCGGCCACGGGTGGTGTTTCTGGGCGACTCCATCACCGACGGTTGGCGGCTCAACGAATATTACGGCAGCGACCGCGATTTCGTCAACCGCGGCATCGGCGGCCAGATCACCGGCGAGATGCTGGGCCGCATGAAAGCCGATGTGATCGATCTGAAGCCGCAGGCGGTGCTGATTCTGGCCGGCACCAACGACTTGGCCCGGGGTGTGCCGGCGGCCGCCATCGAAAATAATCTGTCGACGATCGCGGACCTGGCCGAGGCCCATCACATCACCCCGCTGTTCGCATCGCTGCTGCCGGTGAGCGATTACCATAAGGACGCTAATCCGCAGTACGCGCAAACTGTGCGGCGTCCGCCCGCCACAATCTTAGAGCTGAATAACTGGCTGAAGGGTCTTTGCGAGCAGCGCCATTTCACGTACGTGGATTACTATTCCGCCCTGGCGGATAAGGACGGTTTCCTGCAGGCGGACGCATCCGACGACGGTCTGCATCCCAATGCCAAGGGATACCGTCTGATGGCGCCCATCGCCCTGACGGCCATCGACGGTGTGACGCAGGCGGCTGTGAAGCCGGGCAAGAAAACCAAGACCGCGCAGAAGCCGCCGGACAAGCAGGAGAGCAAGCAGGAGAAAAAGAAAGGCGGGATTCGCGCGTGGCTCGAAAAGGAGCATAAGTGAGCAGGACCTTGTTGCTCTTCGCCCTTTGCTGCGGCGCGCTGGCGGCGCCGCCGGCCAAGATTGTGCTAGTGGCGGGCAAGCCCAGCCACGGCGCGGGCGAGCACGAGTTTAACGCCGGCGCCATGCTGCTGGCCAAGTGCCTGCGCCAGAACAACGGCGTCGACGCGATCGTGGTCAAGGGTGGATGGCCGGCCGACGAATCGTCGTTCGCCGGCGCCAGTTCCATCGTGC
>Ga0302325_10022292_pt1 | contig 13253 bp, 14 predicted proteins | sample Palsa_T0_2_FD_201948 | JGI IMG/M metagenome (GOLD analysis project Ga0302325, IMG submission 201948) | Peat permafrost microbial communities from Stordalen Mire near Abisko, Sweden - Palsa_T0_2 | ecosystem: Environmental > Terrestrial > Soil > Palsa > Peat permafrost | place: Sweden: Abisko... | reverse complement strand
GATTCCGATAAAGTTAAAGGCGCCTGTCCCATTTGCGGTAGACGCCGTGCTCGGTGCGGATTATTTGATATTGTTCGCAACGCCTGGCTGTCGCCGTGCCGCATGTGTCTTTGGTACCAGCAGTGCGATGTAGCGCAACCAATGGCTTACCCTTTCGACCGCCGCCCTTGCTTGCCGAAACTTTCCCGCGCTGCGGAATTGGATGGCTTTGTCCGCCCAGGCATACGCGCGTCGGTGCGCCATGAGATACGCATTGGAGTCGCGGCAGGGTTTTGCTATGGGCATGTGTGGCGAACCGTGTCATAACGCGGTCCGTCGCATGATCTCGTAAGAATGTAGCAGCGTTGCCGCGGTTTAGCGGTGACTTACATCAACCTCTGAGGTCAAGAACTGTGAGCACACCGACGACGCCTAACAGTCAGCCTGTTGCAGCGTAAGGCGCTCCTTCAATTGATGGATGTGGTGTACGCGCCGACTGCCAGATCTCGATCTAACGCCAGTCGTGATGATGATAGTAACGGCCACCCCCTCCGCCTCCGTATCCGACAAAGCCAACGCATCCACTCAGCAAGCTACTGAGGATCAAAAGTGCGACAGCACATTTACGCATCACTGATCTCCTTTATTATCCCTAACGGGCGGCAGCTGCGGGGACGCATTATTGCGTCGCAGGATGCGCATAATCCCATTCGAGAAAGCGTGCCGTCTGAGGGTCGGTTCGCTCCGGCAGACAGCAGCGGGTCGAGGCGATCTTCCCCGCGCGTATCTCGCGAATGCCCCAGAGGATAATGCGCTCGACTCCGGCCTTTTGAATGGTGGCACTGCGGGCTTCAAAGCGCGTGACCAGTACATTGCCGGATACGTACGTGTTGATCGGGGTGACGCGACGACTTTTATCCGCCACATATCGCTCGAGATCCTTCTGAATGGCAGCTTTGCCTATGCACGGCGCCTTTGCGCAGTAGCCACTTTCTGCATCGATCACCGAATCCTCGGTAAACAAGGCGAGTGCACTGCTTACATCGCCTCGAGCGAGGGCATCCAACAGCTGCTGCTGCACGGCCACGGGATTGTCCTGTGCGAGCGCTCCAGCGGCAGCCCCCACCATCCACAGCGCGGCGGACCATTTCACGGCGAAAGACTTAAGCATGGCGTGCTCCTCAGATTGCATGCGAAAACACTTCTGCGATCGCGGCCGCCAGCAGGTTGAGGCCGTGCGCACGCAGAGATGACCCTCCAGCGGGGAGGGATTGAAGACTTGGCCGTGGCGTATATTCGTTCGCGGCTCGCGCGCACAATTGTTAAGGCGGTGGACATTCTGCGTCTGTACGCTAGCGCACCTAAAATTATGAGCTGGGCCAACACGGGCAGGTGTGGCGCAAGAAACTGGGTCGCGGCCGGGACGCGAAACGAGCACTCTGCTACGACGGCCGAAATTCTGCTTAGGGTCCATTCCCGGGCCGCGGTCCAAGGGCGGTGCACAGCGAGCTCCACCGTGCTCCTGAGGCTCCAAACGGTTTCGTTACAGGTATCGTTTTCGCAACCGGGATTGGCGCGCCTGATCAGAGTGCGCCTCGGGGGACCTTTTCGGCGTGGACGACCTACTCCACGGCGCGTTACGGCTGCACGAGAACCATCTACGGCGGTGCGCTCAACCGTTCAGGTCGTCTCCTTGGCCCTCCCCGCCTGGATCCGGCACTATTAAGGATCCGAGGGCGGCCACGGCTGAGACGCTAATTCACATCGCGCGCGGCCCGGGCCGCAGATGACCTGTAATATGGTCAAACGAGCAGTTATGAACGCCGAGAGGAAGAGATGCGTCTGACGCCCTTTCACGTGGCTTTACAGGTGCGAGATATCAATGAGGCGCGATTTTTCTACAAGACAATCCTCGGATGCTCCGAAGGTCGCAGCGATGCTCATTGGGTCGATTTCAATCTTTACGGCCATCAGTTGGTATGTCATCTGAATCCCTCCCTCGGTCCTCAGGGCAAGATCTCCGCGCACCACAACTCCGTCGATGCCCATAGCGTCCCGGTACCGCACTGCGGCGTAGTGCTTGAAATGGACGACTGGACCGTGCTGGCACGCAGGCTCAAGGAACACCGAATACAATTTGTCGTCGAGCCCTATATTCGATTCGAGGGACAGCCGGGAGAGCAAGCGACGCTATTTTTCCTGGATCCATCGGGAAATGCGCTCGAGTTCAAAGCATTCAAAAATATTACTGTGCAGTTGTTTGCAACTTAAAAGGTTTTCGCAGCTAGGATTTGCGCGCTTGACTGGGGATCATTGACATGCATCTTCCACCGTTTCTTTTGGATCAGTGGCTGGCGGCCCATGACTTCGCCTCACCCCCGATACGTTACAACCTGGCATCCAGCACCGGCCCCGCCTGGACCTTTGGGGAGCTCCTGGCTCTCGGCAACGGCGAGCTCGGTTCAGAACTCAAGGATCTCAAACTCCTGTACGTCCCACCCGAAGGCACCGAGCAACTGCGGCAGGCCATCGCGGAATTTCATGATGTCGCTCCGGAGTGGGTTGTCGTAACGACGGGCGCATCGGAGGCGCTCTCCGCGCTCTACTGTCTGGCGGCCGAGCCCGGGGCGTCGATCCTCCTGCCGCATCCAGGCTTTCCCGGATTTGCCGCCATGGCGCGCGCATGGGGATTAGGAGTCACGACCTACGAGCTGGAGCGCGCGCAGGGATTCGCACAAACCGCCGATCTCATAATGGCGGCGGTCGACAGCGCTACGCGTCTCGTGCTCGTCAACTCGCCGCACAATCCGACCGGGAGCGTCATGCCGCCCACGGAAGTGGCACGGCTTTCCGGGTTGCTCGCCGAGCGCGGCATTCCGCTAATCGTGGATGAGGTGTATCACCCGCTATATTTCGGCGGTGCCGTGCCGTCGACTGCGAGCACGTTAAATACCATCGTAGTTGGGGACCTTTCCAAGGCGCTGTCATTGACCGGCCTGCGTATCGGTTGGCTCATCGATCGTGATGCGCGCCGGCGCGAGCGACTCATCAATCTGCGCAGTTACTTCACGGTCTCGGGATCTCCAATCACCGAGGCGATCGCGACGCATGCGCTCAAGCATCGGCGGGTGATTCTTGCGCGCTTGGAGGAAGTCACGCGCACGAATCTGACGAGGCTCGATGAGTTCATGAACACCCGGCGCAGCACGCTCGGATGGGTGCGCCCCCGCGGCGGAACCGTCGCCTTTCCGTGGCGGCTGGACGGTCGCGATTCGCGGCCGATGTGCGAGGCGCTCGCCAGTAACGGCGTTCTTGTTGCCCCCGGCGACTGTTTTGAGGCCGCCGCACACTTTCGCGTCGGCTTCGGTGCGCAGGCGGCCAGCTTCCAGCAGGCACTTGATATCGCGGCAGGCATCATGCCCCGCTCCGATTCGGATCGGCTCCAAGCGCAAAACGCGGCCGTTTGATCGTTCTTTGTTGATGCGTGCGCCACCGGGCGCGCAAAGGCAAATCTGGAGCATCATCCCCGGCGCTGTTGGCAGTCGAGCGTACGCAACACCGGCAATCCTTATGGCGTTGCGGGCCTTCGGCACGAATGCGATTATTGCCAGTAGACCTCCTGCGGAAGAGGCAGACGATGGTTAGTTTCCAGCCGGAGGGCCGGCATACCGTTACACCACGGATTGTCGCAGCGGATCCGGAAAATCTGGTGAGATTTATTAAAATGGTTTTCCATGCGCAGGGCGAATATCGTGAAGGTTTGCCTGCCGAGATCAGGATCGGTGATTCCCTGGTGATGGTGAGCAGTGATGGCGAGCGCGAGTTGATTCCAGCTTTTCTCTACGTTTATACCGCGGACACTGATATCACCTTTCGGCGCGCAATTGCGGCGGGGGCAACCGTGCTCGAGGAGCCGGTGGACATGCCGTACGGTGACCGTCGCGCGATGGTTAGAGATTTCTGGGGCAATACTTGGCAGATTGCGACTCACAAAGAGGATCTGACGACTGAAGAGATCCGCAGGCGGATGGCGCGCGGCAGGTGATGGCGATTACATGAGTCGAATTGGGGGAAGGCGATGGAAGTTGAGAATGTGTCGGGGCAACGTCAAGCCGGCTACAACGGTCTAACCGAACAGCGGCCGGCTCTGCCGGCGCACTATTATTTCGACCGCGCTCACTATGAGCGCGAGTTGCGCCGCATCTGGTTTAGAAACTGGGTATACGTTGGGCGGTCGGAGGAGCTGCAGGCGCCGCGGTCGTTCCGCACCTTTGAGATAGGCGATCAGCGAATTTTACTGGTGCGCGACGACGCTGGCCAGCTGCAAGGCTTTTACAACACTTGCCGCCACAGAGGAGCCGCGTTGTGCCGGGAGGCTCGGGGATTGCTTCGATCACCCGCCATTATTTGCCCTTACCACGCGTGGGTGTACGACCTGCAGGGTGAACTGTTGCGCACGTCATCCAAGGCCCATGCACAAGGATTCGATGTGGGAGATTATTCACTCTATAAAATCTCCGTGCAGGAATGGAGCGGGTGCGTCTTCATTGCGCTGAGTGACAATGCGCCGCCGTTGGAGAAGAACTTCGATCAGCCCCTTAATCGCCTGAGCAACTGGTCATTGGGCGACTTGCGGATCGGCCATGTCTTCGTCAAGACAATGCAGTGCAACTGGAAGATATTCTGGGAGAACTATAACGAGTGCCTGCACTGTCCTGGCGTACACGTGCAGCTAGCACAGCTCGTGCCCATTTTCGGGCGTGGCTTGCTGGAGGAGCGCGACGATCCGCAGTGGCTGCAGCACGCCGATAGCACGGACCCTAAGTACAAAGGCGGCCTGCGTCCCGGCGCCACGACCTGGTCCATGAACGGGCAGGGGGTCGGGGCACCTTTGCCTGGCCTGACCGAAGAGGATCGGCAAGCCGGGCACGTCTACGTCACGAGCTTGCCGTCCGTATTCTTCGTCGGTCACCCAGATTATGTGCGCATTGTGCGTTTGCGGCCTTTGGGCCCTGAGCAAACCGAGATGTGCGTGGAATATCTCTTCGCCGCGCAGACGCTCGCCGACCCTGAGTTCGATATGCGTAACGCCGTCGACTTTGCCAACCGGGTCATGACGGAGGACGCGCAGGTCTGCGAGCTGAACCAACTAGGCCTGCATGCCGCGCCGCACCAGCAGGGCGTATTGATGCCCGAGGAGTATCTGGTGCTGCAATTTCAGGAATGGATTCGCGCGCAATTGGAGAATGTCTGATCGATGCATGCCCGAGCTTTTTCGCCCGTAGTCTGTTGACAGAGAACCGCGCGGGATCCGCGGCGCGCTTCGTGATCAAGGGCGGACGGTCCGCGTTCAATCGGCCATCGCGCGGTGGCAACCGCTTAATGGTGCTCAGCCGCGCGAACTTGCCAGATACGCAACCATAAAGTTGCACCCAGCCACGATAAGAGTAGTATGCAGCTCTAAGGTTGCATGTGAATTCAACGACAGATCGCGTCGAGAGAAAAATTCTGCTGAATGCGCAACGTTCGCGCGTGTGGCGCGCCCTTGCGAACCCCGAAGAATTCGGCTCCTGGTTTGGTGTGGCACTTAAGGCAAAGCGCTTCACGGCAGGTGAGCGCGTGCAGGGTCATGTCACCTATCCCGGCTATGAACATGTGATCCTGGAGATTCTGATCGAACGCGTGGAGCCCGAAAGCTTGCTATCATGGCGCTGGCATCCCGCCGCGATTGCGCCGAACGTGGATTACTCCAAGGAGCCAACGACCCTGGTCGTATTCGAGCTGCAGGAGGTGCAGAATGGCACGCTTCTGAGTGTCGTCGAATCGGGCTTCGACAATGTTCCGCCGGCGCGCCGATTGGAGGCGTTCCGACTTAACAGTGAGGGCTGGGACGAACAGATGGTCAATATCACAAAGCATGTCGCCGCGCCGTAGGTCGTCTTCAACGAGAGCGCGGCCGAGGGACGCTGCGGCGCTGCGCAACGCGGTGCCCATTTTTGCGGCGCTCGGGGATGCAACGCGCCTGCATATTATCGGCCTGTTGTGCGCCGGTGGTGCGCTGTCGATCGCTGAGGTGACATCCGGAACGAATCTTACGCGCCAGGCCATTGCAAAGCATTTGCGCGTGCTAGCGGATGCGGGACTGGTGCGCGACGTCAAAGCTGGCCGCGAGCGGTTATGGGAGTGCGAGCGCGCGCAGCTCGAACAGGCGCGACGGTCGCTACAGTTGATTGAACAGCAATGGGATGACGCGCTTATGAGGCTGAAAGCGGCTGTGGAGGGTCGATAACGCGCTCAGCTGCGCCATGCATGCCCTGCGTGGTCCATACGCACCTCCACGACGCTCTTCAGTCGTCCGCTTGGACGGTGCGTTTAGACACACCAATCATCCAGGCGATACCGATGCCGCCGGAGACGTAGTATCTCTGTTTGACGAGCGGACTATCCTCGAATGCGGCTCCCTGCAGCGTGTCATAGCGGATATACGCGCCCACCCAGTATTTGGGAAAACGCTTCGTCAGGGCCGATATGAACTCCGTGCCGGCGTAACCGCCTCTTGCTGAGTAGGCGGGTCGGTCGGGCGTCGCGTACTGCGGAGCGACGGAATAAAAATATTCGTCGTATTTGCGGGCCGCGAATAGTGGCCCGGCTCCAATGCCGAAGTTCCAGCCAGCACGGCCTGCGATGTCCTGCACGTCCAGATTCAGGCGCGGGGAAAAATTCCAGCCGATGAATTGAGGAGAACTGTCAACCGTGATCGGGACTCGTAGCGGCAACACGGCGCCGAATTTCAGATGTTGATCGCTTGAGTGCCATAGATGAAAATCAAGAGACGGCCCGATTTCGACCGTCGGGCGCAGATTCGGCATGCCGCGGCGGGCGTGGTCTTCGCTGCTGTCGACGGGAACAGTGGCGTTAACGCTGATATTCAACTCAACCCAGTCACGATTGAAGAACTCACCGCGCAAACCGTTTCGATCAGCCTTGAGGAAGTCGCCGCGGTAGATGAGATAAGGCACCGGGACGGGATAGACCCGTGTCTGGTCGGAGCCACGATAGTCCGGGAATGCGACGGTCCCGATACCGAGCCCAGCCTCCCACAATGGTTTCTCGTCGGCATACGTGGAGCCGACATATAAAACTGCGAGGAGCACAAGCGCCCACGCCGGAGCAGATCGAAGTGACATAGCCAATTCCGGCGCGCGCCGAGAGCGATGAGTGGCGGCATCCTCACGGATATGGCCTGCGCTTAGCAAGGATACTTGCGCAAGAGTACGGTGGAGCTGCGATTCGGCGCCGCGCAGCCGCAGTGTTATTCGACGGCAAAGAGGACCGGGGCTCCGACGGCTGTTCAGCCTTTGGTACGTCATCCTATCGCGACCCGAACGCAGGGTTCGCGGCCTACTTGCGAGTCGCCTCAGAATGTTTCTACCCAGGGACGAAGCTCAACTTCGAACGACCAGGCGTTTCGCGGTTGCTGCAGAACATCAATATAGGTCTGAGCAATTCCATCCGGATCGAGCATGCTGTCGCCGGTGTCGGGTCGCGTGGCGCTGCGTACTCCGCCATCGATCACGAAATGGGCGACGTGGATGCCCTTCGGTCCCAACTCGCGCGCCGCGCTTTGTGCAAGGCCGCGCAGTCCAAACTTGCCCATCGCGAAGGCCGCGGACAGCGCAAAGCCCTTCACACTGGCGGAGGCGCCCGTCAGAAGAATCGCGCCATGGCCGCGGGGCGTCATGCGGCGCGCGGCCTGTTGAGTTACCAGAAAGCCTCCAAATGCAGAGACCTCCAGCGCGTGCCTGACGTCTTCGGGATTGAGTTCCGCGATTGGGCCCCGCAAGCGTGTACTCGCGTTGTAAACCACAACGTCGATTTCTCCAAGTTGCAGATCGGCGTCCTCGAACAGGCGCGCTACGGCAGCAGGATCCGAGGCATCCACGGCAAAGGTCTGGGCTTTGGCTTCTCCCGCGAGCTGCGCGAGCTTTTTTACGTTGCGCGCAGCGAGTCCGACTCTGAGGCCCGCGGCAGAAAGCGCGCGCGCAAGGGAGGCACTAATGCCGGTGCCGGCCCCGACGATCAGCACGGAACGGTAGGGAATCTCTGTCATGACAACTACTCCAGGATCCAGCTGGCAAAAGGAATCCGTCCACAGCGGCAGCCCCTGTGCCAAGAGCATAGCGCCATGGAGCCTGTAGGTCGCGTGAGACTCTGACCGAGCGGTCGAAGCTACTCAAGCGCCCGGTCCGTTGGCTCCTCGGGTGCCTCGTCCTGGTCTCGCCGTTGACAGTCGCGAACTCCGCTCAGGAGTCTATTAATCAAGCCCCTCTGGGCGTTCGCCGGCACCGTCGTATGCGGCGGCGGGTTGCCTTATATGCATCAAGCGGCCATATTCATGCATATGAGAACTACTCTGATCATAGACGAGGTACTGCTGGGCAAAGCCCGAAAACTGAGTGGCCTCGATGAGAAAACCGCTGTCGTGCGGGCGGGCCTCGAGGCCTTGATTGCGCGCGAAAGTGCTCGACGCCTTGCCGCGCTCGGCGGCACCGAGCGCGAGCTGACGGCCGCGCCGCGGAGGCGTAGCCGTGCTGCCAGATAGCCCGACGTGCTGGTCGACACGTCAGTCTGGATAGATCATTTCCGCCGTCGCAACGCGCGGCAGTCGGACCTGCTCGATTCGGCTCAGGCTTGGATTCATCCGTTCGCCATCGGTGAGCTTGCTTGCGGCAGCTTGTCTCGACGAGCAGAAGTGCTCGGCCTGCTCGAAGCGCTACCAAAGGTGCCGCTCGCGGATCATGAGGAAGTCTTGGATTTCATCGGAGTCCAGCGCCTGCGCGGCCGCGGATTGGGCTGGGTCGACGTGCACTTACTGGCATCTGCGCGACTCGCTAACCTGCCACTCTGGACGCTCGACCGGCGATTGACGTCAGCTGCGGCGGAACTATCGCTCGCACCTCCCGCCTTGTAGTTCGAAATCCGCGGCCTGGGGAACGGGCGTTGTTCCCCCGCATTAGGCCACGGGCTTGCAAATCATCGCTGATGTCTGCGCTAAAACTTCCACCTAGATTGCATGCCAGGAACGGATGTTGAATTGACTTGCACCGGTCGCTCTGGCGTCCGGACGGAGTAATTCATAAAATCAACAAGGCAGGCGGGCGCTTCGGGCAGCAGCTTCCATTCAGGCCGGCCTACGGTGCGCCTGCGCTTACGTAATTATGCGCTGTCAGGATTTCGCTTTTCGACTTGGGCCGCCCGCGAGCAGATTTGAATGAAGATTTACTCTTGGAATGTGAACGGCATTCGTGCCGTGTTGAGAAAAGAGCAATTTCATCCGTTTTTGCAGGCACACCAACCCGACATTCTTTGCCTCCAGGAGACCAAGGCTGAGCGCGGGCAGATTGAGATCGATTTGCCCGGTTATCACGAGTATTGGAATTCCGCGGTCAAGAAAGGCTATTCGGGTACGGCGATTTTCTCCAAAGAAAAGCCGATCGCCGTCATCAACGGGTTTCCCGACGATTTTGCGAAGCGCTTCAGGTTCGCGGATGAACTGCGGCGCGATAGCAGTGAAGAAGGTCGCGTCATGACGGCGGAGTTCAATAAGTTCTATGTCGTGACCGTATATACGCCGAACACGAAAGACGATTTGAGCCGGCTGGCGTTACGCTTCAAACACTGGGATCCGGCATTTCTCGCATATTGTAATCAGCTCGGCAAAGCCAAGCCGGTCGTCTTTTGCGGGGACCTGAATGTCGCTCATACGGAACTCGACCTTGCTAATCCAAAATCGAATCGCGGTAAGAAAGGTTTTACCGACGAGGAGCGCAAGGGTTTTCAAAACATTCTTGATGCGGGCTTTGTCGATACGTTACGCCTGTTTAAGCAGGGTAATGGACATTACACGTGGTGGAGTCCGTTCGCGAACGCGCGCGCCCGGAATATTGGATGGCGGATTGATTACATCTTGATTTCTCAGCAATTACGCGACGCGGTGAAGTCCGCGGAAATTCATCCCCAGGTCATGGGCAGCGATCATTGTCCCGTCAGTATCACGCTCAACCAACCAACCTGAGATTCACCGCCGAAGAGATCGTCACTGGTGTGTTTCCAGCCTGCGCAGCAGTGCTACTGCTGCGCAGGTCGAAATTCTGCATCCCCTGCCTGCCATAGCAGGAACGACATTTCATCGGCGTATTCCAAGTCGTGCTGCGCGCGTGTTGAACCCATGCCGTGGCCAGCGTCGTAGTCGACTCTGAGCAAGACTGGCTTCGCACTCGATGTGGCGGCTTGCAGGCGCGCTGCCATTTTTGCCGGTTGCGAAGGATCCACACGAGGATCGTTGATACCGGCCGTCAACAGTACGCCGGGGTATGACGTGCCGTCGACCACATGCTGGTAGGCATCCATCGCGTACAAGCCCTTGAAGCCCGCTTCGTCCGTTACCGAACCGAATTCTGCGATGTTCGGGGGTCCGTTGGGCGTGAACTCCATGCGCAGCGCATTCGAGCACCCGACTCGAATGAGCGCGGCGGCGAATAGATCGGGGCGTTGCGTGATCGCTCCGCCGATCAGGATCCCTCCCGCGCTCGTGCCTTCGCCAGACAGGCGGCGCGAACTGGTGTACCCGTGGTCGATTAGATATTGGGCGCTGCCAATGAAATCATCAATCGTGTGCTGCTTCGTAAGCTTGTAGCCCGCGCGATACCATTCTTCGCCGTACTCGCCGCCACCGCGGACGTGCGCGAAGGCAATAACCCCGCCGCGCTCCAACCATGCGAGCCACACCGGATCGAAATACGCGTCGTATGAAAGGCCGTAGGCGCCGTAGCCGATGAGATGCGTCGGTCGGTTGCCATCGAGCTTAAGGTTCTTTGCACGAATGATCGACAGCGGCACCAGGGTGCCATCGGCACTCTTGGACTTGACTTCGAGCGCCTCATACGCGGAGGTGTCGATGGGCAACGGCGGCTGAATGCCGGTGTCGCTTACGGATTTATGCGCGGCATCGTACGAGAGCCAGCGCGGGGAGGTGGTCCACGAGACGGAGTGGATCAAAGCGCCTGCTTCGCTCGGCGTTACAGAGAGCACCTCGCCCGACTGACCGGTAGCGAGCGGAATCGGCTCAATCTTTCCGTCGAAGGACAGTCGTCGCAGGCGTCCGATGCCACCATCAAGATCGCGCATATATACACCGTCAAGCGCCACATCGGCTTCCTGTATTACGACTGCGCTTGCCGGAACTACGACTTCCGCATGTTCGACGTCGGGCGCCTTCAGACTGGTGCGCGTGACTTCATAATGTGGCTTGTTCTTGTGCGTCACCATATAAATAGCGTCGCCATGCACATCGAACCGAACGACCGCCGCGTCGACGTCGAATAATTTCCTCCATTTAAGCTGCGGGAGTGTGAGTTCCTCTAAGGGGATGTAGTAGACGGTGATCTCGTTTTGCGTGCCATGAGCGATGATTCCGAGAACGTAGGGCGACGCGACCGAGTACGAGAGGAAACTTAAATCGTCGTCGGCGATCGGCACTGTCGGCGAGTAGCCGTAGCCGAACACGAAGCGATCCTGATCAGGGTTAGCTCCGAGTTTATGAACGTAAATACGGCTGCGCTGCTCGAAGGCGGTTTTGGGCATTCCCGCCTTCAGCTCCTGCAGTCGGTTGTAGAGAAATGATTTGTTTCCGGGAAGCCATTGGACGTTGGCGAAGCGCGCGCGGTCGATCGCATCCGGCCGCACGTGCCCGGAAGCTGTCTCGATCACGTGGATGACGCTGCTCTCGGAACCGCCTTGCGAGATTCCATAAGCGACCAACTCCCCGTCGAGCGAGGGTTGAAAGTAGTCAATCGAGGAGTGCACGCCATTCTTCGTCAGAAGCTCCGGGTCTACCAACAATCTCTCGCTCGAGGCGAGACGGTCTCGCACATAAAGCTTGACGTTGTCAGCGCCAGGGTCGGCCTTGAGGTAGAACGTCTTGCCGCCCCAAACTTGGGCATTTCGCACCCTGGTGCTTGCGGTATCCAACGCTTTCACGCGTGCTAGAAATTTATCCCGCCCGGGAATCCGCGCCAATGTGCCGCGCGTGTAGTCGTCCTGCGCCTTCATCCAAACCTTAACTTTTGCCTCATGCCAGTTTTCAAGCCAGCGATACCGATCGGTGACGGTTTGCCCAAAAAAAGTTTCGGTCACATCATGACGCTCCGTCGGCGGAGGTCCTGAAGCCCCGGAAAGTGTCGCGGCGGCGGTACCGGTGACGAGTATGGCAGCTGCGACGCAAAGCGATGCTCGCGTCCTGCGGACACTAATGAGAAGCATGAGATTTTCCCTCGTTGTTGGAATTCACCAGGAGCCTGGAGAGATACCATCCATGCCCGCCAATGTTTCAGGTCATTTTACAAGCCGCGATGAGTTGAGATCCACCAGACAATGCCGAAGCCATCCTTGACGCCAGCCGATCGTCCCTTCTAAGTCGGCGTTAACGTGTTGGCGTTAATGTGATTTGGTAGACGTAGAACTCATTGTCTCTCAACCATCCGCAAGCTTCGTACAAGTGCTGTGCTGTCGTGTTCGTTATGGCGGTTTCCAGCGTCAACTGGAACGCCCCGACGAAGCGACCAAAATCGGCAGCGGCCTCTAGGAGCTGCCGTCCAATACCTTGCTTGCGGGCGTGATGCGCGACAAAGAGGTCGCTGAGCACATAGATTGGCGCCAGCGAAATTGAAGAAAAGCTTGGGTATAGCTGCGTAAAGCCGACGGCGTCGTTTTCGCGCGTTGCGATGAATATGACTGATTCGGAACGCTTGAAGCGGTCCATCAAAAACGCTCGAGCCGCGGGCAAATCGCTTGTTTGGCGATAGAACTGCCGATACCCATCAAAGAGCGGCACCAGCCGATCGAGGTCGTCAGACGTTGCTTGGTTAATATCGATCATGCTTCCACATCTCGTCGGGGACTTATGTTCTTGCGGCTCCAACCCAGGAGCGGCCGAGAAGTCGGGTCAGTTATGGTAGGATGCCCGCCCGCGCTGCGGCAGAGCTTTTTATCCCCGCACGCCGGGATCAGGACCATTATAAAGGATAAAACTCGTTATTTTTCAGCGAGTTGGTGGTTTTGCGAGCATTCTAGGGACGTCGAGTCCGCGAAAGATACAGCAGGCAATTTCTGTCAGCGCGCCCGTAGCTCAGTTGGATAGAGTACCTGGCTACGAACCAGGGGGTCGGGAGTTCGAATCTCTCCGGGCGCGCCAATAAATCAAATAGTTATGCGCC
>Ga0302325_10022290_pt1 | contig 13255 bp, 12 predicted proteins | sample Palsa_T0_2_FD_201948 | JGI IMG/M metagenome (GOLD analysis project Ga0302325, IMG submission 201948) | Peat permafrost microbial communities from Stordalen Mire near Abisko, Sweden - Palsa_T0_2 | ecosystem: Environmental > Terrestrial > Soil > Palsa > Peat permafrost | place: Sweden: Abisko... | reverse complement strand
GAGGACTGCGACGCGCGAGGCTCCGCACAGCTGCGCCTCTGGGGGCCCGGCGGCATAGAAGACACTCAGACCCTCGAACTCAGTCAGGCCCTCGAGCGGGAGTCGCCGGTAATCGGCGCCGGTGGCGAGTATCACGGCGCGGGCTGCGATCTCGTGCTCTTCTTCGAGCCGCACGAGGTGCCATGTGTCGCCGGGTTGGAGCGCGATCGCCCGGTAGGGAGTCGCGGGTCGTGCGCCGAACTTGCGCGCCTGGCTGACGGCGCGGCTGGTCAGCTCGTTACCGCTGATCCCTGCTGGGAATCCGAGGTAGTTCTCGATCCGGCGAGACAATCCGGCCTGGCCGCCGAGCGCGGTGCTCTCGACGATCAGGGTGTCGAGTCCCTCGGACGCGCCGTAGACGGCTGCGGCGAGGCCCGCGGGACCGCAGCCGACGACGAGCAGGTCGACTTCCTCACGCGGCGCGAGCTCCCGGCCGATCCCAAGCGCCCGCAGCACCTCGCCTCTCGATGGGTGCTGCAGCTCGGTGCCGCCAGGGAGTCGCACGAGTGGCGGCTCCGTTCCGTCCGGCGGTGCGGTTTCCTGCCAGGTGAACGGGAGCCGGTTGGCGCGGGCGAAGTCGACCATCCGCCTCGTCGTCTCAGACGAACGAGGCCCGACGATCTCGAGGCCGATGCCTTGGACGCGCTGGAGCGCCTCGCGTCGGGCGATGAAGGTCGAGAGCAGGAGGTCGCTGAGCGGGCCGTCGTCGAACAGCAGCGCGCGCAGCGTGTCACGGTCGACCGCGACGTAGCGCACCGGCTTCGTCACGACCGCGCTCACGAAGACCGTCTGCCCCGTAAGGAGGTTCAGCTCGCCCAGGAAGCCCGAGGCGCCGTGGCGAACGATCTCGTTGCCGGCCGCATCGAGGATCGCCACCTCGCCCTCGAGTATCGCCATGAACGGGTAGTCGCGATCGCCGACGCGATAGAGCACATCGCCGACGTCAGCGGTGCGCTCCTCGCCAAGTGCTGCGAGACTCGCCAGCTGCGACGCAGACAGCGTCGGGCTCGGCGGCGGCACAATTGGACTGGATGGCTGCGCCATCAGACCTGCGGCGGGTTGTCGACGTGGCGGTGCAGGGCGCTGTCGATGGCCTCGGCCACGAGGTCGTCGCGGGAGCCAAAATGGCGATAGAACCCGCCGTGCGTCAGCCCGGCGTCGTTCATCAGCTCGACCACGCTGACGCTGTCGACCCGGTCACGCCGCATTCGACGTGACGCCCGTCTTGACGATCCGCTCGTGACTGGCGGCCTTATCAGCTTGGGAACTGCCCACAGTGCCTGATGTTCCTCAGTTCGTAGTTGTTCGTCTTGACATTCAGGATGACACAAGCAGACGACCAGCCGGATAGCGCGGGATGCCGCCACTGCCCCGCGAGCGCCGGTCGCCGGACTACGACAGTCGGTCTTCGAGCTGTGTGCGTGACCTGATGTCGTGTTCGGCCGGCGGCCACCCTCGGGCTGCTCCCCGCCGCCGGATCGCCGCGGTCGAGCCGGTGGAGACCGCGGCCTTTGCTTCTACTGGCGTGGTCGGAGGGTTGCTAGGCGCTCGGCCGCTTCGGCGATCGTCGCGTCACGCTTGCAGAAGGCGAAGCGCACCAACGTCGGTGCCGCGGTCTTGTCGTCGTAGAACACGCCGGTAGGGATCGCGACGACGCCGCAGCGCTCCGGCAGCGTTCGGCAGAAGCTCACCGCATCGCCCCCGACATCGGCGTTGACGAAGTAGGTGCCGGCGGAGTGCAGCGGCCGAATCCCGGCGGCGGCGAGCCCGGCGCGGAGATGGTCGCGCTTGGCGCGCAACTCGTCGCGCAGCCCGGATAGATAGCCGCGGGCACCGCTGAGCGCCTCGGCGGCCGCGTGCTGGAGCGGGGTGCCACCGGCGAAGCTTAGGTACTGCTTCACCGTTCGGGTCGCTGCGACCAGCTCGGCGGGTCCCGAGCACCAGCCGATCTTCCAGCCGGTGAACGAGAACGACTTGCCGACGCTGGACACCGTCAGCGTCCGCTCCGCCATGCCGGGCAGGGTCGCCGGCGGGATGTGCTCCCCGTCGTAGACCAGGTGCTCGTAGACCTCGTCGCTGATGCAGACGAGGTCATGCTCCACGCACGCCTGGGCGATCGTGGAGAGCTCGTCGCGGCCGAGCACACGCCCCGTCGGATTGTGGGGCGAATTGAGGAGAAGGACGCGAGCGCGAGGGCCGAGGGCAGCGCGGAGCGCGTCGCCGTCCAGCGCGAAGTCCGGCGGGCGCAAGGTGACTGGGCGCCGTCGCGCCCCCGCGAAGCCGATACAGGCGGCGTAGGAGTCGTAGTAAGGCTCGAGCACGACCACCTCGTCGCCCGCTTCGCACAGCGCCAGCAGCGCGGCCGCGATCGCCTCCGTCGCCCCGAAGGTCACCAGCACGTCCTCCGGTTCCAGCCCGTAGAAGTCGCGCTGATGGGCGAGCACGGCGTCGCGCAGCGCCGGGACTCCAGGGAGCGGCGCGTACTGGTTCTCGCCGCCCCGGAGCGCAGCAACGGCCGCCTCGATCACCGAGTCGGGGCCGTCGGTATCCGGGAAGCCTTGGCCCAGGTTGATCGCGCCCGTGCGGGCGGCCAGGGCGGTCATCTCAGTGAAGATGGTCGTCCCGAGGCCATCGAGTCGCGCCGCGGGTCTCATGCGGAGTCGGCGGGTGGGCGGGGACCGCTGTTCATGCTGGATCAGCCGAGCCCCACAGTCCCGGACCGCGGCTGTGCTCGTAGATCAGCGATGTCTCGGCGTGGGATACGGCGGAATGGGTGGCAAGATGGTCGACGACGAACTCCCGCAGGTCCTGGGCGTCCCGTGCGGCCACCCAGACGAGGTAGTCGGTGGCGCCGGCCAGGTGGAAGACCATGAGCACGCCTGGCAGCTCGCGGACCGCCTCGGTGAACGCGTCGATCTGCTCGCGGGCGTGGACGGCGAGGCGCACGGCGATCAGAGCCTGCAGCGGCCGGCCAAGCGCGGCGAGATCGAGCTCCGCGTGAAAGCCGCGGATCACTCCGCGTTCGCGCAAGGCACGAAGCCGGCTCAGCGCGGTGGAGGGCGCAACCCCGACACGCTCGGCGAGCCGCTGGTTGGTGATCCGTGCGTCCGCTGCGAGCAGCTCGAGAATCGCGTGATCGATGTCGTCCACGACAGGCTGTTGATGGTTCGGCATGAGCGCGCCAGACCCGAGTTAGGCTGAAGAATCTTCGACCACAGCCAATATATTCGCATAATCGACAGCTTCTTGACGACATCTCGAATTATCATCAGACTGTTGCCATGGGCTACGTTGGCACCACCTCCGCCGTGAAGGACTCGATCCTCGACACGATCGGCGACACGCCGCTGGTCAGGCTCTCCCGGATCGGAGCCGGCCTGCGTCCCCAGCTTCTCGCCAAGCTCGAGATGTTCAACCCGGGCGGCTCGATCAAGGACCGCGTCGCTGTCGCGCTGATCGAGGCCGCTGAACACGACGGGCGGCTGCGTCCGGGCGCGACCATCGTGGAGCCGACATCGGGCAACACCGGGACGGGACTGGCGATCGCCGCACGGTTGAAGGGCTACAGCGTGATTGCGGTGATGCCGGACAAGATGTCGAAGGAGAAGATTGACCTGCTGCGCGCCTACGGGGCCGAGGTCGTGCTCGCGCCGACCGACGTACCGCCAGACTCGCCGCAGTCCTACTATCGCGTCGCCGATCGGCTGACCGCGGAGATCCCCGACGCCTTCCAGCCCAATCAGTACTTCAACCGGGCCAACCCGCAGGCGCACTACGAGTCCACGGGACCGGAGCTGTGGGAGCAGACCGGCGGACGGATCACGCACCTCGTCGCCGGCGTGGGCACGGGCGGCACCGTCACGGGAACGGTCCGCTACCTGCGTGAGCGCTACCCCGATCTCGTCGTCATCGGTGCCGACCCCGAGGGGTCGATCTACGCCGGCGGCGCGGAGAACGTGCGCCCGTATCTCGTCGAGGGCGTCGGCGAGGACTTCTGGCCCGAGACCTTCGATCCCGCGGTGATCGACGGGTGGGTCACGGTGTCCGATCGCGACGCGTTCCTGACCGCGCGGCGGCTCGCCCAGCTCGAGGGGATCCTGGCCGGCGGCTCGGGCGGGCTTGCCCTCCACGCCGCGCTCACTGCGGCCGCCGAGATCGACGATCCCGAGGCGATGATGGTGGTGATCCTGCCCGACGGCGGTCGCTCCTACCTGTCGAAGATCTATTCGGACGCGTGGATGCGTCAATACGGCTTCCTGGAGCGCGATAAGGACCTCCGGGTGGGCGATGTGCTCGCGCGCAAGCGCGAAGCCGGGGAGGTGCCGACGCTGGTGAGCGTACGCACCGACTATCGGGTGCGGGACGCGGTGGCGCTCCTCCACGAGCATCGCGTGTCCCAGCTTCCTGTGGTCAGCGCGCACGATCCCTCGGCGGTCGTCGGCGCCGTCGGTGAGCGGGGACTGCTCAAGCATGCGGCGCAGGATTCCTCGCTCCTGGAGGCGGAGATCGCTCAGGTGATGGAGCCGCCGTTCCCCGCCGTCTCGGTTGAGGACCCGGTGCGCGAGGCGGTCGAGCTGCTGGTCGGCGACCAGCAGGCCCTGATGGTCACGCGCGAGGGTCATCCCGAGGGGCTCGTCACCCGCACCGACCTTTTGGAGGCCCTCGTCTCATGAGCGAGCGCCGCGACGCGTTCGCCACCCGCGCGGTGCATGCGGGGCTCACCCCGGATCCGACCTTCGGTTCGGTGATCCCCGCCATCCACCAGACCTCCACGTTTGCGCAGCCCCGCCCTGGCGAGTTCGTCGAGGACTACGACTACGCGAGGTCCGCCAATCCGACGCGGATGGCGCTCGAGCGGGCTCTCGGGGAGCTCGAGGGCGGTAGTGCGGTGACCTTCGCCTCAGGGCTCGCGGCGGAACACGCATTGATCACCGTTGTCTGCGAGGCCGGCTCGCATGTCGTGCTGCCGGCCGACCTCTACGGCGGAACCTACAGGCTCGTCGACAAGGTGATGGCCCGCTGGGGACTCAAGTACGATCTCGTCGACCAGAGCGACCCCGACGCACTCGAGCGCGCGGTCCGTGACGATACGCGACTGATCTGGGTCGAGACCCCGACGAATCCCCGTCTCGAGGTGATCGACATTGACGCGGTTGTGGCCCGGCGTGGCAAGGCACTCGTCGCGGTCGACAACACGTTCGCCACGCCCTTCAACCAGCGCCCGCTCGAGCAGGGAGCCGCATTCGTCGTGCACTCGACGACCAAGTACCTCGGCGGCCACTCCGACGTCGTCGGCGGAGTGGTGGTGACGGGCGATCCGGAGTGGTACGAGCGCCTGCGCTTCGTGCAGAACGCGGTCGGCGCCGTGCCAGGGCCGTTCGACTGCTTCCTCGTCCACCGCGGCCTGCGCACCCTGCATCTGCGGATGGAGGCCCATGCGCGCAGCGCGCAGGCGGTCGTGGAGCTGCTGCGGGCCAGTCCGGACGTGGATGACGTGCGCTGGCCCGGGTTCAGCGGGATGGTCAGCTTCCGCCACCCGCGGGCCGCCGAGATCGCCAGCACCACGCGGCTGTTCACACTGGCGGAATCGCTCGGCGGCGTCGAATCGCTGATCGAGGTGCCGCAGCTGATGACCCATCAGTCGGTCGAGGGGTCGAGCGCAGCGGTGCCGCCCGATCTCGTAAGACTCAGCTGCGGCGTCGAGGATCCGGCCGACCTCGTCGCTGACCTGCGCGACGCGCTGGCCGCCCTGCCCATCACGGCCTGAGAGCCCGGCACGAGCGGGTCACGGTCATTCCGCTCGGGCCCCATCCCAACGACCCCGCTGGCGCCACACTCCCGGCATGAGCCATCATCTTCCCGATCCCCGCTTGACCAAGGTCTACCGACTCGAGGCCATCCTCGGCGAACCGCTCGAGCTCGGCGACATCGCCCAAGGCCGCCGGCGTATCGTGCCGCTCGTCGGTGGCACGTTCACGGGCTCCAAGCTCAACGGCACGCTCGTGCCAGGTGCCAGTGCCGATTGGCAACTCATCCTCCCGGACGGCACTGCGCTCGGAGACATCCGCTACACGCTCCAGACCGACTGCGGCGATCTCCTCTACGTCCAGTCGAGAAGCGTGCGGCACGGCAGCGCCGAGGTCCTCGCACGTCTCGGGCGCGGCGAGGATGTCGACGCCGGCGAGTACACCTTCCGCACCTCGACCCAGATCGAGACCGCCGCGCCCGATCTCGACTGGCTCAACAAAGGCGTCTTTGTCAGCGTCGGAGGCCGCCAGGCCGCCGGCGTGATCTACGAGACATACCTGGTCGGATGAGGGGCCGGACGATGTCGTCGTGATCACCGGCGCATCGCACCAGAGCCCTCTGTCACCGTGACTGTTGCGCATTTGTAGCCTGTCGGGTTACCTACGCTGTTTCACCGCCGGACCTACATCTCGCGCCCCCGAAGGGGCCGGCCCGGTTTGCGCGGACATCGGGTCACGCGGGTCTCGGCGCGCCACGATTCGTGGAGCGCAGTGCTATCGCGCTCGCTTGAGCGTCGCGCCGATCTCGGAAGTGAGCAGATAGAGATCCAGCTGATCGGGATCGTCCGGCTCGAACGGATGGAAGCCGAGCCGCTCCCACCACGCCCGCGCATTCGCGTTGAGCGCGGTAACGACGACAGCGCGGCAGGCCGCCTTCTCGTTGAGCTCGACGGCTGTGGCGAGGACGTGCGCCACGAGGGCGGTCCCGATGCCGAGGTTGGCGTAGCGGCGGTCCACTGCCAGCCGGCCGAGCAGGAGAGCCGGCACCGGGTCTGGGGCGCCCTTGGCGACGATTTCAGGTGCAGCCGACCGATCGATGCCGGTCATCGCGACGCTTACGTATGCCACGACGAGGTCGTCGACGTCGGCGATGACCCACGTGGCGGCGGTGTCACGACGTCGGTTCTGACCGGCGTAGCGGCGCAGCCACTCGTCGAGGACCGCTTCGCCGCTGTCGAACCGGTCACGGTCGTGTCGGCGCGGGTCGAGCAGCGCCGGCCGATGGAGCTCAATCAAGCCAGCTGAAGGTGCGCTGGCGTCGCATCGCTGTGGCGAGCCGGTCGTTGACCTCTGCCGGTCGCTCGAGCGCTTCGGTGAACGCGAGCGCGGCCTCGCGGGTCAGGCGGATGCTCGACCGCTCCGCGAGGATCTCCTCGGCCTTCGCTGCCGCAGCTTGGACGACGAACGCCGATACGTTGAGGTGGGATGCGGCGGCCGCTCGTTCAAGCAGCGCCTTATCTGCAGGCCCGACCCTGATCTGGAGGCGTTCTTCCTTGGTCGTTGACATGTGCTCACAATGGCAGTACAGCCGAGGGTTGTCAAGCCATCGCACCACGAAGGAAAACTCATGGATGCTGTCTGCTGGATGTCGCTGGCCATCGTCGTTCGCCTGCGACGATGCCGGGCTACCACCGCCGGCGCCCGGTTCTCGGGTGGCCGGCTGGGGAGCGCCCGCCTTTGGCGGCGCGCCCATCGGTTTACCCGCCCAGCGAGAGGGCTAGTCGTGTGACGTCATCGGGGTCGTGCATGTCGTGCCTAGTCCGGATCGTGCGTGCGCCCAGAGTGGGAGGGGCTTCGCTAGTTCCTTTGTGTGATGTGCCCGGCGATGCGGGCTTCGATCAGGGCGCGCGGGACGTCGGTGAGCGAGCGCAGGCTTCGTGGGACGGAAGCTGCGCCGGGTACACTCTGCGAACGGTGGCAGCTACTCGGGTTGGGCGGTGAGAACATTGGCTCGGCTAGCCGATGTGGGGCGTGGAGTCCGGAGTCGCCTGAGCGCACCCCTCGCTGTGGGGGCGGCCGTGACGGCTGCGTCGCTCTGCTGCTTCGGCTGTGGTTCTTCCGTGACCGGCTCGGCGGCGACAACAGCCGGAAGCGCGACCGCCGGGGCGGCGAGATCCAGACCCGTGCCGCGCGTCTCCGGTTTCGGCTCTAACTGGACCACCTACCACGGGAATGCTGAGGCGACCGGAGTCGACGCGGCGCCGACCAAGCTGCTGCCTTCGCGGCGGGCGTGGATCTCGCCGACGCTCGACGGGCAGCTGTATGGCGAGCCGCTCGTCGCCGATGGCCGCGTCATCGCGGCGACCGAGAACGACACCGTCTACGTGATGGCCGCGCGCAGCGGGCTGATCCTCTGGTCACGCCACCTGGCGAAACCCGTGCCATCCAGTGACCTGCCGTGCGGCGACATCTCGCCCGAGGTCGGCATCACAGGCACCCCTGTGATCGACCTGAAGCGTAACGAGATCTTCGTCGACGCGGACACCCTGATCGGCGGCCCGTCTGCCTCTGGTGGTGTAGAAGCGTCGCACCGTCTATTCGGGCTCAACCTGTTCACCGGCAAGGTCGAGCTGGACGAGCGAGCGATGCCGAACGCCGGCGAGGACCAGCTCGCGCAGCTGCAGCGGCCAGGGCTGGCGCTCGACCACGGTCTCGTGGTCGTCGCCTACGGTCAGAACACCGGCGACTGTCCCGGCCCCAACGGTCCTGCCCACGGTTACGTCGTCTCGATCCCAGAGCGGGGAGGATCGCTCCACTACTTCCAGATCGGCAGCGGCCGAGATCGGGGGGCGGTGTGGATGGGCGGCAGCTCTCCGGTCGTCGACCCCCACGGGAACGTCTACGTTGCGAGCGCCGACGGCTACAACCTAGGCGCCGGCCAACCGTACGACGACAGCGACGCGGTGCTCGAGCTGTCGCCGACGATGCATCTCAAGTCGATCTTCTACCCCAAGGACTGGCAGACACTCAGCGCCGACGATCTCGACCTCGGGACCGGGGACCCCGTGCTCGTGCATGGTTTCGTGCTCCAGGTCGGCAAGACGGACATCGCCTATCTGCTGCGTCAGGGACACCTCGGCGGTGAGGAGGGCGAGGTCGCGTCGCTTCCGGTGTGCAGTGGCGATCCCGACGGTGGACACGCGGTGAACGGCTCGGTCGTCTACGTACCCTGCCCGAATGGCGTGACGGCGATCAAGGTTTTGACGAAGGCGCCGTACCTGAGACGGCTATGGACCGATAACGACGGCGCCGCTGGCGCGCCGATCATCGCGGACGGGCTGGTCTGGACGATTGGAAGCGACGCCGCGGTGCACGGCCTCAACCTGGCTAACGGTAAGGAGGTCGTCTCGATCCGCTTCGGCGGTTCTGCGAACCACTTCCCGACGCCGTCGGTCGGCGATGGCCTGCTGCTCCTTCCGGGCACCGACCAGGTCTTCGCCTTGATGGGCCCGGCCGGGCTGCCGCCACCCCCTGCGCCTCTCGCGAGGTGAGACGTGCCTGGTGGCTGTGCGCTCCGAGCAACGGCACCGCCGACCGGCTCGCCGAGCTCGGCTTTGAGCAGCCACAGATCGCTCAGGAACTGAACACGGTTGCGTCGTCGACGCCACCTGCCTAATACCGCGGCGAGCGAGCGAGCGCTGGCATGCCTGCCGCAGACCTTGCCCGTGGCGAATTGGGGGCCTCGACCGCCGGCGGGATGGGACCTGCTCTTGTCGTGCAACGACTACGGCGCAGCGACGTACCGTACGTTGCTCATCGTGCCTGCTTCGCACCTCAGGAGCCATCTGGCTCCCTGCGCTGACGCGACCGCTCATAGCGAATGCAGAAGCGGGGGACGCGGTGCCGCGCCGGTCGGCGCTCCTGCTGCTCGCACGCGTTTGCGAGAGCGAACTCCCGCGCAGCTGGGCCTGAAAGCGGAAGGCTGGACGCGGGTCAGGCGGTCGCGCGAGCCGGTTGGCTCTTCGCAGGTGAAGCCGATCCCCCGGCTACCGAACCCGCATCGGCGAGTCCGGCCTACGCCTCTCCGGCGGCCAAGCGCAACCGGTGACGATCACCCGAGCGCTCTACCGAACCCCGTGCTGATCTTCGACGAAGCGACCCGCGCCTCGACAGCGAAGCCGACGCCGACGCCATCTGCGTACTCGAGCAAGGCCAGATCGTGGAACAAGGCACCCACGAGGAACTCCTCAGGCGCTAAGGCCTATACGCATACCTCCAGGCCCAGCAGCTCGACGTGTAGCGACCCTAGCTCGGGGGAGAACCCAGTGTCGGAGCGCTGCCCTCGGTGCTGTTCTGATCGCCCGGGTTGCGGCCACCGGCAACGCTTTCGGCCTGGTCAGCATCGACCTCGAGATCCTCGACCGGTTCGGTCTCATCCTTGGGTTCGACCTGCTCGCGTGATTCCACGACTGCTCCCTTCATAGAAGAAGGACGCCCAGCGCCCACGACCCATCGACCAAAACCATACGCCAGTCACGCCGAGCTGTAAAGCGAATCGAACCCCAGTGAACAGGACCTAATCCCAGCGTATAGATCGCCTCCTCATTCGGGCCAGCGACCGTCGCGCCTGCTGTTCGCACGCGAGGCAGGAGGGAGCTTCTCGGCGGCGTGCAGTGAAAGCGGCAGTCGCGCTGGTTCTAGCCGGCGAACCGCGAGACAACGAGCTTGGACGCGTCTCGTGTGTCTGCTCAGTCCCGGAAGTCGAGGTCGCCGAGACTCTCGAGCGGCACCGAGCCAACGAGCCACACCGTTGGCCACGCACCCGCGGCAACGCTCCGCTTCGCTCAAGCCCGGTGCGGCAAGGGACGCTCGCGTACATACGTCTGCGTACCCGCCGCTAAGATCGACCCATCGCTGCCGATGCCGCCACCCGCCCTCGTCAGCCGCGGCTTCCGATCGAGGTTCGACGCCAACAGGTGCTCGACGCGGCGTTCGCGCTGATCGTCGAGCGCGGCTACGCGGCGGCGACGATGGAGGCGATCGCGCGGCAGGCTGGCCTCGCGAAGACCGTCGTCTACAACGCCTATCCGCGGCGCGGACCGCTGCTGATGGCGCTGCTCGAGCGCGAGACGTCACGCGCGCTGCGAATGCTCGCGAGCGAGCGGCCGGCGCCCGGGAGCGACCCGAACGAGGTGCTGGTCGCGTGGGTCGCGCACGCGGCTAGGGCGATCGCCGAGAACCCTTCGCTCTGGCGGCTCGTGCTCGCGCCGACCGAAGGGACGCCGCCCGCGGTCCGGGGCGCCGTGGAGATGGGGCGGGCGCTCGTGCTCACGCGCATCCGCGAACTGCTCGCCCCATTCCTGGCCGCGCGTCCGAAGCTCGCGAGCATCGACCTCGACCTGATGGCGCGGTCGATGCTTGCGATCTGCGAGCAAGGCGCGCTGCTGCTGCTCGAGCAGCCCGAGCAGTATCCCGTCGAGCGAGTCGTGCGATTCGCGCGCGACTTCCTCGCGGCGCTCGCGAGCTAGGCGCGACTACAGGTTTGGCTGGCCACCGGCACCGCGCCGCCGGCTCGTCTGCGCGAGCGGTAAACAGCCCAGATCGCGGCGTCCTCGGCGCTCAGCGGCGCGGACGGCGTGTACTTGACGATCGACTGGTCGTGGCTGAGCTGCTCGTAAAGCTCCCGCGGCGTCGGGACGCCATGGCGAGCGAACGTTTCGGCCGGGGTCAGCACCTCCTCGCTGCGCGGCTTGATTCCGAGCAGCATCGGGCCGGCAACGGGGACGGTCAGCGGAGACAGGATGCCGAGCAAGCGCACCTTGACCCAAGGCGAGATGTTCGCCGCCGCGAACGCCCCACGCAGCGCCGGGCGGATCATCATGTCCAGCGGGCGCGGGTGGTTGACGTTGCCGAGGTCACGCTGCCAGTGCGGCAGGCTGGCGATCACGCCGTGGCGGATCAGCCAGGCGAACAGCCGGAACCCCGGCTTTAGCAGCGGTGGGACGGGCGGGAACATCACTTCGGCGTGCATGAGGTGGTTCATCGCTTCCTGGGTTGCCTCGGAGGCAGCAAGCCGCGGCCGCATCCGCGTGAAGTAGTCGCGGACCTCCTCGCGCGAGCGCGGCACCTTCTCGACGTCGATCGTCTGCGCCTGTGCGGCGATCGCGCACTCCTGCCAGTAGCGCTCCTCGTCGGCCGCGGACAGCTTCCCCGGCCCGAACATCTCGTACGTGTAGAGGATCGAGTGCCATGCCGTGATGTGGATCCACAGCTGCTGGTCGGGGTTGTTCGGGTCCGAGATCAGGCCGGAGACCGGATCGGAGCTCGCGGCGGCCGCATGCACCTTCATCAGCACCTCCGCTGCCTTCGCTACCGACCGCGAGTCGGCGAACAGGTACGTCGCGAAGTACCGCAGCGTGCGGTCGTACCGCACCCGCGGCTGGCTGTAGATCTTGCTCGTGGACTTCACCGGCGCGATCAGGAACGGATCGAGCTCCTCGACCACCACGGCGCGACTGAACCCGACCGTCAGCGCGGTCGGGTAGGACCACACGCGCCAGGCCACCGAGTCGGGTCCGAACCAGCCGTAGTCCTCCATCGGCTTCTCCGCGGAGCTGCCAGCGCGCAGGATCAGCTCGAGTAGGCCGGTGCTCTGCGCGCGAGCGCCGCCTTGCGGGAGCGTTCTGGTCTCGTCGTCTGCGGTGATCATCTGGATCTCCTCGCCTGTTTCGCGGGCCGGTACGGTCGGGATGCCGCCTATCCCATTCTAGAGACGATACCGTACATACGGTAGCGTACTTCCGACCTGACGTGGCAGGCGATAAGCAGGCGCCCCGTCACGATCCCGAGCGACTGGCGGCAGGCTCGCCCGCCGAGATCATGCGATAGGGAGAGCGAGATCGACCGGTGCATCGATCGCCACATGCCTACGCACGGTGGGCGGGACTCGTCGCCGCTGGATCACGGAAAGATGTCATGAGTAGTCCGTCTGACCCGACGTGTAGGGACCTCCTCAGCTCAAGTGCAGCGCACGCGTGTGGCGCCCGCTGATCGCGCCGCGGTGCGGAAGTTTCTGTCTCGCTTCCGCGGCCAGCACCTGGAGGTCGCGCTCGAGGCGACGACGGGCTGGCGGTTCGTGGTCGAGGAGCTGCGTGGGATCGGCGTTGAGGTGCATCTGGCTGAGCCGGCGGAGACGGCTGGGCTCAGAGGCCCGAAGAAGCGCGCGAAGGGCGATCGGGCGGACGCCCGGCATTTGCGGGAGCTGTTGATGATCAAGCGGCTGCCGGAGTCGTGGATCCCGCCGATCACATCCTTGATCTCCGCGCCCGCGTCAGGCTGCGGCACACGCTCTCTGAGCAGCGCGGGGAGTGGCAGCAGCGGATCCAGGCGACGCTGTATCACCACGGCTGCCCGCAGCGCCGGCAGCTGATGGTCGGCGACGGGCGCGAGTGGCTCGCCGCTCAGCCGCT
>Ga0302325_10022289_pt1 | contig 13256 bp, 11 predicted proteins | sample Palsa_T0_2_FD_201948 | JGI IMG/M metagenome (GOLD analysis project Ga0302325, IMG submission 201948) | Peat permafrost microbial communities from Stordalen Mire near Abisko, Sweden - Palsa_T0_2 | ecosystem: Environmental > Terrestrial > Soil > Palsa > Peat permafrost | place: Sweden: Abisko... | reverse complement strand
GCGCAGACCTCTCGCGTTCCGCGGGGGGTCTTTTGTTTTGTCACCCGACCCGGAAGAAACGGACAGCGACGATGGTCGACGACCAGTTCCACGTCTACGACACCACCCTCCGCGACGGCGCGCAGCAGGAGGGCCTGAGCCTCACGGTCGCCGACAAGCTGGTGATCGCGCGGCACCTGGACCGTCTCGGCGTCGGGTTCATCGAGGGCGGCTGGCCGGGGGCGATTCCGAAGGACACCGAGTTCTTCCGCCGGGCGCAGACCGAGCTCGAGCTGGGCCACGCCACCCTGGCCGCGTTCGGCTCGACCCGCAAGGCCGGCGTCAGGGCGGCCGACGACCCGCAGGTGGCCGCGCTCCGGGAATCGCGCGCCCCGGTCGTCACTCTGGTGGCCAAGAGCCACGACCGCCACGTCGAGCTCGCCCTGCGCACCACGCTCGACGAGAACCTGGCGATGATCGCTGACACGGTAAGACACCTGACAGCAGAGGGCCAGCGGGTCTTCGTCGACGCCGAGCACTTCTTCGACGGGTACCGGGCCAACCCGGCCTACGCCATGGAATGCGTCCGCGCCGCCGTCGAGGCCGGCGCGAGCGTGGTCGCGCTGTGCGACACCAACGGCGGCATGATGCCGACCGAGCTGGCCGACGTCGTCCACGCGGTCGCGCAGGCAACCCAGGCCAGGCTGGGCATCCACTGCCACGATGACACCGGCTGCGGCGTCGCCAACACCCTGGTCGCGGTGGAGGCCGGCGTCACCCACGTGCAGGGCACCGCCAACGGCTACGGCGAGCGGGCCGGCAACGCGAACCTGTTCAGCGTGGTCGCGGGCCTGCAGCTGAAGAAGGGCAGCGTGGTCCTCGAGGGCGACGGCATCCGCGAGATGGCGCGCATCGCCCACGCGATCAGCGAGGTCACCAACGTCACCCCGGACACTCATCAGCCCTACGTCGGCTTCTCCGCGTTCGCGCACAAGGCCGGGCTGCACGCCTCCGCCATCCGCGTCGACCCGATGCTCTACCAGCACATCGATCCCGCGCTGGTCGGCAACGACATGCGGATGCTGGTCTCCGACATGGCCGGCCGCGCCTCGGTCGAGCTGAAGGGCCGCGAGCTCGGCTTCGACCTGTCCGGGAGCAAGGACGTCATCAGCCGGGTCACCGACAAGGTCAAGGAGCTCGAGGCGCGCGGTTATTCGTTCGAGGCCGCCGACGCGAGCTTCGAGCTGCTGCTCAGGGACGAGCTGGCGGGCGAGCGCAGGCGGCACTTCACCGTCGAATCCTGGCGGGTGATCGTCGAGCAGCGGGAAGATGGCACCGTGACCAGCGAGGCGACGGTCCGGCTGGTCGCCAAGGGGGAGCGGGTCATCGCCGTCGGCGAGGGCAACGGCCCGGTCAACGCGCTCGACCGGGCGCTGCGGTCGGCTCTCGAGCAGACCTTCCCCGAGCTCGCCACCCTGCAGCTGACCGACTTCAAGGTCCGCATCCTGGAAGGCACGTCCGGCACCGGGGCGATCACCCGGGTGCTGGTCGAGTCGGGCGACGGCCACGGCGGCACCTGGTCCACCGTCGGGGTGGACGAGAACGTCATCTCCGCCTCCTGGCACGCACTCGAGGAGGCGGTCAGCTACGGCCTGCTGCGGGCCGGACGCACCCCTGACTGACCGGTGGGAGCGGGCGGAAAGCGCGGAGCACGGGACCGTTCGACCGGAAGGATTTGATACCCCGATCGCGGACCAGGCACCGGCGGGCATACCTTAGGCACATGGATGAGAAGGAGATCATGGCGCGGATCAGCGGGCTGATCGAGACCGAGCACGACCTTCGCGCTCAGCTGGCCGACGGCACGCTGAGCTCGGAACAGGAGCGGGCGCGTCTTCGTTCTGCAGAAGAGGCGCTTGACCAATGCTGGGACCTGCTGCGCCAGCGACGGGCCAGGCGGGAGTTCGGCGAGAGCCCGGACGGCGCCGAGGTGCGCCCGGCGGCCGAGGTGGAGGGTTACCAGCAGTAGCCCGGCGGCCCGCGGCAGATTGTGCAAAGGAGCATCGTGCGTATCGCAAGGTTCGCCAAGGGCGACGGCGTCGCCTACGGGGTCGTGGAGGGGGAGGCCGAGGAGCCGCAGACGGTCGAGGAGCTGTACGGCCATCCGTTCGGCATCGACCCGGCGGGCGTCCGGCTCACCGGCAACCGCTTCCCGCTGGCCGAGGTGCGGCTGCTCGCCCCGGTGCTGCCGTCCAAGGTGGTGGCGGTGGGCAAGAACTACGCGGGGCACGTGCGCGAGATGCGTGAACTATTTGCCGGAGCCGACCTCCCGGCCGAGCCGGTGCTCTTCCTCAAGCCCTCGACCTCGGTGACCGGCCACGGCGACCGGATCGCGTACCCGGTCAAGCTGACCGACCATGTCGACCACGAGGGCGAGCTGGCGGTGATCATCGGCCGGCTCTGCCGGGACGTGCCGAAGGAGCGTGCGGCTGAGGTCATCTTCGGCTACACCTGCGCGAACGACGTGACCGCGCGGGATCTGCAGGCCCGGGACGGGCAGTGGACGCGGGCGAAGGGCTTCGACACGTTCTGCCCGCTCGGCCCGTGGATGGAGACCGCCGCCGACCCGGCCGACCTCGGCATCACCACCACCGTCAACGGGGACGTCCGGCAGCACGCGCGGACCAGCGAGCTGCTGTGGGACGTGCCGTCGCTGATCGAGTACGTGTCGTCGGTGATGACCCTGCTCCCGGGCGACGTGCTGCTCACCGGCACCCCCGAGGGCGTCGGCCCGCTGACGGCCGGGGACGAGGTCAGCGTGACGATCGAGTCGATCGGCACGCTGACCAACCGGGTCACCATCCGCGACTAGGAGGCTGGGCCCCCGACCCGCTCGCGCAGATGCCTGAGCTGCCGCTCCGCGTGCGCCTGAGGCCAGCTGTGCCCGCTGTAGGGGTAGACCGCGATCTCCTTGTCGGCGACCGTGAGCTCGTTGTAGGCCGCGTACACGGTCGAGGGCGGGCAGATGTCGTCCATCAGCCCGACGCTGACCAGCGTCGCCGCCGTGATCCGGCGGGCGAGCAGCGCGCAGTCGACGTAGCGGAGCGTGTCCAGCGCCCGGCCGGCCAGCGCGACGTTCTCGGCCAGGAACTCCGGGATCTCGGTGTAGGGCGGGTGCGGCGCGAGCGTGATCGCCCGCTGGATGTCGCACAGGAACGGCACGTCGGCGTGGCAGACGGCGACCGCGTCCGGCCGCAGCGCGGCGGCGGCGAGCGCGAGGGCGCCGCCCTGGCTGCCGCCGCTGACCGCGATCGCGGCTGACGGCCCCGCCAGCTCGCGCGCGGTGTCGACCGCGAGCGCGGCGTCGGTGAACATCCGGGTGTAGTAGTACTCCTCCGGGGTGGTGATGCCGCGGGTCATGACCAGCGAGTTCTCCGGCCCGGAGCCGGCCCCGTCGGCGGTCGCCCCGCTCGACCAGCGGCCGCCCTGGCCCCGGCTGTCCATCACCAGCACCGGGTAGCCGAGCGCGGGCAGCAGCAGATGCTCGGCCGGGACGCCCCGGCCGCCGCCGTAGCCGATGAACTTGACCACCACCGCGCCCGCGGCGCGGCCGGCCGGCGTTATGTACCAGGCCCGGACCCGCTCGCCGGCGCCGCCGGAGAACTCGACGTCGGACACCTCAAGCGGCGCGTACAGGCCCGGCTCGTGGGCCGTGACCGTGACCGGCCGGGCCTGGTCGCGGGCCTCCCGCAGCCGGGCCGCCCACCAGTCGTCGAGGCCGTCCGGCTCCTGCGTGCTGGTCCGATACTCGCGCAGCCGCTCAAGCGGCAAGTCATACCAAGGCATGGCAGGTGACTCTAGCCCGCCAAGATCTTCACAATCTTTATCCCGAACGGTCCGAGGGTGACTGTGTCCACCGTCAGCTCATCGTCGAGGTCGGCCAGGCGTTCGTCGGGGGGCAGCGCGGGCTTGACCGTCAGGTTCTCGTCCGCGTGGCTGGCCAGCACCGCGAACCGGCTGCCGTCGGCGTGCACGAGCACGTCGCAGGCGACCCTCGGGTCATCGACGGCAATCGGGCGGCGGACGCCGGCGTGGGTGGCGAGCGCGCCGTAGAGCGTGACCGTCGCGTCCGGGTTGACCCGCGGGGTGAGCGCGGCCATGTACTCGAGCGGGTAGCTGCAGAGGATCAGCCAGCCCCGGCCGGCCTGGCGCCTCAGCAGCGCCGGGCGGCCGTGCGCGTCGGTGGCGATGACCTCGGCCGTGGTCGGGGTGAGGGGCAGGTAGGCGCGGCCGTGCTCGCTGCCGGCCGCCTTGAACTCGAGGGTGCTGCCGCGGGCGAGGCCGCCGAAGTCGCGGGTGAAGGTGAGCCGCACCGTATCGTCCTCGATCCGGTCGCCGACCCCGACGTCGAGCTGGTGCCTGATTCCGAACAGCTCGTTCATGCTCCCGTAGGAGGGGCCGCGGTGCCAGGGGACGTCGCCCGCGCAGTAGGAGACGTACACGGTGGCGCCGCCGGAGCTCGCGAGTTCCTCCAGGCGGGCGGCGGTGGGGGCGAGGAACTGCTTGACCGACGGGGCGAGGTACAGCCGCGCGCCGTCTTCGATGCCCGTCGTCTCCCTGGTGAGCTTGGGCGGCAGGTCGGCCAGCCGGGCGGCGACGTAGCCCTGCTGCAGCGACTTCGCGACCGCCTGGTGGCCGTCCGGCGAGGTGAACGGGTACTGGGTGTCGAGGTAGGACGAGACGATGAGGGCGGTGTCGGTGTCGGCTCGGCTGGTGCGGGTGTGGTCGATGGCTTCGAGCGTGCGCGCGAAGCTCCGCATCTCCCCGAGCGTCGGCTTCGGCCGGCCGTGGGCGTCGGTGAGCCCGAAGTTCTGCTCGAACGCGTGGTGCCGGTACGGGTCGTTGCCCGGCAGCGCGAAATCGGCGTTGTTCCACGCGATCCAGCCGGTCGCGCCGGCCAGCAGGGTGCCGTGCAGCACGTGCCGGTAGTACGTGGCGGCGTTCGCGTCGGAGGCGAAGTCGGAGCTGACGCCGAACTCCTCCATGATCACCGGCTTGCCGAACGTGCCCGCCAGCTCGCAGGCGAGGGCGGCCGCGTAGCGCTGGCGGATGGGGTCGTCGCCGACGGGGTAGGTGTGCGGGCCGAGGAAATCGGATATCTCGGATATGTCGGCCAGCCGGAAGCCGTTGTCGACCCCGGTGACCTCGATCCCCCAGGCGCCGTCGCCGAGCGAGAACGGCTGGCGGCCGCCGGCCGCGCGAACCGCGTCCCTGATGATCCGGGCCCAGGCGGCGACGGTCTCGTGGTCCGTGGCCGATCCGCCGTAGATCGGCATCTCGTTGCTGACCAGCCAGCCGGCGACGGCCGGGTGGCCGGCGTACCGGCGCGTCATCTCGGCCGCGAACCAGGCTTGGCGGCCGACCATCCAGACGTCCTCGTAGAGATGGCGGCCGTTCCGCCAGCCCGGGTCCCAGTTCTCGCCCGACATGTGACCCACGATGAAGGTGGGGACGGTGGCAAGACCTTGCTCGGCGTGCCGGTCGAGGAAGTCAGCGAACCGCGCGGTCAGGTTCTCGTCGATCTCATAGGGGCTCGGCATGAAATCCGGCCAGTAGAAGAACGACCTGGTCATGGTCAGGCCGTGGTCCTTCAGCACGGCGAGTTCGGCCCTGATGACGTCGGGGTCGTAGCTCCGCCACATCAGCGGGCCGCCCGTTCGCGACCAGAAGTTGGCGCCCAGCCAGCTGGCCGGCCCGCCGCCCGTCATGACCCTCGCGGTGTCTCTGCGCACCAATGCCTCTCCCTCTGCCGGCTGAACCCTGCGCCGTACTCGCCGGCTCGCGGTGGACTATACCGGTTAAGCAAATGATCGTCTATGCTGACATGGGCATTCGGGGCGCGTCCGGGCGCTCCGGTTATGCTTGACCGGGACCGCGCGCCGCGAAGGGAAGCCGGATGAGACGTCCGACCATTGCCGACATCGCCCAGCGGGCAGGTGTCACCAAGGCCGCCGTCTCCTTCGCCCTGAACGGCCAGCCAGGCGTCTCGGCGGCGACCAGGGAGCGCATCCTCGCGATCGCCCAGGAGGTCGGCTTCCAGCCCAACAGCGCCGCCCGCGCCCTGACCGCGGGCAAGGCCGAGGCGTTCGGGCTGGTGATCGACCGGCCCGCCCAGACCCTCGGCATCGAGCCGTTCTTCATGCAGCTCGTCTCCGGCATCCAGGCCGAGCTGTCCGCGCATCAGGTGACGCTGCTGTTCACCGTGACCGAGGACACCGACGCCGAGATCGCGCTCTACCGCCGGTGGTGGCAGCAGCGCCGGGTGGACGGCGTGTTCGTGGTGGACCTGCAGGTGGACGACCGCAGGGTCGGCGTGCTCGAGGAGCTGCGGATGCCGGCCGTGGTGATCGGCACGCCGCGGGGTTCGGGGACGCTCCCCGCCGTCTGGCAGGATGACCAGGCCTGCGTGGAGACCGTGGTCGGGTATCTGGCGAGGCAGGGGCACCGCCGGATAGCGCGCGTCGGCGGGCGGGCCGAGTACTGGCACACGGTGCTCCGCCGCGAGGCCTTCGCCTCGGTCGCCGCGGTGGCCGGCCTCGACGCCGTCTCGGTCGAGGCGGACTACTCGGCCGAGCACGGCGCCGCCGCCACGGTGGGGCTGCTCGGCTCGGCCGAGCCGCCGACCGCGATCCTGTACGACAGCGACGTGATGGCGGCCGCCGGGCTCGGCGTGGCCCAGCGGATGGGGTTCAGCGTGCCGGACCGGCTGTCGATCGTCTCCTGGGACGACTCCGCGCTGTGCGAGCTGATGCATCCGGCGCTGACCGCGCTGCGCGGGGATATCGCCGCCGCCGGGTCGGCCGCCGCCCGCATACTGCGCGAACTGGCGGCCGGGGGCCAGCCCGAGAGCGTGGCCGAGTCGCCGCCTGAGCTCCACGTCCGGATGAGCTCCGGTCCCGCGGGCGTTCCGGTGCTCCCCGCGACCGGGCGGACCCGCCTCACCGCTTAACCGGCCCGATACCCGATCGCGACGCGAGCGATATAGAGACGGCTCTTTACTTGCGCGCCTCCTTGGGTTAACACTTAACCGGTATAGCCCAGTAGTTAACCGGTATAGCCCACTGCGTGAGCGGCGACACCGGGCCACCGGGCGGGCCGGTCATCACGAGATTTGCTAGTGAGAAGGTAGGAGCAGGTGAGACCTACAAAGGGATTCACGGGCAGGCGGTGGCGGACCGCCAGATATGGCACCGTCGCCATCGCCGTGCTGACGCTCGGCGTTGCCAGCGCCTGCAGCAACAGCGCGCCGCCCAGCAGCGGCAGCACCACGTCAACGTCCGCCTCGGCGCCCGCGTCATCGGCGCCGGTGTCGACCACCAGCTTCCCGCGGAGCCAGACGCTCTACACCAGCGGCACGTCGTACTCGGCGCCGTCCAACTGGAACCCGCTCGACACCGGTAACTTCGCGACCGGTACCCAGGGCCTGATCTACGAGCCGCTCTACCTGTACGACCCGATCAAGAAGGCCTACGACCCGTGGCTCGCCACCGGCGCGCTCAACTCCGGGTGGAAGGGCAGCAGCTACGTCATCAACGTCCGCTCGGGCGTGAAATGGAGCAACGGCACGGCGCTCACCGGCGCCGACGTCGCGTACTCGATCAACCTGGCGCGGACCAACCCGGCCGACCCGTACTCGTCCAACGTGGCGACGGTCGCGAGCGCCACCGCCAGCGGCAACACGGTCACGGTGACGTTCAAGGGCACGCCGGGCTATACCGAGTTCACCGACTATCTGTGGCGGGCGCCGGTCCTTCCGCAGGCCGTCTGGTCCAAGCTCTCCGGCAGCCAGATCGCGACCTACGCCAACACCCACCCGGTCGGCACCGGCCCGATGACGCTGGACACCTACAACGCCCAGGAGGTCGCGTACCAGACCCAGCCGAACTGGTGGGCCACCAGCGCGCTCGGCCTGAGCTTCAAGTTCAAGTATCTCGTGGATGTCGTCAACGGCTCCAACGACCAGGAGCTCGGCCAGCTGACGGCGGGCGACATCGACTGGTCGAACAACTTCCTGCCCGGCATCAACCAGCTGATGCAGGCCGTCGGCGGCAACTCCGGCTACACGCTCAAGACCTTCTACTCGTCCGCCCCCTACATGCTCTCCGCCAACACGGTCTGGCTCGAGCCGAACGACTCGGTCGCGCCGATGAGCAACGTCAACTTCCGCAAGGCGATCGCGTACGCGCTCAACCCGGCGACGATCGCCCAGACGGTGTACGGCGGCATCGCCGAGGCGGCCAACCCGACCGGCCTGCTGCCCGGGCTCTCCTCCTTCGTCAACCAGGGCGTGGTGAGCGCGGACGCGCCCAGGTACAACACCGCCAAGGCCAAGTCGTACCTGGCCGCGTCCGGCTACCACGGGCAGGCCATCACCCTCCAGGTGCCGGAAGGATGGTCGGACTGGATGGACGCCACCACCGTCATCAAGGACGAGCTCCAGGCGGTCGGCATCAACATCTCGGTCATCTACCCGCAGGCCAACACGCGCACCGCGAACGTGGACGACGGCAACTATGACCTCCAGCTCGACAACAACGCGGGCGCCGACTCCACCCCGTGGAGCTACTACCAGCGGGTGTTCGCGCTGCCGATCGCCAAGGACCAGGATTCCCAGCTCAACTGGGAGCGGATCAGCTCGCCGGCCGACTGGTCGCTGGTGCAGGAGGCGGCCACCGTCCCGCTGACCGACACCGCCAAGCTGGACTCCATCTACACCCAGCTGGAGACCGACTTCTTCGCCCAGGAGCCGGTGATCCCGCTCTGGTACAACGGCGCCTGGTTCCAGGGCAACACCTCGGTCTGGTCGGACTACCCGGCCAGCGCCGGGTCCGACCAGAACATGCCGGTCATGTGGGCCGGCTACCTCGGCGCGATGACCACGGTCTACGCGCTGGCCGACCTGCGGCCGACGCCGGCCGCCGCCAGCTGACGCTCTCGGTTCGTCAATCGGATTAGCCACTGGCACGGTCCTGCCAACCACCCGCCTCCCGACCGCGTGAGCGGTTCGGGAGGCGGGTCGGCGGGGCCGTTGATCTACCTCGGGAGTCTGCCCGTGCGGCGCTATCTCATCAGGAAGCTGATCACCTACGTGCTGGCGTTCTTCGTCGGCGTGACCATCGACTGGGGCATCCCGCACCTGATACCGGGAGATCCGATCCAGGGTCTGCTGGCCAGGTTCAGCCAGCTGGATCCCGCGTCCTACGCGGCCCTCTACAAGACGTTCGCCCAGTCGTTCGGGCTCAACGTGTCGCTCTGGCAGCAGTACCTGAACTTCTGGAAGGGCCTGCTGACCGGGAACATGGGGATCAGCATCTCCGACGACCCCAACACGGTCACGTCGCTCGTCTTCGGGGCGATGCCGTACACGCTGGCGTTGCTGGTCCCGGCCGTGGTCCTGTCCTACATCGTCGGGAACCGGCTGGGCGCGGCCGCGGCGCGACGCAAGCTGCTCGACAACACCGTGCTTCCCCTCGGATATGTCTTCCAGGCCATCCCGTACCCGTGGCTGGCGCTGGTGGTGCCGTACCTGCTGGGCGTGGTCTGGCACGTGTTCCCGATCTCCGGCGCCTACTCGGAGACGCTGCTGCCCGCCTGGAACTGGACGTTCATCGCGAGCCTGCTCGACCACTGGTTCCTGCCGTTCCTGACCGTGTTCATCGTGAGCCTCGGCGGCTGGGCCATCGGCATGCGGAACCTGGTCATCTACGAGCTCGAGAACGACAGCTCGCGCTACCTGCGCGCGCTGGGCGCGAGCGAGCGGGTGGTCCGCCGGTACGCCTACCGCAGCGCGTCGCTGCCGCAGCTGTCCGGCCTGGCGCTGGCGCTCGGGGTGGTCATCGGCGGCAACATCGTCACCGAGATCGCGTTCGACTACCCCGGCCTCGGCCACCTGATCTACGGCGCGATCACCAGCCAGGACTACTTCCTGCTGCAGGGCATCTTCATCTTCATCGTCATCGGCGTCCTGATCGCCAACTTCATCATCGACCTGGTGTTCATCACGGTCGATCCGAGGACCCGGCTGAGCATGCAGGGAGCCGCAGCATGAGCACGGCGGTGAGCGAGATCCTGGACGAGCCGAAGACCCCCGCGGTCGGCCGCAAGCGCAGCGACTTCGTCTACTACGGCCTGCGGAATAAGAAGCTGGTCTTCGGCCTCGGCCTCGAACTACTGCTGGTGCTCTTCGCGATCATCGGGCCGATGCTCGCCAAGTACGGGCCGCAGACCCTCACCGGCGCCCAGCTCCATCACCCGGGCGGCACCTACTGGCTCGGCACCGACAGCCTCGGCGAGGACGTCTACTCGCAGCTGGCCAACGGCATCAGGGAGAGCTACCTGGTGGGCGCGCTCGGCGCCGTATCCGCGGCCGTCGTCGGCATGACGCTCGGGTTCACCGCCGGCTGGCGCGGCGGAATCCTCGACGAGGTCCTGCAGATGGTCACGAACATCATCGTGATGCTGCCGTCGCTGGTGCTGCTGGTCGTGATCGGCTCCTACCTCAACTCGCGCAGCGTGCTCTTCGAGGGCGTGTTCATCGGGCTCACCACGTGGCCGTGGGTGGCGCGCGCGGTCCGGGCGCAGACGTTCTCGCTCCGATCGCGCGAGTTCGTCGAGATGGCCAAGCTGTCGGGCAAACGGCCGCTGGAAATCATCGTCAGGGACATCGCCCCCAACATGGCCTCGTACCTGTTCCTGGTCGTCATCCTGCTCTTCGGCAGCTCGATGCTGCTGGCGGCGAGCTACGACTTCCTCGGGCTTGGCCCGAGCAACACCGTCTCGCTCGGCTGGATGATGAACCAGGCAACCCAGAACGCCGCCCTGCTCTACCGCGAATGGTGGTGGTTCGTCCCGCCGGGCGCGGTGCTGACCGCGATGGTGGCGGCGCTGCTGGTCGCCAACGTCGGCCTGGACGAGGTCTTCAACCCGAAACTGAGGCAGCAGTGAGCGTCAGCGTGCAGAACCTGTCGGTGGCCTACCGGAGCCGCCGCGGCGATGTCACCGCCGTCGACAACGTGAGCTTTGCGCTCGCCGACGGGGAGATCATGGGCCTGGCCGGCGAGTCCGGCAGCGGCAAGTCGACCCTCGGCAACGCCCTCGTCTACCTGGACCAGCGGATGAAGGCGACCGGCGGGACGGTGACCGTAGACGGCCGCGAGTTGCCGATCGCGGACACCAGGGCGATGCGGCCGCTGCGGATGACCGAGGTGTCCCTGGTCCCGCAGTACGCGATGTCCGCGCTGCCCCCCACCAGGAAGATCGGCAAGCTGATGACCGACCTGCTCAAGTCGCATCGCGTCGGTGACCAGCGGGCGGTGATGACCGAGTTGAAACGGCGCCTCGAGCTAATCGGGCTCAGGGAGGACGTGCTTGACAAGTACTCCTTCGAGCTCTCCGGCGGCATGCGGCAGCGCGTGACCATCATCATGTCCACGCTGCTCAACCCGTCGCTGCTGATCGCCGACGAGGTGACCTCGGCGCTTGACGTGTCGACCCAGCGCGCGGTGGGGGAGATGCTGCTTGAGTTCCGCGACCGGGGGTTCGTCAAGTCCGTCATCACGATCACCCACGACCTGGCGATCCTGGCCCAGATCGCCGACTCCATCGCGATCATGTACGCGGGTCGCCTCGCCGAGCGGGCCAGCACCGACGCCATCGTGAACAGCCCGCTGCACCCGTACACCCAGGCGCTGATCGCCTCGCTCCCGGAGGTGGGGGTGCGGCACGACCAGGTGACGCTGACCGGCATACCCGGCCGTCCGCCGTCCCTGGTCAGCCCTCCGGCCGGCTGCCGGTTCAGGGAGCGGTGCCCGTTCGCGTTCGACAAGTGCACGCAGACCCCGCCGTTTGTGGAGATCGAGCCCGGCCACACCGTCGCCTGCTGGAAGGCCAGCGATGAGCGCGGCGCGGCGGCCGGGCGGGCCGGACAGGAGCAGGCCGTATGAGCACGCTGAAGGTCGATCAGGTCTCCAAGCTCTACCGCGCCACCTCGCGGGCAGGCGGGCTGACCCCGGCGCTGCGCAAGGTCAGCTTCGACCTGCCCCCGGGCGAGGTGATCTCGCTGATCGGCGAGTCGGGCAGCGGCAAGACCACGATCGGAAAGGTCCTGCTCCGGCTGGTCCAGCCGACCAGCGGCACCGTGACCTTCGACGGGAAGGACATAGCGGGGTACTCCCAGCGCGGGCTCCGCGAGTACTACCGGTACGTGCAGGGCGTCTTCCAGGACCCCTTCAGCTCCTACAACCCGATCTACCGGGCGGACCGGGTCTTCGACCTGGTCCGCGGGGCGTACTTCCCGAAGATCAGCGCCGGCGACTGGTCGGCCAAGATCGAGGCCGCGCTCGACGCGGTGGCGCTGAACCCGGCCGACGTGCTCGGCAAGTACCCGCACCAGCTCTCCGGCGGCCAGCAGCAACGGCTGCTGATCGCCCGCGCGCTGCTGCTTGACGTCAAGGTGCTGATCGCGGACGAGATCATCTCCATGCTCGACGCCTCCACTCGCGTCGATGTGCTGAACCTGCTGGTCAAGCTGAAGCGGCAGGGCCTGGCGATCCTGTTCATCACCCACGACCTGTCGCTCGGCAACTACGTCTCCGACCGGACGATCATCTTGCGGCACGGCGCGATCGTGGAGATGGGCGCGACCGAGAAGATCTTCGGCAACCCGCAGCACGACTACACGCGAATGCTGCTGTCGGCGGTCCCCGAGCTGCATAAGAAGTGGCAGCGCACTCCGGTCGGTGCCGTGCCCGCGGCCGTGGCGGCGAGCACGCTCACCCAGGCCAGCCTGCTCGACGAGCTCACCCACGCCGAGCAGGTGGTCAAGCGCGACCTGCGGGCCGTCTTCGGCGGCAGCAGGGCCGTCGCCAGCGGGAAGTCCCAGGTAGCGGTGGCACTAGAACCGCCAACGCTGCGCGAGTTCGAACCCGACCACCAGGTGGCGGACCCCGAGTGAGCGCCAGGATCCCGGCTGGCGCGGCGATCCGGGTCCCCGTTCGCTCTGGGGTCCGGGATTCGATACACTACATCGGCGCGGTACGGAAGCTTCCGGCTCGCGTTGCCATTGGGGTATGGGGTAATTGGCAGCCCAGCAGATTCTGGTTCTGTTAGTCTAGGTTCGAGTCCTGGTACCCCAGCGAGACGACTGGCGACCCATGTGCTGCTGCGCAGCACCGGGTCGTCTCGCATTTACAGCGGGGGGACGATCCTCCGGCATGGGG
>Ga0302325_10022287_pt1 | contig 13258 bp, 10 predicted proteins | sample Palsa_T0_2_FD_201948 | JGI IMG/M metagenome (GOLD analysis project Ga0302325, IMG submission 201948) | Peat permafrost microbial communities from Stordalen Mire near Abisko, Sweden - Palsa_T0_2 | ecosystem: Environmental > Terrestrial > Soil > Palsa > Peat permafrost | place: Sweden: Abisko... | reverse complement strand
CGTTTTTCATGGCAATCAGAGCTTCGATAAGCGGCTTATCATCATCGTCAAAGGACTCGGCGGCTCGTTGATCAAGGATCGGACTGCTGGATGGATTCGGTACGTATCCAGCTTTTCGTGCAAGTTCAAGCTCTGAAGCGTACCACGCGTTCCGGTTCTTTGCTGCATCCAATTCTTTGAGAAGTGCGACCGTTTGTGAATTTCGAGCAGATCCCTTTCGTGCCAGCGGATTGCTGGTCTGTCTTGTCGGGGGAGGCGGTGATGTTTGGCGAGCATTTGTGATGTTTCGTAAAGAAGACTGCTCGTTTGTGCTGTCTATGGAGCTCTGTTGACGGCCAGTCCGGGTCTTCGACGAAGATCTAATTGAAGTTGAGGTATTCATACTGACTGGCGGCCCGTTATTCTCCATCGAGACAGGCTTTGAAGCCTGTTGCGGTTGTGTTGGAGTACGTCTTCCGTTGGCTACCGGGCTTTCTCGAGATTGCGGACTTTCTCTTGGAGCGGGTGACATGGTTCGATTTTGATTTTGCGAGGGCGAAGACATGGCAATGTTCTCCACGGATGGGTTTCGAATATTCGTGTCGATAGCCGGTCCAAATCCTCTTTCCGGCTTACCTTGAGGTTTACCTCGTCCATTGGCGGCCGGTATCGGGCCATTCGGTCGCGGGGTCGGAGCCTGCTGTTGCGGGGGAGGACCTGGTGGAGTTTGCGCCATCGAAGCTCTCGGCAGCTTTGAACCCGCTTGGGGAACCCCCTGAGCTGCGCCCTGAGGAGCCCCTTGCGGTTGCGCTGACCCAGGCGCTACTCCATTCATGTCATTACCATTGACACCGGGTTGCCCAGTTCCTCGTCCGTAACCTGCTCCCATCACACTTTCCCGCCCCGGAGGTCCATTGAGTCTCTTTGGATCTAGCACCGTCGATCCATCTCGAGAGCTGAGACTACGGGTCGCACCCATGCCGTTCTTTTCCGACGCGCTGGGTCGCCTTGCTGCCGGAACTCGATCTCCGGCAGGAGCTTGAACTTGGTCGTTGGGGTATCGAATCTTGCTGGTGTCGAGTAAGTAAACAATGGCAAGGTCCTGGGCCTCCCGAGTAGCAGTGCTCGGCTCTCCTGCCAGAACAACAATTTGCTTGCCATAAGCTGTCATGCTGTGTCCAGATCTTGGTGATGGTGAGGGGCCCATATTTTGAAATGTGTACCATCGCCTCGACGATATCCTAAATGCAGCCAAATCTCCAAGATCTGCTCCTTCTTCAGTTCGTCCACCAAAGATATACATTACGTCTTCCACAATAGCTGCGGCATGGCCTTCTCGAGGGGCTGGTATATAACCGATACAATCGAGAACCATCCACGCATTAGGTACAGGATCGTAGCACCAAACATCATTAAACCATTGGAAGCCATTAGTTCCTCCAAACCTGTAGTTGTCAGCATGAAGTAACCTGGCGCATTTGCAAAACTTACAGATATAACTTCTCATTGTATGTCACAATGGAGTGGTTTGTTCTCGCAGGAGGTACTTGCCCGTGAGGTGGCCCTCCGTCGTCGCTATTCCGAATGAGCATCTCCCATCTGTTCGTCGGATTTTGCAATTGGTTCAAGTCAAACGCAACCAGGTCATTCATGAAATATCCTTCCACTTGACCTCCAAAGACGTATATCTTCGAACCCAGAATATTCAACGAATGTCCGTAGCGTCCGGAAGGTCGAGGTCCTGCGGGCACAGCTCTGGACCATTGCCGAGTAGCTATACAGGTCAGTATCATCCTATCTCCTGAGGAGATAAAACCTACAAGTATTCAGGAGGTATAGCGTTTCGTCTAGAACATCCGCATCTTCCATCTTGGTATCTCCTCCATAGACAATGAATGCATTTCCAACAAGCAAACTTGCATGCCCAACCCTTGGTCCTGGTCCCTCAGCAGTAGTCGCCAAGGGGTAACAAGCCATGTTTCCTCCAGCCTCGACCATCCACAAATCGCCCTTCACCGTAGAACTATTTATTAGACCGCCCATGAGATAAATATCTCCCTCCTTCGAGGCCACTGAATTGACAGCAGCGCCATATCGGGGAAAGGGACTAGGATGGGAAGTCGTGTACGTTAAACGCCGCTGAGACCAGGGATATAGTGAGGCATTCGGAGTTGTATTCATCGATTGGACTGCAGGCGTAGAACCGTTCCGTAACTATTACAGTCAGCATATTGCAATCGATCTTGAGATGCGCGTCGCTCATATCAAACCCCAAGAAAAAGCTCACTCACTGGAAGGTCCGACGTCTGCTCCGAACTGGGGCCTCGGCGGCTGTTGACTTGCTCGGGGCTGGGTGTCGCCGTTCCTCCTCCCTGCAGCGAGTTCATCGAATTATTCACACTACTTGACGGCGTTGTCGATTGCTGCACAGCACCCTTCTCGTTCATGCGTCCATTCGAGCTGTTGAAAGACGACTGCGATCCTGCGACGGCATTCGAACCATCCTTGGTCGCTTGTGCTTTTTCTGCATTCTTCTTGCTCTTGAAGAGGAATGCCATCGTGCCATTCAAGGCGGGCAACCTCGCGTGCTATGCCAATTTGCCCCAGGCACTGCTGGTGTTCGTGAATTACTGGAAATATTTTCGTTTGGATTGGGAGGTTCGAGGTTCCACCGTTCGTGGGACAGGAGATCTTGTCTGAGCGGGCCCCAGGATTCCGGTTCGAAATGGCTAGGGGGGATCTGCGATCGAGGAAACGTCGTAACGGAGGCTGTACGACGACCGAAGGACCGCAGAGGCAAGCAGAATAGGAGAGCGACAGCAGATGTCTCTCTGGAGGCCAGAGATGTCGTGGGGACAGCAAGACTGGACGTTATGGGGATTGTTGATGTCGACCTCTTCAAGGATGCAAACTGAGGGTCCTCTCGCGCTCCCAAGATTATTCGCTTGTTGCAATGGGTCAAGACAGGGAGGGACTTTAGGCTCAACGTCAATCTCTGTGCCTGTCGGAATCGCTTGTAAGATTTGGGATTGACAAGGATGCGAAATGGAATTGAGTGCATTGAGATCCAAACAAGAATATCTCCGAGACAAGTCGTCCGCCCGCTATCTTTCAAATTTTAAGCATATCAACACTGCTAACAAAGTACTGTAACTACCAAAGTCCGTTGGACCAGCCAGTACCCCTGACCAGAGTTGAACTTCAGTGTCTCAGTTGACAGTGCAAGACCTAGGCGACGCCATGCTGGATGGGGCAACGGCTTTGTTTCATCATCGAAAGGGTTAGAAGGCGAGCTTGTTCGTGAACCGCGGCCATGAGCCTGGAGAGAAAAATCTCCAAACTTTATTGTGAGGGAGCTGAAGCCTTGAAGAAGACCTTTCTGCTTCTTTGGCTGATACTGTACTAGGTGGCTGGAGATGGAGCGAGGGTGGGTATGGAGGCATGCGAACTCGTCCTCTCATGCGTTCCTCATGCGTCCCCTCCATGCCTGCGGTGACTAGGTGCTGCTTCGCTATGAGAAAAGGTTCCAGGTGACCTCGCTCATCCTACAAACATGACGATCCTCGGATTCGCAGAGTGCATGAGCACAGAATGGAAATAGAAGGTCTCGGGCCTCGGCAGATGATCAAACGCTTCCCCTATAGGCCCATGGAGGCAGAATTGTACCTATCTACAAATACTTATTAGCCACTACTGCATGGGGCACTCCCATCACATCTGGCTCGCTTGAGGCTGTGGTGCCATGCTGCTTTACCTTTGGAACAGTCGAATGGCACGAGGATGCGAGGCCCATTGGTGCTTTTGCTCATTATCGATAAGCATTTCTCACGCCACAAAGGCCCTGAAGCTAGCAGATTTTGTCTTTTACAGAGTCAATCAGGACATCTAGAAGAAGCAACGTCTCAGGATACGATAGTTGCCCAGAGGAGTCATCACGGTCATCCAGTATGCAGCCTTATGTGAGCTGATCAGCAACGCGAGTGCGTTGGTACCTGGTGCTGAAGAATCTGGCGGTACCCAAATATCCCTGATTGAGAACTGCAATTGGCCGTGTTCTGCGGGAGAGGACCAGTAGATGGCATCGGCGCCTAGAAAACATCCTACGACCAGGTACAAAGTACAAAGTGCGATGCGACCGCAGCCATACAAAGCCAGTGGGGGAGGGGGGGCATCTAATCAACAGTGAAAGGTGGCCGGGTCAGTGGTCACAGCTATCATCTGATCAGATCTGGTCTGAAGTCCCCCCGTACTTCCGTATTACAGCTGCAGCAGTCGAAAGGGGCATCGCTGGGTTTGGCATCGGTGAAGTCGGTCTGTTTCTACTGTACAAGCAAGCAAGCAAGCAAGCAAGCAAGTAAGTAAGTAAGTAAGTAAGTAAGAAGTAAGTAAGTAAGTATGCACGCAAGGCGAAAGGAATGGGATAGGGGAGAGCTCTACAGGCGAAAGGTGGGGCCGGTCCAAATGCGGCTGGGCTGTTGTGGTCCGCGGAGACTTTGCTCTGGCTGCTGGCAGCTCTCTCGCTTGGCCCGCGGGTCGTTGAGGCTCACCAACGCCGGCCCATGCGAACGCTCGTGACATTTTTTCGCCGGAGCTACAGACGGAGATCATGGCAAAGGCAAACCAGGTGAATGCGGATGTCGTGTTGTCCAACTTCAGCTGCCCATGACCTTAATGCCATTCGACACCATCCGCAGCTTCTTAACATCCTTGAGATCCGCCACCAAGCTCACAGTGAGTAATGCCCAGCAAAAGCAAGATCCGTGCAAGGGAGAACTTTCTCGTATTGGCCAACAAAAAAGCGAAAGTGTTTGCCTAACTGATCCTTCCAGACCAAAGCTTTCCACCGCGGCACCTTTCCAACAGCCTAAGAGCTGATACCGTTATCGATATCGGTCGCATCGAAATCCTCCTCCTCCTCCTAACACAAATATATGCAGAACCCAATAGTTTGAGAAGGGCGGCTTCTCTGCAGCCATGACGATGACAGCAGTGGCAGTCCAGCAGCATGCAGCTCACCGCCAGCAGTACAATCCACGACAGTCTCCTCATTCTTCAAACATGTCTTCCCCACATCAGTCCCGACCCCAGAGCTACACCTCCTCAGGTGCGGCGCAAATCCAGCGACAAGAATCGCCTCTACAAAATGGCAATTCAAGTGGCGTGAGCCAGCGACACGCAGTGAGCAATGATCCTTTGCCGGTTGCAAATGGAAGCAGGCCGACACCCTCAGGCACCGACCTCAGATCGTCAACTTCAGGAGGGAGAGCAAACTCACATCCCAGCGACCCTGCACGCGACCGGCGCGCATCTCTGCAGCCGCGACCAACATCAGCTCCAAATGGTACGGGAGAGACTTCCCAGGATGACTCGGAAACAGACAGAAATATGCGCAGACCTAAGGCTTTGCTTCAGAGATCAAAGAGCGACTTTGGGCCTAGAGGTGAAGATCAGGACTCACAGGCAGATGAAGAGATTTATGATTGGGGTGCGCGGCATGGATTTGAAGACCATTATGCTTCCGAAGAATACGTTTCGCAGTTGGCAAACGTAAGTTGCTCTTTCCTTCTTCTCTACGAACTCTATTTGCGGCGCCCACCGCGTTTTCGCTCGTTCTAGCTGCTCTTGTGCCACCGCTTTGGGGCGCACTTTTGGATATACCACTCCTCTCGTTTCTTCTGTTGAATCCTACTATGGATGGCACTTTCGAGGACTTCTCTTCCGACGATGAAGGCCTCAATGTCTGGGAACGACTTGATGGCACCTGTGAGAGCATTCTGCAATGCACTACCTGTCGCCTTATAGACGATCGCAGTCGCACGAAGCTCATCAGACACTTGTCTCTATGGCCTATTAGTTCAGAGGGGATCGCTAACCATCTCAACCAGAATTGGTATATGTACTTTACCGACAAGAGACACGAGACTACAGGGAATCCCAAGTCCCTAGGCTACGAACTTCAAGATTGGCGAATGAAGGATCGATTGAAGACCGTCTCGGCAGCACTAGCAATATGTCTGAATATAGGAGTCGAACCTCCGGACCAGTTGAAGACGAATCCGGGTGCCAAAATGGAAGCTTGGCAAGATCCGACAAATCCTCCCGTACAAAAAGCTCTGGAAGTTATTGGGAAATCTTTACAGAATCAATACGAAACTCTCGCTATCCGAACAAGGTACAAGCAGTATTTGGATCCATCAGTAGAGGAAACAAAGAAATTCTGTCAGTCACTTCGAAGAAACGCCAAGGAAGAGAGGGTTTTGTTTCATTACAATGGCCACGGAGTTCCGAAGCCAACAGCCTCTGGCGAGATTTGGGTCTTCAACAAGAACTACACACAATATATTCCGGTCTCGCTATACGACCTCCAATCCTGGCTAGGAGCACCGACTTTCTATGTCTGGGACTGTTCCGATGCAGGCAATATCCTGAACAATTTCCATCGGTTCGTTGAGAAGCACAAACAAGAGGAAATGGATAACTTCGCCAAGGATCCAAATTACCTCATCCAACCCTACGAACCGTACATTCATTTGGCAGCTTGTAGCGTGAAGGAGAATCTCCCTACAAACCCCCTGCTTCCAGCAGATGTATTTACGTCATGTCTTACAACACCCATTGAAATGGCCCTCTGGTTCTTCGTTTTGCAGAATCCTTTGCCCTCACATATCACACCGGAGAGAGCGAAGAAGCTTCCAGGAAGATTGCAAGAGAGGAGAACACCACTTGGAGAGCTGAACTGGATATTCACTGCCATTACCGACACTATTGCATGGACGACTCTACCTCGTCCACTCTTCCGGAAGTTCTTTCGACAAGACCTCATGGTCGCAGCACTCTTCCGAAACTTTCTGCTCTCGCAGCGAATCATGGCTGCATACAATTGTCACCCCCAGTCGTATCCGGAGCTTCCCGATACTCATCAACACTCTCTATGGGAGAGTTGGGATCTGGCTGTGGAAATGGCCCTTTCGCAACTACCCCAATTGGAAGAGAAGGAGACTGGAATCCGTCCAGATTACGAGTTCCAAAATTCAAGCTTCTTTACGGAACAGCTTACTGCTTTTGAAGTTTACCTCACTCAAGGTGCTGTCACTCATAAAGCTCCTGATCAATTGCCAGTTGTTCTCCAGGTTCTTTTGAGCCAGCAGCACAGAGTGAGGGCTTTGATTTTGCTGGGCAAGTTCTTAGATATGGGCCCTTGGGCTGTTAATCTTGCTCTGAGCATCGGTATTTTCCCCTATGTTCTGAAACTACTCCAATCAGCTGCGAACGAATTGAAGCCAGTAATGGTTTTCATTTGGACCCGCGTGTTGGCCGTTGACCTGACTTGCCAAACGGACCTTTTGAAGTAAGTTGTTCAGAGTCCCCGTCCCTTCTTCTCTTTTCTTCTATATTATATAATGCGAGACGCACTGCGCGTCTCTCGTAAATCGTGCTCTTTTTTTACTGGCTGCTAACTCCTTGAGCCGCAGGGATAGCGGCTATATGTACTTTGCCGTCATCTTAAAACCTACCGAGGGACTTCCGGTAGTCGACAGTCTTGAGCACAAAGCTATGTGTGCCTTCATCCTGGCCAGGCTTTGTGACGGCTATAAGCAAGGTCAAACCGTGTGCAACCAGTCGGAGATTATGACCTACTGCTTGATTCATCTCCAGAACGCCGAAAATCCCCTCTTGCGACAATGGGCATGTCTTTGTATCAGTCAACTTTGGAAGGATCTTCCGGACGCGAAGTGGCGTGGTATTAGGGAGAATGCGCCGTCTAAGCTCGCCTTCCTGGTTCGTGACGTCTGCTGCGAAGTTCGAGCTGCAATGCTCTACGCTATGACCACATTCTTGGGAATCCAGGATTTGACCGATGAGGTGGCTCGAATCGAAGAGAACATTTCGTGGACCGTCATGGAAATGGCGAATGATGGAAATGCTATGGTACGGAAGGAGCTTCTAGTCTATTTTTCCAAGTTTATTCAGCGATATGAGAACAAGTTCTTGGTAGCCGCGTATGAGCAACTCCAAGAGGAGCGCGAATACCGGCAATTTCCACCATCGGATGATGGAAATGATCACAAGATGGGTCTGCATTACGCTCGCATGGGTAATCGCAACCCGGACGGCACAATTAAAGCTACAGCGCATGGTATAGCTCATAATTCGATATTTGCCGCCGTCTGGAAACACGTTCTCATCATGGCAGTCGACCCACATCCGGAGGTTCAACGCAATGCTACCATCATCGTCGATTGTGTTCACAGCTCTTTGCTCCAGTGTCCTATTGGCGGTCATGCTCAGAATATAATTGACGAAATCAATCGTCGTCTAGCGAGATCAGCGGCATCAAACCAGGGCGCAGCTGATCCAAGACCGAGCACACCCATCAGACAAGACTCGACGACATCAGCACCTACAACCCAACAAGGCCTTCTCAAGCGGACTGCCAGCTACTTGTTCACTCTACCTTTTGGTGGATCCAGTGCAGACGGCTCACCGCAAGACTCAATCGGTAGAAATCCTCCAAAATCACCTGGAGTTCAGCGAAGTCCTCTTCCTTTACGTTCTAGGCTGCCCGCCGACTTCAATGCGCCCCCAGAGCAAAATGATGCTGCAGCTACTCCTGGAACGTATCATGCTGCAAGAGAGCCTATGTCTGGTGGATTTCAACATCGAAAGCTGTCCACACCTCATATTCTGCCTTTAGAAAGCACCTTCTTCGAATGGTCGATTGAGTATTTCAGAGAACCTCAAATGAAACCAAACGAAGCAGAGGAGCCCGGTAGCACCGATTACAATGAACGATTGTGGCGCCGTTCACGCAACGAAGCAATCTTGAGAGAGACGCAACCACAGAAGGAGATTGCTGGCAGCGGTCGATGGACAACATCAGCTGGTTTCTTCAATAATCAAAGTCAGCCATCAAGGATGACTTTCCACCAATTCGAGGATCATCTTGCCGTATCTGACGATAGAGATACAATCTGTATCTGGGATTGGAAGAAGCAAGATCGGTTGAGCAGATTCTCGAACGGCAACCCGGAAGGATCTAAGATTAGTGATCTTCAGTTTATCAATGAAGATGATCAAGCTTTTCTGCTCACAGGCTCGTCCGACGGCGTTATTCGAATCTACAGGAATTACGACTCGGACAAGAAGATCGAGGTTGCATCTGCATGGCGAGCTTTGACTCATCTTGTTCCGAGTAACGTCAATTCTGGTATGGTGTTCGATTGGCAGCAAGTGTCTGGCAAGCTTCTGGTGGCTGGTGACGTTAAAGTCATCCGAGTATGGGCGGCGGCGCCTGAGCTTTGTGTTGTAGACATTAACGCACGATCAGGTTCATGCGTCACTTCTCTGACCTCTGATCAAATGACTGGCAACATCTTTGTCGCTGGTTTTGGAGACGGAGCAATTCGAGTTTTCGATGCTCGCAATAGGCCTCAAGAGGCGATGGTCAAGAAGTGGAAGGATGAAACCGATAGAGTCTGGATCAAGAGTGTGCATATGCAGCGAGGTGGCCAAAGAGAACTTCTTTCGGCAAGCCGGAACGGCAAAGTCAAACTCTGGGATATTCGAATGGACAAGCCTTTGCGGACGATCTCCACCACCAGCGAAACATTGCGGACGGCCAGCACGCATGAACATCTTCCAGTATTTGCTGTGTAGGTTTTCCTTGTAGCCTTGCTATCTACAAGTTCATTGCTAACAAATATTCAGTGGCACTGGCAATCACACTGTCAAGGTCTTCAACTTTGAAGGCAAGGAGCTCTCGCGCATCGAGCCATACTCCAGTTTCTTACACCAAGCTCGCCAAGCACCAATATCTGCAACCGCATTCCATCCGCACCGCATGATGTTAGCTTGCTCAGCCAGAGGTGACAACCATATTAATCTATTTACTTGTGCAGAGAAGAAGGTACCGGGCTCCGAACTTTGATTTTCCGCGTCTACAATGCTCTTCGAGCCGGGGAAGGCGTAACCAGAGAAAGGGCGGTTTAGATTCCGCCAAGGCGTAATCAGGAGAGGAGAAAGTGTGCATGCTTGAAGAGAAGAACATACGACTGCGTCTGGAGTCTGATTTTTTGCATTGCGTGGCTGGACGGATCTGGCGTTGGTGTTACTTTTTTTCTTCTTTTTCCTATAGCGAAGCATGGAATTCTGGCCTAGATGAAAGGGGCTGGATCTTGAATTTGGTTCGTAGTAATGAATAATACGAATGTAAGATATGAATACTTGAATATTTCCAAGGACCGTGATCACAATTGCAGTGAGAAATTTGTAAAGCAGTGCCAATGTTCCGGGATCATGATACAATTATTCGAACTTGCTGCCCCCCCCCAATCCCGAAACCTCTCTCATCATTCTCTTCCAAGTGCTCATCATACTCTCAAACATTAGCGCTCATCATTGCGAGCAATTTCTGACTGGAAGTTGGTGAAATTTTACCAGTACTGTATTGTACAGTAAGTACCTGATGATCAGCACGAGACTTTGAATGGGATGACTCTTTTAGCGAGTATCATGATCTTACTGTATGCAGCAGCATTACTGTATGTAGCAGCAATCAGCAAATTTTCAATAACAAATTTCTGAATTCTCAAATGCGTAACTCTATCTGTATGGGGCATTAATCGGAGGAACTTAAATCAATAATATTGTTCTGCTTGATCAATGTATTCCTGTCAGGTCCACCCTGTGAAGAAAGAATCCTCAGCCTCGCGGGGTAACAAGGCTGAGTGCTCGCTTAGCAAAGCGGAAGATTTAGCGCACTTTGCGCCGATGACTCCACCCCACCTCACGTTACTGCCATCTATAAAAGCACGCGGTGCCTTTCCCAATCGTCGATTGACAGCAACAATGGAGGACGCGACACAATCGAAGAAAGGCGCCAAAAAGGCCGAGGCCAAGGCCAAGAAGGAAGCCGAGAAGGCACGCAAGGCTGCAGAGCGCGAAGCAGCAGCAGCTTCATCGTCCGCTGCCTCGACTGAAGACCTCGCAAAAGAAAACTACGGCGACATCACACTTACTACGAAACTCGGCGCAGAGACGGTACACCTTCGGGGGCTTGGGGAGACACATGTTGGGAAGACGATCAAGATTCGGGCGTGGATTCAGAATGCGAGGATGCAGGGTGCCAAGATGGCGTTTGTGGAGTTGAGGGAGGAGGGCAATTGGACTGTGCAGGGTGTTGTGGCTGCCAGTGCGGAGGGAACACCAGTCAGCAAGCAGATGGTTAAGTGGATTGGAGGGCTGAAGCTGGAGAGTTTTGTGTTGGTGGAGGCGAGTGTGCAGAAGCCTTTGGAGCCGGTGAAAAGTTGTAGGGTTAGTGAGTACGAGTTGCATCTTACGAAGGTTTACCTTGTGGCTCCGGCGCCTGAAATGTTGGGGCTTGGGCTTGGGGCTGCCAGTAGAGCTGTGGGGAGATTGGATGAAGAGGAGGTGATTGAGGAGAAAGTTGAAGGTATGTGAGGAGATACAAGCCCGTGATGGACGGGAAAAGCGGCACTCATTATCTCAAAGTTCAGTGTTCAACCTTGTTGTGGGACAATGAAATCAGTGCCGCTCTTTCTATCCCCGATGGGACAAGGTTGCAGAGCGAGTGCTAATTTGGAATACAGGGCTCAGCATCAACGAGGGCACACCAGTAGCGAGTCTGGCAACACATCTCAATAACTTCGCTATGCACAAGCGCGCAGCAGTCAGCCAAGCAGTCTCCAATATCCGTGGGGCTGTCGAATTTGCCTTCATCTCATACCTCCGGCAACACCGGTTTAATTCATTCCACCCCCCGAGCTTGATTGGCGCTGCGTCTGAGGGAGGTGCGAATGTCTTCAAGCTGCCATACTTTGGTCAAGAAGCATTTCTGGCTCAATCACCTCAATTCTATAAGCAATTCGAGATTGCAGGTGGCCGAAAGAGGGTTTATTGCGTGGGACCCGTTTTCCGTGCTGAGAATTCGAATACTCCAAGACACATGACTGAAGTGAGCCCGCAATTTTCCAAAGTCCGAATCATTCTAACACATTTAGTTCATCGGTCTCGATCTGGAGATGGAAATCGAAGAACACTACCACGAAGTACTGCACACTCTCGAAGACGTCCTCCTTTACATATTCAAAGAAATCTCCACCAACTGCAAGGCAGATATCGAGACCGTCCGCACGGTGTACCCCTCCGAAGAATTCCTTCTCCCGGAGCCAGGAAAAGAAGTCCGCCTCACATTCGCAGAAGGCCAAGCCCTGCTCCGCTCCGAAGGCCCACCGGAATTTGCCAACGTGCTCGACGAGGAAGACATGTCCACACCCCAAGAAAAAGCTCTCGGGGCACTGATCCGAAAAAAATACAACACCGATTTCTACGTCCTTGATAAATTCCCCGTTGACGCGAGGCCGTTCTACGCTATGCCTGACCCCGAGAATCCTAAAGTTACCAACGCGTACGATTTCTTCATGCGTGGACAGGAGATTCTTTCTGGTGGCCAGCGATTGCATCTACCTTCTGAGCTTGAGGCACATCTCAGGTTTAAGGGGTTGGATCCCAATCAGCCAGGTATTAAGGAGTACGTGGATGTTTTCAGGAGCGTGGGTGTTCCGCCTCATGGTGGTGGGGGTATTGGGTTGGACAGAGTCGTGGCGTTTTATCTGAACTTGCCGACTGTGCATTTGGTTGCTGACTATGTTCGGACACCGAAGAGGTTGCTTCCTTAGGTTGTGATGGATGATATGATGAGATGATAGATGGTGCAAAAGTTAATAGATAGCTTTCTTTCTTGAAAAATAGGAGACGGAGTACAACTACCCGTGTTTCTTGCCATTGTACATCCTTTTTTCGGAACATTGTGGAATGCGATTTTTCTGGCGCCTGAAGTCCAGGTCCTGGCTCTTGGAATCTCACCGAGTGGTGAATGAATATATCCTTCGTCAATGTTCCTTCTCTCGCTGCCCATTTCTTCATTGACACCAATCGACCTCAACTCCCAAATTTTGATGTAACGCCATGTCAGACAGCAAGTATGTCAGCATGCTCGAGCTCCTGAATAAGCAGCCAGAAATGAAGAAGTAAGTCAATGTTCAGCCAGCCACTGGTACTCTGAAACACGAAAATCACCAGCCAAAATTCGGCCGCTCACATCGTTTAACCAAGGCATATATGTTGTCCTGCATATTCAAGTACGTTTGGGCTCAGAAAGCAGCAAGGGGATGAAGACTGAGAGGATTCCATTGCATTTATCAGTCTCTTGAATGGCAGAGCTTGTGATTATGATAAGAGCCAACCTGTTGATCATCAA
>Ga0302325_10022286_pt1 | contig 13258 bp, 9 predicted proteins | sample Palsa_T0_2_FD_201948 | JGI IMG/M metagenome (GOLD analysis project Ga0302325, IMG submission 201948) | Peat permafrost microbial communities from Stordalen Mire near Abisko, Sweden - Palsa_T0_2 | ecosystem: Environmental > Terrestrial > Soil > Palsa > Peat permafrost | place: Sweden: Abisko... | reverse complement strand
CGGCCTGCGGATCCTACCGCTCCGGGGTCGTCGGCCGAATCGCTGACGGTTTCCCGGTCGGTCGGGCTGCTGCCCTCATCAAAATCGTTGAGTGAATCGTAGGTAGGATCGCCCGCGGCCGCTTCAGGGTCCTTCACCGCGTCGTAGGGTGGATCGGTGCGGCGCAAGACGCCGAAAATCGACGCCACCCGTTGGTTTCTTTTCATCGCCCGCAATTGCGGCAACATCGCCCGAGCTTCGCGAGCGGGCCGGGTGCCGCTGCAGATCGTCGCGAACAAGCGTCCATCATCCGATGAATAGGGAAAAACGAGGTACTGCGCGCCCTTCTTGAAGCGATAACCGCAATCGGCGTCGTTCCCGCCGGAAAACACGTCGATCTCGCGGTTCTCCGCCCCTTTGAATCGCTCATCCACTCGAAAGCGGTAATGCAGCACTTGCGGATCATCGGCGTTCGCCGCCGGAACGATTTCAGCGACGGTAACCGTGCCCACGAAGATCGCATCCGCTACATTGAGGCCCTGGCAGGTCCCGGGCGTAGATTCCTGGCACGTGCAAGCCCAACAAGTAAGCGGAACCGCGAACAACATGGCCCAGGATGCCCACAACAAACGTCGTAACATGAACACCATCGTACACGCCGCAGCGCGCCAGAATCGAGCCGCCTAACAAAAATCATTTCCCCATTAAGCACAAACGGCCAGCTCCGCGAAGTGCGAAGCCGGCCGGGAATTTCCACCCTTAACCTTTTTGCGGCCCGGTTAGAACTTTCGTGACCATTCCTTCGGCCACCGCTCCACCACCACTTTCTTGTCGGTATAAAACTCCACCCCATCTCGCCCCTGCCCGTGCAAATCCCCAAAAAAACTTTCCTTCCATCCGGTAAACGGAAAGTAAGCCATCGGCGCAGCCACTCCAATATTGATCCCCACGTTCCCCGCCGGCACCTCGTACCGGAATTTCCGCGCCGCCGCCCCGCTGTTAGTGAAAATAGAAGCCATGTTCCCGTACGCGCTGCGCGAAAGTATCTCGATGCCTTCCTCTAGCGTCTTGGCATGCACCAGGCTCAGTACCGGGCCAAAAATCTCCGTCGTCGAGAGCGCGCTTTCCGCCGGAACGCTGTCCAGTAATGTAGGCCTCAAGAAATTTCCCGTCGCTGGCTTCCCGTTTCCGCCGCGGCCGTCCAGCAGAACTTTAGCTCCGTTACTCGCGCCCTTCGCGATCAGCCCTTCAATCCGGGTCTTGCTTTCCGGGGTGATCACCGGGCCCATCTGAACTCCCGCTTCCAGCCCGTTGCCGACGTGCAGCGAACTGGCCACGTTGGCGATCTCATCGGTGAAATTCTTCTGCGCGTCGCCCACGGTGATGGCTACCGAAACCGCCAGGCAGCGCTGCCCCGCGCAGCCAAACGCGCTGTCGCTCACGATTTTCGACGCGCTGTCGATGTCCGCGTCCGGCAATACCAACACGTGGTTTTTCGCTCCGCCCTGGCACTGCACCCGTTTTCCATGCGCCGCCGCCTGCGCGTAAATGTATCTCGCTATCGGCGTCGATCCCACGAAGCTGATCGCGCGAACGTCGGGATGTTCCAACAATCCATCGACCACTTCTTTTCCGCCGTGCAGCAGGTTCAGAACCCCGGGCGGCAGGTGCAGCCGTTCCATCAACTCGAACGTCCGCTGCGAACTGAGCGGAACGCGCTCCGACGGCTTCAAAATGAACGTGTTGCCGCAGGCGATGGCGTACGGCAGGAACCAGAACGGAATCATCAGCGGAAAATTAAACGGAGTGATCGCCGCGCAGACGCCCAGCGGCTGGCGAATCATCATTTCGTCGATTCCGCTGGCTACGTCTTCCAGGTTGTAGCCCTGCATCATGGTGGGTATGCCGCACGCGACCTCCACGTTCTCGATCGCCCGGCGGATTTCCGCTTTCGATTCGGTCAGCGTCTTTCCGTTCTCCATCGTGCATGTGCGCGCCAGGTCGTCCTGGTGCTCTTCCAGCAGGGTTTTCAGCTTAAAGAGGTATTGAATACGGTCTTCAGGGGGAGTCCGGCGCCATGCAGGAAACGCAGCCGCCGCGGAGCGCACCACTGCACCCACGTCGGCGCGGTTGCCCAGCGAGAGCCGCCCTAGCTTCTCGGCCGTAGCCGGATTCACCACGTCCACCTTGTCGCTGCCCAACGCCGGCTGCCACGCTCCGCCGTAATAAGAAACCAATTCCGGTACGCTGCCCATGTCTCACTCCTCCACACTCGAACGGATACCCAGCCCTGTATTCTAGCAAACTTCCGCCCCGGCTAATCGCTTAGAAGCAATCTTGGAATCCGGCCTCGCCCGCCAGCCCACTCCCCAAAAAAAAATCGCCGAGTGGGGTAAATTTCCCACTCGGCGATCGCGTACTCCACTGAGAGAGTTACGGCCTAGCGGCGCCACCGGCCGTAGAACCCTGGACCGTAGAATCCCAGTCCACCGTAGAAATACGGTCCGGGATAAAACCCAGGTCCATACCCGTAGTAGTTCCCGTAGTAGGGATTGTAGTAAGGTCCATAGGGTCCGCGCGCGTAGTAGCCGGGCCGCCTCGCACGCTGGTCGTTGGACTGCGCGTTGTTATTGAAATCCTGCTGCGTTACCGGCTGAAATGCCACTTGGCTCTTTTCCGTGGAAATCGCTAGCGGAGCCTGCAACCGGAAGGTCACCAAAGTCTCCGGAGGAATCACGGTTGGCCGGCCGCGCGTGGTCAGCACGCCGAGCAATCCGGCTGCGGCTCCCGCCGCCGCTCCGATTCCTGCACCCGCGCCGCCGTCGGCAACGGCACCAATCACCGCGCCGGTTCCGGTGGTGGTTCCCACGGCCGCGGCGTCACGCCCATTGGATGTTCCCGCTTTGGAGTCCGCCGTCTGCGTCTGCAAAGCGATTTGCTGTCCGTCCACGAGGGTCAATTGTCCGAGCGCCAATCCGAGCTGCGAAACGCCATGGATCCGGCCGCCTTTGTCGGACAGCGTAACCCGTCCGTACACGGTCTGACCGCGCCGCGCGACTACCCATCCGTCCGCAACGATGGGCCCGTCCAGCGTGGCTGTAAACGTATCGCCGACTTTGTTGTGCTCGGTGGATAGCCATCCCTGCACGCGCACCGCAACCACCGTACCTGCGGGCACATTGAGCGTCGCGGGAACGGGTGCCGCTGGCGGCGCAGCGGGCTGCGGTCCGGCAGGAGGCGCCGCGTTCGGATCGCTATTTTGATTCTGATTGTCGGGCTGATTCTGGTCGTTGTTCGGATTCTGATTGTTGTTCGCCTGCGCCGGATTGTTTGCATCTGCTGAATTCTGCTGGTCCGGGCCGGCTGCCTGCGCCGCTGCATCGTTCTGCGCGGCCTGGTCCTGCGCGCGTGCCGGCAGGCCGCTCAGCACAAATCCGGCCGCCAGGGCGCCTACTGCGATTAACGTCGAAAAAGTGTTCCTGGTTCGTTTGATCGAGTTCATGGTTTTCGCTCCGATGAATTAAACCCATATCCCGCGGAACAGTTGCGCTGAATACTTTTTTTTCAGCGCTTGGCAGATTGCTGCGAGTCTGAGCAGGGGCTGGGCAGGCGGATGATTGGCATCTAACAACGATGCCGCCAGAAGATGTGCTTGCGCGGCCGCCCCGGTAGAACACTAAACTCTGCCTACACCACTATAGATGACGAAAACAGGGTTTTGGTTTTACCGCCAGTTGCTCACTTCGCAACGCATGTTTTCACTGTCTTGTGCGCGGTGGCCCAGCGCCACAGAGAATCGTTCCCGCAACCGGCGCCAAGTCCCTGCCAAACGCTTAGTTTGCTAAACTATTGGGGGCCATCTATTTGGGATGACCGTGCATCCGAATTAACCGAGAGCCACTATGAACCTGAAACCATTGTTCCCTTTTGCATTCATCGCGCTTCTCGCGAGCGTCCAACTTGCGTCTCCCTCGCTTCTCCGCGCCCAGGCGCCGCCGGGTCCGTTGGCGCCGGCGCAACCCAAAGACGATGATCGGCCGGCCACCACCGAACAACCAAGAGAGCTCAAGCCCGCCACTAAAGAGAGCCTAAAGGGTTCCTGGAAGCTCAACCTGGATGACAGCGACGACGGGCACAAGAAAATGGACGACGCCACTACGAGTTCGAACCGAAATGGCAACAACGGTCCCTATGGAGGTAACCGTGGCGGCCTAGGCGGCCCCTCCCCCTTTCCAGGTGGCGGCCAGCGTGGAGGGATGGGGCGCAACCAGGGAGAAGATACTACTCCTCAAGTGCAGAGGCTTCTCGATCCCGCCGACTCGCTCAGTTTCACCCAGAAGCCCGGCGAGGTAGACCTGATCGACAGTCGCAGCCGCAAGATCGCCTTCTACACCGACGGCCGAAAGATCGAGAAGAGCAAAGACAATGAGTATCAGGAACTCGACGCGCGGTGGCAGGACGCCGACCTGGTGTCTGACGAGAAAATCGCAACCAACCGTAGGATCACACGGGAATTTTCAATCCAGCCCGGTGGCGAGCGCCTCTACGAGACGCTACGCATCGACCTCCGCTCGGGATCGCGGGTGAACATTCGCTACGCCTACGACATCATCCCCGACGCCAAACAATAACTCCCGCGGCCGGCCATTCCCATCGCGCGAACATTTTAATTCGCGGGCACGCCGGACGCGCCGCCCGCACTGGCGTTCGCCGTACCGCTAGTCCCCTTCAAATACTTGCTGTACCAATCGAGATACCGCTCGAAGCGATCCTTGATATGCGAGGGCGCCTTGAACTCGTGATACTCCCCCGGATAAACGACTAGCTCCGTAGTGCGGCCCAAACTTTTCAGCGCCAGATAAAGCTGCTCGGAGTTGATGATCGGCACGTTCCAATCGACGTCCCCTCCCATAATCAGCACCGCGGCGTTGACGTTCTGCACCGAATTGAAAGGTGACAGTTTTTCCCACAGCGCGCGATTTTCCCACGGCTTTCCCAACTCCATTTCCCAGTCCTTCTCGTAAATATCATGGCCGTAATCGGTGATGTAAAGTGATTCGCCCGCGCCGGTGATCGCTGCCTTAAAGCGCTTCGATTTGGTGATGCAGTAGTTGGTCATGATCCCGCCATAGGACCACCCATTTACCCCCAGATGATCGGGATCCGAAAGTCCCTGCGCGATGGTGTAGTCCAGCCCGGCCATATAGTCTTCAAAATCCTTGTCGCCCCAATCCGCAAGGATCGCCTGCGAAAATTTCTGGCCGTAACCGGTGGACCCGCGGGCGTTCGGCGTGATCACGACGTATCCGTTTTCTGCGAATAGCTGCGGCTCAAAATAGAACTCGGAATAGAACGCCCACACCGGGCCGCCGTGTGGCATCAAAATGGTGGGATACCGCTTTCCCGGAACGTAATCGAGCGGCTTGTACAAGAAGGCCGACACCGGCGTCCCGTCCTTGCTTTTGTAATGCACGTATTCGACGTTGACCAGTTGGAGTTGTGCCATCAACGCATCGTTCACCGTGGTCAGCCGCCTCGGCGCCGCGCTAGCATCCAGCACGTACACCTCGGGCGGACGCTGCGGATCGCTGACCACCGCCGCAATGGTTCCCTGCTTCGAGATCGAGTAGGCCGTGACCATCGGCCGGAATGGAATCCAGCGCTTCACTGGCCCGCCTTCCACCGCGATCGAAGCCACGTTTTGCGTGGCGTCGTCTTCCAGAATAAAGAGGATCGATTTCCCATCTGGCGAGAATCGCGGATCGATCACCCAGCGGTCCAGCGCCAGCGTCAGAACTTTCTCTTCTCCGCCGGTCGCAGGGATTATCGCCAGATGACGCGTCTCGTAGTCCAGCGCTTTCGGTTCGATCCGGCTCACGAACGCGATCCATTTCCCGTCCGGGGACCACGCCGGCGAATTATCCTCACCTGGGTTGGTGGTCACTTGGTGCAGAGTTTTTCCCTGGTCGGTGTTGCCCGCGTTCACCGTCCAGATATCGGAGTTGTAGTTGCGATCCGGCTCCGCAGTGCGATTGCTGGTAAACGCGAGATGCTTCCCGTCCGGCGACCACGCCGGCTGCGAATCGTCGTAATCTCCCGACGTCACCTGGGTCGTCTTTTTTGTAGCCACATCCAGCACGTACAGGTGCGTCCGCCGCCGGTCCAGATACCCCACCTCATCATCTTTGAAATAGAGCCGGTCGATTACCCAAGGCTTCGCATGCTTGGGCTTATCCTCGTTCGCGTCCTTCCCCTCCTCGCGGTCCTTGGCCGCCTCCAATTCCTCGGGCGTGGGATCCTGTAGCACCAGCACGATGCGATCTCCGCTCGGCGACCACGCAAAATGTTTCACGTTCTGCTGCGTACTACTAAGTTGCTGCGCCTCGCCTCCGTCGCGGTTGAGCAGCCAAACCTGCTCCGGCTTATCGTGTCTTCCAGAGATAAACGCCAGATATTTTCCGTCCGGGCTCCAACGAGGACTGGTGGAATCCACGCCGTCGGCAGATAGCGGGATCGCCGTACCGCCTGCCGCCGGCATCATCCAAATGCGATCGTGGTTTTCATCATCCTTCAGATCCTTGGTGGTGACGGTGTACGCAACCCACTTCCCTTCCGGACTGATCTGCGGATCATCCACATCGCGAATTCGGAAATAGTCGTCCACCTCCAGCTTCCGCGGAGCCGTCGCAGTCGCCGCGCTTTGCGCGCGCCCCACAGCAGGCGAAATCAGAATCACTCCGGCAATCCACCAGCACTTTCGACCCTTCATTCGTCCCCCCACGCAACAAACATCAAACCCAACCCGACCGCGCCAACCGAACACCGCCTTGCCCCGCCGATTGCCTTTACCTTAATAAAACCGTGCCGCCGCGCTAGCTTCCATCGCGGCCCCTGCGTCGCAACCGAGTACCGCAGTGCCTCTGCTGATTGCCTCTACCTTAATAAAGCCGAGCGACGCGCTAGCATCCATCGCTCGCGTCGCATCGCGCGTTCCGCGATGCGGCGAGAGCGCCCGCCTTCGCGGCCCCTGAATCGGAGCGAACGCTAATTTGTCATTTACGACTGCGTATTGCAATTGCCTGATCCTCGCGGCGATGTGTGGTATTGACCCCGAGTCACGCGACCGCGGCGCCACTCTCGATCCATGGCTTGAACCATCCGTTGCTTTTTAGCGCCCGGTGCAAACGGGGCGAATCCGATTGAAATGCTGCGCCCGGTTCACTATCATTCCGCCTCCACAACCTAAGCCATGGCAACCGAATCCGGTGACCTGAACCCAGCATCGTCCGCCAATCGCGGCGCCATGCGCCAGATCGGTTTTCTTCCGCTTCTCGCTATTTTCTACGGCTACACTGCCGGGGGACCTTTCGGCTTCGAGGAAATTTTCTCCGGCTCCGGACCGGGCATGGCGCTGGTCTTTCTGACGCTGGTGCCGTTCTTCTGGAGCATTCCCATGTCGTTCGCGTCGGCTGAGTTGAACAGCATTCTTCCGGTGCAGGGCGGCTTCTACAGGTGGTCGCGCGCGGCGTTTGGCGATTTCTGGGGATTCCAATGCGGCTGGTGGAATTGGGCCGGCACATTTCTGCTCAACAGCCTCTACGGCGTGCTGGTAATGGACTACCTTGCCGATTATCTGCCGTGGCTCACTGGCTCGACGAAATGGCTGGGCGCCTCGCTGGTGCTGTGCTTGCTGGCGTATCTCAACGCTCGCGGGATTTCGGTCGCCGGGTGGCTCTCCGTGGTCCTGCTCGTCGCGGTGTTGATTCCGGTGATCTGGCTTTGCGTGGTTTCGCTTTTCCACTGGCATTTCAATCCGGTGCTTCCTTTTGTGCCGCCAGGAAAACCCTTCGGCAGCGTCTTCGGCAAAGGTCTGGCGCTGACGATGTGGGACTACGCCGGCTACGAGCAGCTATCCAGCGTCACCGGCGAGATGAAAGATCCGCAGAAAACTTTCGTGCGCATCCTGGCCTGGAATACGCCCATGAATATCCTCACCTACATCGTTCCGGTGACCCTGGCGCTGGCCGTTCTCGGCAACTGGCAGGATTGGCAAACCGGATACATCGTCCCCGCGGCGCGCCTGATCGGCGGCCCATGGCTGGGAATCTCGATGCTGGTAGCGTCGATCATCGGCACCGCCGCGCTTTCAAACAGCACCATCCTCTACACCACGCGCATCCCCGCAGCTATGGCCGAAGACGGCTACCTTCCGGCGTGGCTGGGGAAATTGCATGCGCGATACGGCACTCCGACGCGGGCCATCGCCATTTCCACGGTAATCTACTGCATCCTGGCGAAATTCCGGGTGGTGGATCTGGTGAACATTTATATCTGGACGCGCATCGCCACCTCGCTGCTCACGCTGCTCGCCGCATGGAAGATGCGCAGCAAAATGCCCAATGCTCCGCGATTGTTCCGCACTCCCGGCGGCGGCGCGGGCATGCTGTACATCCTGATTTTCCCGGCGATTCTCTGCGGCGTGAAGGTGTATTACAGCGAGCCGTTCGTCCTGCGTTGGGCGCCGTGGCTGCTGGCTTCCGGCCCACTTGCCTACGCAATTTTCAGATGGGGGCTAGGCCTGCGGCCAAAGCCGATGGAAGAGCCGGCGACCCCACCGCTTTAGTTAGGTTGAATCAGGCTCGGCTCGGACTCCGCTCCCCTTCGGAGTTACTTTGTACGTGCAGGGCTAATTCGCGGGAGGGCTCGGATTCTCATCTCTTCGCTGCAGCGCAGCAAATTCTCGGTGGCGTTCGTAGCGTACCCAAGCCGCCTTGCTTAGACTCCTAATTCGCAGCGCGCGCGCCTTCTTCACCACGCCGAAATGCATTGCAAGGGTTGAGATTAGATAGTCCTGGACACTCTCGGCGTCGACCAAGTTGGCGTCCAAACTATTGAGGCAGGCGATTATGTGATCGAAAACCGCTTGATACTGCTCTTCGTTTACCCGAATGTTCTCCGTCTTCTCCAGCTCGAATAAGGCGTTGGGAAGATCGACAAGGATGTGTGCCTGAGCCATTAGTGCCAGGGCGCGGACAACATTTGCCGGCCCGCTGGTTCTGTAAAACAATAAAGCGTCGATCCACAACTGCGGGCCATCGGGAAAGTCGTCACCCGCCAAAACCCTCTTGCAGATACTCACGAAATTGCGGGCAAAGAGAGGATTCAGCGCGGCCATATGCGGAAGAGATGGCGTGGCAGCAACGCGGTCGAAGACACAACAATGAGTGCAAAGACAAACAGAGTGCGTCCGGAGCAGGCGCGTTGCAACAGGCAGCGGTAAGGTCCGCTAGCTCTCGACCAGGGCTCACGGCGTCAAAGGGAGCGTCCGTCGGATTTCCGAAATTGTTTGGATGGCTGAGAACCGCACTCGGATGATGCCATTAGCAAATTTCGCTAGATCGGTAAGTTTTTGGGCGTCGTTATCTCGAAGAAACACGACAGCTTCAATCAGAATGTCGTGAAGTTGAGCCTCGTCATGCGGGAGTTCACGGTGGTCAGGCCTGCCTGTGGCTTCGCGAGCAACTCGACAGACGGCGCGCAGATCCTCGACTTCCAGGACATCTGCGGCATTGAGAACCGCACGGACTTTGAGACCAAGTTCAGTGACCTCTATCTCCATTTCCGGTTCGGGACCTGACTGCGAGCTCATTTCATCTGCCTCGTCGACTTACGTGGATTCTATACAACGAGGCGGGTAGTTAATTCAAGAATAAATATAGAGGCTCGCTAATCGTGCACCTTCGTCCCTTCTGCTTTCGACACAGAGCGTGGCCAAGAAGGCAAAACACGTTGAGCCCAGAGCACTGGAATCGCCATAACCCCGGCATAACCGAGGATGCGGCGGCAATCCGTAGCTGTCAATATACTTCATCACAATGTGATACATGGTGATAACGGCCAACCTAGCACGACGGGCGTGCGTGGGGAATAGATCAGATCTGTGGATGAGATCGGAGCAGAAGTATTAGATCGCTCACAGAGAGAAAAGCTGAATCAGCTACTTAATTTTCTCGCTGATGGTTTTGGCCTGCAGGAATAGCAGCAAATAATCCGGGCCGCCAGACTTGGAATCGGTGCCGGACATGTTGAACCCGCCGAAGGGATGCACGCCGCATACCGCGCCGGTGCACTTGCGATTCAGGTAGAGGTTGCCGACGTGAAAATCCTGGCGCGCTTTTTCTAGCTTCTCCGGATTCTCCGAGTACACCGCGCCGGTCAGGCCAAATTCGGTGTCGTTGGCCATGCGCAGGGCATCGTCGAAATCGCGCGCCTTAGTCACCGCCAGCACTGGGCCGAATATTTCTTCCTGAAAAATACGCGCCTTGGGACTTACGTCGGCAATCACCGTGGGCTGGACGAAATATCCCTCGCCATCCGCAGCCGCGCCGCCGGTTAGTAGCCGGCCTTCTTTCTTTCCCACTTCGATGTATTCCAAAATCGATTTCATTGCCGCTTTGTTGATTACCGGGCCCATATAGTTCTTGGCATCGGTGGGCGCGCCCATGGTGATGGATTTCACGCGGGGAACCAGCTTCTCCAGAAAGCGGTCGTACACTTTTTCGGTGACGATGGCGCGCGAGCATGCCGAACATTTCTGCCCGGAAAAACCAAACGCCGCCGTCGCCACGCCTTCCACGGCCGCGTCGAGATCGGCCTCGTCATCGACCACGATCGCGTCTTTGCCGCCCATCTCCAGCACGGTGCGCTTGATCCACACCTGCCCCGGCTGCGCTTGCGCGGCCAGTTCGCTGATCCGCAGCCCGGCTTCTTTTGACCCGGTGAACGCGATGTAGCGCGTCTTCGGGTTCTTCACCATAGCTTCCCCGGCGGTGCTCCCCGGGCCCGGCAGAAAGCTCACCACGTCGCGCGGCACACCGGCCTCGAACAAAATATCCACGAAGATCGCTGCAATCGTCGGCGAATCGCCCGACGGCTTCACCACCACGGTATTTCCCGCCACGATCGAGGCCAGAGTCATCCCGCCCATGATGGCGGCGGCAAAATTCCAGGGCGGGATAATCACGCCGACGCCCAGTGGAATATAGTGCATCCGATTTTTCTCGCCGCGAATCGGAACGAGTTGCTGCGGAGCGCCCAGGCGCAACATTTCCCGCCCGTAGTATTCGGCGAAATCGATCAACTCAGCCACGTCGCCGTCAGCCTCGGGAAACGTCTTGCCGATCTCGTAGCACAACCACGCTTCCAACTCGAATTTCCGCCGGCGCATGATTTCTGCCGCGCGGAAAACGCAAGCCACTCGTTCCTCGACCGGAACGTACTTCCAGCGTTCAAACGCCTTGGCCGCGGCTTCGATGGCCTGATTGGCCAACTCGACGGTAGCCTTCTGAAATACGCCGATCACCTGATCTGGCTTGGCGGGATTGGTGGAGCGAATTTTCTCGGTGGTGGTAAATTTCTCGCCGCCAATAATGAGCGGGTATTCCTTGCCGAGCTGCCCGGCAACTACTGCCAACGCCGCGTCCGCCGCCTTACGATTTTCCGGATTGGAAAAATCCACCGGCACTTCATTCTGAAATTCGCTGCGCTCAATCGTGGAAGCGGAAGAAACCATGGATAAACCCTCCTGATATTGAAAGTATTCTAGCAGGAAAGCCCGGCCCGCCACTACCCAGCCGGCCTGCCGCCTGCCATTGCCTCCCGTTCGAGATTTAGGCCCGGATCAGACCAGTTTTCGTCGCTCACATTTTGCAATTTGCCTGGATTCGGCGATTTTCCGTCCTTTAGAATCAGGCACATCGGCGACCCATTCCTGGCGGTGTTGCGATTTGGAAATTAGGGGGTTGAGTCCAATAGACTTGATCATGCTTCCGCCTGGCATTTTGATATTTCGCTTGGATTCGGCGATTTTCCGTCCTTTAGAATCAGGCAAATCGACGACCCATTCCTGGCAGTGTTGCGATTTAGAGATTGCGGCTTTGGGGCCGGGATCCAATCGTTCTCCGGCTCTCGTGTTTCGCAATTTGCCTGGATTCGGCGATTTTCTGGCCTTTAGAATCAGGCACATAGGCGACCCAATCCTGGCGGTGTTGCGATTAGAAATCGGGACTCTTGCTGGGAGACTAGAGGAGCTTCCGCCACCAGCGGTTTTCACGCTTTTGGGCCGGGCCTGCGCACCTCGCGGGGAGGTTGTACCGGTAGTGATCCGAATCCTCATGTTCCGGTGGGAAGGTTACATTTCGGAAGCGCCGTAGGGTATAGATCATTTCGGTGGACATCTAACTACTGGAGCTCGGCGTATTCGGACTTGGCGGCGACTAGGATGGGGATGTCGGGGTCGGCGTCTTTCCATAGGGTGAGGAAATCATTGTAGGCGGCTAGCGCACGGACACGGGCGGCATCGGCGTCCGCTCCCTGCGCAGTTCTCGATTGCAAGGCATTGGCCCGCGCCACTCCCAGATGCGCCAACGCTCCCGTCCAGCAGTTCCAGACGATGCCGCTGTGTTCGAGTATTTTCCGAAACTCGGACGCAGCAGCACCGCCCTGTCCGCCGGCCAGGTAGGCCTCGCCGCGTACGTACACCGGATAGAGGCAGGAAATATTATTGACGAACTGAATTTGCCCCAACTCGATGGGGGTAGCGGCTTGCAGTTCATTCAGGGCGGCAGCAGGGTTCCGTTTGCTCAGCGCCAATTGCGCCCGAATCGCTGGCAGCCAAAGCGACTGCATCTGAGTGTCCAGCGGGAAGCGTTTCCCTAGGTCTTGGGACAAGGACTCGGCTCGGGCCGTATCGCCCGCCATGGCCAACGCAAGGGCGGATTCAACCTCGACTCCCTGGCTCGCGGGCACGAGCTTCAAAGCCTCTGCCGCTGACTGCCGCGCTTCCGCAGGATTGCCGTAAGCCGCTTGTAGCAGAGCAGCATTCGCCTGCCATATGGCCCCACTTTCCTTGCTGTCCGCCCGAATGGCGGAGTCCACCGCCCGCTTGGTCAGTTCCCGTGCTTTGCCTAGATGACCAGCATATGCCGCGGTGTCGGATGCCAGCGCCAGTCCCTGGTTTTCTTCGGGCTTGCCGGCATACCACTTTTGCTGTTCGGCCATAGCCGCAGAGTCCGCCCCGAGAAAAGCAAGAGCATAGATAGCGTCGCGGAGTATGTAATCGTCACCTTTCCGCGCTTGTACCTCGTGAATATTCCGCCGCGCTTCGTCGAACCGCTGCAAGGCAAGGGCGAAGTTGGCGAGATTGGTGTAAATGGTTAGATTATCCGGTGCGAGTCGCAGGGCTTGCCGGTCGACCTCCACTGCTTTTTCATACTGCCCC
>Ga0302325_10022285_pt1 | contig 13258 bp, 26 predicted proteins | sample Palsa_T0_2_FD_201948 | JGI IMG/M metagenome (GOLD analysis project Ga0302325, IMG submission 201948) | Peat permafrost microbial communities from Stordalen Mire near Abisko, Sweden - Palsa_T0_2 | ecosystem: Environmental > Terrestrial > Soil > Palsa > Peat permafrost | place: Sweden: Abisko... | reverse complement strand
GGCGTTCTGGCCGACGTCCCATTCCCTGGTGATCTCGCGTACCGACGGCAGCCGGCCCCCTGACCTGATCTCGCCGTCCAGGATCATCCGCTTGTAGTGGCTTGCGATCTGGAGATGCAACGGCTCCTGCCGCTTTGCCCTGGGCATAGGTGAGTCCTCCCGGCCGCCTGTCCCGCGACTAGTTCGCGTACGACCAACCATACAGCTAGGCGTGCTTAACCGACTGTTCGGGCGCGCTAACCGGCTGCCGGGGAGTATTGCGTATCTGTACGGTACGGGCTACGCTGATGAGCAGAGGTAGGCAACTCGTCACAGAACGGAGCCACGGTGAGCGCCAAGTCGGGCACCAGAGCACAGCAAGCCGATGAGCTGCTGCCGATCATCGATGCCTCGCAGCGCCTGAAGATCTCCCCGTGGACCCTGAAGCGGATGCACGCCAAGGGCAACCTGCCCGCCGTCATCGCGAACAGCCGGTGGTTCGTCCCCGAGTCGTTCGTCGTGATGGTGCTCGGCTCGCCGCGTCCCGGCCGGGCCGGCGTCATCGAGGAAGTCGCCGCCGACTGGTTCGCGGCTCACACCCCCCAGGCGGTCGCATCGTGAGCATCTACTTCGTCGGCGATCACGTCCGGGCCATCGTGGACGGCTATCTCGTTACGGGCATCATCGAAGACTTCGCCTACGACGTGGCCGTCCTCACATCAATCCGCGCGGGACTGCCGGGCGATGTTGCCCGCGTCCGCACGACTGGCGGCGGCTCGGTTGCGGTGCCCTGCGCCGAGCTTGAGGCGGCGTGAGATGGCCTCAAAGATCGTCGCAGCTGCGACCGCCCGCAAGCCCACCTTCCTCGGCATCGTGGTTAGCACGTTCCGGCTGACCGAGACCGGCTGTGTCATCGTGAACAGCGGCCCCGGCAGGGGCGGCGGCATCATCAGCCTCCGTGACGAGGACGGGTCGCTGCGGGACTTCAGCAACTCAGCCCCCGGCGACTGCCTCGCCGCCCTTCTCGCCGCCGTGGCTGACGAGGGCTGGCAGGTGGCCTGAGATGAACACCCCGAACCCGACAGGAGGCCAGCTATGGCCGTCACCTACGTCAAGCGCGGCAGTCTCGTCACCGTCGAACCCTCAGACGGCAGCGTCATCGTGGTCACCCGCGACGGCAGCCATGCCCCGCGCGTCGATCACTGCCCGGCCGGCGACCCGGCCAGCCTCGCCGCAGGGATCTGCAGGTGCCTGGTGGATGACGGCTTCTCCCTCGCTGCCTGAACTAACCCCCGTAAACGCGAACAAGGCCCGCGCTGTGAACGCGGACCTCGTTCCAAGCCGTACCCCGGTCACCCACGACAGGAGCATCACCGATGGCAAGCAACATAGCACGACTCCCCGTCATTTCCCCGGAGCCACGCCGCTCCGTCCGCGATCAGGACGAGGAGACGCAGGCCGCGTACCTGACGCGGATCGGGCAGCCGGCCAGCCGCAAGACGACGGCGCTGGCGCTGGCCCACTACGAGGGCGAACTGGCGGAGGATCGCGCGGTCACGAAGATCTACGACGCGGGCTACGACGCGGGCTACGCGGCCGGCCGGGCCTCGGTGACGGCACAGCCTCACCTGCGGCTGGCCGACGTCACCGCAGCGAGCTCGGCCGCGATCCGGCAGGCGTCCCGGTGATGGACCCGGACGACATCCGCTGGGCTGACGCGGCGCTTCGGTGGGGCCGTGGCGACCAGCCGCGCGACCACTATGACGCCGACGTGTTCGCCCGCCTCGACGCGGCACTGGAGGCAGTGGCATGAGCGCCCTCCGTGTCCCGGGCCGCGCGATGACGGTGCGCCGCCATCCCGTCCTGCCGGGACCGCCCGAGTGGACGGAACTGGCCGCGTGCGCCGGGTCTGGCTCGCCCGACCTGTGGTTCCCGGCCCCCGGTGAGGACACCGCTGCGGCCATGGCTGTCTGCCGTTCCTGTCCCGCCCGCGTCCGCTGCCTGGGGTATGTCCTGGACGACCCCTCGATCAAGGGGATCTGGGCCGGTTTCACGGAGCGGACCCGGCGGCGGGTCGTCATTCAGCGCGTGGCGGGCCGGTCCCTGGAGGACATCATCGCGGCGTCGGACGCCGCGGCTGACGCCCGGCACGACACGGGGCTGGCCCGCGCCGCGGGGGAAACCTTCACGGAACGGAAAAGGACGCGAGAGCGGAAGCGCCGCGCTGCCGTCCGCGAGGCCCGCATAGGCCCGGAGGCGGCGGCATGAGCGCCTTGCTGTGGCCGCCGCGCCGCCGGGATGACTACGACTCCTGGTATCCGCCGCACTGGACCGAGCAGGCGCTTTGCGCACAGGTTGGCGATGACTTGTGGTACCCGGAAAAGGGCGGCTCGGTTCGCCTGCCTAAGCGGATCTGCTCGGAGTGCCCGGTACGTGAGCTTTGCCTTGAGTACGCGCTGGATACCGACCAGGCGCATGGCGTCTGGGGCGGCATGACCGTCACTGAGCGTCGCCGTCTCCAGCGGGACCGCGCCGCAACAACCACCCGCCGGAAGGTCGCTGCCGTCGCGTAGCACCCCCACACTGAATGGAGTCCCCCCGCATGTTCAAGAACCTGTCCCACGCACTCTTCGGCGCGACCGCTTTCTTCGGCCTCGGCTGGCTGGTGATCCAGCCGAGCAGCGTGACCTGGATGGCCAGCCACAAGTCCGGCCATTATGCCGCCGCGGGTGCTCTCGTCGTCCTGGCACTGTTCGTCGTGGTGTGCCTCGTGAAGGCGCTCATGCCGCGCAGGTCGAAGTCCTCCGGGACCGCTGCGTACGCCACTACAGGCAAGCGCGGCAGGTGACGCCATGATCGTCCTCGCTGCCGCCCACATGTCAGCCCAGGCTGCGCACGCGCTTTCCTGGGCCGTCATTATCATCGTCCTTGTCGCCGCGCTCAGGGCCGTGCTCTGGGTGCTCGGGGTGCGGTGACTGATGGCCGTCCGCGCCCCGCTCGCCGCCGGCACCGCCGTGAACCTGGCTGCCGTGTCCGGCCTCGCGTGCCTCGATCCGGGTCCGGTCCAGTTCCCGCCCCTGTCGGCCCGGCATCCCCTGGCGTCGTACATGGCGCTCGCCGCGGCCCCCTTCGGGAACGCGTGGGAGCTGTTCGCGCTGGTCGCGTCCGTCTTCGCGGTGTGCTTCCTGGTGGCCGGGCGGCGGCGTTACCGCCGTGCGGAGGGTGAAGATGCCAGTGCGTAAGTACAGGTCCGCTTATGACGGCCGGGAGTATTCCGACACCAAAGTCGGCTGGCTGGCCGACGCCAAGAACGAGTGGGCCGGCAAGCTCCGCGAGGCCGGGCATTCGATGACGTTCCGCAAGGCCACCAGAGGCAGCTACGAGGGCAAGTGCCGGAACTGCGGCGGCTGGATCTCACTGCAAAGCTCCTCCTCGTCCACGAACATGCGGTCCCGCCTGCTGCCCGGCCGCAATGCGCGCCGATGCAGGGGGCGCTCCTGATGGCCGCCTATGCCTACAAGCTCCCGCGGAAGTACCGGTACCGGCGGCGCGGCAACAGCAACACAGGCCCGGTTGCCGGCGTCGCCCTCGTCGCTGCCCTGGTGGCCGCGTCGGGGACCGCGAAGATCGCGCACGCCGCCGCACCTGCCGGCGGCGGCACTGCCGCGGCACAGGCGATCGGCTACGCCAAGGACCAGCTCGGCTGCCCCTACACGTGGGGCGGCACCGGCCCGTGCGCCGCGGGCTTCGACTGCTCCGGATTGACGCAGGCAGCGTGGTCCGCTGCCGGGGTCAGCATCCCCCGCACGTCGGAGGAGCAGTGGGCCAGCTTGCCGCACATCTCCCGCAGTCAGCTACAGCCGGGTGACCTGGTGTTCGCCGCGGGCGCCGATGGCACCTTGGCCTCCCCGGGTCATGTCGTCATGTACATCGGACACGGCAAGATCATCCAGGCATATGGCCAGGGTGTCCCTCTTGAAGTCTCGTCTCTGGCCAGCGTTAACGCGGCCGGACTCGTCGGATATGCGAGGCCCTGATGGCTGCCTCCTACCGTCTCCCTCGCCGCTACCGCTACCGCTACCGCAGCAAGAGCGACAGCAAGGGTCCGCTCGTCGTCGTGGCCGCTGTCGCCGCGCTGATGGCCGCATCCGGTGCAAAGGCTGCCGCTCACCACGGCACGTCCGCCACGCTCGCCGTCCGCGCCGTCCCCGCCAGCTCGAACGAGGCCCTGGCAAACCGGATGGCCGCGTCCGGCTACGGGTGGACCGGCATCCAGGCGAGTTGCCTTGACGACCTGTGGACCGAGGAGAGCGGATTCAGCGCCTACGCCGCGAACTCCACGTCTGACGCTCGCGGGATACCCCAGAACATCGACGGGTGGTCGGCGGGCTACCAGCCGGGGGACGCCGCGCAGCAGATCACCTGGGGGCTCTCCTACATCTCCGGGCGCTACGGCAACCCGTGCGCCGCCTGGGCTTTTGAGACATCCCACGTCCCGAACTGGTATTAGGAGCAAGACCGATGCTACTGACCGCCCTCGGCTGGATAGCCGCCCTCGCGTTTCTCGGTGCTGCCGCGTCCTCCGGCTGGCACGGCTGGCGCGATAAGGCCCCTGGCCCGTGGATCGCCGCCGGGCTGTACGCCTGCGCCGCGTTCGTCATGCTGGCCATCGACGGCGCACTCAGCCCCCTCACCGCCGCCGCGCTGGCCTTCCTGGCGATCGCGGGAGCGGGAACGGTGGCCGTGGTCGACGGACGGAACGCGGCGCCGGGCAGCAGGTGGAAAGGTGCGGCGTGGCGCACCAGGTTCGCGGTCGGCGCGGGTGCCAGGTACCTCGGCAGCGACACGCGGGGCATCTGGCAGCGGGTCATGGCACGGTTCAGCGGCGGCGAGGAAGCACCCACCGAAACCGAGGCCGTCGTCGCCGGGCATGTCGCCTCCCGGAGCATCCCGAACGTGATGGCCGATCCGGTGCTAGGCCCCGCACCCGAGCCTGCGGCCCTCGCGACAGCCGCCCCCGTCCCGCCCGTGTACGCCGCGATGGCTGCCTTCATCGGCGGTTTCGTCCCCGAGGACGATCAGGCCCTGAAGATGTTCATGCAGTCCAACGCGGCCGGGGAACTGGCCGTCGCCGACGCGTGGCACGCGTTCGGCGACACCTGCCTGACCGCTGTCGGCCTCGACCCGGCGTACGTCGCGGGACTCCTCGAGGCAGGCGACAGCGCAGCCGCCCACGGCGCGCTTCTGGCGATGGTCCACAGGCGGTTCGGCGTCGTCTATGCCGCCGTCCAGGAATGGATCTCCGCCGGGCGCCAGCTCCCGCACAAGGCCCGCGAATTCCTGACTGGCGAGGCGGCATAACCCCATGGGCGACGACGACGACCTCGCGCGCCTGCGCCGCAAGCCTCCCGAGCGGGCCGCGCGTGCAGTTCCCCTTGCCGGCGCGGGCTTCTGGACGGCTGCCGAGATCATGCACGTGACGGGTATCCCGTGGCTGGACATCACCCTCGGCTCGCTTGCCGCCAGCGGAGTCGCCTACGGCAAGGGTGCCCGCGGGGGTGCAGCATGGTTCCTGGCGGCGGGTGCCTGGTCGGCGCTGGGTGCCCGGCTCGGCCCGCTCGCCGACCCCGGCTGGTACTTCCCGCTTACCCAGGCGTGGGCGGTACTGACGTTCGCAGGCTGGCGGTGGGCCCGCGTTCACCCCGCCGTAGTCGAAGCGCGGGACCGCAGGCTCGCATCGGCGGACTGGCTGGGCCGCGGCCACCGTCTCGGACTGAAGGGCTCGCATCTGCTCCATCACGAGAAGACCCGGCTGGGTGAGCGGATGATCATCGACGTGAAGGGCACCGGCAAGCGCGCGTCGGCGTTCGCGCACAGCGACGTGGCGGAGCGGATCGCCGAGGACGAGGGGCTCCCGGTATCGCGGGTGCAGGTCAAGCCGCACCGGCTCGCCGGCAAAGTGGAGATCTCCATCCGCCGTGTCGACCCGTGGGCCCGGCCGATCCCGCATCCGGTGCTGGACCCGGACCCTGAGATCGTCCTGCCGGAGCGGCGCACCATCCGGCAGCCGATCGCCGTCGGCCAGGACCCGGAGACCGGGGTGCCGCTGAACCTCCCGCTATGGGATCAGGACGGTACCAAGAACGTCCTGGTGGTGGGCATCAAGGGAGCCGGCAAGTCGGTGCTCTTGTCGAACATCCGGGAGGGCATCACCGCAGCGCAGGACGCGATCCTCATCGACATCAACCTGTCCAAGGCGCTCGAAGACCGCGAGTGGGCGCCTGCCGCCCACCTGACCGCCCTCGGCCGCCATCAGGCCGGCCGGGCGCTGCGGCTGCTCCGCGAGGCGAACAAGATCATCGAGTTCCGCTCGCAGGCGGGCCAGCGCGAGACCGCCGTCTTCGTCCCCTCCCCTTCTGATCCGCTGATCGTGGTGATGCTGGACGAGATCGACACCGCCGCGCGCATCCCGGCCATCCGTCAGGAACTCCAGACCCTGACGTCCAAGGACCGCTCCGAGGGCGTGGCGTTCGTCGGTGCCGGGCAGCGCGGCACGGCCGAGTGGATCGGCGGCGGGGATCTCCGCTCCCAGCTCGACCTGTTCTGCGTCGGCCAGGTCAACCGCCGCGGCGAGGCGATGCACGCCGCCGGCGAGATCGGCCTGGAGATGCCCGACATGGCCTCGTACGGCGAGGGTCACAAGGGTGTCTGGGCGATCGCCGAGCTTGGCGGGGAGATGCAGGTCGGCCGGACGTTCAACCTGAAGGAGCCGCTGGATATCCGCAGGCTCGCCGCTGAGAGGGCTCATCGCCAGCCTGACCTTAAACCTGAACTTAAGACTTTCCTGGGAGATTCCTATGCGAATCTTCTGAGCACGGACGTGTTCGCCCGGTGGGCGCATGAGCAGCAGGAACGCGCCCCCGTCATCGCCGCGCCCCGGACTGACGCCGCATCGCCGGACTCTGCCGCCGCCGAGCCCGGCACCGTGGCGACCACCACTGCCCTCGACGCCTACGACCGGGAAGCGGAGGACCACTTGGCCACCCTCGGACCAGACGACGACCTGCGCCGCAGGTGGATCGAGCAGGGGAAGCGCAACGACGAGACCCGCCGCATGATCGCGGAGACCGCGGCGATGCCCGAGCCGGACATCTCGCACGAGGACCAGATCGCGCACGCCGCCGCCCGCTGGCGGCAGGTCGGCGAGCAGACCGAGATCCCAGACGACAAGCGCGAGCGGCTGCTCGAACTCCTCGCCGCGGGGACCACGGCGAGGATCGCGGGGGAGGCGCTCGGCGTCACGCCGTGGATCGCGCGGACGTACCTCGAGCGGCTGCGGCTCGACAGGCAAGCCCACACCACCGGGAAGGGCAGGGCGGCCCGGTGGGTGGCCGGTCCCGAGCCTGAGAGTGGTGACGCACCGTGACCATCTCTCGTCCCGCATCGTGTGGCCGTGGGAATGCGTGCAATGAGTGCAGGACACCCCCTATAACGCCCGGTTTTGCACCCGTTCCGGAATGCGTGCACTCAATCCCGTGCACTCATTCCGTGGTTACTCTGCGCCGGCAATGGACGAAGGTGATGACGGATGGCTAAAACGAAGAGATGCGCCGTCTGCGGCGGCACCATGCTGCTGGTCCGGCAGATCACCGGCCGGATATGGCATTGCTCTGGCTGCGGCAGGGGCGAGCGTCCGTGACTACCTGGACCGGGCAGGCGCAGATCCTCGCCGATGACATCCGCGAGCCCGGCTTCACCGCTGCCGAGGTCAACGCCAGCGCATGGTGCGCACGCGTCGACCCGGAAGCCACCCGCGGCCTCATCGGTGCCGCGATGGCACTCACCAGCAACGATGCCGGCAAGGCGCTGTGGGCTGCCGCTACCCCGTGCCCCGATGACGCCTCTCTCCTCGCTGCCGTCACTGAGCTCGAGGGAGCGCTCGCCCAGCTGATGGAGGTGGCCCGCAAGCTGGCCGCAGGATGCCGCGCGGACTTCGAGGCGGCGATGCGGCAGGCACAGCACGCCCGCGCGCTGATGGCCAGCGACGATGACGCCACCCGGGCTGAGGGCGCGGCCCTGCTGGCTGAGGCGCAGCGTGTCCTGGGTGACTGCGAGGCCGCACTGGAGATCCTGGACGAGACCGGGACCAGGCTCGCCCACGCCCTGAACTGCCTCCGCAAGGTACCCGACGACCTTGCGAGCACCTATGAGGAGCCTTACCAGCTGGTGCACGACGGCGGCCAGCTCCCGCATCACGGGGAGTTCCTGACCGGCGTCGTATGGGAGGCGGCGTAATCCCCCCTCAGACTTCCCCGGCCCAACCGCCAGGGACACCGCGGGCACCAGCCCGCACAACCAAGGAGACACATGAGATGCCTGTTCCCCCCGTTTTGACCCCCGAAGACCGCGCCGCCGCCCTGGAGAAGGCCGCCCGCGCCCGCAGGGAACGCTCGGAGGTGAAGACCAGCCTCAAGCACGGGACCACAACCCTCCCGGACGTCATCAAGCAGGGCACGACGGACGCCGTGATCGGGAAGATGCGGGTAACGGAGCTGATCGAGGCGATGCCGGGCGTCGGGAAGGTGAACCGCACGCAGATCATGACGCGCCTCGGGATCGCGGACTCCCGGCGGGTCCGGGGGCTCGGCCAGAACCAGCGCGCGGCGCTCGAGCTGGAGTTCGCGGCGTAACCCCCCGTCCCGCCAGCCTCACGCTCACCACGGGTGCGGCTGGCGGGACACGATCAGGTGAAAAACGGGCGACACGCTCGCCGTAACAAGAGACACGACGGCCGGAAGGGGCCAACCATGGCAGCCATGACGACTCACAAGCGCAACCAGCGCCACGCCACGTCGCCGTCACGGACCTACCCGTGGCCCCTGCTGCTCATCGCCGCCCCCGCGGCGATCGCGGTCTGGTCCGGCTGGGTCGGCCTCGGCAGCATGTGCGGCTTCGGCCCGGTCAACCTGCTGCCCGGCGTCGGCGGCGGATTCCACCTCAACACCGCGATCACGCTGCCGGTCGGTGTCGAGTCCTACGGCACGTACGCGCTGTTCGCGTGGCTCGCGATGAAAGACCTCGGCGACAGGACGAGGGACTTCGCCCGCAAGTCCGCGATCGGCGCCCTCGTCCTCGGATGCCTCGGCCAGATCGCCTATCACCTGATGGCCGCTTCCGGCTGGACCCGGGCACCGTGGTTCGTCGTGATGCTGGTGTCCTGCCTGCCGGTGGTGACTGTCTACTTCGCCGCGACGCTGACCCATCTCATTCTCGGTGACTGCCGGGCGGTCGCTTCGGCCGCAGAGGTCACCACGGACGAGGCCGTAGAGGTCATCCTTGCGGTCACGCCGGACGCAACCCCCGCGGCCACGCCCGAAGTGACCCTTGCGCCACCGGTTCAGGTCACCCCGGAGCCCGTTTCAGGTCAGGTCCCTGAGGTGACTTCTAGCGAGGTTTCAGGTCCGCCGGCGGTCACCGTCCCGGCCGCGCCTCAAGTCAGGGCACGGCGCAAGGTTGCAGCCAGGCCGCCCCGCATCTCCGACGCTGACCTGAAGCGGGAAGTCAAGGCCGAGTTCGACGCTGACCCGTCGGTGTCCGTCAACGCGGCGGCCAAGAACCTCAACCGCTCCCGCGACCGCGTGAGGCCGCTGCTCGAGCAGGTCCGCCGCGAGGCTCACGTCTCGCCCATCGCAGCAAGGAGGCAGTCATGACCGACACCCCCCCGCCCCCCTGGCCCGGTTACACCTTCAACGCCATCGATGCCGTGACCGGAGGCGACCGTCAGTGAAACAGGAAGACCGACCCGCGAGGGAAGGAATCCCGGTCCTTCAGGGCCGGGAGGAAGTCAACCCGGACAGGAGACACCATGACCGGCAACGCCCCCCATTCCATCGCCCTCAGCACAGCCGGCCCGCGTGACCCCCGGTACGTGCTCGAGCTAGCCGAGGGGTTCGCCGAGATCGTGAGGTGCCTCAATCACATCACCCGCGACCACGCCTCGCTCGAGTACCCGGCCGAGGCCGACAGGCTGGTCCGCGAGATCGCCAGCGGCGTGTCGCGCCTCCCGCAGCTCCTCGGCCAGATTGACGCATGGCTGGAGGCCGAAGACGCGGCGGAGCGGATCGAGGTCCCGTCCGGCCAGTACCGGGGTAATCCGCTCCTGGCTGTCGTTGCGGCCCGGCTGGGACTGGACGCTGCCAGCGTGGCAGCAGCGAGGCTCCAGGAGGCGCTCGATGCCGTGGCGCGGGTGACGAGCGACCTGGCGGCGCGGGAGGATGGCACCGATGAGTGACACCGACCAGTGCGCCCGCTGCGGCGGCGACTGCGGGATGAGCCAGTGCGAGGACGAGCAGCAGGCCGCCGAACTCGACCAGCAGGCCGCCGGACTCGCGCTCGAAGACGACTGGGAGTCGTGCGACCACTACTGCGACGAAGACTGCTACGACGACTACGACGGCTGGGACTGTCATCACGAGCACTGTTTCAACTGCGGCGGCTGCGGATGCCCCGGCTACTGCGATGACCACCAGACGTACAACCTCCGCCCGGGCGAGACGGGAGGCACCGATGACGATTGACGAAGCCCGCGGCCATATCGGCGGCGGAGTGGTGTACCTGCCCAACGGGGAAGATGGCGTGATCACGTCCGTCAATGACAACTGGGTGTTCGTCCGCTACGGCAGTACCGGGACGAGCCAGGCGACCGACCCGGCCATGCTGGAGTTGCTGGCGGGATAATGGCGTATAACACTTGACATTATCTAGTGTTTGCCATAGCCTTAAGGCATGACAACGACCCAGAACGCCAGTAAATGCCAGGACAGCGGCCAGATGGTCCTCTACCCCCTCAGCAGTGCGTGCGGGCACCTCACCGCCTACTGCGGATGCTGCGGGCAGACCGCCTTCGTCGTTATCGGCGCCAACAAGATCCACCGCTACGCGGACCACGCCGCCGTGCCGCTCCCCGTTGCGACCGCGCGGTGAGCAGCATCCCGAAGCTCGCGGGGCTGGCCGAGGTGGCTAGCCTCGCTGGCGTTACCCGCAAGCGTGCATGGCAGCACACCCAGCACCCGGACTTCCCTAAGCCCGTCGACCGGCTGGCGATGGGCCCGGTATGGCGCGAGAGTGATGTGCAGGCGTTCCTCGACACCCCGCGCAAGGCGGGCCGGCGTCCGAAGAGCTAAGACTGACGGCCGCCCGCGGGTCGATGCTTGGCTGTATCGTCGGCCGGAAGGTCGCAGCGGCAGGGGGAGGTGGCGGCGATGGTGGCCGAGGTCAAGACCCGCCCGTCCCGAAGCCATCTGCTGGCCCGGCTCTGCCTCGCAGGCTGCGCACTGCCCCCGGACGTCGTGCGGGAGATGGACAGCGAGGCACTGGCCGCCCATCTCCGGGACTGCCACGGCATCGGCGACGACGACTAACCGGCGCACGTCCTCGGCCCGGTCCTCGGTGTCAGCGTCGCGTGCACCCGGGCACCACCGCCCGCCCGCCACAACCCAACGGCACCGGCATCCCGGGCACGCCAAACGGGCGGGCAGCCATTGAGCCGCCCGCCCGTCGAGGTCAATCTGGTGGCTGATGGTGCCGGACGTCGCCGAACACATCGAGCCATATGTCACGGGCCGCACCGCAGAACCGGTGCCAGCCCGCCCTGATGCGGTTGCTCAGGGGGTCGGCGGGGTGACCGGAGGCGCGGGAGTGTCGGTGGCGACGTCGGCCGCGCCGGTCGCGGCCAGGGTGTCCAGCGAAGCCTCCGACGCCTGCAGCGCGGCCAGCGTGCCGGGCTGCAGCGCAGTCCCGGCGGTGACCTCGGCCTGGAGCGCGACGACCAGGGCCTGCAGGGCTCCGACGGACGTGCCGAGCGCGGCGACCTGGGCCTGCTCGTCGGTGACTACGGCGAGAACAGCAGCGTCTTCAGACATGATTTTCTCCTGTTGGTTGGTAATCACGGCAAGCTTGCCGTCGATCGCTTCGAGTTGGCTGGTGATCGTGTTGAGGTGGACGCCGAGAGCGTCGAGCTTGATGGCGATGGCAGTGAAGTCGGAGGCGTCTGCGGCGGACTGCGGCGGGGGCACGGGTTTCGCCGGCGGGTGAGCGTCCCAGAAGGGCAGCGCCGAGGACATGAGGGACAGGTCGTACCCGCTGAACGACACGTACTGGGTGGCGCCGTCGCCGGAGTGCAGGTGCGGGACTGAAGTCCAGTCGGCTCCCCAGTACAGCCCGTCCGGGTTGTCGTTGCCGTGCACCCTGGACTCGCTGCCGTAGTCGATGACCTTGTGGCCGCCGCGGTTCACGGCCTCCACGAACGCCCGCACGTACGCCGGGTCCGCCGAGGTCTCGGAGTCCAGCGCGATCAGGATGCCCGCCGGGGTTCCGTAGCGGGGCAGGGCGTGCAGTAGCTCGGTGGCGTCCGCTAGGGCCTGGGTGGTGCCTTGCGGGTTGGAGCGGACCCAGACGGGCAGCCGGTACCGTTCGGGCCGGGCGCCGACCTCGGCCGGGGTCCAGATGTGCGGAGTATCTCCGCCCGCGTAGAACGCCACGCCGTCGAACGGCCCCCCGCTGATGCCGGACGGGTATGCCGCGTCGGCGAAGCGGAGGTTGCTCATGTTGCCATCGTATACCGGGGGGGTAGGGGTGGCGCTTGTTACTGTTGTGTCCTGGTTTGTTAACCCAGCGTGGCGAGTCGATCACCGATATACGAGGCTAAGGTGTCCGGCCTGCCACAATGGCAACATGGGTATCGTCTCCGGTCTGGCGTCCCGGTAATGGATGAAGCCAGCATCATCTCCCTCATCGCCGTGGCGTGCGTGGCGATCTTCTCGTCCGTCACCGCGCCGCTCATCCTGGCCCATCGCACGGAGCGGATGCACCGCGAGGACCAGCTCACCGACTACCAGCGGCAGGACCTGGTGGCCAGGGAGGCGAAGAAGGCGGCTATCGCGATGGCCGCGCAGCAGGACATGATCATCCGCCAGCAGAGGGACGCCACCGAGGCGGCGCGGGTGCGGGACGAGGCGGCGAGGAGGCTCGCCGCGGCCACCGCCCGGTCCACCGACGACAAACTGGATGTCATCCACAAACTCGTGAACAGCACGCTCTCGGCCGCGCTCGCCGCCGAGCTGGACGCACTGGTCACGTCGCTGGCCATGATGAGGGAGGTCGCGAACCTCAAGAAGGCTGCGGGGCAAGGGCCGTCCGGGGAGTCGGACGTCGCGATCCGGTCCACCGAGGCCAAGATCGCCGAGATCCGGGCCACGCTCGCCGACCGGGCAGCGCAGGC
>Ga0302325_10022284_pt1 | contig 13258 bp, 10 predicted proteins | sample Palsa_T0_2_FD_201948 | JGI IMG/M metagenome (GOLD analysis project Ga0302325, IMG submission 201948) | Peat permafrost microbial communities from Stordalen Mire near Abisko, Sweden - Palsa_T0_2 | ecosystem: Environmental > Terrestrial > Soil > Palsa > Peat permafrost | place: Sweden: Abisko... | reverse complement strand
ACCGGTGTGCCCACCATCGACTCGACGGTGGCCAACCACCTCGTGCAGACCGTCGACGCGTCCGGCTTGATGGGTGCCAGCGTCATCATCACCGGTCTGTCATCGGAGATCGCACTCACGCTGGTGACGATCGGGCTGGATCTTTCCAAGATGAACGCCGTCGGCGACCTGCAGGGCGGCATCGAGGAGGCCGAGCACCTGCTGGGGTACGAGGTCACCCGCGCCGGCGAGCAAACCACCTAACACCAGATCATCGCGAAAGTCTCATGCCAGTACCCATTCTGAAACAGGGACCGATTCTTATTGCCACGGTGCAGAACGCCCTGTCCGACTCTGACACCGAACTGTTCCGGGAACGCTTGATGCAACGGGTCACCGAGTATCGGGCGCAAGGCATTGTCGTCGACGTCACCGCGATCGACGTATTGGATTCGTTCGCCGCCCGGTCCTTGCAGACTGTTGCGCGCATGACCAGGCTGCGCGGCGCCCACACCGTAATCGTGGGCCTGCAGCCGGAAGTGGCGTTCGCAATGGTCCAGCTGGGCATCATCTTTGAGGACATGGACACCGCGCTGGACTTGGAAGAGGGCCTGGCGCTGCTGAATCGGCGATTGGCTTCGCGGAAATCGATCGGACGTGACGGTGTCGGATGACGTCGTCGTCGACGTAGGCCACCCTGACGACATAGTTGCCGCTCGCCAGGCAGGCCATCAACTGGCTCACGACCTCGGCTTCTCGTTGACCGACGTCACTATGATCGCCACGGCGATCTCGGAAGTCGCCCGCAACATCACCAGCTACGCCGGCTACGGAGCGATTCGGGTTGCCGTACAAGATCGCGAAGGCCGACAGGCCCTGGTCGTGCGGGCCGAAGACGACGGCCCGGGCATCGCCAACATCGAAAGGGCAATGGAGGACGGCTATTCCACCGGCCGCGGACTCGGGCTCGGCCTGCCCGGTGCGCGACGGCTGATGGACCGTTTGATCGTGGAATCCACCCCGGGGCAGGGCACGAAGATCGAAATGTGGAAGTGGATTCCGAATAATGGCTGAGCACGGGTGGTTGGGGCCGATCGAATGGGCGGCGACGTGGCGCCCATTGCCCGGCCAACGCGTCTGCGGCGACCGGTCGATCGCGGTCGACGTGAACGGCACCGGCGCTTTGATCGGTGTGCTGGACGGCCTGGGGCACGGCGAACCGGCCGCCGAGGCGGCGGACTGCGGCGTGCAGATCCTCGGCGACGCCCGCGGCGAGCCGCTCGACACGCTGGTCCAGCGCTGCCACCGCGGCCTGTCGAACACTCGCGGCGTGGCGATGACCTTGGCGCACATCGACTTCCAGACAGATACGCTCAGCTGGGTCGGGGTCGGGAACGTCGCTGCCGACGTGGTCGCCAAACACCCGGCCGGTGTCGAGGTGCGCTCGTCGGTACGCCTCGCCGGCGGCATCGTCGGCTACCGGATTCCCGAAGTGGTTGCATCGCGCGGTTTCCCGATGCGCCCGGGCGACTTACTGGTCATCACCAGTGACGGCATCGACGAAAACCATCTGGAAGGCCTCGACTTCGCCACGCCGGCCCTGACGATCGCCGAGCAGATCCTGCACAGCCACGCCAAGGACAACGACGACGCGCTGGTACTCACGGCGCGGCACCGAGGCGTGTCCGGATGACACACGACGATTTCCACACCGCGTACGCGGCTGCGCTTCGGGGTTACCTGGAGACCCGCAACCAGGAAGACCTCGCGGTCGGTCACGAGCTCGGGCGCCGCGCACTGCACGACGACATCAGCACGCTGGAGATCGTCGAGAAACACTCTGAGCTTTACCACCGGCTGGTGGCGGAGCTTCCCGGCTTCGATGCGGCGGTGGCGCTGGCTTTCCTGTTGCAGACGCTGGCCCCGCTCGATGTCGCGACGCGCGGATTCCTCGACGGCACAAAGCGTTACGAGGAGCAGCGGGCCCGTGCCGAGGATCTCGCCGATCGCGACGAGTTCCGCAACGCGGTGGTGAATTCCCTGCAGGAGGGATTCTTCGTCGCCGATCGCAACGGGGCCGTCATCGAAGTCAACGACGCTTTCACCAAACTCACCGGCTACCCGGCCCACGGCCTCCCCTACCAATGGCCGTATCCGTGGTTGGTCGACGAAAAGGCCGCGCTCTCACAACGATCCCGGATGAGCGAACACAACCAGGTCCAGTACGAAACCCCGGTCCGGCATCGCGACGGCCGACTGGTGTGGGTGGCGGCGAATATCAACCGGGTCAACGCCGATGCGGCGGACGGCGACGTCTACGTGGGAACGCTTCGGGACATCACCGCCGAAAGAGCGTTTGCCGCACGGGAAAGTGCGGTGCTGCGGTTGGCAACAGCGGTCAGCGTCGCCAAGAGCATGTCGGAGGTACTCTCGATCACCCTCGACGAGTGCCGGCTTGCTCTCGACGTTCACCGGGTGGTGGCCGCGGTATGGCCGACGAGCGGCGCCGAGCCCGCCATCCAGGTAGCCGACGACAAGACCCCGTCGGATTGGCGGCAACTCGACGAGCCGCTGCGGGAGATCTTTCAGCAAGCTCGCCGCCAACTACCGCTGACCGTTCAACCCGTCGAAACCCCCTATACCCCAGGCCAATCGAGCGGCATCGTCGCCGTCCTGACCGGCGCGGGAGACGTCGCACTGTGGCTGGAGCTTCGGGTCCCCCGGCGGGTCAGCGCGGAGGACCGGCTACTGGTCACCGTGCTCGTCGGCCATCTCGGCCTGGCGATCCAGCACGTGCGGCAGTTCGAGGCAGCTCGCGAGACGTCGCTGACCTTGCAGCACGCGATGCTGGCGCCCACCGAGCTTCCACCCGGTTTCGCGGTTCGTTACGAGCCCGCGGTCCCACCCCTGGAAATCGGCGGCGACTGGTACGACGTGCTACGGGTGGGCGATCAACGGATCGGCATCATCGTCGGCGACTGTGTAGGCCGCGGCCTGTCCGCCGCGGCGGTGATGGGTCAGCTTCGCGCCTCCGCGCGAGCGCTGCTGCTTACCGGCGCCGAGCCCGCGCAGTTGCTCGAAGACCTCGATTCGGTGGCCGAACTGATCCCGAATGCGTTCTGCACCACGGTCTTTCTCGCGATTCTCGACACCAAGTCCGGCGAATTCTCCTACAGTTGCGCCGGCCATCTGCCCGCGGTGCTGGCGGCGCCGCAGGCAGCTCCGACGCTGATCACGGATGCCCGCTCGGTGCCGTTGGCGGTGCACCGCAAGAAATCTCGTCCGCAAGCGTCGGTGGTGCTGCCACCCGGCTCGACACTGATGCTCTACACCGATGGTCTCGTCGAACGTCGCGACGTCTCGCTCGACGACGGGATCGCGCGCCTCAGCGCGACGGTGGCGAGCGGACTACACCTAACCGCCGACGGCGTCGCGGACGCGGCGCTGCGCGAACTGGCTCCCCCGGGCGGGTACGACGACGACATCGCGATCGTCGTCTATCGGCGACCTTACGCACCGCTGGTGATCGACCGGGTCGTCACCGCTGACCATCTCAGCGACATCCGGCACCAAGTGGCGTCGTGGCTGCAGTCCGCCGCAGTCCCCGACGAGCAGGTCGCCGACGTCGTGCTGTCCGTCAACGAAGCCTGCGCCAACAGCATCGAACACGGCTACCGGGATCGTAAACCGGGCAAAGTTCGGATCGAGGGCGAAAACGACGGCGCGCGAGTGCATCTCAAGGTTACCGACGGTGGCTCGTGGAAGCCGGCGGCCATCGACCACGGTGCGCGTGGACGCGGGCTTCTGCTGATTCGCGCGGTGAGCGACTGGCTGGAGATGGACTGCACGCCGACGGGAACGACGGTGGACATGACATTCAATCTTCCGGCGTAGTCAGGGCAGCGTGGTGTGCATCAACATCACGTCGTACGCCGACCACAGCGACAGGTTGAAGTACAGGTCTTTGCCATTCGACCAGGGGTGGATCATCGGCGCGTAGATGCCGCCGGGCATCTGGAACGACGAGACGAGCGGCTGCTCGGGACTCCACGGTCCTTCGGGTGCGGGCGCCGTACGCGCAATGACGTCGTTGTTGCCGCCGTTGGTGTAGAGCACCAGATACTGCTTCAGGTAGTCGTTGTATTGCGCCGACATCTCGCCCACCGGCCCAGGGAAGATCGGTGTCGCTGCGCTCGGGTCCACCGGGACCCAGCCCCTGCCTTCGCCGTTCCAGTACTGGTACTTGCCGAGATCCGGCAAGGCGCCCGGCTGAACTCGGGACAGGAAGGCCGCGCCGCTCCGGCCGGGCGGGGTTCCGAAGGAGTACAGGTAGCCGTCCTTCCCACGCATGAACGCACCCATCTGAAAGTTCTCGTTACCGGGGAAGAACCGCCCGCCGGGCACGGTGTCCGCCGCGGCCAGTCGGATGCTGCTGGGATAGACACCCCAGCTCTGACCGTTGTCCAACGAGCGCGCGATCCCCGAGTAGTTCGTCGACCACTCGCCGTCGCGGCCCCAGTTCTTGATCGACATAAAGCTCATGTACTGGGTTCGCCCGAGCGAGAGCGCCGATGTCGGGATGATTCCGGTCTCGTGCCCCGCCTTGTGGATGCTGTTGAGGACCTGCTTGGAAAGGCCCGGCGCCCATACCGGTGAGCCGGAGTACGGGTTGTTGGGCACGCCGTCGGCCACGCGAATCCCGTGCGACAGGTCATGGTCCTGGCTGCGGAAAAGGACGTTGTAACGCCACTGCTGGCCGTGCATGGCGCAGTAGCCGAAGGTGTCACCGAACGCCATGAGCACCTGGCGATTAGCGGGATCACCGTTGTCCCAGGGAATCCCGAGATCCGTGCCGGAGATGCCGAATCGTTCGAGGGTTCGGTTCGGGCTGTTCGGCCCGGTCACGAAGTCGACGAGTGACGTCGGGGCACCTGCGATGCCGGCCGGCGGAGCGGGTGGAACCGGGACGGCCTCCGGGACCGCCTGGTTGACGTTTGGAGACTGCGGCACGGCCGCGCCCGGTACCGGGGGCACGGGTGTTACCGCGGCCTGGAGATGCGCCGGCTGCTGGGGTATCGCCTTGAGCAGCGAAGAAATCAGCGGACCCAGCTTGGGTAGCGGCGCGTTATCGTTCGTACCCCGCGGCCTGCGGCCCGTCGGCGGCGCAACCGGCCCGGGCGAGGGGATATTCGGCATCCCGGCGGGCGGCGGGACGTTCGCCTCCGGAGCACTGCATGCCGCAGCCATCGCCGGCGGTGCATCGCCGACCGGCACGATGAGTCCGATAACGGTCGCCGAGGCCACCGATACCGAAACGATTCGACGAATCGCCGACATGTCCCACCTCTCCAGCGCGCGACCGGTCGCCGCTGAAATGCATTGACGTCGGCAGTTGCTCATGTGACGATAGAGGCGGATGTGGCCTAATGAAACCAATGAGGCTCCAATAGGTATGCGTCCGTGACCGTGTCGAAATACAGGGCACTGGCTAGCCCGCTCGGCCCGGAGTTAAATCGGTCTCCATGCCGCGCAAAGCCTTTGCCCACGACGCTGTCGTCGCAATGCAGCAGGATGACAGTCCCAATGCTCTTGGCGGCGCGATCACGCAGGCGTTGTGCGGCGGCTGGGACCATCCGCCGCCGTGCCCGCTCGCGCCGCATTATGTGACCAATGTCCAAACGGGGGAAACCGTCACGCTGCGTGTGGTTTTCGCAACCGAACCGGCCAATGAGCAGCAGGTACGTTCACTGATCGGCGAGGCGCTGGCCGCCGGGGAGTTGACTGTTCCGGACGGCGGCGTGGCGCGCTGGCAGCTGCGGTCGGTTTCCCCGGGCAGTGTGCGCGCCGACGAAGAGGACCATGCCGCGCATCTGATTGCGCACAGAGGCGAGGACATCGCCTGGATGTAATGAGTGCGCCCGAAGAGATTCGAACTCCCAACCTTCTGATCCGTAGGCACGGGCCGATGCTACGACCAGGCATGATACGAGATCAATTGTCGTGTAGGTGCAGGTGTCGGGAAGCCCCACTGTCGTCATCGTTGTCGTCAGAACTGTCGTCAGCTCACGGTGCGAAACAGCGGTAATCCCACGGCTTCCTCATACCAGGCGCCCCTGCGCTGACGATCGGATGTGTCAAGTGTGGCGAAGCCATCAACATGGTGACGTCGAAGACGCAGTGTCAGGCGGCAGTTTTCGGCGCGGCAAGACGTGCATAGACACGCGCGGATCGTTCACTAGCGCGCATAACGTATGGTCCCAAAAGGTGCACGGTCGAGTGGACCCCAGGGCCACCGGCGGGAGTAACGTAGCCCGCGTGTGGGTAAGCCGCTTCCAATGAACTGGGCGTCTAAGGCGGTCGACAAACTCGTCAACCCGCCGCGGCTGTCGGATCCCGACCGGCTGCGCGCCGCGGTGTCGGGCAAGACCGTGCTGGTCACCGGCGCCTCCTACGGGCTGGGCGAGGCCACCGCGCGCAAGCTCGCCACGGCCGGCGCCACCGTGCTGCTGGTGGCCAGGACGGCAGACAAGCTCGAGGAGCTCGCGGCGTCGATCACCGCGGCGGGCGGCCGCGCGGTCGCCTACCCGGCCGACCTCACCGACGACGGCGCGGTCACCGAGCTGGTCAATGCGCTCATCAGCGACAACGGGCCGCCGGACATCGTGATCAGCAACGCGGGCAAGTCGATCCGGCGGGAGCTGCATATGCAGTACGACCGGCCGCAGGATTTTGAACGCACCATTGGCATCAATTACCTGGGGCCGATCCGGTTGCTGCTCGGGCTGCTTCCAGCGATGCGGCAGCGCGGGAGCGGGCACATCGTGAACATTTCGAGCATCGGTGTCCGCGTTCCACCCGGTCCACGATGGGGCACCTATCAGGCGTCCAAGGGGGCGTTCGACACGTGGCTGCGCAGCGTCGCGCCAGAGTTGCACGCCGACGGCGTGGACGTCACCGGCGTCTACATGGCGTTGATCCAGACCCGGATGATCGCGCCCAGCGCGAGCCTGCGCAAACTTCCGGGGCTGCATCCCGACGAGGCCGCCGGGGTCGTGGCGAAAGCGATCATCGAACGACCCCAAACGATCGCGCCGTGGTGGGCGTGGCCTGTAGAGCTCACCTCGGTGTTACTACGGGGGCCGGTGGATCGCGCGGCGCGGCCGTGGGTCCGGTACACCGATGCCCGCAGCGCGCGGAAGGCCGAGCGGTGACGACCGGAGGCGTAGCGAGCACCGCGGATCGGGCGCTGGTGCGTTCCGGACTGCTGAGCCCGCGTGCGCTGTTGCGGACAATTCGCGAGGTGGCCCGAGGCGGGTCCGAATCAACGGCTGCACGCTGCAGCCGGGGGTGGGGATTCGGCGCCGATCTTGTTCAGTATCGATGAGGATATCCACCTCAACACCTGGCAGAGCGTTGCGGTCGACTGGTTTCGCGGACTCAACTCGGTACTGAGCGTGGACCGCACCGGCATCTATGGGCATTCCCGGGTGCGCGATCGAAGATGGTGTAATTGGGCGCTCAACCACTGCAGGGCACCGGTCGGCATTGGAGACGAGCGCGTCGTCGCATGGTGAGCGCGACCCATGGCGGTGCTTTTCAGGCTGGGTCAACAGCCCGTCGAACCACCCCGAGTCCCCTCTTGGGCACTTGGACGTCGTTCTTGCGACCGATTACGGGCAGTGGGATCTTCATCGATGATCTGCCGGTTGCGCAGTGTTTTCGCGCGCCACTCGTCCATTGTTCTGTTGCGGACCAGAATCCTCGAAGTTGGCGATAGCGTTGGTTCAGCGGCGCTAGGCTGACTGAGGTCGGACTCGTGTCCAACGGGTATCGGGAAGTTGAGTTTGATGCAGGACGGCGAGGAGACAGGTGTATCGGCTGTCGCGCCAGACGATGTCGGCCATGGGGCAGGTGGGGCTTCAGCGCCGCGGCGCGGTGGTGCCAGTCCATTGGCGCTGGCGCTGGGGCCGTTCACCCGCACCGGTGGTTTTTACGCTCGGTCCTGGGCGGACTATCTGGATCGTCAGCCCGGTCAGCTTCCCGCGAGACGACCCACCCTCGGGCTAGCGGCGCACGCGTTCGGCGATGAAATCGTGCTGCTCGGCTTTCGCTTCCTGCGATCGGCCCCGGATGCGACGAGAGTCGAACGGATCAATCGCGAGGTGATCGCCGCACTTGATTTCTATCGTCAGAAAGGTTGGCTCGCAAAGCCTGAGGGGTTTTTCGCGGCACCACCGCCGCTGACCGATGTCTCTGTCAAGCCCGTCACCAGCCTGGGGCGCACCTACTCGCGCATGTTTTTCGACAGTGAGTATGAGCCCTGTGCGGGCGAGCCAGGCCGGGAACGGTGGCTGAGCTATACCCCGAATAACCATGAATACGGCTTGATGTTGCGACACCGCGAGCCGCGCCCATGGCTGGTGTGTGTGCATGGCGCCGAAATGGGACGCGCCGCCCTGGACCTCGCGCTGTTTCGGGCCTGGCATCTGCACCACGATCTTGGCCTCAACGTTGTGCTTCCTGTCCTTCCCATGCACGGCCCGCGTGCGCGGGGCCTGCCCAAGGGCGCCGCGTTCCCCAGTGAGGACGTGCTTGACAACGTCCATGGTGTCGCTCAGGCGGTGTGGGATATCCGGCGCCTGCTGTCGTGGATCCGGTCACAGGAGCCTGACTCGATGATCGGGATGAACGGCATCTCCCTCGGCGGTTATCTCACCTCGCTGGTGGCCACCCTTGACGACGGCCTCACCTGTGCGATTCTCGGCGTACCACTGGCTGATCTGCTCGAGCTGGTTGCGCGCCATGCCGGCCTCAGCGAATACGACGACCTTGGTGAAATGTTGACGCTGGCCAAGCCCATCGGCGCGATGATCTCGCCGCTGGCGCTGCGTCCCCGCGTGCCGATGGAGGGCCGCTTCATCTACGCCGGCATCGCCGACAGGTTGGTGCACCCGCGCGACGAGGCCGCCCGGCTCTGGGGGCACTGGGGCAAACCGGAGATCTGTTGGTATCCGGGCGGCCACACCGGGTTTTTCCGCTCGCGGCCGGCGCACCGATTTATCGACGATGCGCTGGTGAAGTCGGGGCTGGTGGACTCCGCACGCATCCGACGCACACGCTGATAGCGCCGGCGATGTGGCGGGGAACGGCGGAGAGAACGCATGGATGACGACACCGTCCGGTTGACCGATATCGCCACCGGGCTGCCCGGTCTGTTCGTCGATGCGCCGGTCATCCTGCGCGGCGTGCTGACCGCTTTCCTGACTCGTCCCTCGGCCAAGACCTCGATTGGTAAGGTATTCCAGGACCGCGCCGCACAGCACCGCGATCAGGTGTTCATCCGATTCGACGACGAAACCGTGACCTACGGTCAGGCCAACAAAACCGTCAACCGGTATGCGGCAGTGCTGGCCGCACGCGGCGTCGAGCGCGGCGACGTGGTCGCCATCATGCTGGAGAACTCGCCGCCCATAGTGCTGCTGATGCTGGCGGCGGTGAAATTGGGCGCGATCGCCGGCATGCTGAACCACCAGCACCGCGGCAACGTGCTCGCCCACAGCCTCGACCTGCTGAATGCCAAAATCCTGATCGGCGAAGACACGCTGCTCGAGGCCGTCGATGAATCGGGCGCGAAAGTCGCCGACACGATCACCATCGACGAACTCGACCGGCTGTCCGCCGGCGCGTCCACCGACAATCCGGCGGTGACCTCGTCAATCCTCGCAGAAAATCAGGCCTTCTACATCTTCACCTCGGGCACCACCGGCGCACCCAAGGCCAGTGTGATGACCCATTACCGGTGGCTGCGGGCGCTTGGGGGGTCCGGCGGCCTTGGCATGCGGCTAAAGAGCAGCGACACGCTGTATTGCTGTCTGCCGCTATACCACAACAGCGCGCTCACCGTGGGGGTGTCGGGAGTGCTCGGCGCCGGTGCCACGCTCGCGCTGGGGCGCTCATTTTCGGCATCACGGTTTTGGAACGACGTCATCCGCTACGACGCCACCGCGTTCCTTTACATCGGCGAAATCTGCCGCTACCTGCTCAACCAGCCCGAGAAGGACACCGATCGCCACCATAGGGTGCGCGTCATCGCCGGCAACGGGCTGCAACCCGACATCTGGGACGACTTCACCACCCGCTTCAACATCCCACGGGTCTTCGAGTTCTACGGCGCCAGCGAGGGCAACACCGGGTTCGTCAACGTCTTCAACATTCCCAGGTCCGCCGGCATCTGCCCGACCCCGGTCGCCTTCGTCGAGTACGACCCCGAGACCGGCGAACCGGTTCGCGACGACAAGGGGCGGGTACGGAAGGTGCGTGGCGGCAAGCCGGGGCTGTTACTGAGCAAGGTCACCAACAAGCAGCCGTTCGAGGGCTACACCGACGCTGAGGCGAGCGCGAAGAAGTTGGTGCGCAACGCTTTCCGGGACGGTGACGTGTGGTTGAACACCGGAGACCTGATGCGTCCGCAGGGCTGGCGCCACGCCGCGTTCGTCGACCGGCTCGGCGACACGTTCCGGTGGAAGGGCGAGAACGTCGCGACGACCGATGTCGAGGCGGCCGTGTCGGCCGACCCGGCCGTCGAAGCTGTCACCGTCTTCGGCGTGCAGGTGCCCGGCACCGACGGGCGCGCCGGGATGGCGGCTGTGGTGCTGGCAGGCGACAAGGACGTCGACGGCGCGTCGCTGGCCAAGACGGTCTACGAGCACCTGCCCAGCTACGCAGTGCCGTTGTTTGTGCGGGTCGTTGATTCGCTGGAGCAGACCTCGACGTTCAAGAGGAAAAAGGCTGATCTGCGTGAGCAAGGCTACGGCTCCGACGTCGGGGATCCGCTGTATGTGCTGAAAGGCCGGGAGGAAGGCTATGTGCCCTATTACGACGACTACCCCGATGAGGTGGCGGCCGGCTCCCGGCCGACGGGCTGACGTCGTCCCAAGGATTAGCCGGTCCAGCTGCCAGCATGGAAGGCGGCCAGCCGACATTCTGCCGACGACCGGTGGCAGGTGACCGCGCGGTCGTCATGGCGATTATTGACCGCGACGCCGCCGGGTTCGCGGTGCAGAAGTTCGGCCTGCGGCGTGCTCGAGCTCGCGTAGTGCCGGTTCGATGCCGTCGGCCAGCTCGTCGATGTCGTTCGCGATTTCGGGGGTGGTGATGAAGCCGAAGTCGACCGATCCGCGGTAGCTGAAGCAGGTGACGTTGAGTCCGATGTCCATCACCAGCGGACCGATCGGCACCAGTTTTTCCACGATTGCGCCGGCCATGTACAGCGGGAAGTCGGGTCCAGGCACGTTGGAGACCACCAGGTTGAGCGGGGCGACGTTTCCCCCAAGCCGACTGGCGGTGTAAGCGCGGGCGGCCAGTGAAAGCAGCCCAGGCGGGGTCGTTTCAGTCAATCCCATGATCTGGTGTGCGGTCAGCGCTTTCGCCATCGCTTTGGCGCCCTGCGAGCTGTCATGGATGGCTTTGATCCGCTCACTGGGATCGGAGACGTCGGTGGGAAGGCTGACCGTCATCGAGCTGATCTGGTTGCCCACCTCGGTGCCCTCCCTGCGGGTCGATACCGGCACCTGGGCCAGGAGCGGCCGGTCCGGCAGCTCATCCCGATCCTGCAGGTATTGGCGCATCGCCCCACACACCAGCGCCAGCACCACATCGTTGACCTTCACTCCGAAGGCGTCTTTGACCGCCTTGACACGCTTGAACGGCACCCGGGCACCGCTGACACGCCGGTGCGCCGTGACCGAGGCATTGAAGCGCGTGGTCGGCGCATCGAAGTAGCGAGGCGGCTTGTTGGCTAGCCCGCGCACCGCCAGCTGCTGGCGTATTGTCTGCTCGACCACGCGCAACATCCGGTAGGGCGTCATCACGGCGATGTTGAAAACGCCGCCGATCGCGCGCAGCTCCAATCGGGGTATGCCGATTCCGACCAGCGATTCCTTCGGCTCATCGGCCGCCGGTCGCGGCTCGGGGGTGACGTCGAGCATGATTTCACTGAGCCCGGCGCCGGAAACGCCGTCGATGAGCGCGTGGTGCATTTTCGTCAGGCAGGCCACCCGACCGTTTTCGACACCCTCGATGAACCACAGCTCCCACAGCGGACGCGAGCGATCCAACTTGTAGGACATCAACCGCCCGACGAGGTCGTCGAGTTCTTTGCGGCCGCCCGGCGGCGGCACCGCGATACGGCGGATGTGGAAGTCGACGTCGAGCTCGGCGTCCTCGACAAACCAGGGGCGGTCTAGTCCCAGCGGTGCACCGGCCACCCGGTATCGCAGCTGCGGCATCTCGGGCAGCCGGCTGGCCAACAGGTCGTGAACCACGTCGAACGAGAAGTCAGGAGCTTTGGAGGGGTCGCAGATCATCAGGCCGCCGACATGCATGTGCCAGCCCGATGTTTCTGCAAACCAGAACGCCGCATCGACGCTGGAGAGCCGTTTCATACCAACAGCCTAGAAACGACGCGCCGCGGCAACCCAACATTTACGATACTGCGTTGTTCGGGCCAGCCGAATTGACCAGCGGCACCGTCGTGGTAACGATCACCACACGGCCCGCGACCGGAACCAACCCGTCCCATACTGACCGGAAAATACCCAAGGTGAGCAGCAGTGGTAAGGCTTGACCTTCTGACAACTGTTTTCCGGTGCCCAGACCACCCGCCAGATCGTCAAAACTGTCGTCAATGAGCAGCAGAGCTGCTTCTCACAATGCCGGAAATAGCCTCTGAGCTGCGTGCGCCCGAAGAGATTCGAACTCCCAACCTTCTGATCCGTAGTCAGATGCTCTATCCGTTGAGCTACGGGCGCCTGTGTTCAATTATCTCCGGTGGCGGAGGCGAGAGGATTTGAACCTCCGGTCCCCGGTAAGGGGGACAACTCATTAGCAGTGAGTCCCATTCGGCCGCTCTGGCACGCCTCCTCGAACTTCCCGAGGGTACCGGACCGCCGTCAGGAGCCGGCTGCCGGAACCGCCGCGGAGCACAGCGTACACAGGCCAGACATATGCTGTCGAAATGACCGCGCGCCTCCGTCCCGAATTGGCCGAGCTGCCGGTCTACGTACCCGGCAAGACCGTCCCGGGCGCGATCAAATTGGCCAGCAACGAGACCGTGCAGGGTCCGTTGCCCAGCGTCCGCGCGGCGATCGAGCGGGCCACTGACCGCATCAACCGCTACCCGGACAATGGCTGCGCCGACCTCAAATCAGCCCTGGCCAAACACCTGAACTCCGGACGGGTGGGCAGCGCCGGCGGTTGGGGACCCGAGCACATCGCTGTC
>Ga0302325_10022281_pt1 | contig 13260 bp, 9 predicted proteins | sample Palsa_T0_2_FD_201948 | JGI IMG/M metagenome (GOLD analysis project Ga0302325, IMG submission 201948) | Peat permafrost microbial communities from Stordalen Mire near Abisko, Sweden - Palsa_T0_2 | ecosystem: Environmental > Terrestrial > Soil > Palsa > Peat permafrost | place: Sweden: Abisko... | reverse complement strand
GGCATTGTGGCCGTGACGGTGTTTGAGAGGCCACCGACCGCGGAGCCATTCGTCCCGTATACCACGAAGTCGAGTTGCTCATTGGAGAAGAGGCCCGTAAGCGTGGTGCTTGTCCCGCTCACGCCCCCCGCCGTGTTCCACAGCGTCGAGTTGTGTGGGCGGTACAGAATCGTATAGGCTGTGACACCGGAAGCGGCAGTCCATGAGAGCGCTGCCGTGGTAGCCGTGACGCTGCCAAGCGTAAGACCGGTAACATTTCCGACCGAAGGATTTGGCGTGCTGAAATAGGCTTCCTGTGATGCCTGAAACGCCGCTATATCGCTATTGGCGAGCGCGCCGTTGAAAATGATCAACTCTTCCAATGCGCCCGTCAGGTAGGACGGATAGAATTTGAAATATCCGAGGTTGACGACGTCCCGGTACTCGAAATCGATGGACGATTGAGTCGAATCGCTTTCGGCAAGCAATTCTCCATCGAGGAAGGTCTGCACGCCGTTTTCAGCTCCGCAGCTATAGCGCCCGTAGTAGGTATGCCACTGCGTCGAGTCCAGCCCCATATTGATCGGCTGCTCGCCCTGCACATTCCACAAACCATTGCCGGGAAACTGGTAATTCTGCGTCTCCGTCCATGCGGCGAGATAGCTTTGCGTATCATTCGAGGGTTTAAAGACGGAAAGTATCGTCTGCGCAGTATTTCCGTTTATAGGCGATACCGCATCCATGCGGTTCGTATTCCAGTTGATGTATGCTTTTCCGTTCGCGCCTCCGCTCAAAATCAGCTGCGGCTGGTCTGAGTTGCTGGCGGGCAGAGCGGAGCCGCCGCCGGGACCATCGGAATTGTCGGTGCTGTTTGGAGGTCCTGCGTTATTTCCATTGGGGCTTTGGTCGTACCACGTCACGATGTAGACGTTTGACGCCCCGGCCCAGCTCGAAATGCTGGCGGTATCCAGATTGCCGTTTGCCAGATAATTGAATGACGCCTGCGCGTTGTCCGAAGAGCGCCTCAGAAGCACGGCGGGGCCGATGTAGGGGGTGTAAATGCGCCGAAGTGAGAAGATATTTACCGGCAGCGCCGCGGCGTTGATGAAGGGGTCGCTTGCCGTTGAATATCCTACTGGCGCAGGATTCGTCAGAGAGGCATTGTTCGTGACGCCGATACTGTAGGTGGCTGTGCCGGTAGCGGTATAGGTAAACGTGGCGCTGGGGTTGAAAATGCCTGGCTGCAATGTCACGGAAGCCGGGCTAAAGGTTCCGCCATTGCCGCCGTCGGTGGGCGTGACGGTCACAGGTGAAGAGAGATTGCCGAGATAGCTGACCGTGAAGGAAGGGGATGCAATCCCCTCCGTGCCGCGCGCGGGGCCGGTCAGATAACAGTTGGTTGGCTGCGCAGCGCCGGAGTATTTTGTGAGCACGGCCATCTGGGCGGTATCGACACCGTTAGAAGGTTCGACGCCCAATGGATAGCCAACCGAGAAAGGTCCGGCATTCCAGTACGTGAACTGGAGTTTATTCGCCTGCACCAGTGCCAGCGCGTTGTTCAGAGCAGTGAGCCAGTTGGGGTCGGTATTGGGAACCCCGGATTCCCCGATGTGGCCCTTGAAACCGTGCTTCTGCAGCCAGTTGATGAACGGTGCAAGCCTCTTCGCACCGATATTCGTATCCAAAACGGTGTACGGACTTGTCAGCTGATCGCCGGCAGCCGTTTCCGTGTCCCAATCGAAATGCGATCCCGAATTGTCCCGGTCGTAATACTGATGCGCCGAGAAAATCAGGTTATTCGCCGGCTCCGTGAGCGTATGCAGCGTGGGATTGTTGATCTGCCACATGAAGGCGGAAGAGTACCCGTCACCCTCGACGTAAATGGCCGCAGTCATGTCGGCAGTCCGCACTGCTGTTATCCCCGCTTGCGCGAAGCCCGGCCATACTCCGGCTGGCAGTCCGTTCGGCTCGTTCATCAGGTCGTACCCGGCGAGGCCGGAATTTCCCGAGAAGGCGGTTGCCAATTGCGACCATAGACTCGCGAAAGCCGCCTCCGTCACCGACCCGGAGCCGATCTGCACGCCGTTATACGTCCCGAAATTATGGCAGTCGAGGATGACCTTCATGCCGGTGGTGCCGGCATAGTTCACCAGCGTCTGGACGTAGCCAAGATAAGTCGAATTAAGCGAGCTGTTCAGGGAGGGCTGCATTCGCTCCCACAGGAAAGGCAGCCGTATGAGACTCAGGCCCTTGCTTCGGTAGTAATCGAACTCCGCAGTGGTGGGGATGCCGTAATCGGTATTAGGCACGCCAGGAAGAGCCGATGGATTGTCCTCAAGTCCCGAGCAGTTGACGCCCATGGCGAAACTGCCGGAAACGACCAGCGGAGGCGTGAAGACCGCGTTTTCGTTGCCTACGGTGAAGTTTCTGTTTCGCGGCGTTACCGTGATCGTGATGGAGCTCATCGGGAACAGCGACGCAGCACTAATCGGCGCGTTAATGATGATTGTCGGGCAGTCGATCGCTTACCCGTCGGCATGCTGGGAAATCGGAAGATCACGGTTCGACCCATTCCACGGAATAGGAATCTAAATAAACTTCATCTGAACCGCCCGCATCGCATATTCCATTGAAATTTACATAAAATGCGGTAGTTGCAGTGTTGATTGAAGCAGTGGCATTCGTGCCGCCAGGATTGCCCCACCCCCCGGCCACTCCTCCATTTATACCTACCTGTGAAGAGGTAGAATTGTAGTTTCGCACGACAATTCCCACCTGCGAACCGCCCGTTGCACTTTGATTGTAATCATAAAAATTACTTCCTGTGGATACATCGCCTTGCACGGTGCTGATATTGATGATGGTTGTTTTTCCGCCGCCGCCGCCGGTGCCGTGCCAAAGTGCTATGATGCGCAACTGCCCGTTCGCACTCAACAAGCCCGCGGGGATTTTTACATTGGCAAGATTAGTTTGGGCAGTGCTGCCAGTGTAGCCTTGCACCGCACCAGAGACCGCCAGCGTCGCTACGCCATTCAACGGTCGCCAGTTCGACCCCGTCGATACAACCACTACACCGTTCGTGCCGAGATTTGATACAAGATAGGTCTCGCCTACCGTGCCTGACGTAGCGGAAGGAAGATTTGAAAAGGTGATCGTGCTGTATTGAAACGATTTGGCCTCGTGCAGCGCGGGATTACCGTTGCCGTCTTCTGTTTCGGCTACACCAGCGACAGGAGAAACGATGCTCGTCTGGCTTGATGCGCCTATGACTGACGTTGAGCTTGAGCCCCAATAGAGGCCGCCCCCGGAAATTACCTGAAAAGCGCCGCTTCCGTTCCAAAGGAAGGGATTGCTGCCCTGGGTATTGTCGTTAAGCGTCATCGACCCCGAACTGCCGACGCTTCTGCCCAGTGCAGTAAAGCACCATTTATGGCCGCCCTGCCCGCTTTCATCAAAGCATCCGCTGGTCCCGACGCCAGCCTGCCCGATGATGTCAAGGCCGTCATTGGCGGGATCGGTGATCGTGACCGGACCAGTGATAGTGGGAGCCGCAGGAATGCCGCTTGCCGGGCCTATCTGCTGCCCATGAGCCATGCCGCCCAGCAAAGCAAGTGCGGCAACGAAGCCTATGAAACGCTTCATAATTCTCTCTTTACTGGAAGTTTGCAAAGAATGCGTCGCCCGACGTACCGGTGATGCACACCGGGTCTTTAAGAACGATATTCGCGCCGACCGCGCAGTTTACGGACTGGGCCGGTGAAAGAAGGATGGATGCCGCTTTCGTGGCCGAGGTGCACGCCCCGAAATACACCCATTGCGAGTCGCCGCTTGACGAGGAAGCGCCGTTTTGAATCGCGCAGCCGTTACGGTTGTTGGTCTGTCCCTGGATCTGCTGGAACGTATTTGTCGCCGTGATCGTGCCGGAAAGATTGTTGCTTGAGACCGGTATCGACTGCGCCCATACCGTGGATATCACGAGCATCAGAATAACGGCGGCCAGCAAGGCCCTAATTAGATGGTGCATGGGGTATCCCTTCAGTCGATATTGTGGGTTGCGGGTTCTTCGTCCGGCGTCAGGAAAAGCTCGCGTTCTGCGGTTCGGCGACGTGTGAGGCCGGGAACCTCGACAAGTTCGCCGTCGATAGTTTCCTTATCCCAGAGCAGAAAATGATCCGCAGTCGATGCTTTATCGCCCGCGTTTAGCACTTTGCCCAGGCCGCCTATGAGAGGGCCCGTGCCGACATTTTCCGTGAGTGACACAAGCGCCGCGTATTCGTTATCGGACAGCGCCGTCTTGATGTATTCCAGAACATAGTTGCCGAATTCCTGAAGATCCTCGGCCAGCCACGCACAGGCTTGAGGCTCGGTGATCGGAGGACTGTCGGCAGTAATTCCATGCGTCCGGCCGTAGCCTTGCGTCCACACGTCGCCCTCATCCTGATAGGGATCGGCGCGGAACGATTCGAATGACTTCACAAGGGCTATGCCCGCATCGTTTATTGAACGAGCCATAGAGAAACCCCAAGAAGTGTTTTAAGGATGTTAGCTGCGTCTGCGCAGGCATTATGCTTCACCTGATCCGTCTGTTTCGGTCTTCCCGCAGGCTGTCTTTGATATCCTGCACACTCTGGCCTATCTGGGCCTGATTGACCGAGATGGTGTTGAGCTTGAGGTCCACTTCGCCGATCTTGTTGTCCAGCGCGCTGAACGTTTCGCTCATCTTGGCGTACATCGCCGTCCGACTGGCCTTAAGCTCCTCGATGTCCTTGGTGTTCTGCTGCACTGAAAGCGGTGCGGATACGAGGGTCGAAAGCGTCACCTTGATATCACGTATATCGTCGGAATTCTGCTTGCCGGTGAACTGCACTGCCACGAAGGTCGCTATGCAAGGAATCACGATCGCGCCGACATGGATGATCATCTTGGTGTTGCTCCAGATCCGGCGATCTATCGTTGCTTCGTTGGAAACATCGTCCATTTCTCTCCGCCTTCCTTAAGTCACAAATGCCTCGGATTATTATGCTGTGTATTTCAATCGCCTGATTACTGTTGCAGCAGGACGCTTGCCTCGTGATACGTCGCCGCGGCGGTGGCGGACGTGACCACCTTGACTGCGACCCTATCGCCCGCGTTGACCTCGGCCCAGTCCGTCATGTCTGTGGCTCCTGTCGTGCCGGGGCCATAAACAGATCCGTGAGTCACGGCGCACGCGAGTGCCGTTGCCGCGTCGTTCACGTAGAGTGTATAGGTGTAAGTTTCGCCGGTTCCGGGATCGCACAGAGGGGCAGCGACAAGGTTCCTAATGATGCCTGCTGCCGAAATCGTCATGGCAACGGCGGCGAAGCTGCCGCCATAGTTGCCTTCACCGATGTAAACGGAAGAGTCCCCGGCGATAGTTCCCGCGCCCGAATAGAAATTGATATTCGATGCTTTTGGCTGGCATCCCGTCGCTACCGCAGCCGCCCCGCAGGCTCCCATCTCGTTATAGGCCGCCTGAATAAAATGCGGGCTGTCGTTTTGCATCAAACCGCGTATGGCGAAATCCACCGAGCCGCGAAACACGATTTTGGAATAGGGATCCGCTGATATGGCGCTTTCCTGATACTGCCGGATCTCCTGGTATCCAACCGTGTCATACCCGCCCGCTACATCATTGTGCCCCGTGCGGAACATATAGAACGGCATCGTCGGCCCATAAGCGGAGCGATAGCGCGCGATCATCGCAACCAGCGCGGCTTGGTAAATAGAAGTGTTGCCGCTGGAGTCCTCCTCGCCCTGGCACCACAACACTCCCTTGAAGTCCGGTATGTAGCCTGCGGCCGTAAGGGCTGTGATGGCAGCGTTGAGTGCCGTTACGGAAGCTGCGTAAAGCGTACTTCCGGGTGAGGTTCCGGGCGCATCCCAGTTTCCCGTTCCGGTATCGTTGGCAGCCGCCTGGGAGGAGCCGTCCACGGCGGTTGCCACAAAGCAGACGGATCTGCCTGTAGCGTTATAGTATGTAAGACCAAAAGAAGGCCACGCGCTCCCGGTATTGGCATTGCCCACCGGATCATTCGCCTGCGATATCGCGCCATTGTAATACTGCATGACGCAACCGGCTGGCGTAACGGGCGATTCGCCGGACGTTCCCTGCCCGACGGCGTTGCTCTGGCCGCCGATCAGAAACACATCGATATTTCCCGGCATGGCAGTTCCTTAGAATGTAAAGCTCTGGATGATCATCGAGGATGTCGAGCCGCCTGCATTCCCGACGCTCCAGTAAATCGCCTGTGACGTGATCACCGGAAGCTGGCGGAAGTTCACCGAGGCATTATTCACGCCCGTCACGGTCGAAGAGTACGACGAGCCTATCTGCACGCCCGTACCCGTCGAGTCGGCCGCCACCTCAGGAAGGTTGGTGACTGACGCCACAAGGCCTGTGGCAAGACGCCCGCTCACGGTTTTTGTCCCAGAAGGCGGAACCGCCCCGGCGATTGACTGCGAAGTCAGCGAAGACACATTGGTCTGACCGGAAAAAATCGATATGCCGCTCTGGTAAAACACCTCCCGGTCATATTGGGTGGTGACCACGAGCTGGGATGATCCGTTTGTCAGCATCACACCGATAAGCGCCGACATCGTATAGCCGGATGGCATGTGGCTGCCCGAATAAATGCTCTGGCCGGCGCTCCAGAGCGTCGCCAGCACCGCGGCTGTTGCGGTCGAGGGATTGTAGATGGCGTAGAGCGCGTAGAAGCTGCTGGCCACGAGAGAACCGTTGTCCAGGCCATTCGCGCCGTTCGTCCCGAAGTTCACGGTGACATTCAGACTCGGTATCTTGAAACCGAATCCCCCAAGCCCGGATTCCACCACGACTTCATCGGCGGTTACCGTCGCGGTAGTGGTGCTGGCCTGCTTGATGACGAGATTGCGCGCGCCGCCGACGACGGCATTGGTGTAGGTGGGCGTCGAGAGATAGGTGGTCTCATTGAGATTGAAGAGCGGTATCCATGTCGTATCGTCGAGGCTGCGAAGTTTAAGAATATTGTTTGTCGTGTCGTGCCATAGCTGCCCGGCCTCGGGAGAACCCGGAGCCGAAGCCCCAGAGCTGAGCGTGTTCAACGTGTCGAGTGCGTTGTTGGCATCGGCAATCATGTTCAACCCCGAAAGAGGGCTGCTATTCGGGATGACGAGCGAGTTCTGTGACATTTCAAATCCTTGTTAATAGCCTTGGGCGACATAATTCACGGTGCGCGCGACGCCTACGCCGCCATTGACCACCTGGACCGTGAAGCCTGAAGTCGAGGCCGCGCTTATCAGCACCGTGTCTCCCGCGGAGCCACCAATTACGGTCACCTGAAGATTCGGGTTGGCCGCGCCGTCCGGGCCGCCGTTGAAAGTGGAGGAATATGGGACGGCGGTGCCCCCGGTTGCGGTCGTAAGGCTTCCGCTTAAGGTCAGCGTGGGCACGTCCACTTCCACGACGAAGTCTGATAAGACCCCGACCACCGTGGGATCGCTTGTTGCAAGAAGCACCTGAAAGTCATAGGCCATCGCGGTATAGCTGCCGGGTATCCAGTTCTGCCATGCGCCCCATGTCGTCCCGTCCTGCGAAAGCCTGATCTGCGGCGTGACGGTGACGCGCGCGCCGAGCGATATGCCCAGCATGTCCGTCACGGTCGTTATGTCCGCGATCTTCGTAACGTCCGAGGCGTTGAGCGAATAGCCCAGATCCGCGCCGATCTTGATGATGACGTTGCACGTCGCCACGCGCCCGACATTGATGCGGTGTGACGCGGGAACCTCATAGCTGCCGCTGGAGACAACGCCCCCGTAGTAAACGATGTCCGGCACCATCGTAATATCAGGACACTGCGTAATATCACCGGAACCGACAAGCGCCAGTTCGTCCGGGAAATTTCCTACCGAAGCAGAGGTATTGACGAATGTTCCGCTCCAGTTTGTCGCCGCCTCGTCAAAGCTTGCAATCACATTCGTCGTGATCTGGGACCCCGTAACCACCAGGCTTGCGGGCGTCTGGGAATAGACGTAAGGACCGCCGTTAGGCACGATATAAAGCGCCGCGATCCAGTAAGTCCCGTCGCCCAGGATCGGGGACTGCGTGAGCGGAGTGCGGTTTATAACCTGCCCCCCCGCCCAGCTTGAACCTAAGCGGATTTCATAAACTAACTGCCGCGAATCGGTGACGCTGTTCCAGGTAAGCTGCGTGAGGCCCGCTATGTAGGCGGTCGCGAATCCCGTGACGTTTGCCGGATCAGATGTAAGCGCGCTCCCCTGTACCGTGTAGTAATAGCTGTTTACGTCCGCGAGGCCCTGAAGACCTCCTCCGTACACGTTGAACGAGAGAAACTTGAACTGAATCGTCTCGCCGATGTAATTGACCGGGTAGCTGAACTTGAAGATCGCGCTGTCGAGCCTTGCAAACGGCGCGCTTAAGTTATGCGCGCCGATGGTCGAGCCGTATGCCCCGCGCCCGAGCCCCGTCAGGCTGTACTGATTGGTCCCGGTCAGCGTCGAATTCGTATAGGAGATCAACTCTCCGTCCACGATGCAGAGCGTGTTCAGGCTCAGCATGTCGGACTGGCTTGCCGTGAGCAGCTGGCCGTTCGATTCGGAAAGGTTGGCAATAAGCGTGTTGGTGTTGTCCACCGTCAGGCCGACCGGAGCCGGCGTTATGGAGGGAAGCGCTGATGCGAGCATCCCCTGTCTCGCCGCGCCGGTTATCTGTCCTGCTTGCGTATAATTCGTCCCGTCCTGCGACACCCAGACCTGGCAGCCGCCCCAGAAGCTGGTATTCATGCCGGAGGCCGCGATCCATATCTCAAGACCACCTCCGAGACCCTCGGGCGGTTCGAACATCATCGGCACATTCACGTTGCCGGGCGTATCGTTGTATTTCGGGTTGAAACCGAGCCCGCTCTGGAACGTGTAAGTCGGCGCGCTGCCGGTCCCTCCTAGATATTCCTCGGCCACGATGCTTAAGGTGTCATCATCGTTCTCGGTGATTTCGATAATCCGCACCCACTGGTTGCTGATCCCCAGATAGCTGTCGCTGATGGCGATGATGTCCATCGGGTCGAGCACGATATAGCGGTTGTCCAGCGTGAAAGCGTAGGTGTTGCGCGTATAGAGCCGCTGGAGCTGAAGCGTGGCCGAGAGCTGCCCCGCGGCTACGTTGCAGAACATATGGAACTGGCCGGTCGTCTGCTGGCGCAGCCCGTATTGCGAGATAAGCGCCAGATCCTTGGCCTGCACCGTGACGGGGTTATAGGAGTTTCCCCGATCCAGGCACTCGATCTTTATCGAGTTATAGGCATCCGAAGGCCGCGACCGCGTCATGATCACCGGGTCGTCGTTCGTGCTCGACGTGTCGGTGACGGCCTGGTTGTGCTTCTGGAAACTGCTGTCACCCAGCGAGTAGAGCGGGGAACTGGGCGCGGTGTAGGTATAGCCGTTGCCGGTGACCGTCTGATCCCCGTAAGGAACGAGCGTCAGCTGGCCGTTGGACCATACCCAGTTGCTGTTGGTCGCGGTCGCTATATCCGTCAGGAATTGCGACATGGCCGACTGCGAATCGTAGGCGGGAGAAATCAGCAGCCCGTTGGCGATGCAGTAGGCCTGGTACGTCGAGAAGCTCCCCAGCCGATCCACCGGGAAACCGAGCCCGTATTGCGTATTGGTGAGGAAGTCCTGCACCACGAGGCTCGGATCGGCGTCAGGAATGCTGCTGGCGATATAGGTGATCGTGACGACCGAATAGGCATTGGCCGCGCTGAACCAGTAAGTGCCGCCGGTGATGGCGTACTGAAACGCGCCGGGGTTGCTCGGCACCTGATTATAGCCGATGCCGTTCTGATCGACGACGCTTACATTGGAGACATAGGTTGCCGCCTGAGACGTAATGTAATAGGTCGAGCCGCCAGAGGGGATCGAGTAATCCTCGCTTATCTCTATATCCCCGGTTACCGAGTTCGCGTAGACGCCCTGCACCTCGAAGTTATGGTTGGGCAGCTGCGCGCTGGAGCCCAGCTGGTAGGCTGAGGCTGCTACATAGGCGATTCCGCTATATCCGAGTCCCTGATTATTGAGTGTGGTGAAGTAAACGATAGTGACGGTAGCGCCGGCCTGTGCCGAATTAAAGGTATAAAGGCCGTCCGATATGCTGTACTGCCCCGATCCGGGTGTTCCGGTGACTTCCGTCAAGGGTATGCCGGTCCCGACCACCCCATGATCACCAAAGCCGACAGTGGGCGTGGCGATAGATACCGTATAGGGCGAGGACGAAGGAATCGTCGTCGCCGTCTTCTTCACCGCGCCGCCGAGACCGCCGGTGCTGATCGTGATCTCCGCCCCGGCATTGGATGCGTTGAAGGTATAGACGACTTCATTCAGGCCATCCAGCGTCACCACATACTGGTTTGCCGCAGGAGTAGAGCTGTTTGCGCGTGTGTAAGTGGTATTGGTGCTGTTCGTGACGCCGTCATCTTCTAAAAAGATATTGGCGCTGTTTACCGTTACCGTATAGGGAGCCGATGCCGGAACCGTGTGCGTCTCGGTGATCGGACTTGACTGCTGGACGAGATAGCTCCATGGCGCCTGTCCGGGTTCACCGGTAAAGAGAGTCATCCCGAGCGACGCCAGCGTGACGATGTTCTTATCTACATAAACGTTGCCGATGCCTTCAATCGGGCCTTCGCAGAGCGCCATGGCCACGGCGCATTGATAGTTATACTGCGATCCCGCGCCGCCCTTTCCTCCACCGCCCCCGAGAACACCGCCCTTGCCGCCCACCGACTGGCTCTGCGGAATCTGGACGAAATCACCTGTCCAGATGAGGTTGGGCGCGATCCGCGTCGTGCCGTAGACCACCGATATGCTTTTGCCGTAGGCCGAGCTTTGCAGCTGCAGGCCGGAATATACCTGTTGTCCCTGCCTGGACTGACTCTTAAACAGCCCAGACAGAAAGCTCATGCGCCGGTTCCATTAAAAGCAGGTGAAAAACTTGACCGGCCTCAGCTTGCCCGCGTACTTGCCCTCCCCGATGAATTTCAGCCACTGCGCGCGCTCGGCATTTTCTTCCATGCAGCGCCGGCCGGAATAGGCATGAATGACGCGCGGCCACGCAATCACTATGGCCCCGTGACTGAAGCAGCGCCCGAACTTCCACACGGCAATGTCGCCGGGAAGCGGAGGACCTTCGATCTCGCGGGCATATTTGAGCACGCCCTGCAGGTATAGCTCCTGTGACCGGTGCAGGTGCCAGTCCTTCGCGTAAGGATGCACCGGGATTTCCTTAAAGACCCCGGCCTCGACATAGACCGCGGCGAGCAGCGTAAGGCAGTCCACGCCTTTACCCTTGAGCATCGCGCAAGGATGATAGGGAGTTCCGAGCCACGTGCGCGCGCAGGAGACTACGGCATGGCGTGTGGTCATGCGTGGCCTCAACGTCATTGATAAATCAGTAACTTACAACGCCGCCTCATTTACGGGGACAAAAGGGAATCCCCTGAAATGACTCAGGTTATTGAACTTGCTGCCGCACGTAGCAACTTGCTTGTCACAGCCCGCGTACACGGTGAATGTGTCCCCCGCCGAAGGCGCTGCCCCAAGCGGCGGGCAAAGCGTTATCGTGCTGGGCGAGCCTTGTGTGTAATTCTGCACTGCGCGCGAAACGCCGTTGTTCACGCCGCTGGTGAAAGTAAGCATGCCTTGGGTGAAGTAATTTGTTGCTTGAGAGAGCATGGCCAGGATCGAGGTTGCGGTGCTTCCAGAGATTACCGTCCCGTTCGTCGCGAAGTTCGCCTGGTTCAGCGTGCAGGCACCGTCATAAAGCGTATTCGCACAGCCCCCTTGGTAGAGGTTGCGCGGCATATTTTGATTGAGCAGCTCCAGATGGCTGCTAATCGTGAAAGTGCAAAGACTTCGTCCTACATTGGCCTGCGCCACCCGGCCCACGAATACATTGGCAATCACGCCCACAGGAGTCAGAGGATCAGCATAAGGGGTGTTGGACGACCAGTAGGCCCGAGAATAAATGCATTCCGCGCCGTCGAATATCCCGAGCCTCACCGCGGAATCAAATGACGTACCCTGCACCGTCGATGAACCGGGTATTACGTCGAATACCAGCGTGTCCACCTCAAGGCCGACTTTGTAATGCGCCTTGGCCTTGTTGTCGGATTTCTCAAACAGCGGCCCTGTCCCGCGCCCACAGAGGAAGGTATTACCTCCCCATGAGATATCCACGTCGCCGCCGGAATAATAAACCGTTCCGCCGCTTGCGAGATTGAACTGAAACAGCTTGCAGCTGACCGCCTCTCCCGTGGCAAACAGGTTCTGGAGTGCGGTGCTGATAGGCTTCATCAGTTTTTCACCGACATGAATGAAAGCTTCTTGACCGAATAATACTGATTCATGAAAAGGTCGAACATCGCCTTGTCATCCACGAACCGGCACGGCCAGTAATAGGTAAAATCAGCGGTGATCGCGATGCCGCTGCCCGGAGTGCCCGCGAAGGTCAGTATGCCGGGGGTCGATGATCCCCAATCGGACACGGACCATCCGGTGGTGTTGGAAGCAGGAACGAAGGCGCCGGTGGTAAGCCCGGTGTTTGGCTCTACCCAAGCCGTTCCCAGGGCGATAGGAGTGCTGTTCTGCTTTGTCTCCTGCCCGCTGCCGCCCACGGAGTTCGACACGTACACGTTCCAGCCGAGCACCCCTGTGGGAGGGCTTGAGGGAGCCGCGACGTTCAGGACGTTATTCGCCGACACCGCAAGGCTCGTCTCAGTTCCGGCCGTCGTCTCGCCGCTGCTCGTGACCCACGTGGACCTGACGTAATAGGTCGTTGCCCCGAGTGAACCGGCGGATGTTTGAGTAAGAGCGCCGTTTGTCGGAGCGGAGTAACCGGCAGATGCAATGGATGCCCCGGCCAGGTAAACCGCGCTTACGGTATTGGGGGCAAGCACGGGCTCGACGAAATTCCCGAACGTCCGCACCAGCGGGAAGCCTGTCGTGACCGCGTTGCCCGTGGCAATCGCCTGAGACGTGACGCTGTTATCGTCTGCATCAGTGTAAAGGAAGCTGTCAAAGGCTCCCTGCCGGGCGTTGATGAAACCGAGCAGCGTCTGAAACTCGGTGTAAGCTGCAGCACTGCGCAGGATATTAAACTGAAGATCCCACTGGTAGCGGGGAAACGTATAATCCGCGATGCGGAATTCGGTGCCCGATACCGCTTCCTGTTGTCGCGTGGACCAGAGCGCCGTGCGCGAGACAGGATAGCCA
>Ga0302325_10022280_pt1 | contig 13260 bp, 11 predicted proteins | sample Palsa_T0_2_FD_201948 | JGI IMG/M metagenome (GOLD analysis project Ga0302325, IMG submission 201948) | Peat permafrost microbial communities from Stordalen Mire near Abisko, Sweden - Palsa_T0_2 | ecosystem: Environmental > Terrestrial > Soil > Palsa > Peat permafrost | place: Sweden: Abisko... | reverse complement strand
CCCGACGGGTTTTCGCGCCAACGGCCCTCTGGCTTCGTTGCGCCTCAGTCGCAGTTCCGCTTGGGTTATTCTCCTTCGTCGCGCCTCGCCATCGGGCCTTTGGCGCGAAAACAGAACCCCTCGTATTTTTCGGACACGCTCTGAGTTTCATTGTGTGGCGCATGATGGATGTCCGAGGTCAAGCTTTGCAACCCTGAAAACTTTCGATTGGGCGCAAATCCATTTTTGGCAGGCTCACTGCGCTGCGACCCTCCCGCGCAATCCCATTTTACCCGCAAAAGCGCAATTACAGAATATTATGTAAGTGGCTCGCCATCAACGCCTAACGGACCATTGACCCCTCGAAAAAACGTACTGACAGCAAAAAAGGGCCTTTTTTTGGAGGTTTCGGCAGGAAAACAGGAGTTTGGGGCCGAGAAAAAAACACTTTATTTTGCACTTTTTCATGTTTTGGCGTTGGCTTGCGTTTCAAAGTTGTTGTCAGTCAGAAACTTGCAGAGAATTTGCGGCTCCAAAAAAAATCGTGCCGAAAAACCTACCATAGGTTTTTGATTTTCTGCGGGTTCTGGTAATATCGTTGTATGAATGTTGAAAGAACTCAGGGAAAGGGGGCCATGGGAGCGGCCTGCGCTTCCGCTTGGGACTCTTCCACTTTGCCACCGATTCGGCTTCAATCCGACCTACCAGGTTTACAATCCTGCCTTGATCCCACCCTGATCCAGGTTCGATCCCAGTTTGATCCGACCTCCATCCGGCCTTATTCCGAGCCAATCCGAGCTAATCCGACCAATGGCGAAATTTTTTTATGCGAAGCGCAAAATGAGAGCGTAAAAGCCCGGATGAAAGGAGCTCGCTAATGCTTAATAACGCCTAAGAAATATTTTTTGGTGAAAATGTGATGGGTTGAAGTTGGGAAGTTCTTAAATTTTAAACTTGGAAAGGCCCAATGCGGCAACCCGCAATCGAAAAAGACGTGAGGACAGGATGAAATCCAGCGAATGTTATACACGGCGTCATAATTATTTACGCATCTCGCCTCCACTTGGCAGGGCGGCGCTGCCGCGCCGCCTTGGTCGGGGCGAAGCGGCAGCTTCGCCCTACCAGAAACATCCGCAATTACTTATGACGTTCAGTATAGTCTTCATCGGCAAATCCTGTCCATCCTGTCAAAACTCTGCCAAAAATGAACGATTGTTGAACATAGTACTGCAAGGAGCGTAAAATAGGCGTTTTGGAAAAACGAACCCATTTTGGATTTCTCCAAGAAAAGTTTCAAGTCGTGCATAATCAATAACTTACGACCAAGAAAATGAAGCCGGTCAGAGTGCGACAGGCGCAAAAAACGAACCCATTTATGGCGCATATTCACGAAAAAATTGATTTCACCGTGGCGATCTTCGTCGTCTGCGACGAAAAAGTCCTGCTCATCCATCATCGCAAACTCGACCAATGGCTCCCGCTGGGCGGGCACATTGAGCTTGACGAAGACCCGGAAATGGCCGCCTTGCGTGAAGCCAGGGAGGAAAGCGGTCTGGAGGTGGAACTGCTGGGCGAACGTCCGCCCACCACGGGACCCGGCACGCGCGCCCTGATCGCGCCGCGTTTTCTGGACATCCATCGCATCAACGCAACGCACGAACACATTGGCTTGATTTATTGGGCGCGGCCCCGGCAAGGCTCGGTGACGCTGGCCGTGGAGGAACATTACGCCATCCGCTGGTGTTCCTCGGCCGAATTGGATGCCCTTCAACCCGCCACGTCCGACGCGGTGAAGTGGTATTGTCGGAAGGCCATCCAGGAAATTCGATAGTGAAGAGCTTGTTAAAACCGCAGGACCTTGACCGCTTCCATCGCGGCGGAAAGGACCGCTTCAGGGAAAATTCCCAGATACAACATGGCGGCAACGCAGACAGCCACGGAAAACTTCATCGGCCTGGAGAGGGTGATGGGGGACATGTCCGGCCCCTGTTCGGACCAATAGACGGCGCGTATGACGCCAAAGTAATAGTAAATCGAAATGACCACTCCCGCGATGGCCACCAAGGCCAGCCACAAATAGGTCCGTTCAACGGTGGCTCGCGCGAGAATGGCCTTGAACAAGAGAAGTTTTCCGAAAAAGCCTGCCAGCGGCGGCAGACCCGCCAGCGAAACCATCGCCAGCGTCATGGCCAGGGCCAGCAATGGCGAGCGCCGGTTCAATCCCGCCAATACGCTGATGTCGTCGTTCTCGGGCGCGACCACGCACAGAACCATAAAGACCACCGCCAGCGTAAAGGCGTATCCGGCCAGATAATAGAGCACCGCCGCGGAGCCGGAGAAGTTGAGGGCCGCGACCCCCAGCAAAAGGTAGCCGGCGTTGGAAATGCTCGAATAGCCCAGCAACCGCTTCAAGCTGCGTTGGGGAATGGCGCACAGGTTGCCGTAAAGAATGGTCAGCGCCGCCGTCCAGATAAACAGCTTGTGCCAGTGCAGCGAGAGCGCCGGCGCGGCCACGAAGAGGACCCTCAGCACCAAAACAAAACCCGCCGCCTTGGAGCCGATGGCCAGGAACGCCGTCACCGGCGTGGGCGCGCCCTGATAAACATCCGGCGCCCACATTTGCATGGGGAAGGCGGTGATTTTGAAAGCCAGTCCCAGCAGCACCAGCAGCGCGCCAAGCCAGAAAAGCTTGTTCTGCGCCAAATCGGACCCGTGCGCGGCCACCGCGGCAAAACCCGTCTGGCCGCTGGTCCCAAAAATCAGGGCGATGCCAAAGACCAGCACTCCGGCCGACAATGCGCTCATGATCAGATATTTGACACCCGCCTCAAGGGAGTTCGAACGCGAGCGTTGAAAGCTGACCAGGATGTAAAAACTGACGGACATCATCTCCATGGCCACAAATACCATCACGAAATCATTGGCCGAGGCGGCAAACATCATCCCGGCCAGCGCAATGAGAATGATCGTGAAAAATTCGCCCAGTCCCAGGTGGATGCGCTCGCGAAACTCCATTCCCATCAGCACCACAAAAAAGCCCGCCGCCAGAACAAGCCGTTTGAAGAACATGGCCAAGGCGTCCTGGACGAACATGCCGCTGAAACCAGTCGCGGAAGGCGCGCCCGCGAAATAGGAAGAAAAACTTGCGGCCAGGATGACCAGCAACCCGGTGGCCGCCAGGCAGCCAAGCCGATGCTTGGATTCGCGCGGCGTCCAAAGGTCGATGAGCAGCACAACCAGCGCCAGACCTATGACGGAAAGTTCCAATGAAATCATGGCCAGATTCATCGGTTCAAACCTTTCAGAACCGAAGCGTCACTGGCTATGGCGTGGCCTGGAAGAGAATCCGCGGCGGCAGGCCGTGGCCGCTCTTTCCGAGCGAAGGTGCCACCAACAGGAGATTCCGCCGTCAGGCGCGCCACAGAGGCAAGGCTGGCTGCAATATTATCGGTCAAGAGCCGGGGAAAACAGCCAAAGACAATCAAGCCGCCCAGGAGAAGTCCGTAAGGCAGCTTGCGCCAGAAACCCGAGACATCACAAACGCCGGGCCATTGCTTGTCGCCATGCCAGATGGAACGAATGGCGCGCAGCATATAGACCCCGGCGATGATCAACGCGCCCCAAATGGCCAGCATCGTCACCACTTCCGAATGATTCCAACTGCCAAAAAACACCATCGATTCACCAAAGAAACCGGCGAAACCAGGCAATCCGCAACCGGCCATCATCGCCATGATCATCACGGTGCCGATGAAGGGGAGTTGCCGAAGCAATCCGCCCATGTCGTCCATGTCCAGCGTCTTGAGTTCGTCCCGCAGATAGCCGCTCAAGGCAAAGGTCAGGGCCGCCAGGAAACCATGGGCGACCATCACGACGACCGCTCCGGTAAAGCCGATCAGACTCATGCTGGCAATGCCCACAAAGGCAAAACCCACGTGGGCCACGCTGGAATTGCCGATGAGCAGATTCAAGTTGCGCTGGCGCATGGCGACCGCGCCGCACCACACCACGTTGCCCAGCCCAAGGGCCGCAATGATAAAACCCCAGCGCCGCCCCTCCTCGGGCATCAGCGGCAGGGCGATGCGGAGCAGGCCGTACAGGCCGAATTTTTTGAGCAATCCGGCGTGAACCATGGCGGCGCCCGTCGGGGCCGATCCATACCCCAGCGGCGCCCAGGTGTGGAATGGGAAGAGCGAAACCAGGATGCCAAAGCCGATCAGGAGCAGGGGAAAGATCCATTGCTCGGCCCCAAATTGCATGGGATTTTCTTTGAAATAGCTTGTCAATTTAACAATGTCGAAGGTGCGCGATGGGGCGGGCATTTGCAGATAAATGGCCAGCAACCCGGCCAGGACCAGCAACGCTCCCACGCTCAGATAAATGGTGATTTGATAGGCCGCGTAATTCTTGTCCTTTCCGTGTCCCCACACGCCGATCATGATGAACGCTGGCACTAGGGCCAATTCGTGCATGATGTAGAAAAAGAACAAATCCAGCGAGGCGAAGGCGCCCAGAATGCCTCCGCCCATCAGCAGAAGCAGCACGTAATATTCCTTCACGCGGGTGTTGATCCGCCAGGAAACACAGACGGCCGAAAATAGCACCACCGCGCCCATCAAAATCAGCCCCAGGTTCAAGCCGTCGGCTCCAACGTGGTAACTGAAGCCCGCGACGGGCGCCCAATCGTGCTGTTCCTCAAATTGAAAGCCCGGAGTGGACGCATGGCCGTTGAATCTGCAAAAGACGCTTAGCGCGATGAGCATCGACGTCAAGGTTGCCATGAGCGCCAACCCGCGAATGGCCACCACGAAATTGCGCGGAATCACGGCCATGAGCAAAGCGGCCGCCAGCGGCAGCAGAAAAATGAGGGTCAAGGGCGACATAGCTAGTGTGTCAACATCAAATAAAGCGCCAGGGCGGCGCCGGCGGCCATGAGCAGGGTGTAGGTTTGCAGGTTGCCGGTTTGGATCAAGCGCAGGACCCGCCCGGTCCATTCCGTCGTGCCGTGAATCAGCCGCACAATGAGCATGATGCCTTTGTCGCAAAAGTTGGTGAACCTGGCCGGAGCGTCGTGGAAAAGCGCGATCACTTCTGCGTAAAATTCGTCAAAGTAAAATTTGTGGCGCAGCACGCGGCTGATGGCGGGTAACCTGGCTGGCAACGGGTCTGTGTCCTGGCCAAAATAACACACATACGCCGAACCCAGGCCGAGGGCGAAGGCGGCCAAGCCAAGCCACGCCCCCATGGGGGCCTCTTTAAACGGCTCGAACAGAGCGAAGATCGGGACTTGCGACGCAGTGGCGGGCGCAAATTGTGTTGTGGCGAACTGACGGATGCCGACAGAGCCAACAACTGAGGCCACCGACAAAATGACCAGCGGATAGGCGATCAGGCGCGACTTGGACGGGTGTCCTTCCACATGCGATCTTTCCTTGCCGAAGAAAGCGACGAAGATCAGCCGGAACATGTAAAAGGTAGTCAGAAAAGCCGTCAGGACGCCGATGGCAAAGAGGGTTGGGCTGTGTGCCCAGGCCGCCCCCAGGATGGTATCCTTGCTGTAAAAGCCGCTCAAGGGCCACAAGCCGCACAGCGCAAGCGTGCCCACCATAAAGGTGCGATAGACTAAAGGTATCCTTTTCCGCAATGCGCCCATTTTCCAGATGTCCTGCTCGTGGTGCATGGCATAAATGACCGCGCCCGCGCCCAAAAACAAAAGCGCCTTGAAAAATGCGTGCGTGGTCAAATGGAACATGGCCGCCGGCGGTTCGCCGAATCCAACTGCCATCACCATATAACCCAGTTGCGAAAGAGTCGAATAGGCCAAAATGCGTTTGATGTCGTCCTGCTGCAGGGCGATCAAGGCCGCCAGCAATGCGGTGATGCCGCCGATCCACGAAATGACCCGCAGTGCGTTAACAGTGAAGAAAACGTCGCTTATCAAAAAAGCCCGACACAGCATATAGACGCCTGCGGCAACCATCGTGGCCGCATGGATCAAGGCGCTGACGGGGGTGGGGCCTTCCATGGCGTCGGGCAGCCAGACGTGCAACGGGAATTGGGCCGATTTGCCCACCGCCCCGCAAAAGATCAGCAGTCCCATGACAGTGGCCAGGGTGTCGAAGATTTCCGGATCGCGCATCAATTGTCCCTTGATCCCGTCAAAACTGAGCGTTCCGGTCATCGCCCAAATCAGGACGATGCCGGTCAGAAAACCAAAGTCGCCCAGTCGATTGGTCAGGAAGGCCTTCTTGGCCGCGTCGGCCGCGGCGGGCCGTTCATACCAGAAGCCGATGAGCAAATAGCTGGAAAGGCCGACCAGTTCCCAAAAGACAAACATCTGGAAAAAATTGTTGCTCAGGACAATTCCCAACATGGAAAACATAAACAGGCTCAGACAGGCAAAAAACCGGGAGAAGCCGGGGTCGCCGCGCATGTAGGCGATCGAATAAACGTGAATGAGAGAGCCAACACCGGTGACAATCAGCAGCATGAGCAGGCTCAAGTTGTCAAGGTGCAGGCCGAATTCGATGTGGAGCGAGCCGACTTGCAACCAGTTGAAGGAATCGTCAGGCGTCGTTCGATACGGGAATGCGACCAGCAATCCCACGCTAAGGACAAATGAAGCCAGAACGGCGCCAACAGAAACGGCCGCGCTCAAGCGGGCGTCGCGCTGAAGGAAAAGCGTGATCACCACCGCCGCCAGCAGCGGCAGGAACAAGATAAGCCAGGGAATGGGTTCGTGCATGGTTCAGTCCTTCAGCGCGGCCAAATCCTCCACGTGCGTCGTGTGCCGGCGGCGATAAAGGGCGACTATCAGCGCAAGCCCGACGGCGACCTCGGACGCGGCGACCGTGATGACGAAAAAGACGATGATCTGGCCGTCCAGATTGTTGTTAAAACGGGAGAAGGACACCAGGGCTAGATTGGCGGCGTTGAGCATCAACTCCAGCGACATGTAAATGACAAGCACGTTGCGACGCACGATCACGCCAAGCAAGCCGAGGCAGAACAAGAGCACGCTGACCACCAGGTAATGTTGGAGGCCCACCGGGGTCATTTGATGTCCTTTTTGCTCAACAGCACCGCGCCGATCATGGCCACCAGCAGCACCAGCGAAATCAATTCAAACGGCAGCGTGTAATTGGTGAAGAGTTTCCGGCCCAGATCAAGGGTGGAACCTTCCACGGTGGCCGTCTCAAGACCGAGGCCCGCTTTGGATTGCCGGATGACGGTGATCATGATTACAGCGATACACCCGGCGGCCACCACAGCCAACGCCGCCGCACCCGCCTTGATTCTTCGGCGTTCCTCCTCTTTGAGGTCCAGCAGCATGATGACGAAAAGAAAGAGCACCATGACGGCGCCGGCATAAACCAGGATTTGCACCGCCGCCAGAAAAAAGGCGTGCAACAGCACGAACAAACCGGCCATGGAAACAATGGTCAAGACGAGAAACATCGCGCTGGTGACGGGATTGCGGGTGAACGGATTGGCGATGACCAGCACCCCGCACAAGAGGGTCAAAGCGGCGAAAAGATAGAATAAGCAATCTTGCATCTATTTGTGCTTCCACTTCCAAATCTGGTCATTGTGGACGCCTCCCATCGCCAGCAATTTGGTTTTGTCATAAACCATTTCCTCGCGGGACAGCCCGGTCAGGGAATAGTCCTTCATGAGAAAAATGGCTTCTTCCGGGCACACTTCCTGGCAAAGGCCGCAAAAAATGCAGCGCAGCATATCGATCTTGAATTCATGCGGCGCCTTTTCCACGTTGCCCGCTTCGGGCGAACCGGCCGGGCCGGGCGGAGTGATGCGGATAGCCTTGGGCGGGCAGATGAATTCGCAGAGCTGGCAGGACACGCATTTGGTGCGGCCCTCAGGGTCTTTGACCAGGTAGGGCGCGCCGCGGTAGCCTTCGGGCACGGTCCATTTCTCCTCGGGATATTGCATGGTCACTTTCTTTTTGAAGAAGTGGCGCACGGTGACCATGATGCCCGCCGCCACAGCCGGCAGGTAAAGCCGCTCCCAAAAATTCAATTTTGTTCGTTTGACAATCATGCCAGCAAGAGTTTTAATCCACCATCCACAGCCACACCGCAGTGGCCACGATATTGACCAGCGCCAACGGCAAAAACCGCCGCCAGCCCAAATCCATCAATTGATCGTATCGGAAGCGCGGCCACATCCAGCGCACCCAGATAAACATTCCCATCAGAACCGCCACTTTGACCATGAATATGACAATATGAGCGACACCCATGCCGATCGATTCGGCTGGACGGTCCAAGCCGCCGACCGGTAGCGTCCAACCGCCCAAAAACAAGGTGACCATCATGGCTGAGGCCGCGATCATGTTGGCGTATTCGCCCATGAAGAAAAGCGCGAATTTCATGGAACTGTATTCAGTGTGATACCCACCCACCAGTTCCTGTTCCGATTCCGGCAAGTCGAAGGGCAGCCGGTTGGTCTCGGCAAAGGCGGCAATGACGAAAATGATGAAGGACAGAGGAGCGTAAAGAACCAGCCAGCCGTGCTCGGCCTGGTATTGGATGACTTGGCTTAGATTCAACTTGCCCACGATCAGGAAAACCGGAATGACCGACATGCCCATGGCAATTTCGTAGGAGATCATCTGCGCGCTGGAACGGATGCCGCCCAGAAAAGGATACTTGGAGTTGGAAGCGTAGCCCGCCAGGACGATTCCATACACCCCCAGCGAGACGATGCCAAAGGTGTAAAGAATGCCCACGTCGAGGTCCGCGATCACCATTTTTTCCCCGCCCAATTGCGAACCAAACGGAATGACAGCCAACACCATCAAAGCCGGCGTCATCGAAACCATCGGCGCGAGCCAGAAATAAGCCTTGCGTACATGGGCCGGGACGAAGTCCTCCTTTAGAAACGTCTTGATGCCGTCGGCCAGCGGCTGCCAGATGCCGAAAAATCCCACACGATTCGGCCCGATGCGGTCCTGGATCATGGCGGATACCTTCCGCTCGGCCAGCACGGAATACGCCACCGCAGGCATGACGACGGCAAAAACGCAGACCACCTTAATCGCGCTCGCAAGAAGGAACTGCTGCGTCGGCGAAAGATGATGGAAAAAGTCCATAAATTAAATGGTCACCGTCACTCCCAAATCTCCCAAAGCCGCCCAAGTCAGACCGTTGAAGGCGGGCACATCGGCCGCCATTTCGTTGAAAAGTCCCTCCATGGTCGAGAAGCCGTTCAAGCCAGTGACATTGCGAATCAGTTCATGCAGAAATTCCCACTCCGGGCGCGCGTCGCCCTTGGGGTGAACGTTTTGGAAGAATCGCTGCACGCGCCCTTTGACGTTGACAAAACTGCCGCGTTTTTCCGCGTGGGCGCATCCGGGTAAAAGATAGTGCGCCAGGGCCGTCGTTTTGTTGGGCAGGATGTCGCTGACGATGAGGTTTTCGAGCTTGGCCAGCAGACTTTCGCCCACACCCGCCTTGGTCACGTCTTCGCCAAAAACAATCAGTGTCTTGATCTTGCCGGCGGCGATGTCCGCTGCGATCTTGGGCAAATTGGCGCCCATGGGCTGCCCGGCAATGCCGATCAGCCTGGAGCCTGTGCTGTTGGGATTGCGATCCGCATTCAATAGCAACTTGTCGCCCTCCGCCATGCGCGGGACCGAATCGGTCATGGCTCCCAGTTTGGCCGCCAGATATTTCAAAAGATAAAGTTCTTCGTTGGTCTGCCTCGCGGACGCGATAATCGCGACGGCGCCCGGCGGCGATTGGCCGAGAATCTCGCTGATGGCGGCAAGGGCGCGCGGCCAGGTTGCGTTCCGATTCGCGCCGGCCAATTTCGAGCCTTGGAGGCTAGTCAAACGATCTTCGCGGTTGATCCATTTGTAATTGAGCCGGCCGTAATCGCACATCCAGCAGGAATTGACGGCGTCATTTTGGCGCGGTTCGTAGCGATAGACCTTGTCCTCGCGCGAGCCGATCACGATGTTGCAGCCTGTGCCGCAACTGGTGCATATGCTCTTGCTCTCCTTCAAAAACCACACACGCATCTGAAATCGAAAGTCCCTCGAAGTCAGGGCACCCACCGGGCAAATATCGACTGTGTTGAGCGTGTAATTGTTGTCGAAAGTTTTTCCTGGATAGCGGGTCAGAGTGCTGTGGCTGCCGCGCTGCACGAAGCCCAAGGCATCGTCGCCGGCAATGTCGCGCGTGAAACGGATGCAGCGCGAACAAAGGATGCAACGTTCGTCATCCAGCACAATGCGCGGCCCCAAATCCACGTGTTTGGGCTTGTGAACTTTTTCCTCGACGAATCGGCTGGCCGCGTATCCGTAATCAACCGAATACTCCTGCAGCTTGCATTCGCCCGCCTGGTCGCATATTGGGCAATCCAGCGGATGATTGATCAGCAGTGATTCCAGCACGGATTCGCGCATTTGTTTGGTGGCGGGCGAACCGGGATAAATTTCCATGCCGGGCGAAATGGGAGTGGCGCAGGAGATGGCGCCGCGCGGCGTGCCCGGTTCGTACGGCAGGACGGAGCGGGCGATTTTCGGGGTGCCATCCGGGTTCAGCACCGGTTTGCGATCCGGACCCATCATGGGCGTGCCGAATTCTACGAGGCACATACGGCAATTGCCGACGATGGGCAACTTGGGATGATAACAATAATGAGGCACATCGACGCCCGCCACGCCGCAGGCTTGCAGCATGGTGGTGGGCTGCAATTTGCCCTGCCAATCAGGCATCATTTTCGGCACGTCAATTTCGCGTCCGTCCACTTTGATTTTGATCGTTTCGACCGGCGGCGCTGGCTTCGTTTCAGTTGTTGCTGTAGCTGACATGTTTATTTTTTAACGCAAGGACGCCAGGGCCCAAAGACGCAAAGAAAAAATCCTTTGCGGCTTGGCTTCTCTGCGTCTTTGCGTTGAAATCTGAATGCGTTCATTTCAATTGCGGCATGGCAATTTCAGTGTTGCGAACTTCCCGCCAGTTTCTTGACGAAAGCTTTGTGTTCGGCGCTCTTCAATCCCTTTCCGACGACGCGGAACGCCTTCTTTTCTTCGCCCGCTAGAAGCGCCGGGAGGTCCAGCCAAAGCCCTGGAAAAACTCGGCTGTGCGTGACGCCGTCGGGCCGCGCTTTCATTTGCACATATTCTCTGCCCTTCAAGGCGAACCAGTGAATGCGCGAGTCCATCACTTCCCAAATGATATATTCCGGGATTCGGTTTCGCTGGTACACAGCCATTTTCTCGTGCAAATCATAGGAAGCGCTGCTCAAGGCGATTTCCACCACCAACTCCGGGCAGCCTTCCAATATACCGCTGGCTCCGGCTTTGGTTCCAGCTATCTTTCCATGCTCTATCCGCAGCATTACATCCGGTTGATACTCGTTTCCATTGTCCAACCGAACCGACGTGTTAACCCGTGAGGCCACGCCAGGCGTCGCTGCCGCGTAATGTCTTAGCAGATAAGCCAACAGACTATTGGAGTTGCCATGGTCGTCGCTGACAGGTGGGGCCATAAAAACAATTCCTTCGATCAATTCCGCCTTGCCATCGCCCTGCATCGCTTCGTAACGCCGCTCGAACTCCGGCACGCTCAAGTGATCGCCATTTAACAGCAGAGGCACTTCCAACCGGCTCGCGGTTTGCGGATGTTTTATTCGAAGAGCGGAAGTTTTCATGGGCTGGCGGCGATTTTCATTCCGTGCGACGGGCCGGCGGCGGCGTTCTTCGCCTCGTCGGCCGTGCCGCGGGCTTCGAATTCATCCCGGAATTTGTTGACAAAGCTCAGGACCGGCCATGCGCACGCTTCGCCAAAGGCGCAAATCGTGCGGCCTTGGATGTTTTGCGCGGTGTTCAGGATGTAATCGGCGTCCTGCTTGCGCCCGTGGCCGTGGGCCATGCGATGCAGCGCCTTGGACAGCCACAACGAACCCTCCCGGCAGGGCGTGCATTGACCGCAACTTTCATGCGCGTAAAAATCCGCCAGGTTCGCCAGCGCCGCCACAATGTCAGTCGTGTCGTCCATCACAATAATCGCCCCCGAACCAGACATGCTGCCAGCCTGTTGCAGCGTGTCGAAATCATAAGGCACGTCCAGCATGTCCACCTCGACCATGGTGGGTTGGCCGTCCGGCCCTTTGCGCTTCATTTTGAATTTTTCGCTGGCCTTGAACACCTTGGCCGACGAACCGCCGGGAATGACCGCCTTCAACTTGCGCCCCTCCCGCAATCCGCCGCCGAAATTCTCGTGAAAAATCAACTCCCCTAAAGTCGCCTTGCCCACTTCCACTTCGTAATATCCCGGCTTGCGCACGTGCCCGCTGACACTGACGATGCGTGTGCCGGTATTGTTTGGCGTGCCGAGCTTCGCGTAGGCCGAAGCGCCCATCAGCATAATATGTTTGACCGTGGCCAGCGTCTCGACGTTGTTCACAATAGTTGGGCACTGGTAAAGTCCCAACACCGCCGGAAAATACGGCGGCTTGATGCGCGGATAGGCGCGCTTGCCCTCCAAGGATTCGATCAGCCCCGTCTCCTCGCCGCAGATGTAAGCGCCGGCGCCGCGATGGATGTGAATTTCCAGGTCGTAGCCGCTGCCCAGGATGTTCTTGCCCAGGAAATTCGCCGCCCGCACGTCGGCCAATGAACGGAGGAGCAATCGCGCCCCGTCCGGCATTTCGCCGCGGATGTAAATGTAAGCCAGATGAACATCGTTGGCGTAGCACGAAATGATCATGCCTTCCAGCAATTGGTGCGGGTCCTTGTAAATGATCTGCCGGTCTTTGAAAGTGCCCGGCTCCGATTCATCCGCGTTGCAAATCAGGTAAATCGGCTTGCCGCTTTTGCGATCGACAAACGACCATTTCAGGCCGCAGGAAAAGCCTGCCCCGCCGCGTCCGCGCAGCCCGGAGATTTTGACCTCTTCGCGGATTTGTTCCTGCGGCGAAAGTTTCTTGCCATCGGGAAGGTCTTTGGCCGGCAGGGTCAGGGCCTTTTTCAAGGCTTCATAGCCGCTGTGGCGCTGATAGCAAGCCAAATCCGGCGTGTAACCCGGCTGATCGGCGTATTTTAAAATGAGCCTGTATTCTTGCGGCATAACTTGACTCCACCAAATAAATCGCTAAATTTCAATCCGCGCTTTTGCCCGATGGTGTAACGGTAGCACAACAGACTCTGAATCTGTTTGTCATGGTTCAAATCCATGTCGGGCAGCCAATTCTTACCAACGTCACGGTTATTTTGCACGTTTCATCCTCAAGGTGCTTTCAATTTGCTGGACA
>Ga0302325_10022279_pt1 | contig 13260 bp, 8 predicted proteins | sample Palsa_T0_2_FD_201948 | JGI IMG/M metagenome (GOLD analysis project Ga0302325, IMG submission 201948) | Peat permafrost microbial communities from Stordalen Mire near Abisko, Sweden - Palsa_T0_2 | ecosystem: Environmental > Terrestrial > Soil > Palsa > Peat permafrost | place: Sweden: Abisko... | reverse complement strand
CAAGTTCGCCTGGGTGCTGCCAAGCAGTAGCTGATGGAACTTATCGAAATAGGCGCTGCGCGTGCGCGGGTAGAGGGAATCGCCGGTGTAGAGGCCCCAACGCAAACTCAGAGGAACTCCGTCGGTATTGTAGGCCAAGAGTTTCGCCAGCGATTGGCGCAACGTGTCGAGACGCCTCAAGGCATCTAGAGTGGGCAGGTCTGTCGAGGAGGCTTCAGAAGAGGAGATGCCACGAACGGCGTCGAGAACGTCATTTTCCAGCTGGCGATTGTCGAAAAAAGAATTACTAAAGACACCGGCAAAGAACAGGCACGTAACAGCCGCCAGCGCGAACCAGATACGGCGGGCTGTGCTGGTTTGAGAACTGGCGCTACTGGAAGCAAGGGCGTCCCGGTCGGCGAAAAGCACGTCCGTAAAGAGATGGGGTAAAAAGACCCATTGGGGTACACGGCGTTGGGATGCCGCGGGAGCCGCCTGGGCAGTAGGCGCGGGTTGTTCGACTGCCCGGAATAGCGATGTTGCTTCGCTTGAGAAGCGCGCACGACCGGATTCGGGAGCGAGACGCACCGGCGCGGGAGAATTTTCCCGCACGACCACGGGCCGCACACCCATAAAATAGAAGCCGCGCAAGAAAGGAGCCGATGTGAGCTGGCTGGGCCGTCCGAGTTCAACCAGAAACTGCACGACGCCGTTTCGCAGCTTTCGGAACTCACGCGGAAATTCATACGAGCCGGGCAGCTTTGCCTCATCGTTCTCACGAGCGAGCAGATCCGGGCGCTTGCCGCAGAGAGAGTAGTAAAGGGTGTCAAACGCCTGCGTGAGGCGGGCCGATTGCTCTTCACTGTAAATTCGTTTGGCTTCACCGGGCAGCGCGGGCAGCGTGGTGCCAAAGACTTGAAACGCTTCGTCGTTCGTCATGGTGGCGACGAAATCGTGAAAAAAATTCGCACGATCCAAGCGCGTGAAGAGCACGTAAACGGGAAAGTTGATACCTAGCTGCTTGGAAATCTCGTTGAGGCGGGCGTGCAGTTTACGGGCGGTGGCAATCGAAGCTTCGGACCCTCCGGGACCGAGAAAGGTGTCGCTGCCAATGCAAACAACCGCCGCGCGAGGTGCTTGTTGAGTTTTGCTGACTGCGGAAAGGCGTCCCGACCGGATGCGGCGAATCAGAGCGCTCCAGCGTTTGTCGTCATTGAGCACGGATTCCGCGGTTTCGAGCAACAGATGGTTGCGCGCAAACCAAACATTCGCGGTTTTGGTGGGCACTACTGTGTTGTCTTGATACACCTGGCCCGCGATCAGTTCGGCTTCCAGACCTGAATTCAGAACAGCGGTTGTTTTAGTGCTGCCACGCTCACCCATGACGAGAAACAAGGGAAGCGTGGTGAGCTTGGCGTTGGGTCCGAGGCTCGACTTCGCGAGATGAGCTTCGGCTTCGCGGCAAATCGTTTCCAGTTCGTCTTTCTCATCGAGCAGTCCTGCGGCGCCAGCGTGCTCTTTCTCTCTGGTGAACCACCAAAGCGCGGCCGCCGCTGCAATACCGAGCAGGGCCAGCCCACATACCATGAGCCAGAAATCGAGGCCTTGCAGCTTGAGCAGTCTGGCAGCGACAACTACGGCAGCGATCCAAACGAGAACCCCCGCAGCGAGAACTGGTGGTTTCATCGAAGCACACTCGTTTGCGAAGTCAAGTCCGCTACCTTTGCCAGGCCGGAGTTCAAAGTAACCTTGAACAGAACAAAGAGGAAAACGGCAACCGCGAAACAGTAAATTGCCGAGTACTTCAGCCAGCGGACCAGCGGATCAAACCGAATGGGAGGCGCGCCGCCCGCCGGTGGTGCGCTATCGGGAGCGAGCGCCGGGACGCCTCGAATGCGCTTTATCTTCCCGGCGACGGCTTGTTTAATGGCCTGCAGTTCGCCGCGGTTGCCGATGGTGTAACGGCCTTGATAGCCCAGCAGCAAGCAGAGTTGATACACCTCCAAAATATCCGCGATATTTTTCGAATCGGGGGCGCGCAGCAAGCCTTCCAATTTAACGAAGAAGGCTTCGCCCGCCACGTGTTCGCGGAATAATTCTTCCTGCAATGGCTTGCTTGGCCAGGAGGCGAAGGCCGGGCTCTTGGAATTTAGAACGGATTCATCGAGGAAAGCGACCGCGGCGAAAATGGCCGAGCGCATTTCGTCATCGGAGTAACCCATCTGCCGGCCTTCTTGATCGACCAGCCTGAGCGCCTCACGGATCTGGGCGCGAAAACCTGTTGCGTCGGAAACCGATTCACGATTCGAGCGCAAGCGCTCGATGGCGGTCAAGACTTCCTGCAGTACGATCGCCAAATTATGGGTGCTGCGGTAGGTAGGGGCTTCCATCACTCAGGCTTCAGGACAATGATCAGTTCGGGTTCGGATGGCGGGATGTCGGCTGGAATGTAAAGCCCAACGAAGTTCGTTTGCTTGATATGCTCCCAGCAAGGGCCCGCCTTCGTCACGCTGAAATATTTCGTTTCGACGGTGGGCGACACGGCCGGCGGAGGCGTTTGCAGATGGGCCAGCGCCATTCCGGGCAAGGCGCGCTCTACTAATTTCGGAACGAATTCGCGGGAGCACAATTTAACAAGACGCGGCGTGCGCTCAATCACTTCAGCGTCGCTGCCGCTGGTATGCAGAGCCAAAATCCAATCGGCTCGGTCCAAGGCCCGGCGATCGCGAACTTCTCCCGCCCATAAGAACTCAGACTCGCGCCGCAGCGGCACGCTGATGGTGTTTGAAGGAACGATGATCTCGAGATGCATGCGAATCATCTCGTCGATGGCGGCAAAACATTCGTCGGGGTGCGCGTGATCGTACAGCGGAAGATTTCGGGGATGCGACTGCAACGCGAAGGTGCAAAGAGCGCCGGCCAGCCGCGATAATTCGAGAAACAACTCCTCAGGATGACCGTGCTTGATGAAACACATGTGGCGCAGCGGGAGCAAGCTGACATTCACCGCATGCTTAAACCAATAGGAGGCAATTTCACGCGTGGAGAAAGCCTGACGGTTGCCCGAGCCTTCGGCGGGAATTGAAGTCTTGGCTTCCATGATTTCAATCAGGCGACGCAACATTGTCACCAATCGCTCGCTGGCAGTGATAGAAAGGCTCGGCGGGATGAAGGTTGGGTCGAATACAAATTGTCCCGATCCCGCGCGCATGATGCGGGCAACCGGTAGAGTCACATTATTCGCGGCTTCCTCGACGTCAAGCAGGAATTGGATGTTCTTACGCCCTAGGCGAACCTGCTTTTCATCGCGGCCGGTGGTTTCGTCGGGAAAGGCGCGCGATTCGGCGGTATAGCGGAAGCCGTTGGGAACCTGCTCGAGCCCGGTATTTTGGCGGTCGGGTTTGCGCGCCGGAATGGCCAGCGAGAGAATGAGATGGTCGCGAGTGGGCGGAAACAGATCGGCGATTTCACGCGGGCGGGGAAGTTCGTCGGATTCCGGCATATTGAAAGCCAGACCGTCGGGGAAAACGCCGCGGCAGTGCACTACGGAAACCGTTCCATTACGCAATGCAGCGGCATTAAACTCGCTCGAAATCAGGCCCCAGGCGTTGGGAAACAGCGCGGAAATCGCGAATTGAATTGAATCCTCGAAGTAACGGCTCTGCGCCTGAAAGTGATGCGGTCCGAGATGCATCCCTTCCGACCAGACCACTCGGGAAAGTGATTTCATAGGGTGAGGAACTAGGCAGGCGAAACCGCCTGCCCCACACCAGACTATCCTATATGATGAGACAGCTTTGGGCTTACCAGTATGCCTTTCATCGAGCATTTTGAACTACTGAACCTGCTCCATTACGACGTGGTGGAGACATGGGCGGCGAGGGAATCCGGTTCGGAGCGAAAGCTCCTCTTGCACAGGTACCCGAAAACAAGTGGACTGCGCGATCGCCTTCAGTCGCTGCCGTTGGAGGAACTGGCGTTGATACTGAAAGCCGGGGAGGATGGCGCCTACTTCTTTGTTGTAACGCAAGACACTCCCGACTTTCGCCGTTTCCTGAATTGGGTAGACAGGCTGTCTGTAGTGGAACCGGCGGCGGAGGAGCCTGGCGAGTTTACGCGCATGTTCAAGGGTCCGGCAGTGCCACCGCAACGGCCAGCGCCGGCACCACCGCCCCCGGTTCCCGCCGCCAGCGTGCAAGAGCCAGGAGAATTTACAAGATTATTCAAGAGCCCTGCGCCAGAGACGCCACCGGCGAGCGCGAAGACACCAGCGGCAGCGGCTGAACCTGGTGAGTTCACGCAAATGTTTGGAAGACCGAATCAGAGCCCGAACCCCGTGGCTCCAGCGCCAAAGACCGCCGCTGAACCCGGCGAGTTGACCCGCATGTTCAAGGGTCCAACGGCACAACCGCAGCGGCCGACGCCGCCTGGAGGGGGACAACCGCCCAGCGAATTCACAAAATTGTTTAACAGCCCGATGCCGGAGACCCCGTTAGCAGCGAGGCTAGAAAAGCCTGAAGCGGAGCTAAAGCCCGCAGCTTCGTTCAATGAACCCGGTGACTTCACGAAAATGTTCGGACGCCCGAACCAAAACTCAACCGACTGGAACGCTTCCGCCAATCCTAGGGCGGCGGGTGGACCCGCAACGGACTTAGGTGCGGCCACGGGAATTTTTTCGAAGAAGAACGTCTTTGAAAGCGCGGCGCCCCAACCTACTTTGGCAGCGGGCCCCAGCGAGTACACACGCCTGTTCCAGACTGGAGCCGGCGCTGCTGAAGGGGCCGCTGGCGCCGGTTCAGCGCAGGCAGAACAGAAAGCGGCGCCTACACAGCCGGCAGCTAAGAAACAGACGCAATCCGTACCCACCGCCTTGATTGTCATCCTGGCGGCTATTGCGGTGGTGGCCATCGCGCTGATTCTTTATTTTGTGTTCAAGCGCTAACTCACTGCGCCTGCGGCAGCAGAATAATCAGCTCCAACTGTGGATTGGGAAAATCGCCCGGCACATACGCGGCCAAATTGCGCGCGCGCGTGATGGCCTCCCATGCCAGGCCACCTTCGTCGAGGCTGAAGTATTGATAGTTCAACTTAACCGGTATAGAACTGGGAGGCATGGCAACGTGGTTGAGCTTGAGGCCAGGTAATGCCTGCCGCACCAGGTGCTCAATGTGGCTGGCGGAACAAACCTTGACTAACTGCGGTGTGTTCCTGATCAGGTCTGAGGAACTCATCTCCGCGTTGATGGCCAAATACAGTTTCGTATTCTGCAGGTACTTGTCGTCGCTGATCGCTGTGCCGTAAATTGACGTTTTGATGAGCTTGAGTGGCAGCGATACAAAGTTGCTCGGTACGACGGTTTCGAGCAAAATCCGCAGTTTTTCGTCGAGATCGGAGAAGCAGAACGAGAGATTGGCGTGATCGTAGGAAGGGAGGTCGCGCGGATGAATTGCGGTGGAGAACGTGGTGAGTGCGCCCGCCAGGGTAAGCATGGTATTGAAAAGCCGCTCCGGATGGCCAGTGGCTGCGGCGAAGACGTGATTCACGAGCGGAAAGTAGGAGTTGATGGTGTAGAGAAGCCAGAAATTCGCGATGTCGGCGGCGGTGAAATCGGCGAGTGTTTGATTTTTCTGACGGCGCGTGCCCGATAGCTGGCTGCTTTTGGCAGAGAGAATTTCTACGAGACGCCGCGCAATGGAGAAGAGATACGGATTGGCGGCGAAATCGAGCAGTGGAGGAACGAAGACCGGATCGATCTGGAACGTGGCGGCGGGCGTTCGCTGAACGGTGGAAATGCGCAGCGCCGAGTTCCCTTCGCGTAACTCGTCGGCCGTGAGAAAACGAAAATTCTTGCGCGCGATTTGGACCGGCTTCTCCGAAAGACCGGTGTTTTCATCGCGCATCAGGAGGTAGCTGGAATGATAGCGAGTGTCCCCGTTATCCTCACCCGAGACGTTCATGCCCTTTTCACGATAGGACGGGATGACGAAGTAGACGTCGAGCCGGTCTTTGTCGACATCGAAGCACTCGACGATACTTCTGGGCGGAGGCGCGGCATCGGAGTCGGGGATGTCAAAGAGCAATCCATCCGGAAAAACGCCGGACGCCTTACTGATGGCTAAAACACCGGTGGACAGCAGTTCGTGATCGATGCTGAGCTGGCGAAACCCCCAGGGGCGGAAAACAAGAGATTCCAGCTGAAATTGAAGAGTGTTTTCAATGAAGCGATCCTGGATTTGGAGGTGTTGGGGTGTTAGAAACGTCCCCTTAGACCAAATCACAGGCTGCAGCCGCTTCATAGAATTCCAACTTTAACAGACGTAGCTAGCGGAGGAGAAAAAAGGCCAAACTAGGTCGCTGACGCTCCCGGCTCCGTTTCGGCACGGAGAGCGAGTGCGATGCAACGTTGGTAGCGCTCGGCGGCTTTTGTGGGTTCTGAAACGACGGCGAGCAGAACTCCGCCAGCGGCGATTTTTTCGGCGACGTGCGGCGGCGGGGGCACTTCGTTCGCTCCCTTAGGCGCGATGCTGCCTTCGCTGAAAAAAGCGGCCAAGGCGATGCAGCCGGCGGGGGTGGATATCTGGGCTTGTTCGGAGGCTGCTTGTGCAGCGCGGCGATTGTCGTCGTTCGGCTCAGCGAGCCATTTCTCGACGGCCGCGACAGCCACTTCCTGTTTTGGAGTAGACACCTTAAGTTCCCGCAAACAGGCTAGGGCCCAGGCGATACACTTGCGGCCACCGAGTGAGTGCGCCAGGACTTTCAGCGCATCGGGAAAGAGCCCGGCGGCGGCCAGATCGCTTACTTCTTCACTCAATTCGTACATGTTAGTTGATCATGGTGATCCCACCCTTCAGGGTTAGTAGAGCGTCCGCATTCACAGTGGTCATAGGTGCTTTTGCCTCCAGTTGAACTGTGCCCTGAATGCTGATCATCAAGCCTTTGATGGTAATGCCCTGTTGAGTGAGTACGATGGTGCTTTGGCCGACTTTCAACTCGATTTGCTGCATAGCTTCGTGGGTAGCACTTCCCAGTGAGATCTTGGTGGATTGATTGCCCTGCGTAATCGTAATGGAAGTGTCTCCGGTGATTGTTTCGGTGTGTTTCCCATCAACCTCTATCTTTCGATCGTTCTGGACTGATTGAGTATCGTCGTGCTCTACCTCCGTATGCATGTCTTTCTCGGCGTGGATCAACAGGTCTTCCGATCCACTCAGATCCTCGAAGCGGATCTCATTGGCGTTGGAACCCGAACCACCTTTGGAGCTACGAGTTTTGATGCCAGACTGAGTGGAGTTGTCGGGCAGCGTGTAGGGCGGCATTTGCTCCGCGTTATAGATACGGCCAACAATCAGCGGACGATCCGGATCCCCCTCCAGGAAATCCACCACCACCTCCTGGCCGATACGCGGAAGGGTTACCCATCCCCAATTTTTCCCCGCCCAGATTTGGGAGACGCGAATCCAGCATGAGCTATTTTCATCCTTCTTGCCATCCCGATCCCAGAAAAATTGCACCTTCACCCGGCCGTATTTATCGACGTAGATCTCCTCGCCGCTGGTACCAACCACGACGGCCGTTTGTGACCCCGCCAGCACCGGCTTCCGCGTTACCCGCGGCGGCCGGAACGGAACTGTAATAGGGATGCCTTCAAAGCGGTTGTCATATGAAAACTCTTCGTTCTGAGAGCCCACGTAGTTCGGAATGGTGGCTTTATGAACCACCGATAGCAATAGGTAACTCTGGTTCATCTCCTGCCGGTAATGGTCGGACATCGTGAACGCGAAGCCACTACAGAAGCTGGCGCAATTACTGTCGCCCTGGACGATCATCGCGGGAGTTTCCAACTCTTCTATGCGGAGTTTGCCGTAACGCGTACCGTCGTTGCAGGTTCTGTAACCGCCAGGGTAGTCGAACTTCTCTTCCGGCCCCGTATTCTTGTTCAGTGTCTGGGTTTGATCTAACAAGCTGAGCGATGGCGTTTCGAAATAGTAATCGGTGAGGGCGACTTTGGGTGTGAAAACCTGATCTATTCGAGTCAAAGACCAAATCGTCGATTGAACGGGTGTTCCTTCGGGGGCCGTCGCGGAGTAACAGACGGAATCTTCTGTACACTGCGAGGCCGAAGGTGTACTATCGGCAAGGGTCAGCTTGTGATCGCCATCCGAATGCACGAAGTAGTAAGAGATTCCTTCCTCCTCGAGCAGGCGCGAGATGAAAGTGAGATTCGATTCGCGGTACTGCACACAGTACTCGCGCTCGGGATATGTGCCGTTTAGAGAAAGACCGATACTGGTCACGCCACTCGCCTTGAGCACCGCCTGAACGATGTCCGGAACGGCCATATTTTGGAATATCTTGCAATTCCATCCCAAAGAGAGAAACCAGAGCGAGGGCACAATGGTTCCCTCGTAGGTGTAGAGGCGACTTCTCTCATCGTAGCCGCCTTGCATGAAATCGCGCAATACTCCATTGAAATAACGCATTTCTCCGGAGGCGAGAACCACCGTGACGGTGGCCGGTTTACGCAGCACATCAGTCGGCACAATCGAACCGTTCTCGGAAAACATCTTTACTTTGATTTCGAACGGCTGGGAAATCGTCTCACGCGCAGTAAATCCGGCAAGCAGCAAATCGTCGCTACCGAGTGCTGTTTTGATACGGATTGACCGGTTACTTTGCGTGAAACTACTCATAGACGAATGCGCCATTCTCACGAATGCCGATAGAAACCGATTTAGGCCGTTGCCCTTCAGCAATGGCGGAAAGGAGTCGCGTGGAAATTTCAGGTAATAGAGTGTTGGTCAGAATGTTGTCCACATTTCTAGCTCCGCTCTCTACCTCAGTGCAGCGCTTTGCCACTTCGTCCACTAGCGCGTTATCGTATTTAAGCTCAACGCGGTGGGTCTCGGCAAGGCGGCGCTGGATTTTACCCAGCTTAAGCCGGATGATGTCTTTCAGGGCGGCATCGGCGATGGGGAAGTAGGGGATAATCACGGTGCGGCCCAGAAATGCGGGTTTGAAAATCTTGTTCAACTCCGGTTTCATAGCTTGAATGAGCGCATCCGGACCGGGCATGGTCTCTGGATCGGCGCAATACTTCATCAACGTGTCAGTCGCGGCATTCGAGGTAAGAATGATGATCGTGTTCTTAAAATCGATTTCGCGGCCTTCGCCATCCTCCATTCGCCCCTTGTCGAACACCTGGAAAAATAGTTCGAGCACATCGGGATGGGCTTTTTCGATTTCATCGAGAAGAACCACGGAATAAGGGCGCCGCCGAACAGCTTCCGTGAGCACCCCGCCTTCGCCGTAGCCTACATAGCCGGGAGGCGAACCTTTGAGAGTCGAGACGGTGTGCGCCTCCTGGAACTCCGACATATTGATGGTAATGACATTTCGCTCGCCTCCGTATAACATGTCGGAGAGGGCAAGCGCTGTCTCAGTCTTTCCGACGCCGCTGGGACCTACCAGAAGAAAGACGCCAATAGGTTTCTGTGGGTCATCCATCCCCGCTCGGGAGGTACGGATGCGCTGACTGATTCCAGAGAGCGCGTGTCCCTGTCCGATGACTCTCTTTCCCAGATGCTCTTCCAGATTCAGTACCGTAGCTACCTCGTCTTTCAGCATCTTTCCAATGGGAATGCCGGTCCAGGCAGAGATGACTTCTCCCACGATAGTGGCATCCACACAGACTCGAATCAGCGGCGTTTCGCCTTGGAGGTTTTCGAGTTCCGTATTGAGTTTTGCCAGTTCTTCGTTTACCTGGCGAAGATCAACGGCGGTAGCGGCCGCACTGGCCGATGCTTTCGCTGGGTTCCCGTTGGGGGATGCCACGGAAGTCTTTCCATTGTCCCCCGCTACCGCGGTAGACGATGTATAAGCATCCTCAAGTTGTGTCCTGATTTCGCGAATGCGAGTCACCAGCCCGGCTTCCTGCTGCCAACGCGCATTTAACGCGGCCAGCCGCTGTTCCGTGGCGGCTCGCTGAGCGGCGATCTGCTCCAGCCGCTCGGCGTGGTTTCCTCCAACGGCCTGCTCGCGCTCCAGCACGCGCGATTGAACGGCGAGATCCTCAATCGTGCGGGTAGCGTCTTCTACCGCGGGTGGAACGGAACTCTGCCCCAGCGCCAGCCGGGCGCAGGCCGTATCCAGCACGCTCACGGCCTTGTCAGGTAATTGCCGGTCGGGCAAATAGCGGTGAGACAGCCTTACGGCCGCGCTTGCGCCTTCGTCGAGAATGCGGACCTTGTGATGATTCTCAAGAATGGGCACAACTCCGCGCAGCATCAACTCGCATTGTGCTTCGCTCGGCTCATCGACTTTCACAGTTTGGAAGCGGCGCGTGAGAGCGGGATCTTTTTCGAAATACTTCTTGTACTCCGACCACGTCGTGGCGGCGATTGTTCTGAGCTCGCCGCGCGCTAGAGCCGGTTTCAAAAGGTTTGCGGCATCGTTCTGCCCTGCTTGTCCGCCGGCGCCGATCATAGTGTGCGCTTCATCAATGAAAAGAATAATGGGAGTCGGCGATGACTTTACCTCATTAATGAGGCCTTTCAAGCGGCTCTCAAACTCGCCCTTAACGCCGGCGCCTGCTTGCAGCAACGCAAGATCGAGCGATCGCAGGGTGACATTCTTCAATGGTGGCGGAACGTCGCCTTGGGCGATTCGCAAGGCAAATCCTTCCACCACGGCCGTCTTCCCAACGCCTGCTTCCCCTACCAGAATCGGATTGTTTTGACGGCGGCGCGTCAGGATGTCTACCACCTGCCGGATCTCGCTATCGCGCGCCAGCACCTGGTCAATCTTCCCGGCTTTCGCGTTCTCAGTCAGATTGACGGTGTATTGATCGAGGAACGGAGTGCGCCCCGAACCGGCGGGTGCGGTGCGTGCTTGATCCGGGGCGGGTTCAGTCGCCGCCTCCGCTTCTTCTTGTGAGGTGCTGACGATTTTCGCAAAGTCCGCGCGCAGCGCAGCCCCGTCGATCCTTTGAAATTCTTTGCTGACGTCCTTCATCAGACGCACCAGCTCGTCGTTCGAAGTAAGCGCGACGATGGCGTAACCGGATCGAATGGAGCCCGGGCCAAATTCGAGAGAGCCGTAAGTCCAAGCTTCGGTGAACATTTTCAACACCGTGGGGCTAATGGCCGGCGTGCGGGCGTTGCCGGTTTTGAGCTTATCCAAGCTACGCCCCAACTCGGCCGCAAAACGCGATTGGTCTATTTCAAAGTGGCGCAGAATCGGCGTTAAATCGGTACCCGTCTCGCCGAGAAGCTTGGTCAGGAAATGCTCGACCTCGATGTCGTAGTGAGTGCGCGACAGGCACAGACCCGCGGAGGCTTCCAGCGCGTTGCGAGTGGTCGAGTTCAGTTTGCCGATCAGAGATCGCAGATTGACGTTCATCTCTTCTCCTAATGGCCTGCGAACAGGAGGACCGTGTCGCAGGGGTCGCGTTCAAATGCCGGATTCGATTTTATCCAAGTGAACCAGCCAAGCTGAGCGAAGCCCGGATCGTCGCCCAGTTCGCATACCGGAACCTCTTCCCGCTTGAGGATTAACTCCACCTCAAATTCAATGTCGTGGCCCGCATAAAAGCGCGTGATGGCGCCCAACGGTTCAAAACACGCGCCCTCGGGAAGGAAATCGCGATAGCGCACCGCGTTCAACGGGCCGATCAAAATGCGCGCCCGCGATTGGCAATCCCAAACCTCATCGCCGGCAACAGCCCCGAATCCAAGTAGCGTCGACTCGAGATTTCCGGCCTCAAAGCAGCATTGATCTTCTTCTACCAATGAGCGCCATACGCCAACAAATTGCTCCACCGCGACAGGCACATCGAAGTAGTCGGCCAGAATCGATTCCAGTGCCAAAGCGGAGCGCGGCGCCAGGCCGAGCAAGCCGCCATAAAAAAGGAGGCTCTCGTCCCGCACTTTTTGCCTCGACTGTAAAGACGGCAGGCCCAGGCCAATAAAATCGAGCATTCGGCCGGTGACGGGGTCGGTTCCTTCCCGTTCATAACCGACTGTAAAGTGGCACTTCTTCCAAGCACGGTAAAACAGCGAAACGGCGCGATGATGGAAAATATTCAGAAAATCGACAAACGTATGGTCGCGCGCGCGCAGGCGTGCCGTCGCCAATTCCGTATAGTGCGAGGGCAGCAGACCAAGCGGCCCAATCAGACCCATGAAGTTCACCAGCATCCGGGGCGCTGCGCCGTCGCGGCCCGCTTCCAGTTGCTGGATAGCACTGGCGGGAAACGCCAGCGACGCGGGAACGCTGAACCGCACAGACTCCTGTCGCGGGCTGGCAAAATCGCCGACTGATTCCCGGCCAGGCTGCAGCAATTCAAGCAGTCTCACGGCTTGAAAGAAATCGAAGCTATAGGGTTCTGCGAACAGATTCCTGCCGGCTTCCGCCAGCGTTACAGCAAAATCTTCTTTCCCGATCTGGCCGGCCATTGCTTCAACATTCCTTTCCGCTGACGAGTGCGAATCGCTAGCTGGCTGAAGCTGTTCATTGACGTATACAGCCCCAGAAACACGTCCAGAACAGCGCAAAAAGTGAAAACGCCGGAGCCGACAAACTGATCTTCATCAATCTCCATCTCAACGCGCGTGCCACGCACAAAACTAACGCCCTCCTCGGACATCAAGCGCGTGAAATGCGGCTTCGCCGACAAAGACAAGATGCCGTCAATCTGCCGGCTGGCCGCGATGGACTCCGCAAAGTTATTCAGGCGAAGAATTTCGCGGAAGGCGTCAACGCCCTCACCAACGATCGACAAATAATTCAACGACAGTTGCGAAACAAGCCTCCAAAGCAATGACGCCCGCGCGGGGGGCAAAAGAGCGTCGGTCGGCTTGACCAGACTGACGATGTGCGATATAGGACCGCCGCCTTCGAGCTGAAAATCGCCCTCGGCGTTCCCAAACGGCAGCCGCGAGGGTAGATCGCGATTGCTGCAGGTCAGCCGAAGTGAAGCGGTATCCCGGTCGGGCACTACGTTAGTTCCCGTCAGATCCGTGAACGTAATGTAAACGTCCGAGCCTTTATCGCTACGCCAGGGAGAACGGCGGCGGGAGATATGCCAAAACGCCGGAGTTTTGGATGCGACCGAATGTCGCCACGAATAGAAAGGCTCATAGTCAACCGCCTCGGCATTTCCACTCTTAACGCAAGTAACCCGATCCACGGAAAAAATATCGAGCGCCTGTTCACGCCGCGCATCGGGAACAATTCGATATTCGTAGCGCTTCTGTTCGAGCAAAATCGGTTCGGAGATCTGCT
>Ga0302325_10022276_pt1 | contig 13261 bp, 14 predicted proteins | sample Palsa_T0_2_FD_201948 | JGI IMG/M metagenome (GOLD analysis project Ga0302325, IMG submission 201948) | Peat permafrost microbial communities from Stordalen Mire near Abisko, Sweden - Palsa_T0_2 | ecosystem: Environmental > Terrestrial > Soil > Palsa > Peat permafrost | place: Sweden: Abisko... | reverse complement strand
AGAAGGATAGTCAAGAAGGTTGATCTTCCGTTAGCTTCGAAAGTTGGTCCATGGCTTGGGTACCCAAGAAGTATATGAGACATGATCATAGTTGTTATGCGCCACAGCGGCGAAGGGAGCAATAGGAGAGATGAACGCGTCCATGGGACTTCCATTCTTTGTCCTCTTTGCAGTTTCATTCCAGATCTCAAGCATTTTCTTTTGATACTCTGTTCGTTGTAGTTGTAAATTCCAGGCTTCGTTGATGGTGGCGACGGGTTGATCGAGGCTCACTACGTCTTTGATATTATTGATGATGGGTTCGCCAGATAATGCGCATGCGTCGCGGATATCCTTCCCTCCGTCCACACAATAAATCGTCGACTTCAGTCAGTCACGCAAAACAATATAGCAAAAGGGTGAGGTGGACTGAACAGGGGAGGTACACTCAGACGTTCTGCTCCAGCTGCGTCAGGGACCTCAAAGTCAATGATCTCGTGGCCTTGGGCCTTGAGTGCCTCTTGAACCATCTTTATGCCTCGTTGAACGGGTGGATGAGGCATGACCTGGTTATCCCATTTGATAATACCAATGGTCAATGGCCGGGTTTTGATCTTTTCAGCCCGCTCTTGTCGCCATGGGATTTCAATACATTTGGGGTCATATAGCCATGGTTCAGCCGCCAATATAGTCTTGAAAAAGAGTCGCAGTTCCGCTACCGTATGAGCCAATGGTCCGACCACTATGGATCAGTTCCACGCTGTATAATTTGTAATTCAAGGGAGGAGACCAGAGTGGATTGTTTCTTGGCCTTCCATGGAGTTGGCGAGATTGTTGTATGGCATGCGGCCGTGACTGGGGCGAATTCCGCAGAGACCGTTGAAACCCGCAGGGATGCGGATTGACCCGCCGATGTCTGTTCCCAGACCAAGGATGGAGCCTCTGAGGGCAAGGAGTGCACCTTCTCCACCTGACGAACCTCCGCAGGATAGTTTATTGTTGTGCGGGTTGACCGTGCGTCTGGAATCAGAGAAGGCAATTGAGGTGATACCCTGTTATGTTGTTGATGGTCTCGCCGCACATCAAACTTTGCGGGACAGTGGTTTTGACTACAGTAAGATAAGATCAGGATAATAGTACCATAGAAAACAGCACCGAGCTTTCGGAGAATGCTGGTGAAGACTGAGTCGACTGTTTCAATATGTCCGAGCCATCCAACGTAACCCATTGAGGTCTCGATGCCCTTGACGCGGAATTGATCTACTTCAGAAAGATCTCGCTAGATGTACCTTTGAGAGAGATTGGAAGCCCATGAAGGGGCCCCACGACTTTTCCGTGCTTTGCATAATAGGCATCGAGCTCTTGTGCCTGTTTCTCCGCCGCATCCCAGAAGAACTCAAGACAGCAATTGACCAATTGATGCGCAATAGCTGCACGATGGGCAAAAGCACGAGCTACATCCACCGCCTTGTACTGGCCCTTTGCAAGCCGGCTAAGAAGCTCACTGACCGAGAGACCAGTTATCTCCATTTCCCCTTCCGAGAGATATTTCGAAAAGGGGAAGTCCATAGCTCGAGGCACCGTCTCTGGGGAGACGCCGTCGATAATCCATTCCCTTGGGATGGAATTCCTTATTGATTTTCTCTTCGCAGCAGCTTTGTCCTTCCAGTCTGCCATTGTCGAGTGGAATTGTGGAGAAAGGATGGAGGCAATTTTGGGGAAGACCGAAGCCACAGTTAATCTTATCGGAGCTGATCAATCCGCAGCACGGACCTCCACCACACAATTCTATTCGCTGGCTTTATTTTAGAAGTTCATTGGGATGAATCACGTGCGTGAGTCACGCGCCCGCAAGTTTTCCCGTTCTGGGCCGTTTGTAAACAAAGGCGCCCGTTGCAGCTGCAGTGACCATCCCACCGCAGCGTTCGTCTGTGCCAGTTCTTTCTTGCCTTCCAGTTTGTTTGTTGCTCAATGCCCACGACATGATGAGTCTCAGCCGGTCCTCGTCGAACAACAGCTTTGTGCCCTTGTGGGACTCGGGGGATCCAGGTAAATAATATCCCACTCGCTGTTTATTATTGGCAGCCCCTGATCAAGCCGAGGAATGTTGTTGATGTGTGGCGTGTAGCTAGGAACCCACCGCCGCTGCCTGCGCCGCCGCCCAAAAGTCCCAGCGACACCTTCCACGAGCGGTCCTCTTCTTCACAACACATCAATCCCGACTCGCCTACCAAGTATGGCCGCCATTCACGCACAGAGTCCATGAAATTGGACCAGCTGTATTTTCAAAGGAAAAACGGTCATTCTCCATCTGCATCCATGTCAAGAATGTCGTCGCCTGCATTGGCGCAGTCCTCGTTTGCCCCGTCCTCACAGCATGATATCTCGTCCATGGCCGATCAGCTCAATACTATTTCCACGACTACAACGTCCGTTCTTACCACTTTGCAGACTTTGATGCGTCGTTCGAAGGATAATGCCTCGGAATTGGACAATCTCAAGAAACAAGTCCTCGAGTCCAAGGAACGCGATACAAACACAGTAGATGAGATTAAACGGATATTATCGTCAGCAAGCTCAACTACAGATCTCACTGCCCTCTACACCAAACTCGACTCCCTCAAACCCTCTGCGCCAGCTGCACCTCCTCCAGAAACAGCGCATAAGCTCGAAGAGGAGAAGGCTGCGGTTGACAACATCCTGGCCAACGCAAACCAGGCTCTAACACATCTTCTCACCCTCACAGAGTCTATAAACAACCTGACCTCTCATATCAACAATCTGTCCACCCGATACACGACCGAAGAATCCAAACTCGACGCCCTCCAAGCCCGAAAATCTCAACTGGAAACAGAAGTTGCCCGCCTCGAGGCAACGATCCATCTCCGTGATCTAGAACTAACGACCTTCACCAGAAAAACCGAAATCCTCGAATCACGAATCCTCCGTGCAAAAACAGCCGTGCAAGTCTCCGGTTCCAAAAATGTCAAAATGAAGAAATCGCCAATTCTCCTCGGATCCAGGAAAGCGCCCTCCGTACAAGCACAACCCAAAGTGGCAGCACCAATTACTCCGCAACGTCGTATTTTGAGTATGAGTTCTACGAATAAGGGAAGTCCAATTACGATGACGGAGTTGCCGGGACAGCGAAAGACGAGTTGGAGTAAGAGGCTTGGAGGGATGTTGAGTGGGTTGACGAATTCGAATAAGGAGAATGTCGCGGAGGGGATGGAAAGAGTGGGAAAGAAGAGTTATGGCGGAGTAGAGAATGATGTCTTGGGATTGAGCGTTCCTGTCGCACGAGGGAGGAGTGTCAGCGAGAGGATCGGTTAGTTTACTCTCGGTTGCTTCGTTTTATGTATTAACATTGCTGCATCGGTTATCATATTCTGGAATGGCATTGTTTGGTTATCTCTGCTTGATAACATACTTCACAATTTGGGGGATTAACGCCATGATGCTCAATTATGCTGCCGGTGTGCTGAGACTGTCTACAATATACAAATTACTGTCCCCATCCGGCGCTGGCTTTAACAGCCACTTGGTCCGCAATCTCTCGCTCATCATCCTCTTCCTCTGTCTCCTCGACCCACGTCCGTCCGATTCCGCCAAGTGGCACCCGAGTACCTCCATTCGAGTTGATGTTATCAAGTTTTTCCATGAACTCAGGCGGAAGTGTCGGGATATATTTCTCTCGCTGTGTGCCACCAATTCCGGCTCCATACGAGGTGATCATCTCTGTTGTAGTCGGCAAGGCGAAGGGAAGTAATGTATTCGAGGGTAAGAGTAATGTGGATGGGGGAGGGATGTCTTCATCTTCATTTGGAGGGGGTACATTAGGCTGCGGAGTAGATGATCGGGGCGAATTCGGTTTCGTAGGGCTTGTGGGTGTGGGAGGCGAGCTTGTTGCTCGTGATATGGATGCCAATGATAGCCGTGCTCGGGCCTTTCTTCTTTCCTCCTCCTTCTCTCTGTCCATCTGTTTGAGTAACTCCTTGAATTTCTTCGCCAGACCCTGCTCTCCTACCTCTGAACGATAGTTATTTGCCGCCGACAATAACTGCGCAGGCGACAACAGGTCTAGAGCTTTCACTGTCGTCCGGAAGGTCTCCTCTTCATCTCCCAATGAAGAAAGAACTTGCAACCATTGCAGTAACTGAATAACCGGCCCAAGGAACTCCCTCCCGATCTCGCTTGCCGTCCGTCTTACATGCGCAGAAGGATCTCTCGAGCCCCCTGGAGTAGGCTTGACATTAACTCTCAACCAATCCTCCAAGGCAGAGACATTGAGCCGTATCTGCATTGCCTTACTCCTTGCCTGATAATTCTTCTTCAGCAAAATCCGGTTAAACAACTCTGCACCCAACCAGTAAAACAACTGCGCCTGACACTGTGCAACGATAACATTGTGGATATCATAGGTTTCAAGAATGAATTGTATGCTGGATAGTAAACTCGTTACATTGCGGGGACTGGGTTCTGCACGGCGTCGGGGGGAGGGAGTTCTCTCGAATCGTTTGGGGGATTTGGGATGCCGATGGCGACTTCGGAATATACGCCATTCGTCGCCAAAGGTCAAATCGTCGAGACCTTGAATGGTCTCGTTATCAAGGATTGCAGAGTCCAGGACTCGGCCTATTCGTCTTTCTGCATCGCGAAGTAAGGTGAGATAGGATTCTTGGAGTAATTCTGAGATTCGGGACTGGAATTCGATACTCACGGCCATTAATCCGGGGTCTTTTCGTAGATAATGCAGTAGAAGGAGGGTGTTAGATATCCAGAATGCATGGATCGTCATGTCGTCTGGATGGGTTTTGATGACTCGGTCGATACGTGTCACTGCTCCGTCGAACAACGCTTTCAGCATCTCGTCGTTCTGGTAGTAGTGTGCATACCGAGCGGAGAGAAATAGGAAGTTTGCTGGAATTGGTTTCTGGGCAGCTGATCTTTGAGGGAGCATGTTCGTGATCACCAGATCGAGTAATGCAGGCATATCCGATTCCGTGTATACAAACATTTGATCCGGGAGACATTTTTCCCAAACAAAAGAAGGCTGTTCCTCATCTGAGGTAAATTCCTACTGTGAGCTAAGCTTTGGAAATCCGTATACCTCAGGAGGCTCATCGAGACCGAGACTCGAGATATCGACTTCCAAATTAAAAGCGCTCTCCATCATCATCCGCCGTCTTCTTTCAGACTCAGCGAACTGCTCCTCGATTTCTCCCCCAAAGCCTTTATCATACCAATCTTCTCCAGCACCCACGTTTCCAATATCGTTTCCATTCGAATGACGAAGATAGCCCTCTATTTCACGATTTGGATCATCGTTGCCTATAAAGTCCAATGCTGTTCTGCCCGCACCAGTCTTTACTGTTGGCGACGCTCCATGGTCTAATAGCAACCTGACTATTTGCGGTTGGGAGTTTGTCGTGGCCCACATCAACGCTGACCATTGTCGTTTATCTTGCTTGTCCACCAGAACTCCCGCATCCAATACTACAATTAGGAATTGATAAAACGAAGGCAAATACATATACGGACGACTTCTGCATGCCCAAAACATGCCGCGTGGATCAATGGTGTTATGCCATCCTCGTCCTCTGCGTCTATGTCGATATATTCTCGTGCGTCGCCTTGCAGCATGGACCTAACACAGCCAATGTCCCCATTGCTGGCTGCTCGTGAAAACAAGCTCTGCAGCTGAGATGTCTTCTCTTCCCGCGACAGTTTGGCATCGTCCAGGACTGCACGGACTAATGGATCTTCTGCAGCTTGTGCGAAACGTGGAGTGCTCAGCGTTGGTGAGACGGTGGCCTCGTTGAGAGACCGCGGCAGGGGCGGCGGCCGTGGTGACGTGGGTTCCGGGAAGACAGTTGTCCCTGAGCCCCATGGATCCTCGATGGAGCCTCCGACGTCCATTCTCTGCTCTCAGACTCGTTTCAGGGACATGCGTCCTGACGGCAGGATTGGTCTCGAAACGATCGAGCGTGAGCCCGTCCGTGGTCTCTTTCACAATCGGCGTAATTCTTGCCGTTTCACGTATGCGCACAGTCTCTCATCACAATAACCAGTTGACGAAAAAAAAGAATTACCTTGACTCCATGCAATTCGTATGCAGTTTCTACTACATACCTAACATATATCCCTCCAACCCACCAGAAAAGATATCAATCTACATAATATAGTACAAGAAACCTGAAATTTCACACCCATGTCCGCTCCATGCAAAAACCAATCAAGTCACCTCACAACATATAAGGGAAAAGAAAAGTACAAATAAATGCTCACTCTAGAATGCCGACGCGACCTCACCGCCTTTGCCTTCGCCCTTTCGTATTTTGCGTTGTTGAATCTGCTTCGTTTCCTGTAAGTCCATGCTTTGTGTGTAGCGTATGTTGGAGAGATACGCCCCTGCGGGCTCTGGTAGATCCTCTGAGATGCGCTGGAACGCCTCGACCCATTGTCCAGCTTGACGGTCTGGATCTTCGAGGATAAACTTTGTTTGACCCTGCTGTTAGTACAAGTCAAAGACTAGGGTGTTACAGTTTCAACAGACCACATTCGCCCTTTTGCTTCATCTTCGAGAGTGGTGATACTGAATTTGTCAAGAGGTATTGTTCCCTTGATTTTTCCGGTACCATTAATATCCGAGGGTTCATCGTGGGTTTCTGAAACAAGGAAGACACGACCCTCATTCGTGAGTATAAGAGTACGCTCCTTCTTTCGTCCAAGCAGTTTTCGTGCAAACTTTCCAGGGGTCGACGTCTTTCCTCCCTGACTGAACGAATGTACGATCGTTCTGCCAATCTTGATGATTCTCTCGTTGCCGTTGAGATTCAGTGTCTTGGCCCATCTCACATCTGCATCTGTCATTGTATTTTGTTGCGCGAATATGCTTAGACGTGGTTGACTTCGGGGACGAGGAATGGAGTGACGCGGGAGGGAATGATAAGAATGGCGGTTTTGAGCTGGCTGGGTTCCCACGACAGGAGGCGGCGCAGACTGTCGATTTGGAGAGTTGATCTCCGAAGACGAACGGTAGTCTCGTTGAAAAGGTGGATAAGCGCTTACAGTCGAGGCAGCCGACATTCGATTCCCGTTTTCAAACGATCGCGCTTCAGGAACCGAAGCAATGATGATATCACCATTGGGGAAACGATTGGAGGTGTCGCGTTCGGGCCCTGTGATGGGAGCGGGAGCGGTACCGAAGGAAGCCACGATGCCGGGTTTCAGGGGTCGCAATCTCGGAGGCTTGAGTTTCCATAACGGACGGCCCCAGACTTGTCCCTCGAAGAAAGGATGCTGCTTTACTTCTCGAATGGTCAGTCGCTGTGCGGGATCGAGAACAAGCAGTTTTGTTATTAAATCGCGTGCTTGTGACGGGAAACCAATTGGGAATTCGTACTCCAGATTTACAATCTTTTGAAATGTCTGGTACTCGTTTCCTGCTTTGAAGGGAGGTCGTCCAGCCAGTAATTGATAGAGAATGCAACCAAAGGCCCATATATCGGAGGATTTGCAGGCGGATTTGTCGGTAAGGAGTTCAGGGGAGACGTATTCTGCCGTTCCAACAAAGGAATTGGCTCGAGATGAAGTATGATCACTGTCATCTTGGGGGGTGGCGGTTCCACTCTCATTAGGACCAGGTAGGTCCAGCAGCTTGGCGGTTCCAAAGTCGGTAATCTTTATTCGCATGTTCGAGTCCAACAGGATACTGCCATTAGAAAAAGAAGATTATCGAATACTTTTCAGGCTTCAAATCTCGATGTATAACGCCCTTTCCATGCATATACTCTAGCGCATCGAGAACCAGAGCCGCATAATACTGTGAACATTCCTCGCTAAATGTACCAAGCTACGGTCAGCGTTGCCTATTTTGCTCATACCTTCTTGATGAAGCCGAGTAGCTCGCCATTTGCCGCCAAATCCAGAACAAAATATAACGTGTTGTCATCTTGGAATGTAAAGTATAATTTCACTATGCCTGGATGGTCTCCCAGTCGATTTAGGGTGTTCTTCTCGATGTTGACGTATTTAACTTTCTTCTCCTTGATGATATGTCGCTTATCAAGCATTTTGATAGCATACTCCTTTAACGTTGACCGATCTGTCGCAGCGACCACGGTTGAATATGACCCTTCCCCCAAAGTTCGTCCGAATGTGAAATCCTTGACACCTTTCTTGATGACTCTTGAGGTCGGCACGCCATTCTGGTTCCTTGTCTCCCTTACCAAGATAGCAGCGCCTCGATCTGCCCATTCCTCTGATCTTGTACGATCCCGGTGTCGTCCATTGCGATCCTGAGATATATTTCTGCTTGACGGGTGATTCTCTTGCAGGTTGTTTGTACTTCGAGGTCGTCCGGTGTGTGTGAGACCAATATCGAGATATGTACTTCGACTGCTCTCACTTCGCGCGCTGGCGTTACTGCGCATACTACCTCTCTCGACGTCTCCGATATTCAAGGTGTTGACACTGGGAGTAGTATGGATGGAGGAAAGCGGAGGAACATAGACATACGAGTACTCTGGATCTGCTGCGTCGGGTAATTTCCCCCTTCCCGAAGTCTGACTTGAGCGGGTGTCATTTCTGCTGCGTGGCCGCTCGTTTGTGGGAGACCGTCTGTGAATGCCTGAGGAGACGGTAGACGCACGACTGCTGTTTCGACTATGTTGTGCTTGGTCTGTTGGGGTAATCGGCGAATTGGCACACGAGGAGGCCGCATTGTCGTTTGTTATGTGCAGATTGCCAAGCGAGCTATTCAGCAGTCCGAGGTGATGCTCCATTGTTGTCTGCGTGGTCGCCATGGACTATATATGGCGCTGTCGACGTTGGTTGTTGTCGAGACGAATTCACCGAAGTAAGGTCCAGGCAGGGATAGCTCAGCTCGGTCACGGAAGACGGTGGCCTGTTGCTGTCCGGCCGAGGAGAGCCACGCGAGGAGGACACAGCTCGAGACGACGGTCCCCGTGCAGTCGCTGCAGGATTCAATCGGCGACTCGGAGGACGTGGTTTGTCTCTGCTCGCGCACAACTTTATTTTGGTTGACGATGGCCGGCGAGGAACGTTGAGCCTTATTACCTTAGCTTAGCCTCCGTTCCACGTCTCTCCACCAAACTGATTGGACGCAATCGAAATGCCATATTAAAGGCTCGTGAGATTCAGGAGTTGGCACCTGAGCTTCTCAATTGATAGAAGTACGTTCTAATACAGACACGGAATGTTCTTCTTTGACAGATTTTGGGTATCTCATCGTTATCAAACTATGTACATCCCACCTTTCGTGCAATTCCTTTTCGTCTTCCCTCCGAGGCCATTGCCCAGCGCGCCAGCTAATCGCTTTGATCATTCATCTCTACATCGCTTGCCCCGAGGTCATGCTGCCTCTTAGCCCGTCGTTTAGCCTTCTTCTTATCCCTGCGTCTCTGTTTCTCCTCCTCCTCCAACCGTCTCGCCTCCGCAACCCTCTTCACCAAATCCAGCGGCCGCCCCTTCTCCTTCTCCATTTCAATCTTCCGCTGCTTCAACCACGCCAACCGGTCCCTGACCTGCTCCAACGTCGCCCGTTCCACCTTGCCCGAAATCCCCAACCTCCGATAATGCCCCGAAGAATTAATATGATCCAAATAACTCAAACTGTCCTTGAAAGTCAAATCACAAGTCTCGCAGTAAAACCCCGCGCTCTTGCCTTTGTTTCCTCTTCCCAGGGTCCCGGCAACTAGTTCTCGTTTTCCTTTCAATTCCTCGACCTTGATGACTGCTTCTGTGCGCGCCTGAACGGAGTCTGAGGACCCGGATTTGGGGGGCCCGAGTTTGCCCATTCCGGATTTTTTGAGTTTGGCTTCTTTGGCTTCTTCTTTTTCACGGGTCATGCGTTCGGCATATTTACGTTCGGCTTCTTCTTTGTCCCAGGTCCGTCGCCCGGCATCCGTCGAAGGGACAACTCCGCTCGAGTCCATCGTTTCGTTGATGAAGTGTTCGCAATCACATGATTTTTGTCTATCCTTGCACAAGCGGGTTAGGGTTCCGAGGGCAAGGGGAAAGCTCATCTCAAATATCATAAGATGCACAAACCTTCAAGTGAAACCCGATTTTATCCCTTTTTTGCCTATCTCTATAGTATATGGTCCTTAAGTTTCCAGATAAACGCCTTTAATGCCCTTTTACTCTCATAAACGACAAATCCCAGAGCCTGCTAACAATGATTTCGGATATAACACCACAGGAGCACCCTCTTTCATCTTCACCACAACAAATCCATTCCCGGCTCTTACGTTTTCACACGAGACAACATCAGTCAATATTTCTCCCGCCCAATATGAAGTGCCATAAACAGTCAAATCATATGGCGCGATATGTCTGGCTTTTCCCTGGCCGTTTAATCCGACGAGGAGTTTTCGTTTTTGGTAGAATAATTGGTAATCGTCGTGATAGATATACGACGAATGAGTAGTGATGAATTTGGGGTCTTGCGAAATAGCTACTTGACGCAGATTATTGAGTCGTTTGATGAGATTGTTGGCAGTGTATCCGTGATCCCAAAGGGCTTCCCGGTTATTCGGATCCTGTCCCCCTGAAAGGAATCTTTCTTGACCGTAATAAACCTACATCAGTTCAAGTCCCAACTGTAGTGGGGATACTATAGGGATAGCATCACTCAGGATGTTGAATACGAGAGCCGACTGCCGTAATCCCGTATCATTACATTGTCCGGCATACCGCGGCAGATCGTGATTCTCAATAAACCTCCCCAATAACGTGACGTCCACAAATTTATGGGGCAATTGAATTAGCGTATCGTATAAATTCCACATCTGTCCCGGTCGCGTCAATGCCCGGATCGTGGGATAATAGGTAACATAATCTAACAAGCCAGGGACAAAGTTCTGATACGGCCCCAAATACCTACTCGTCAATCAATCTCTTATAAACATGGTTGCAGGAGACAGACTCGAATCCGCCGTGGAGGACTTCGCCCATTGCGAAGACCCCGGCGTATTTACAAAATTTCGGCCAGAACGATTTTCGAATATGTTTCACGGTGTCCAAGCGAAGGCCATCGATACCGTACTTCTGGACTAACTCTTGAATCCACTCGTAGAGCGTGTTATATACTTCCGGGATTTCGGTATTGAGATCCGGGAGAGAGACACCATTTTCAGTACCAAGCCAGAACTGTTCGATTTCAGTTTGATTGGGCGGTTCGTATCTGATATTGAACTGCGGAGGATGGAAGTAATGTGAACTATTCCAGGGAACGAATTGTTGGTATTTGACCGTTGCGGCGGTCCCGGAACCCATATGATTTGGCGCGACATCGACCATGAGGAGCATATTCCGTGCATGTAATGCTTGTGATAAGGCGATCAAATCGTGATTTGTGCCGAAATACGGATTGACGGAGTATATGTCTTGAGCCCAGTATCCGTGATACGCCTCGCCATGTCCAGGTGTCGTCCCGGGGGATATATTCCTAACTATCTTCAATCAGCATCATACTATGCGTAAACATACCGGGGAGATCCATATGGCTGTAAACCCCATATCTTGAATGTAATCCAACTTCTCAATGATACCCCGCCAGTTCCCTCCGCAGTAGTTACAAGCAGTGACATTACACGGTTTTGCAAGTCCTCCTCCACCCACCGCAAACCGATCCGTTATAATCTACCCATCAACCGCGATTCCGGAAAGCGTGGATAAGACACCGACCTGATAGATACTCTGCTTCCTCCATAAATCGGCATTGCCAGGATACGCAGGGATCCTTAACCAGGCCCCCGCAATAACCAGAATGGACATCAGAAACGAGAGGATAACCGGAAGCCGCGATACAGGCTGCGGCGTCCGCTGCACATGTCTAGGAACTCTTGTCCGCCGGACGCCCGATCTGCCGCTCGTGAATTTCGACAACATCGTCTGCAAGTAATTATTCTCTTTCATGGTTTATCTTGCGTTTGCAGGAGGAACTGCATTGGAATGTGCATTGGCTGCGTTGTTGGGAGTGGCTGAGGCACGGTGAGCAGATGCGATGGGCCGGGCGGATTGGCGGTAGGTGCGGACATCTTTCGAGGAAGGATATCGGGAAAGGACTGTGTGTGAGAGGACCGTGCGTCCTTGGGCACGTGGACTGTTCCTGTTTACGGAGTTGGCTGTTCAGGCGCTGCGACGACGATCAAGGCGCTTAAAATAGACTCCAGATTTTGGTGCCTGCGTTATGGCACTGATTGGGTGTCGGGTCTACAGACAAGAGCCACCAATTAGGCTTATCGCATGTCTAATAGGAAGCAATGATGCTTGTTACGCTGGATGTCAGACGGTTCTGTGATAGAGAAACTGGTGTTATCTTTCATATGGATGGATTTACTACACTGACATCTATCTCTGAGTCTTTCCAAGTCCGCTCGCAACATTAGTAGCTTCCTGGATTGTTCGCGCCTGTCATGAGTATTAATTATAGCGAGCCATACCATAGTAGACCGAATCTTCCCGTCTTCCATAGTTAATAGACCGCCAATAGTACACCCTCCTGGAGTTGCAACTGCATTCCGAATGATAGCAGGATGTTGTCCCTCAAGAACCATCCGTGCAGCACCCTGCATCGCTACAATCAGTCTCCTCTCATCGAACAACATACTCTGCGCAACCAGGGTCTGTGCTTCCGCTCTCGGGATACCCATCATTACTCCCCCGTCCGTCATTGCTTCGAGGACCACACAGGCGAATGCCGGTCCTGATCCACACAGTGCGGTAGCAGCATCGATATGTTTCTCTTCCAAAAACATCGCCTTGCCGATTTGTGAGAATATCCACTGCACAATCGATCTTTCTTCCTCCGTGATCGTGGGCTCCGTAACCAACACCGTCATCCCTTGACGAATCTCATTACTTCATAGTTCATAACACGGGGGGAAGATACCTTACACGGCACATTGGGCATCGCTCTCACGATATGCGTGCTCTCAGGACACCATTCCCTCATTTGAGAAATCGTCACGCCCGTAGCAATACTAATCAACAATTTGCCCTCCAAAGCCTCCTTCATGCCCTCCTGCGTCAGAATTTCCTTACACATATTGGGTTTTGCGCCGAGGATGATGAGATCTGCTGCGAGGGCTCCCTTGACGTTCTCGCGAGATAGGATGCGTACGAGGTTTTGGTCGAATGTGTGGCGTAGGTTGCGTGCGGATTCATCTCTCTTGACACAGGCTATGAATTTATTGGGCATGCGGTGTGTTTTGTTGGCTATGGGGATGGGAGTAGAGGTGCCGCTGGAGGATGG
>Ga0302325_10022274_pt1 | contig 13262 bp, 9 predicted proteins | sample Palsa_T0_2_FD_201948 | JGI IMG/M metagenome (GOLD analysis project Ga0302325, IMG submission 201948) | Peat permafrost microbial communities from Stordalen Mire near Abisko, Sweden - Palsa_T0_2 | ecosystem: Environmental > Terrestrial > Soil > Palsa > Peat permafrost | place: Sweden: Abisko... | reverse complement strand
TCGGGCATCGCAGAAAGATCGACGTCGATCCCTGTGAGTCCCGGCGGACCGATTACCGTAATCGAATCTTTCCCGAGGCGCGCCTCAGCGCCCATTTTCCCGAGAATCTCGGCAAAGCCGACGTCTCCCTGCAGGCTGTGCGTTCCCAGTCCCGGGATCGTGACCTGCGCTCCGGGATGAATTGCCGCGATTCCCAGGAAGTAAGCCGCGTTGCTCGCATCAGGTTCGATGGAATATCGCGTCGCCGCGTATGCGCCGTGCGGAATAATGATCTGCTTGGGTTCGCCGGTGTCCTGGTCGCGCACCAGCTCCGGCGTGTGGCCGAATTCATCCATGAGCCGCATGGTCATGGCAACATACGGCCAGCTCGTTTGTGGTCCAAGCAGATCGATGCGGAGCTCGTGCCGCGCGTAGGGGGCGACCTGCAGGACTGCCGAGAGAAATTGTGAGGATCGCGCGGTGTGAAATTGCGCCAAACCGCCGGGCAGTTCGTCGGAAGTGAGCGTGATGGGAGGGAATCCTTCCAAGTTGTCGTACTGAATGCGCGAGCCAAGGCTGCGGAGCAGATCGACCAGTTCGCCGATGGGGCGCTGGCGCATACGGGGAATGCCGTCGAGCGAGTAGGAGCCGCGGCCCAGCGCACAGAGCGCCGTAACGAAGCGAATGGTGGTTCCGCTGTTCCCGCAGAAGAGTTGGGCGGAGGCTGCCGGAATGGTGCCGCCGCGGCCGGCGATGCGGACGCTCTGCGCCGTGCGGTCCACTTGCGGAGCAAAGCCGAGGCGCTCGAGGCAGTCGAGCATGATCAGGGTGTCGTCCGCAAAGAGCACGTTGCAGAGTTCACATTCGCCGTTGGCTAGTGCCGCAAGGACCAGCGCGCGATTGGTCAGGCTCTTTGAACCCGGCGGTGCGATACGCGCGACAAGTGTGCGAGCGATCGGTTCGATCGTGATATCGCCCATCTTGTCGGGCTCAAAGTGGCAAGCCTTGTGGGAATGGAGTGCGAGGGCGCTCTGGCGCCGGGCGAGATCGTCACGTATATACGTCTTGAATGTGGGAATTCCCGACGCTTCCCATGCTGTCTCGATGTTCTGGGCGCTGCGTTGATTACCGGCCATTAAATCTGCGAAGGCTTGTTCCTCAGGTGACCCCGCCGGCGGGCGCACGTGGCGGTCGTGCGTATCGACACGAAAGAAATGGTGATCTCCAGCAGGCGCCCGGTCAATCGCCAGTTTCATGTGCGGGTAAGAGCGATTCCCCAGGCGCAGGCTGTAGCGAATGACCACACCCGCTTCCTCCATGCGTTCGAAGACCGGGCAGGAAAACAGCTGATCGGCGGGGGCGGCGCGCAATGTGTCCAGCCGCGCCCGCGTGCCGCGGGGCACAGCGCCGTCGTAGGCGTGGGAGAGATAGATTTCTATCGCCCGCCAGAAATCCGCTGGCGCGGGTCGGTTCCACGATGGCATCGCGCTCCTCTGTTCCAACGCTGACCTCCGGGCCGAATTCGATTATAACTCGCAAAGACGTTTTGGAGCACGAGTATGCCGCAAGCGGATGTTCTAGTGGTCGAGGATGACGCGGAGATCAATCGGCTCGTCGGAGCGTACGTGCAGATCTCCGGTTGCCATTACCGATCCGCCCTGGATGGAAACTCCGCGCTGCGCGAATACCGCTCGTGCAGGCCTGATGTCGTCATTCTGGACGTGATGCTCCCCGATCTGGACGGCTTTGAAATCTGCCGCCGGGTGCGAGCCGAGCAAAGCGGCAAAAAGGTGATCGTGATCATGCTCACCGCGATGACCGACGAAGCGTCGCGGCAGAAGGGACTCTCTTGCGGCGCCGACGAATATCTCACCAAGCCGTTCGACCCCGACAGACTGATCGCGACGCTCGGAAAGTATCAGAAAAGGATCGAGCTGAAGCAGTGACTAATCCCCCGCTTCCGCCTGGGCTGCGGCCTGCTCCGGGGGCGCGGCCTGGCCGTTTGGCAGAAAAACGCTGAATGTCGAACCTTTCCCGAATTCGCTTTGCACTTCGATTCGCCCGTTGTGGTCGCGGACGATTCCATAGCTGATGCTCAGCCCCAGTCCCGTTCCCTCTCCGATCGCTTTGGTGGTAAAGAAGGGATCGAAAATCCGTTCCCGGATCTCCGGGTCAATTCCGTGGCCCTGATCGATGACGTCGATGCGCACGCCGCTTTCGTTCAGCGAGCTGGTGCGGACGGTCACAATGCCTTCCTCGTGCGATGCATCGATCGCATTGACGATCAGATTCATCAGCACCTGGTTCAGCTTCGCGGGGTAGCACCGCAGGTGAGGGAGAGGATTCAGGTCCGTGCGGATTTGCACGTGCCGCTTTTTGGCGTGGCCGCGCACGATATTGATCGTCGATTCCACTCCCGCGTTGAGATCTGCGTCCTGCAGCTCGCTCTGGTCGAGGCGGGCAAAGTCGCGGAGATCCTTGACGATCTGCTGAATTCGTTTAAGACCCTCGCGGGAGCGATCGATCAGATCGGTGAGATTGGAAATGGTGTAAGCAAGGTCGACGCGCTCGGCGGTCTGCCGGATTTCCTCGAGCAGGCCGGGACGATGTTCGGCATCGGCGGTTTCCGCGCGCTCGTACAGCACCAGCAACTTCGCAACCGCCGCCACGTCGCGGTGAAGCACGGCGACGTTGTTGCTGACAAATGACAGCGGATTGTTGATCTCGTGCGCCACGCCGGCGACCATCTGGCCGAGCCCGGCGAGCTTTTCCGATTGCACGAGCTGTCCCTGCGCGGCCTGCAGTGCCCGGCGAGCAGCGCGCTCGGCGTCGATCGCCGATTCCAGCAGCCTGTTCTTCTCGCGCAGTTCCGCTTCCGCACGCTTGCGCTCCGTCATGTCGCGGGCTACGGCGTAGAGCAACTTGTCCTTCACCACCGGGACGCTCGTCCACATCAGCCACTTGTAGGTTCCATCCTTGCATCGAAAGCGGTTTTCAAACGCGATCGTGACCGCGCCGGCGGCGAGCTTGCGTGCCTCGGCGAGCGTTACTTCAACGTCATCGGGATGCACGAACTCGATCCAGCGCCGGCTCATCATCTCCACCGGCGTGTAGCCGAGGGTTGTCTCAAACGCTCCGTTGACGCGCTTGAAATATCCCTCGAAATCGGAAACGCAGACCATGTCCAGTCCGAGCGTGAAGAAGCGGTCTCGCTCCTCGGCGACGCGTTTGCGCGCGGTGATGTCATGGATGAACGCGAAGAAGACCCAGGCGTTGTCGATCCGCGCCGGAGAGATCACCAGCTCAACGGGAAACTCGCGCCCGTCCCGGTGCATCGCGGTCATTTCCAGCCGCCGGCCCATCAGCGCACCATGCCCCGTCTTGAGGAACTGGGTCAGGCCGTCTTCGAACTCCTGGCGCTGTCCGGAGGGGAATATTGTATTTCCCACTGGAAGCCCCAGCGCTTCGTGATGTGGGTAGCCGAACATTTCCTGCGCCAGCGGGTTCCAATCGCCGATGATTCCAGCACTGTCGATCGCGACAAACGCGTCGCGCGCCGAATCGATCACCTGGCGGGTTCGGGCCTCGCTGGTGCGCAGCGCATGTTCGGTTTTGAGCCGTTGCATATCGGACCGACGAAGCAGTTCCAGTTCCCACCAGAGCAGCGTCGTGAAGATCACGGTGTCAGCCAGCACGACCAGGGGCGGCCGCAGGCCGGGGTCGATCAGCCCCTCGCGCTGCAGCAACTCACCGATCAGCCCGAGGACCGCTGGCAGCCCGAGCATTGCCGGCAGCAGGCGGCGGGCGATCGCTCCCGCGGCGCTGTCCGCGGAAAGCACTCGCATCAGACCTCTGTCGGGTCGCGCGAATAAAATCCCCGCCGCCAGCAGCACGAACATCGCCGCCGTGTGCATCGCCATCGGGAAGAAGCTCTTCACGACATGGAGGGCCGAGACGTTGAAGGCATATCCGATTACCGCGAACAGCGCCAGCGCCTCCGCCATCAGCGCGCATACTTGCGCCGGCCTTACCCCGTGGCGACGGCGCACGTCGATGGTCAGCAACGCCGTCCCGCAGAGCACAAAGCAGACGGCCGTGTTCAGTGCCATCGGATTGTCGGCTACCTTGTGGGAACGGAAGAGAATCCCGTCGATTCCGACATCCGGCCCGTGGAGCAGCTGAATCAGTTTCAGCGCCCCGATCATCACGATGAAAATGGCGGCAGTGCGCGCCACCAACAGCGGGTTTGGTTCGGGCGACTCGGCCGCCAGCAGAAACAGAGACAGGCCGGCAAGCATAAAGCCGGCCGCGGTCGTTGGATTCATCGCGGCCAGCCCGGGAAGGACGGTTTTGAGCGTGGGAACGTCAATGCCCCAGCCGAAGAGAATGGCAGTTCCGACGACGATCGCGAGAACGGAAATCCAGCGCGCGCTGGCGCGATAGAATCGGACAGCGCAAGCCAGCGGAGCCAATGTTGCCGTCGCATCCGCGGAAGCGGCGCTGGACATGAGTCACTTCCCCATTGCAGGCGCGACCGGCGCCGCTGTCACGGGCGCAGCCGATGGAAGCCAGAGCGTAAACGTGCTGCCCTGCCCGACCTCGCTCTTGACCCGAATCGTGCCTCCGTGCAACTCGACGAACGCCCGGACAATCGACAACCCCAAACCGATACCCTTCTTCCCGTGCTCGAACGTGCCCGACGAGTGATGCGAAACGTCAAAACCGGTAAAGAATGGTTCGAAGAGCCGCGGCTGCGATTGCGGGTCGATCCCCTCGCCGGTGTCGCTGACACTGACTTCAATTCCCTCGGTCCCGTCGCGCGTCATGGCACGAGCGCTCAAGGAGATGTGCCCGCCGTCGGGCGTAAACTTGATGGCGTTGAGCAGCAGGTGATTGACGGTGTCGCGCACCTTCCCAGCATCCACAGAGATCGTGCCAAGATCGGGAACATCCAGAGAAAGGCTCTGTTTCCGCAGCTCGATGAACGGCCGGATATCATCGCTGGCGTCGCGGAGAACGGCCGAGATTTCTGTGGGCCGGCGATCGAGCGTCCGGTCGAATTGGTTTGCGCCCAGCATCGCGACGAGCTGATCGACGATCCGTTGCAGCCGCCCGCCCGCCTGCTCGATTTTCTTGAGCCACAGCTTCTGCTCGGGCGGCGGTGTTGTCGGGCGCTGCGCCACTCCGGCAAGTCCCAGAAGAATCGTCAGCGGAGTGCGCAGCTCATGGCTGGCGACCTGGATGAAGTTGGTCTTCAACTCATTGGCGGTGCGAAGCTGGCTATTCACCGTTTCCAGCTCGCGATTCTGAGTCTGCAGCAGCCCGAACAGCCGCTTGCGCTCGACGAGCAAATCGTATCTTTCGCAGGCCTCGCGGATGACGCTCTGCAGCTCGTCGGGATCCCATGGTTTGGTGATGTAGCGGTAGACGTTTCCCTGGTTGATCGCATCGATCACGGCGCGGATATCCGCGTAGCCGGTAAAGAGCAGGCGGATCGCCTCGGGATAATCTCCGCGCACCTTGCTGAGGAACTGCACACCCGTCATTTCCGGCATGCGCTGATCCGTCATCACCAGGTGCACTTCTTCCCGGCGAAGAATCTCCACGGCTTCGGACGCGCGCGTTGCGCCCAGCACGCGGTAATCCAGGCGCAAAAGGTCCTTGACGCTCTTGACGACATCCGGCTCGTCGTCGACCACAAGGATGGTGTGTCGATCCATGCCAAAATCCTCGCTGCACATTATGCCCCAGATGTCTCGATCAAGCGAATCCATTGACACGCAGGATCATTGACCTCCACCCAAGACGCGGTTAGACCAGTGCCCTTTGCCTCTCTTTTTCAGCATCCCCTCACGGAGGAATAATGCAGACCCAGACAGTCGTTCACGTCACCCACGAGGCTATTCAGAAGATCGGCGGCATCGGCGCGGTCTTGCAAGGGCTGCTCACCAGCAAGACCTATCTGCAAGCTGCGCCGCGCAACATCCTGGTGGGTCCGTTCTGGCCGGCGGACGAAAGTGGGGAGCGGCGGCTGGGGCCGATGGGGGAAGTGCTCTACAGCAGCCTTGACAGCCTCTATCGCTCGCCCCTGGCGGCGCGGTTCCGCGAAATCGAACAGGAATTTGACGTCGGTATCGTTTATGGCCGGCGGCGGTACGTGGATAAGGAATCCGGCGTGGTCAGCATGCCCGAAGTCCTGCTGATTGATGTCGCCCGCTATGACTCGGCAAAGATCGCCGCGTTCAAGTACGTGCTGTGGGAAAAATTCGGAATCGAAAGCACCAAATACGACCACATCTGGGATTTCGAGCAGTACATGCGACTCGCCCAGCCGGCCATCGCCGCGCTGCATGCCCTGGGCGCAACTACCCACGTCGAGCCGTGCATCATTCTCTCTCACGAATACATGGGAATGCCGACTTGCCTGGCGGCGATGCTCGAACAGTCTCGCTACAACTTCCGCACCATCTTCTACGCACATGAAGTGGCGACGATGCGGCGGATCGTCGAGGGTCATCCCGGCCATGACACGATGTTCTACAACGTCATGCGGTCGGCGGTGAAAGAAGGGCATTACGTCGACGACGTTTTCGGAGACCAGAGCGATTACTACAAGCATTCGCTGGTGCTGGCCGCCAAGCGATGCGATGGACTCTTCGCAGTCGGCGATTACACACTCAAGGAAGCGCGTTTCCTCAGCGCGGACTTCGCTACCGTCGATGCCCAGGTGGCGTACAACGGCGTTCCGTGTTGGAAGATCAGTGTCGCCGAGAAGATGGCCAGCCGGCACAAGCTTCAGACGTATTGCAAAACGCTGCTCAAATTCACGCCGGATTATGTCTTCAGTCATGTCACCCGGCTGGTCCCCAGCAAAGGCCTCTGGCGCGATCTGCGCGTTCTGGAGCATCTGGAAGAGCACTTCCGCAAGAGCGGCGAGACAGCGGTTCTCTTCACCCTGAGCACCGAAGTGCCGGCGCGGCGCGGGGATGACATCCGCCGGATGGAGGAATGGCACCACTGGCCGGTCGCCCACCGTGAGGGGCTTCCGGATCTCTCCGGCGGAGAGGCCGCCTATTACCAGGGGGTGCAGGAATTCAACGCCCAGAGCCGCAACATCAAGGTCGTCTTCATCAATCAGTTTGGCTTCGAGCAACGGCTCTGCGGGCAGCGCATGCCGAGCGATATGGAGTTCATGGACATCCGCAAAGGCTCCGACGTGGAGTTCGGGCAGAGCATTTACGAGCCGTTTGGCATCGCACAGGTCGAGCCGATCAGCTTCGGCGGCATCTGCATCTTCACCAATATCTGCGGCTGCGCCGGATTCGTCGAGAAGGCGGCCGGGGGCGCAACGCCAAATGTAATCGTCGCCGATTACACGCAGCTTCCCGATGCGAACATTCGTCCGGAAGAACTGATGAACATCGGACGGGCCGAGCGCGACGCGATCGAAGACTCGGTGGGCAAGTGGGTGGCTGACGAACTGGTGAAGCGTCTGCCGCGCACACCGGCTCAGTTCGATAAGTTCATCGATCGCGGCCATGCACTGGCCGACAAAATGAGTTGGGACGCGGTCGCCCGCGAATACGTCGTGCCCGGCTTGAAGCGGGCGGCACAGAAGAGCCATCTGAAGCAGATTGCGTAAGCCGCCATGCAAGTCAAGCTGCTCGATCTTCAGGGGCAATATCTGCCTCTTCGGAATGAGATTCGCCGGGCGATCGACGAAGTGTGCGATGCGCAATCGCTGGTGCTCGGCCCGCACGTCGAACGATTTGAGAAGAACCTGGCGAAATATTGTCACACAAAGCATGCCATCGGCGTCAGCAGCGGTACCGACGCGCTCCTGTGCGCCATGATGGCAATCGGAATTAAGCCGGGCGACGAAGTGATCTGCCCGTCGTTCACCTTTTTCGCCACCGCTGGCTGTATTGCCCGACTCGGAGCGACGCCGGTTTTCGCGGAGATCGATCCCCGCACGTTCAATCTCGATCCGAATCTGTTGGAAGCGAGAATCACGCCCAAGACGCGCGCCATTATCCCCGTGCATCTGTTCGGACAGACCGCCGACATGAAGGCAATCAATGCGATCGCCGATCGCCACGGCGTGACGGTGCTGGAAGACGCCGCCCAGGCGATCGGCGCAAAACGCCACGGCAAGCCCGCCTGCTCCATGGGCCTGGCCGGCTGTCTCAGCTTCTACCCAACCAAAAACCTGGGCGCCTTCGGTGACGCCGGCGCAATCTGCACCAGCGACGACAGGCTTGCGGAAAATTGCCGGCTCCTGCGCGTGCATGGGTCGGGGCATCAATATCATCACAAGATGATCGGCGGCATGTTTCGCCTCGCGGCGATTCAAGCCGCGGTGCTGGATGTCAAGCTCAAGTATCTCGACGGCTGGCACGAAGCACGCCGAAGAAATGCCGCGCTCTACGACACCCTTCTGGTTGACAGTCCGGTCGTGGCTCCCCTGATCGAGCCCGGTAATTACAGCATCTACAACCAGTACGTCGTCCGCCTGAAGAATCGCGACGCCGTCCGCGCCCGTCTGGCCGATCGGAATGTGGGCAGCGGCATCTACTATCCGCTTCCGCTCCACGAGCAGGAATGTTTCGCCTATCTCGGGTACCGCGAAGGGGATCTGCCGGAGACCGAGCGCGCCTGCCGCGAGGTGCTGGCATTGCCGATCTATCCGGAGTTGACCGAAGCGCAAATCCGCTACGCCGCCGCCGAACTCCTCAACGCCGCGGAGCAGCAAACCATCTGACGTTGCTTCGAGCCGGCTCCACCCTGATCAGTTCCACACAATCAAACCCGGTTCGAACGGCGTCGCCAAGTCCGCGTTGCCCGGCAGCACGCGGATGGCAAATCCCTGGCGTCCGCTCACTCGGCAATCTATTTTGCCGACGAAGACGTGCCGATCCGCGGCCAGTGTGCGGGCCAGCGTCATCGCCAGAGCCTGCGGCTGTTCGATCTCCCCCTTGGCACTGATCGGGCCGGCATACAGCTGCACAAGCAGATCCGCGGGGGTCAGGCCGGGGAGGTCGACCATCGCTTCGACCTGCATGCTGTCACCGACTTTGAAGTGCCCGTTCCCGCTGGTGTGAACCCCGACGATCTTGATCCCGCCCCATCGGTGGCGCAGGTCGTCCTTGGAATGGGCCAGCGCGATGGCCCGCTTGAGCCCCTCGGCAGCGAGGCGTTCGCCGCGATCCATCGCGGGGATGTAAAACTTTTCGGTGTAGTTGCGCACCATGCGGTTGGTGTTGAAGACCGGAGCGAGGCGGCGCATGCAGTTCTTCATGCGGGCGATCCACTCGCGCGGGTTGTTGTCAACGCCGCGGTTGTAGAACGTGGGAATAATCTCTTTTTCCAGCAGATCGTAGAGCGCCTGACTCTCGACGTGGTCCTGGTAATTGGGATCGCTGTAGGTTTCGCCGCGGCCGATTGCCCAACCGAGATCCGGCTCATACCCTTCCACCCACCACCCGTCGAGAACCGAGCAATTGAGCACACCGTTGGCCGCCGCCTTCATACCGCTGGTGCCGGATGCTTCGTACGGACGCCGCGGGGTGTTGAGCCAGACGTCCACGCCCTGCACGAGATAGCGGGCGACGTTCATGTCGTAGTTTTCGATGAAGACGATCTTCCGGCGCACGGCGGGATCCCGCGCGAAATTGACGATCTGCTTGATCAGATCCTTCCCCTCATGGTCGGCAGGGTGCGCCTTGCCGGCGAAGAGGAACTGGATCGGCCGGCGCGTGTCTTCGATCAATTTGCGAAGACGATCCATGTCGCGGAACAGGAGGGTGCCGCGCTTGTAAGTGGCAAAGCGCCGGGCGAACCCGATGGTCAGCGCCTCGGGGTCGAGCACCTGGTCGGCCGATGCCACATCGTCATAGGCGGCGCCGCGGCGGACGAGCTGCTCGCGCAGCGTCTGCCTCGCCCAGCTCACGAGGCGGGCGCGCGAGCGTTCGTGGGCGCGCCAGAGCTCTTCGTCGGGAATCTGTGAGATGCCTTCCCATACCGTATTGTCGGAGGGGTTGGTCATCCATTCGCTGCTGAGATAGCGGTCGAGAATGTAAGCCAGGTCCTGCGAGAGCCAGGTGCGGGTGTGGATGCCGTTGGTGATGTGGCGGATGGGAACCTCATCGGCGGGAACGGCGGGCCAGATGTTGTGCCACATCTTGCGCGAGACATCGCCGTGCAGTTCGCTGACGCCGTTCATGTGGTCCGCCAGCCGGATCGCCAGCAGCGCCATGGAGAAACCCTGCTTCTTGTTGCTCACGTCCTCGCGGCCCAGTGCCAGGAAGCCTTCCTCGTCAAGCTTGAGCGAGGGGATAAACGACCGGAAGTATTTGAGCACCAGATCGGGCGAGAACGTGTCGATTCCAGCGGGAACGGGTGTATGGGTGGTGAAGACACTGGTGGCCATCACTTCCTGCCGCGCCTCGTCAAACGTCAGCGACTTGCCTTCGAGTCGCACCCGGGTGCGCTCCAGTGCGAGAAAAGCGGAGTGCCCTTCGTTCATGTGGAAGACCGTGGGGGCGATGTTGAGAGCGGCCAGCGCCCGGACGCCGCCGATGCCCAGTACAATTTCCTGCTTGATGCGGGTTTCTGTTCCGCCGCCGTAGAGTTTGCTGGTGATTTCGCGGTCGGCGGGCGAATTTTCCTGGAGATTGGTGTCAAGCAGATAGAGCGGAACCCGCCCGACCTGGGCGCGCCAGACTTTGCAGAAAACCGCGTTCTCCGGGAAATCGACGCGCACCTGCACGGGCGACCCGTCGGCGTATTTCATCGGCTCGATCGCCAGGTTGTAAAAATCCAGTTCGGGGTATGCTTCCTGCTGCCAGCCGTCCGCAGTCAGATATTGCTGGAAATAGCCGTTGCGATAGAGCAGGCCCACACCGACCAGGGGTAAGGCCAGTTCGCTGGCGCTCTTGAGGTGATCGCCGGCAAGGATCCCCAGACCGCCGGAATAAATTGGCAGCGATTCGTGCAGACCAAACTCGGCCGAAAAGTAAGCGACCAGCAGCTTCGACTTATCCCCGTGCACCTCGTGATACCAGCCGGCCTGCCCAAGATAATCTTTGAACGCCGAGTAGACCCGGTTCATGTGGGCAAGGAACCCGTCATCATCCGCGGCCGCGGCCAGCTTGGACTGCGCAATCACGCCCAGCAGCTTCAGCGGGTTGTGATACACGTCTTCCCAAAGTTTGCGATCGAGCCGGCGGAACAGCTCGACGGCATCGGGTTGCCAGACCCACCAGAGATTGTGCGCCAGTTCGATCAGCGGCTGCAGCGCCGCAGGCACGTCAGGAAAAACCTGAAACGTTCGGATAGTCGGGGCGATTCCGTCAGCCATTGAAACACCTGTCGCTTTCAGCGTTGCGCGGTTCGTATGAGTCGGTTTTGCTTGGCTGGATTTCTAGCCCAAAGGGGTGCCCCATTCAAGGGGAGCGGGCACAGCGTCTCGGAAGCATCGCGACGGTCAGAGCGATTGCGTCGTCATCGCAGTTGTGGCGGGTGCGATTTCGGGTCGTTGCCCGGATTGGTGCCGCCGCTGCGTGTGGGAGGATTGTCGCTGCCGAGAGGGAGCTGCGGCAGCCACTTCGGCCGCTTGAGACCATACCCCTGCTCACCGCCAGGTTTAACCGCGTGAGAGCGATAAACAGCGAACGTCGGCCTGCCATACTGAGTTCGGCTTTTTTCGGCCGCCCGCGGGTCGCAGGCTCTTCGGTATCTGTTCGCAAAAAACGGTCACAACCAAATAGCACTATTTGACCACGAGCGACTATGAGCCTTTTCTTTTCCTTCAGGCCCATCACGTTGTTTCTGGCGGCAGAGATTGCAAGATCGCTTCGATCTGCACCTTGAGAGCTGGAACGTCCGTGCGGGCCGTCTCGTAGACGCGTTGCCAGTTGATGCCATGGTAAGCGTGGACGAGAATGTTGCGCATGTCAATGATTTGCCGCCACGGGACGGCTGGGTTGGCGTCGCGGAGCGGCTTGGGCAGACGGGAAGCCGCTTCGCCGATTGTCGCGATGTGCCGAAGCACGTGAGACTGCGCGAGCTTGTTGGCGTCAAAGTCAGCCACCGCCGTAGGAGTGACATCAATCACCTCGGCAATGGATTCGAGAATGTCTTGCAGGAGAAGACGCGGTGTCCTCACAGGGGCAATGCCTCCCGTTCAACGACCGCCCGGAACCGTGGGCGCATCCCATCAGCGTCGATGACATCAACCTTCACACCCAAAAAGTCTTCCAACGCGCCGATCAAGCCGGCGTGATCGAGCAGTGAACGGTGCGGCTCGAAACGCACGATCAGGTCAACATCCGACCTCTCTGCGGCGTCGCCACGGGCCACCGATCCGAAAAGGCGCATGTCGGAAGCACCATAGCGGCGTGCGATTTCGAGGATTGCGTCGCGATTCTGCTGGATAAATTCGCGAGTGATCATGTTTTGATATTACTCGATAAGGTGGACGCGGACATTAACGATTCAATTATGCCCCCGGCTCAATCCGCTTCACGTAGAACAACGAATCGGCGGCGCGCTGCCCGATGAAATGGAGGCTGAAGGGATACTTGAGGTGGGAGAGACGAAAAAACTCGACGATCTGCTCGCCGTGCTTGAACTGCCGTTCGAGGTTGGCGTTGACGTGGTCTTCCAGATGCGGGGGGATTGCCTGCTGGCGGTCGTAGTCCCAGTTGGGGTCGATGCGGACCAGCAGATGCGCTTCTTCCCAGTCGATCGGGTAGCCGTGGATGTATCCTTCACCGGTTTGCGGGGTGTAAAACCAGAAGCAGATGAAGCGGTCTTTCCAGGCGGTGGACGTGGCGTTGTCGGCGCCGGTGATGAGCCGGGCGTGTGACGTGCGGATTGCCTGGCCGGCCAGCGGCTTGCTGATCCACACCTTGCGTGCGCGGCAGTCGAAGAGGCCGACGTGCGGGTACTTGCCGTTAAACTTGTCGGTGCAGAGGCGGCTGCTGACCTGAACCTCATCGGGCTTGTCGCCCTTACCCAGACCGAACATGGGAGATCCGAATCTGCCGCCGAGTCACTTCCATGTCACCACATACGGCGAAACCAGCACGACGGGATGCGCTTCGATGAGGTTGATCATCTGCAGTTGGCGCACCAGCGCCTGCCGCGCCGACGCCGGCAGCACGTTCACGATGGAATCGGGGCTCAGCTCGATCTTGGGCTGAAACGCAAAGGCGGTTTGCTCGTTCCCGCCCATGCCCAGCAGATCGGCCAAAGTGTGCGGCGCGGGAAGAATGCGCACG
>Ga0302325_10022273_pt1 | contig 13262 bp, 8 predicted proteins | sample Palsa_T0_2_FD_201948 | JGI IMG/M metagenome (GOLD analysis project Ga0302325, IMG submission 201948) | Peat permafrost microbial communities from Stordalen Mire near Abisko, Sweden - Palsa_T0_2 | ecosystem: Environmental > Terrestrial > Soil > Palsa > Peat permafrost | place: Sweden: Abisko... | reverse complement strand
GAAGAGCTCAGCAAGGCTGGCATCCTGCTCGCCCTCGATGGCCTCCATCCCAGCTCCAAAGGCGCACGCGTCAAATTCTCCGGCAAGTCTCGTACCGTCGTCGACGGCCCCTTCACCGAGGCCAAGGAGCTCATCGCCGGCTTCTCAATCTTGCAGGTCAAGTCCCTCGAAGAGGCCATCGAGTGGGTCAAGCGTAGTCCCAACTGCCACGCCGGCGACTACGAAGTCGAAATCCGCCAGGTCTTCGAGATGGAAGAATTCGCACCCATCTTGTCCGAAGAGCAGATCCAGCACAAAGTACATCTCCGAGCTCAGCTGCCAAATCAGACCGCCAAAAAATAGTCGCTCTTGCATCCACGGATTGAAGCTGGTGTGATCGGTAGCAGTGTCCGCTACCGATCCACATCAGGTCTTCCATCGCACCATCGAAGCCGTATGGCGGTTTGGTTCACTGAGGGCGTGGCCGTCCTTGAAGGTTCTGTAGCTCAACTACGATCACGAGGTACCGGCAGAGAACGTGAAAGTCGCCGATTATGACAATCGTTGCAGCCTGGAGGCGCCATCGACGTTGGTTCAGCCAGCTTGACAGTTGCGGACCGGCGGCTTAATGTCGGCGTCAAGAACGTGCGATGTGAAAATCGCGGATTTCTGCTCTTGGAGGATTTGTATGCCTACGGGGGTCACAGAAGCAATGAATGAAGGCAAATTGCACGAATTCGTGATGAAGGCTGTGGCGGAAATGGGGGCCGCCATGAACGCGGCGCTTATCCTGGTTGGGGATAAGGTCGGTCTCTACAAAGGTATGGCTGGAGCTGGACCGATGACTCCCACCGAACTGGCGGCGAAAACGGGAACCCACGAAAGATATGTCCGCGAATGGCTGGCAGCCCAGGCGGCTGGTGGATTCGTCGTCTACGATACGGTCGCGGGGCGATACACCTTGCCGCCAGAGCAGGCCTTTGCCATGGCGGACGAGAACAGTCCCGTGTTTCTTCCCGGCTTTTTCGAAGTCATCGAGGCCTGCATCAAGGATGTTCCGAAGATTACCGCTGCTTTTCGTTCAGGCAAGGGAGTGGGCTGGCACGAGCACGACGCATGTCTGTTCGCCGGCACCGAGCGCTTCTTTCGTCCCAACTACCGCGCCCATCTGGTCAAGGAATGGATTCCAGCCCTCGGTGATACCGAAGCAAAACTCAAAGCCGGAGCAAAGGTCGCAGACGTGGGGTGCGGTCTGGGCACGTCTACCGTTCTGATGGCACAGGCATATCCGAAGTCCACGTTCGTGGGATTCGATTACCATGAGCGGTCGATTGAACTGGCTCGCGAATCCGCGACGAAAGCTGGTGTCTCGGAACGGCTAAAATTCGAAGTCGCCAACGCTAAGGATTTTCCCGGAAAAGGGTATGACTTCGTTGCTTTCTTCGATTGCCTCCACGATATGGGAGATCCGGAGGGAGCGGCACGGCACGTGCTTCAGTCGCTCGATCCGAATGGTAGATGGATGATCGTCGAGCCCTTCGCACACGACAAGCTCGAAGACAATCTGAACCCCATCGGACGTGTCTTTTACGGAGCTTCCACCATGCTCTGCACCCCGGCTTCGCTCTCCCAGGAAGTCGGCCTCGGACTTGGCGCCCAGGCGGGGGAAGGCCGCCTGTCGAAAATCCTGAAGTCCGCCGGTTTTAAGCGCGTCCGCCGCGCTGCGGAGACCCCATTCAACATCGTTCTCGAAGCCCGGCCTTAGCCAGGTCGCGCAGAGGTGAGCACTGGTTCGGTCCGAGACGGGCAACTTTTCCATAATTGTCGAGCGTAGCCACCGCGCCAGTCCCGCGCAACGAGCCAGAAGACCTCTACGGAGTGACTGCCTCTGGCGGAGCCAATAGCCTGGGCACGATGTTTGAAGTGACACCATAAGGGGCAGTGGCCCATCACGATTGAGCCGTTCGCAGATTTACGGCAACATCCGCGAGGGGTGCGGACGAGGCGCTGGAATGGAGAGCTCAAACCGCTGCCTCTCAATCTTTCATTCATTCAGGAATTCAATTCTGCAAACCTGCACGTCTGCGCGAATGCAAACCAGGATACATTTGCTACCGTGCGGAGACTGTTAATACACGGATAAAAAAACCCTGCAGGATCATGCACTGTCGCGGATTTGGTCCACAACTTCCGAGTTTCCCACAGTCGATTTCTTCTATTCATCGTCAGTTCACTGCACTGTAACAATTCCTTAACTTAAGTCTAGTTTGATGACTTTTCGTACTCGCACAACTTGCCGACAAAGAGTCTTTGTTCGGTGCGTTTACCAAACGGGCTTTCGAATTACTGTCGCAGCCATGCGCCTTCGTCGGCCGTCACGAAGACTCCTTGTCCGAGTCCGAGTCCCGACGGCCGATGTGCCAAGGTTGACGGCTGTGATTGTCTACCCTTAAATACTCACCCTCCGATGGGAGCAGGAAATTCACCGCTCATGGGCTGGTGTGTAGCTGGTTCTTTCGCTGTGCCAATCCAAACTCCTTTTTAGACGTGCTGGAGGATAAATCGATGAGTTCTCACACGTGGCTCAAGTCAAGTTGTGCGTACTTGCTGGCTGGCATCCTAATGCTTAACCCGTTAGCCGCCGTAGCCAACGATGCCAAAACCCCAGCCCAAACCAGGAATTTGTTTAGCGACACCGTGTCTGGCCAGATCGGTGTGATGACTTCACCAACCCCGAGTTCGACGCTGATCGGAAGCAGCGTGACCTTCCAGTGGAGCGCTGGCACGGCCGCGACTTCCTACTGGCTCGATGTCGGCAGCTCGGCTGGCGGCAACCAGTACGAGCAGTCGGGGAACCTCGGCAATGTGCTGACCACCACCGTGAGCGGACTGCCGACCAACGGCACGACCGTGTACGTGACGTTATACTCCCTGACGAGCCAAGGTTGGCTCTACAACGCGTATACCTACACGGCGCTGAGCGCCGCAGGCGCGGCGGGAGTGCTGACGACGCCGACTCCCGGCTCGACGCTGAGCAGCGGCACGGTAACATTGGACTGGACGGCGGGTTCGCCCGGGCCGTATAGCTACTGGATGGATATAGGAAATACGGCGGGCGGCAACAATTACTATCAATCGGGGAACTTGGGCAATGTGACGACCACGACAGTAAGCGGATTGCCGACGGATGGCAGTACCGTCTACGTGACCCTGTACACACTGATCGACGGCCAGTGGTTTGGCAATGCCTACACTTACACGACGCTCGATGCCACAAGCGGATTGGCGCAGATCACCTCGCCAGCTCCAGGCTCGCTCATCAACGGAACTTCGGCGACCTTTACCTGGAGCCCGGACCCGAATGCCACGGCGTATTGGCTGGACATCGGCAGCTCGGCTGGCGGCAACCAGTACGAACAGTCGGGGAACCTGGGCACGCAGACCAGCGTGACGGTGAATTCTCTGCCGGGCAATGGCACCACCACGCTCTACGTAACCCTGTACTCGCTAGTCGGAGGCCAGTGGTTGAGCAAAACGTACACCTATCGGAACTACGCGGCGCTCACTCAGGCCTCTTCGAGCTCCTATGGCTCGACCTCGTCGCTCTATCATAGCGTCAGTTCCATGACCTCGCTGACGCCAGCGCAAAAGCTTGCGCAGCTGCAGCAGAAAGTGAAGTACGTGTTCGTAATCTTCCAAGAGAACCGCTCGTTCGACCATTACTTCGGATCCTACCCCGGAGCTAATGGACTGTTCGCGACCTACCCCGGCGCAAACAGCAATGACCCTACTGCCAAGCCGGCCAACACCTTTTCCAGCTTCAGCTCCGTAATCCAGTCGGTCACATCCAACGGCACCGTGAGCTATTCCACGGTGAGTCCGTTCCTGGTGCCACGCGCGATCGTTAATCAGGCCGGCGCCACGACCACGATCTACTCGGAGGATGTGTACTCGGTCGACCACAGCCATACCGGCTACATCGACGACCTGCACTCCGACCAAGCCACCCGCTCGGTGCCGCAGAATGACGGCTACCCACTCGATCAGGAAGGTCTCTACTACGATACCAACAGCTCCGGTGTCAGCGCGGCCATCTACAGCACTTCGACTCACGCTGCGCCCACCGGCAACGTCACGCTGCAAACCAAGCAGAAGGGCGAGATCGCACTCGGTCACGTGGACTGCGACACGATCCCGTTCATGTGGCAGTATGCCGACCGGTTCACGCTCTTCGACAACATGCACCAGACCGCGGTCGGACCTTCGAGTCCGAATGCGATCGCGATGATCGGTGCAGAGACCGGCGACACGCAGTGGGTCCTCCACCCGAACAACTACGACAGCTACAGCATCACCTATGGCTCCACGAGCCATCCAGTGGCCCACATTCAGTACTCGCTACCGAATGTGACCGACAATCCGCCCTTTGCGGGCAGCTTGAGCGATACCGCGGCGGTCTTACCTCCCTATGGTCCGGATGAATCGAGTGGTGAGAATGCAAGCACCATCGGCACTCCCAAGGTCGGCCAGGAGACGCTCACCTTCGCTTCGTTGCCGCTGTCCTTCATGGGCAACCAGATCACGACCATCACGGGCGCTGATCAACATTCGGCGTTCGATCTGACCGACATACAGCAAGACATGCAAACGATCGCGGCGAGTGACCCAAATATCCCCTGGGGATGGTATCAGCAGGGCTACGGTCCCGAGCCCTTCGATAACACGGCGTTCAACGACGACGAAGCCGACTACACAGCAGCCCCGGAGCACGCTTCCTATATCGTGCACCACAATGGCCCGCAGTTTTTCGGATACCTCGGCGATAACACCACCGAGCAGGGCAATATGCACGGCCTGCAGCAGTTCTACACCGACGTCGCGGGCGGCAACTTGAGCTCGACAGGCGGCGTCTATTACATTCGCGGCGGCTATTACAACAACCTCAGCCAAACCCCGCTGGATCCGAACCTGAGCGTGCAGGCCGATTTCACTGGCAACGACGACCACGGCTCGTACTCGGACTCGCAGATCTCAGAAGCATCGGTAGCCGCGACCATTAACGCGATCGCGAACAGCTCCTACTGGAGTCAGAGTGCGATCATCATCACCTACGATGAATCGGACGGGTTCTTCGATCATCAACCCGAGCAGTTCCGCACCTACGGTGCGGACGGGGAGCCCGAGACCGGTGGCCCACGCATTCCGCTGACGGTGGTCTCGCCATTCGCGGTCACCCACGGCGTGAGTCACACTTACAGCGAGCACTCGTCTGTGATCCGCTTCATCGAGGAACTCGAAGGTCTCGTCCCACTTGGGCAGCTGCCGAACGAGGCAGCAGCGTTCACCGCCGGAACGAACCTGTGCACGACGCCGCCCACCTACAGCGGCAGCACGGTCGCACCCACGCTTGTGCTACCGGGAGCACAGTCGACAGCAACGACCATCAATCCGTTCTGCCTGCCTAACGGCTCGCCGCAGACCGCCCTCGGGCCTGCGGATGTGTATGCCGGCATGGGTGATCTCACCGAAGCCTTCGATAACGATCGGTTGCTTGGCAACGTTCCACCGCTGCCGGCGAGCTATGTGGCGATCCCAACGGCGACGGTCACAACGCTGCCGCACTACAGTGCAACCGGTGCCTGCGCCAACCCGGCACTGAATATCGTGCCGACCGACTACACCAACGGCTACAGCTCGGCGCCGTTCGATCCGACAGGTACGCTAACAGCTGTGCCGGTTATCGATCCGCCCCCTGCCGACTTCAATCCACGTCCGACGGTGAGCACCGGCAGTCCTTACTACAACACCAGCAGTAACACTGCACCCAACTCTCCAACTGGCACCGGGAGCCCTTGGCCGCAGTAATCGAGCTATCGAGCGGGACGGCCGCGTGGCCGTCCCGGCTTGGTGGAGGGTATGAAACTTGAAGTGGATTGGAATGTTGGCGGCAGCACTACTCGGGCTCGTGGCGCACGGGTTCGCGGATACACCACCCATTGCTGTCGGCGCTACCCTCCGACAGATTCAGGCGGCTGGGGAACTGCACTGCGGTGTGGTCGCCGCGCGAGAAGACTGGAACAAGGACGACCTGCATGGGGACTTGAGCTCGCTCGACGTCGAGATCTGCAAGGCTGTCGGAATCGCAGCCTTGGGCACGCATGGCAAGATCGACATCATCACCTTCAATTCCGAGCTCGAGGCCGAACAGGGACTCAGTCATTCGCGTGTTGATCTCGTGGTCGGTGTATCTCCGAGCGTCTCAGCGGCCGCGCACTGGCAGGTAGCCTTCGGTCCGCCGGTGTTCTACGACGGCCTCGCAGTCCTGGTGCGACCCGATGTGCCAGCGACGTCCGTCAGAAATCTTGCCGGCCGCAAGATCTGCGTGATCGACGGCACCGACAACGATCGCGTACTGCAAGCGCGCGCGAGCACGTTCGCGGCCAAGCTGCGCGTCGCCACGTGGCAGGAAGAGGGCGAGATGGACGATGCCATCGCGACTCACTGGTGTGATGCCGTCGGCGCCTACGTCTCGCGGCTGCTGCCGCTGCGTCAGCAATATCGACAGTTGGTGAACGCGCGCATTCTCCCCGGCCTCCTGACACTGGCGCCCGTCGTTCCCGCCTACCGGCGCGACGACGCGCAATGGGGGCTATTGGTCGATTGGACGATCTACGCGCTCATCCAGGCCGAGGAGAGCGGCGTCACTCGCGCCAATGTGGCCCCGCAAAAGGCGAGCGAAGACCCGGTGGTGCAGCGCCTGCTCGGAATCGATTGGATCACCAGCCAGGCGCTCGGGCTGCCGAATAAGGATTGGGCCGCCACGGTAATCTCCGCGGTCGGCAATTATGGCGAAATCTACCAGCGCACAATCGGCGCCTCCTACCAGCTACCCCGTGGAGTGAATGCGCTGTGGCGCGACGGCGGACTGATGCATGCACTTCTCATCAAATGAAGGCACCGGTACGCAGGAGGCCACGAGCAGCTAAATTAGAACTCCAGCCGCGTCTCAGGTGACTCGACAGTACTCTGCAGGGTGCCACGTTCAGTTCCCCGAGCTCTCCAGGCGCGTTCAGTTTGGCCCCGGGCCTGTTCAGCACATTCGGCGCGACCGTACTCTCTCACTGTTGGCCGCTTTGGCCGGCTTGGTTGAAGCAGAGCGCAATTCCGCGAGAGCAGTTCGTGAGTGCCCCTCTTCCCGCTAAATGCTGCCCGGGAGTTGGCTCATCGTCGACAGCGGTGCGACTCCGCTTCATACCACAGATTCCAGGGACGACAGGAGGAGCCGCATTTGCTGCGGCTCGCCTGAAGTGAGACGCGCAAGAGTCTCAGATCACTCAACCGCAATGCGTTCTCCCGTGACATTGCCAGCTACCTCCATAATGAAGTTGCCGGAAGGGTCATAGAAATCCAGGGTGAAGGAACCAGTGTGCCCGTTGCCTTTGGGGCCGAGAGTAAGCGTCTCACTGAGGTTGATGGTTCCCATAAAGTTTCCGTTTGTGTCGTAGTTCCACACGCGGTGAGCGAGCTTGTAAGTCCCCGGCTTAGCCGCCGGCTTCCACACGCCCAGGCAGACATTACCCCCTCTGGGATCGACATTCGGGTTGTGCACCTCGGTCCCCCCGGCATTCCAGATCTGGTACGCCTCCTGGATCAGATTGCCGCCGGCGGTGAATTGTATGTGCCAAAGACCAACCATGGACACGCCGCTGGCGTTGTTTCCGGAAGTCTGAGCCTCCTGTTGCACCGTACGGGTTTGACTGCCTGTGGCAGCTGCCGCCGCTGCCATCGCGGACAAAGAATCACCGCACGACGCTAACGCGCTGGCACTGAGTCCAACGACAACGACGATGCAGGCGGCGAACTTGACGAAATTTAGAGTTGGGATGGATTTCATAGCACTTCTCCTTGTGAAAGTGGGGTGGTCATCTGACCATCGAAGCGAGAAACTTAGGTTGCTTCTCGTCCAATAGTCGGACTCGCCCGGCACTTATCGCTCAGGGGAGACGCTGCCGCAATGCAAACTGGATCACCGCTCGGACATTTTCGGAACACGCCGCATGTTATTGATATCTATAGCCCTACTGATGCCACAGCTCATTCGCGACGCAGTCGAGGCTACGGTCCTTGACTGCCGCCCCGATTACCATCACAATCACCCCGTTGCATTTCCAGGTCGATAGGCCCGCAGCCCGGCCTTTGCGGATGAAAACGTCCCTTACACGAACCGCATTGTTTGGTCCCTATGAGCTCGATCTGCGCTCCGGGGAACTGCGGAAGTTCGGAACAAGGGTGAAAATGGGCGAGCAGACCTTTCAAATACTGCGCGTCCTGCTCGAAACCCAGGGAGAGTTGGTGACCCGCGAGGAGCTTCGCGCGAAACTCTGGGCGAATGACACCTTTGTTGATTTCGATCACGGCCTTAATTCTGCGGTGCAAAGGCTTCGTGATTGTCTTTCCGATTCCGCGGGCAACCCGCGCTGGATTGCAACTCTTCCTCGCCGTGGCTATCGCTTCATCGGAAAGGTGGAATGGCCAGAGAACGGCCGCTCTTGTGAAATCGTCGCGCCGCCACCCGAAAGTGAAGACACGAATTCCTTAGGCGGGGCCGCTCCATCTACCCCTCGGCAAGAAACTGAAGCAAAGAAGGGGCAGCCGGCGGTCTGGAGTCGAGTGGTGTGGTTCGCGGCAGTGGCACTCGTCCTCCTGTTAGGGGGCGTTCTAATCGCAAAATGGATCCAGCAAACCCGCAATACAGCCCGCGCCAAGCTCATAAGATCGATCGCCGTTTTGCCGCTGGAAAACCTGTCAGGAGACCCCGCGCAGGAATACTTTGCCGACGGCATGACGGATGAAGTCATCACCATTCTCGCCAAGAATCCTGCCTTGCAGGTAATCTCCCGTACCTCAGTGATGCAATACAAGAAAGTTCATCGGCCTCTGCGGGAGATTGCGCGCGAGCTTGGAGTCGATGGAATTTTGGAAGGCTCGGTGGGCCGCTTTGGAAACCGGCTGCGCGTGACCGCACAGCTAATTTTTGCTCCTACCGACACCCATGTGTGGGCGGAAAGCTTTGATCGCGACCTGGGCGACGCCGCTTCTCTGCAGAACGAGCTCGCGCAAATCATTGCCAAACAGGTTGGCGTTACGACGTCTGGTTCCGGTACCCGCGATAGAAAAATAAAGCCAGAAGCCCACGACGCTTATCTGTTAGGGCGCTACTACTGGTTCAACTTCGAATACCAAAAAAGCCGCGAGTTATTTCAGAAAGCTCTGGACCTGCAACCGGATTATGCCGCCGCATGGGGCGGCGTCGCCGATTCATACACCGCGAGTGCCGCGACGGGGGTGTTCCCTCCAGAGGCCGTCATGCCCAAGGCAGAGGCCGCCGCGCGGAAGTCCCTCGAATTGGATGATCAGGCTGCGGAAGCACATCTCTCGATGGCGGCCGTGTACCTTTTCTATCGCTGGGATTGGCAGGCCGCCGATAAGGAGTCGATCCGTAGCTTAGAACTCAACCCCAATTTTGCTGATGCTCATCACCTGCGTGCCTTTGTGCTCAGCGCGTTAAATCGCAACGACGAATCCGTACAAGAGGAAAAAAAAGGGATGGATCTGGACCCGTTCGCCAGACCTTGGGCCTTGGGTTGTGCGCTGATTCGCGCTCGCCATTTTGATGCCGCTCTCGAGGAGTCCCGGCTGCGCAGCGACGTCGTGCCATACGATCCCTTCTTGCGCATTCTCCTCTCGTTTGCCTATATCTACAAGGGGATGGACAAAGAGGCTGCGAAGGCATGGGAGCGTTCCCTGGTGTTGTTCAATGAGAAAGAAGCTGCCGACGCAGCCCGCCAAGCCTTCGACCATGGCGGCCTTATGGGCCTGTTCGAATGGGATTTGAATTGGAACAAGCAAAAAGCTGCCAGCCAATATATCTCACCGATGGATTTTGCCAACGACTCCGGGCTGCTCAAACGCAAGGAAGAGACCCTGCGCTACCTGGAACAGGCCTACCGCGAACGCGCGCCTTTCATGATTCACATCCAGTGCAACCCAAATTTTGATTTTCTGCACGCCGAACCGCGCTTTCGGGCCCTGGTTAGAAAAATGGATCTTCCCCCGGCGTTTTGAGGGTAAGCATTGGGAAGAAGCGCACGCCACGGCTGTGTTTCACAAGCATCCACTACCAACCACCGAATGTTAGAAGGGGTAGATAACTAACTTAGATCAGTCCGAGCCCAAACAGCGATTGTATCGACTCGATGCAGTTTGTCAGGGTTAGTTGGTGATGCACGGTTGGAGACTAGCCTAAGACAAACTCCAGCTCGTGGGCTGCGGACTGCTAGTGGTCTTGCTGATGTCTGCAATTATTGGTGTGGCTGGAATTCTGTTTGGTTGGAAGTGATAGCGCCGATAGTTGTTGTAAAATCTCTCTCTCCAGGAACTCCCCGTCCGAAACTCTCGGTCGTAGTTTTAAGCCGCGTCAGCAACGTCGATGATTTCCAACCCTAGCTGTGCAGCTTTTCGCTTGAGATGGATGACCTGCTGTTTGCGCTGTTGGGACTCATATAACTCGGCTCCTTGGTCCACATATTTCATTCCGTAACGCAGCATGCGGTAGAGGAGCCGGGCGAGTTTAGCGGCCATGGCCTTGGCCGCCACCGGAGGTCCCAGCCGAGCCCGAAATCGGCGGAACTGCGCGCCTAAATAGGTGTCGCTCTCCCGTAAATTAGTGGCCGCCAACCTTAAGACAGTAGTCGCGCGGTTGTTAGTGGGCATGCGACCTTTCCCAATGACTTTGCCCCCACTGATTTTGTTGTCCGGAGACAGTTTCAGCCAAGAAACAAAATGATTCTCGGTCTTCCACTTGCTCATATCCAACCCTACTTCACTGACAACCGTCATCGCCGCCATGACATCGATGCCATCGATCTGGGTCAGGTCCGTCTCTTCCGGCAAAGTGGCCCCCTGGGTCCGATCCTCGAGTCGCGCGAGGTACTTTGCCAGCTGTTGATCGCACTCCGTGATTTGTTTCTGGCAAAACTCGTATCCCGCCTGTTCCTGCCCCAAGACAAACAGCTGATCCTCTTGCCAGTTGCCCTCCAGAGCTTGAGCGATCTCTTCCTCGCTGGCATCAACCCGGCAATCCCGATACGCCGCCAGTTCACGGGAATCGCGTTGCCCATCCAGAATCGCCTTCACGATGGCCTGCCCGGTCACCCCGGTGATGTCGCTGATCACGTTGGCCAACCGGATATTCATCTGCGTCAGCGCCTTTTGCATGCGCTGAATGTGGCGACCGGTACTCCGCACCAGATCCTGGCCCTGCCGCCAGTACGTCCGCAGAATGCGGATCTCCTGCGACGGGATCGCGACTGCCTTTCTGAAGAATCACATGCCGCTGGACAGATATCAAATGGCGGAACATTTTCAGACCGGGGTCAACCTTACAAAGGCCCGCGTGGGATATATGTTCCTTCCATCTTCTGCAAAAGACTTTGTTCCTGATGGGGTCGTGTTACGCACTCCAGGTTTTTCTATCGGACCGTTGGACACGTTTGCTCTATGGTCGCGTGGCAATGTAGACCCGCTTGTTCATCGCGTCCTCAGCCTTCTCAGGGAAACCAAGAGGGAGTTATAAGGCAAAAGGAAAGAAGTGTGGAGTCTAACAATGCGGCAAGTCTTCGGAGCGCTGTCTGGTTTGTCGGCAAACCGGAGACTATCCAGAAACGGGGTTCTCGGTAACGACTCGTTGCTGATGAAACACTGTTTTTGCGAATGGTTCTCCTTGTCATGAGAAGTGAGAACTCACCCGTTCGAGGCTGATTACACCTTTGTGAGTTTCATCTGCTTTGCGAGTTCGGGGTCGAGCATCCTCGCAGGAAGAAGTCTGGGCAGAATCCAGTTCTTCAAACGTTGCGGAATGACCGCGTAGCGTGCCTTCGGTTTCGCCGTGCTGAGTGCGACATGGACGGCTTGGCCCAAACGCTCAGGGGATAAGCCATTGGTACGTGCTTCGGTGACGATGAACTTCTGGAAGTTCTGCACGGCATCCCAATATTCGGTCTGCTTGAACTCACTCAGATCTTCTTTTTCGCCCTTGTCATACATTGCCGTGTTGACGGTGCCCGGTTCAATGATCACGACGTCGATGCCAAATAACATCAGTTCTCGCCGCAGCGCGTCCGACATGCCTTCAAGACCAAACTTGGAAGCGCTATAGGCGCCGAGAAGCGGGATAGCAACTTTTGCGACGCTAGAGGTGATGTTCACGATGCGCCCTGCGGGCCCCTGCCTCTTCTTATCCGTTCCCAAAAGAGGTGCGAAGGCTTGGATTACGACGAGCGGCGAGACCATGTTGACCTCCAACTGCCGCCTGTACTCGCTGGGCCTCAGATAGAGCAGCGGCCCACTGACCACGATTCCTGCATTGTTCACCAGGCCAACCAAGTTCCTGTCGCCTGTCATGGAGCTACCCTTTCCACCGCGATTAGCAGCGTCTTTGTCTTGCGAATCTGTTCGGCCAAAAAGCAAAGCGGTTGCACCGGTTTGCCGGAAGTAACCAGATCATCGATTGTGTAGTGACGGTGGTGAACTTTCGAATAATCTCGCTGACGCTTTCGTCGAACGGCAGCGGCACGATTGTCCGAAGGAATGGAAGGATCAATTCGAAGTCGTAGCGGGAACCTCACGACCATGGAAGCCCAGCGCTCAGCCGGGCTTCCGAGAGTGAAGATCAATGGCCTACGCGGCCGCATCTCCTTGGGACGCTTCATCGGGCTCCTGATCTTCTGCGGTGGCCTTTTCAGCGCGATCCAACTTCAGGATCGAAGTGATCCTGATTTCCCAAACGCGCTGCTTTGCGTCTGTCTTCTTGCTGTCGTACTCACGACTGCGCAGCTCGCCTTCCACGTGAATATGTGTGCCCCTGGTCAGCGTCTTGGCGAACTCCGCGAGCGTGCCGAAGACCACGCAACTTGCGTCACAGCGATATGCACGTGACCAACAAGTATCTTCAGGCGACGACAAAAAGCAAACGTGTCGCGGGGGAAGCTCGTGGATGCCATCCTGCCTGGGGGGTGTTGTCGGGAAGCAAATCAACCCTGATCCAGTAACCCGAGTAGGTTTTTTTCTCCCGAACATCTTGGTGGGGAGGAAGGCGAATCGGACGGAAACGCTTATTGGACCCAAACGGACCCAGATCGCTTTTTCTGGTTCCTTGTAAACCATTCAAAAGAATGGCGGGGACGACGGGACTCGAACCCGCGGCCTCTGCCGTGACAGGGCAG
>Ga0302325_10022271_pt1 | contig 13262 bp, 6 predicted proteins | sample Palsa_T0_2_FD_201948 | JGI IMG/M metagenome (GOLD analysis project Ga0302325, IMG submission 201948) | Peat permafrost microbial communities from Stordalen Mire near Abisko, Sweden - Palsa_T0_2 | ecosystem: Environmental > Terrestrial > Soil > Palsa > Peat permafrost | place: Sweden: Abisko... | reverse complement strand
TACATTCACCAGGACGATCTCCCCAGCCTGGTTCACTACCACCATGGCATCCGGGGCCGCTTCTAATAAACCCCGATACTTCGCCGCCGATTCGCCACTCTCGCTTCGATCGCGGCTCATCTTCCCATCGCTGGCCCCGGTGCCGCGACCGTCCTTGCCAGTTGACGCACTCATCAATTGTTTATCGGCAACTGCTTGCCAAACCTTAGGGATGACTTCCCCGTCTGGGCAGGAACTTACTACCCCAAACTGGACTCAAGAGTGCGTAGGAAGCGCGTGCGCTACAGTGGGATACAAGGGTATCGTTTGAAAAACAACTCTGATTTGAGGATGAGTTCATGAATCTGAAACACCTTACACTGTTGGTGAGCGTGGCCTGCATTTCCTTCACGCCGGCACGACTCTTTGCCGCCGAAGGCTATTTTCGAGTCGAGCAGAGAGCCGGCATATGGTGGTTCGTCAGCCCTTCCGGCGAACTCACCATCTCAGCGGGAGTGAACAATGTTTCCTACCAGGGAGATGTGAACCACGGGACCACGGTCCATCCTTACTTCGACGGTGTCTCCAAGATCTATCCGTCGGAGGACGCTTGGGGAAGGGTCGAGATCAATCGTCTTCGCTCCTGGGGATTCAATAACCTCGGAGCGTGGACCACTCCCTTGCTATGGAACTACAAGATGCCCTACACGGTGATTCTTGACATTGGCGCCCATTCCGGCGCGAACTGGCTCAATGGAGTACCCCTGGACGTTTTTGCTCCGCAGTTCGAAACGACGGCGCGAAAGATTGCGGAGAAGGAATGTGCGCCGCGCGCTCAGGACCCGTACCTCCTCGGCTATTTCAGTGACAATGAGTTGCGTTGGGGGCCGGACTGGCGCGGTAAACAGAACATGCTCACGATGTATCTGAATCTCCCCTCCACGGCTCCTGGGAGGCAACACGCAGTTGCTTTCCTCGCAAAGAAATACTCAGACAGTATCCAGCAACTCAATCAGGCATGGGCGGTGCACGCGACCAGCTTTGATGATGTTCCCTCTGAGGCCACGACGAACGCTTTTCAGGCGGACAATTCAGAATTTCTGGGCATGGTAGCCCGGCGATACTTCGAGGTCTGCGCGCACGCTGTCCACTCAGAAGATCCCAATCATCTCTATCTCGGCGCGAAATTTGCAGGAATGCCGCCGGATCCCGTGCTGCAGGCTTCCAATGCGGCAGATGTGGTCTCCGTGGACATCTACAGTTTTGATCCACGCCCGACAGTCGAGCATATCTATGAGGTTACGCATAGGCCAGTTCTCGTGGCTGAATTTGCTTTTCGTGCTGAGAATTCAGGTCTGCCGAACACCCAGGGAGCCGGACCAAAAGTGCCCGACCAGATGGCGCGCGCCCGCGCGTACGATCACTACGTCACAGAATTGGAGAGCTTGCCTGCAGCCGTAGGTTACCAATGGTTTGAATGGTGTGACGAGCCAGGGCAGGGACGCTTTGATGGTGAAAATTCAAACTATGGACTCGTAAATATAGAAGACCGGCCTTATTTGCAATTCGTGAAGGAGGTCACGGTTGCCAATCGCGAAGCAGTTTCCATCCACCGCCAGCTCATGAAATAGTCCGCCTCAAAACCCGGCGGGACTGAAGATTCCTCCGGGAATTCCGTTCCCTACACGCACCGTCAGGATTACTACCCGGAAACGCCCTTCTCGCCACCGGCAAGCTGCGGTTTCGGGTCTTCGGCGGCTGAACAACTCGTTCTCTCCTTGACGGAATAGGAAAGACCGGCTTATTCAGTGAGCCGAACAAAGTCCTGCATGCAGAGTGAAAAACAGCACCTCAGCTCTCCGTCGCTCATCGGCGATCATCTGGTTGCAATTACCGAGGCTCCGGCCGCGTTCGTAGAGAAAGCCAAAGTAACTTGTCGCGATTCCCGGTCTGGTTTTGCCCGGACGGAATTCGTCAGATCTTTTTCTGCTTCAACTGCAATAAGTCCGAGACCTCGATCGATCGCTTCTTTGTGTAGGGCTTCCAGTAGGGTACGGCCATTCACGCGATCGTCTGAATCCACTTCAATTTCCGCAAGCGCGAGTCGTGCTTCCAATTCGTAAGGCACCCACCGAATGCTACTGGCTTGTCTGGCGATCTCTCGTAGATCCGTCGCCGCCCTCTTGGCATTGACCGGTCCACTCGAAGCAGCCTGGACGCGCGCGGCGGCAATCGCAACCATCAGTTCTGCTTCGCAATCGTGAGATCTCGACAAGTCCGTCCGAGCCTCATCAATCGCTCTCCGCGCGTCGACGGTGTTTCCCTGTTTCAGAAGAGCTTGAGACAGGATCGTATCGGCCACGGCCTCGTCGCGCGCCGCGTTCTCGCTTTTGAATTCATCGACGGCTTGACGCGCAATTTCCGCTGCTTCTACCGTCTTCCCTTCGTCAAGCAGAAGTTCGGCAATCGCCCCTCGGGACCGGGCCGCCTGTTGCTTATCGCCGATATCCTCGAAAGTTGAAACTGCTTCCGACTCGTCCTTTCTGGCTTCTGTGGCTCTCCCCTCGATGCGCAAGGTTTTGCCCAGGCTCGCCAGGGCAATCGCGGCCTTATTACGATCACCCAACTGTTGACAGATGGCGACGGATTGCTGCGATGTGCTGATGGATCCACTCGAGTCGCCGAGCGCAAGAAGCACCGGGCCGAGCGCCCCTTTTGTCAGACAAACCCCATTCTCATGGCCGATTTCACGGTAAGTCGCCATCGATTTGTCGTACTCGCGTCGCGCTCCTTCCAGGTCGCCAAGCGCGAGCAACTCGTCGCCCAGGTTGTCAAGTTCGTTGGCGACCCCTAACTTATCGCCAATTTGCCGGTAAAGGGCGAGAGACTCCTCGTATCTAGCCTTAGCGCCCATCGCATCGCCTTGATTGTCCAGCACAACTCCGCTAAGGCTCCGGGCTTCGGCAACACCTTTTTGGTCGCCGGCGGCAGCGAATAGTTGCTGCGCCTCGTTTACGGCAATCGCGGCCTTATCCGAGCGTCCCAGATTCGCAAATGCCCACGCCTGGTCCTCTCTGGCATGTGCGAGCAAGGTAGACGCCCCCATCCCACGAGCCTTATCGGCGGCCCGAGTTGCCGAGGCCAAGTCTCGTTTGAAGTTACCCAGGGACTCCGCACCGCGGGCATCTTCCAGATCGATGCGAGGATCCTCTCCAAAGGGTAATTGCCGCAGCGTGCTCACGGTTTCCAGTGCTTCTTTCCCTCGACCGCCGCTCGATTGCGTACGGGCTAAAGCAAGGCCGTAATCAACGTCGTCCGGGAAGAACTCGAAGAGTGCACGGTAGATCTCAATCGCCTTGTCCCAGTCTCCTGACATTTCGTGATAACGGGCTTCCACCAGCAGGCGATCCGCGCGGGGAAGATTGGAGGAGAGATCGAAGGCTCGCTTCGACTCCGACTTTGCCATTCCATGGTTGCCTAGCATCGCCCAGGCGGCAGCAAGGGCGGAATGGGAAAGGGCGTAGCTTGGCTCGGCGGCAATTGCCTGCTGGAACACGTCGCGCGCTCCCAGCGCATCAAATACGCGTAGTCTCGCCAGCCCCTGCGAATAAAGCCGCATAGCCTCTAGATTCGAGGGCAGGGAAGCAGCTACCTCAGCGGCTTCTTTGCCGCTCACGGCACGGATGCCGAGCTTGGCGCGTAACTCTTCACCTGCCCGCGAAATCAGTTCGAAGAGGTGGGTTTTCGTTCCGCTTTCAGAAACTGCGGCGACCGTTTCTCCGGTTCGCGTATCTTGCAGGCGCAAATCGAGGCGAACCGGGCTGCTGGAACCCTGGTCAAGGCTTGCGTAGGAGCCAACGACCACCAAATCTGTGTCAAGATTCTTGCCGATGCGCGTGAGACTCTCGCGGTTCAATCTGCCGATATTCAACGGCGAAAGCTCGGCTCTCAGTTGCACCACATTGTCCGGCGGGATGATGCGCAGCTGTCCGCCTTCGGATAGATCGGTCATCAACCATTCGGCGAGTGCCGTAGAGATCCACGCTTCATCGGGGCGCCCGGACAGACTCTTAAATCCCAGCACGGCCACAGAACGCCTGGGCGTCGTGACCGGGATTGAGTTTCCTTTGACCACCGCCGAGTGCGAGCTCAAATAGAATACGGCTGCCCCAAACATCAGCGCGGCGAGGAGGGCGCCGCCGAGGTAAAGAGCTCCTGGCTTGAGCGTTGGCCGGACGACCGGATGATGCTGCCGGCGGTCTTCCTCCACGTACGCTGCGGCAACCTCTTTCCCGGCTGCCGGTAGGATCGGCAACGCGGCGGTATTTGCTTCCTCATCGGCATCATGGTTTTGCGCCACAATGGGCGCGATGAACCGATAGCCGCGCCGGTGCAGGGTCTCAATAAAACGCGGATTCTCCGCCGAGTCGCCTAACGCGCCGCGCAGCTTCGTCATCGCTTTGTTGAGATTGCGATCGAAGTCGACGAAGGTATGGCCCGCCCAAAGGATGCGGCAGAGCTCCTCCCGCGTGATCAGCTTTCCCGGGTGTTCCAGCAAGAGAAGCAGGATGTGAAAAGGCTGTTCCTGAAGTTTGACTCGAATGCCGCGCTTGCGCAGTTCACCCGCTTCGAGGTCAACCTCAAATATTCCGAATCGCAAACTCCTAGAGGGTCGCCCAGTTTCCACCATCAATGGCATCCCAAAATGGCATCCCAAAAAGAACAGCAAGACGGTAGCTTGACGTTCGTCAAGCTATGACGTGACCCAGTGGGCTGTAGTTTAGCATAGGGTTTGGATCGGCCCCGGTCGGCTAACCCGGCTAATCTCGAGGGTCCGGGTTTGGACTCTGCGCGGAGTCGGTGGAATGGGTTGCGTTCAAGGCGGCACATCGTGCAAATTCCTCTTTCGCTTTCGCGCTCAGCCCTTCCTTTTGATAAATACGTCCCATTTCGAAGTGGAAAGAGGGGATGTCGGGCGCCAGCGATATGGCCTTCTCTATCTCGGACCTCGCTTTTACAAGATCGCGCATCTGTTCATAGGCTCGCCCCAGTTCCTCATGCACCCGGGGATTCCCTGAATCGACGGTCGCCGCCTTCTGCAGATACCCGAGCGCCTGATCCGGATGCCCCTGTTGCAGCCGAACGATGCCGAGATCAAGGTATGGTTGCGGATCCTGATGCGCGGCGTGTTCCTGCCAGGTAATCGCTGTCTGATAAGCAGAGACCGCATCGTCGTCGCGGCCCATTCCAGCATAGGAAAGTCCAAGGTTGTACTCTGCGCGAACGTCCCCCGGATGCAGCGCCAGGCACTTGCGAAAAGCGTCGAGCGCTTCCTGAAAGTGATTCTCGTTGTACTTTGTGCGCCCCAGGTAGTACCAGTACAGCGCATTCTCCGGACGCCAGGCCGTAGCCCGGCTCAGCCATTTATCCGCATCGGCATAGTCGTGCAGCAATATGTAATCCATGGCCACCACCGCCAGATCATTTGCATCCGGCTGACGAAAATGTGCGCCCTGCGTGTATTGGTCCAGCGACTCCTGCGGCTTATCTTCACGATAGAGGACATATCCAAGCAGAAAATGAGCCTCGGCCGAGTCAGCATGGCCAGAGAGATAAGCCAGGATATCTTTTGCAGCGTCTGGATAATCGCCGCGTTCGACCAAGGCGTGGTCTTGCAGCAACATTGGATCTGTCGAACGCGATGACGCGACTTCGGCTTCCGGATTTGCAGAAGATACAGCAATCTGGCTCTGGGCCTTCATCCCGGAAAAAGCAATCAGCGTCAACAGCAAAAGGCCATGCTTGCGGAACCTGGTGCAAATCATCACTGGGTCGTCTTCCTTAACGCCTCTACTTCCGCTGCTCGCCGCGCTACCTTGTCGCTCGCGCTCTGTTGCAGTTCGCCATAAATCTTCATTTCATCTTGGGACTCGGTCGTAAGGTGCTGCGCGCGATAAACCGTCCCCAGCAGGAAATGAATCGAAGGCTCATCCGGAGTTTCTTTTTCCGCCGCCAGCAGATCGGGCAAGGCTTCCGCAGGACGTTCCAGTTGAATGAGCACGCGGGCGCGGTCGACTCGCGCCTGCATCAACGTTCCGCACTGCTGGACTACCTGGTTCAACTCCTGCAAGGCTTTTTCTGGCGACGCGTGCTCCTCCACCAGGCAGTCAGCTCCTTTCCATCGCGCGCTGCAATTGGCGGGATTATGAGCCAACTCGGCCAGGAATGCCTCACGTGCTGAGCTCCAGTTGCCTAATACCCAGTAGACGTTCCCCATGTGCTCCTGCACTCCCGCATGTTGTGGATCGATCTGCGCCGCCTTGTGGAACTCCACCAATGCTCCATCATAGTTCTTCATGCTTTCCATGATTTCGCCGGAAATCACATGCGAGAGCGTCGAGTTCGGATCAATCTCATTGACTTTTGCCAGCGCCTCCTGCGAGAGCTGCAGGTAGACCTTCCCCAGCAGATACCATGCTTCCTGGTTTCCAGGGTTGCGGGTGGTCAGCGCCTGGAGATGGAGCGCGGCGGCTGCATCATCACCGAGTTGAACCCAGGTGCGCGCCAAAAGCATCTCTACCTGATCATCGCCCGGGTTGCCGCGCAGAGCCGTTTCCAGGGGCTCGCGCGCTTTGTCATATTCGCCCATGGCAAACAAACATGTCCCCAGCAAGGCGGACGCAGAAGTCATGTGCGGATCGATGCGCAGTCCTGCTCTGAGCACCGCGGCCGCGTGGGCATAGTCGTGCTCGCTGTAATAAAGCAGCCCGAGGTTGTTATAGGCAGGCGCAAGCCGCGGAGCGGCTCTGAGGATCGCTTCATATTTTTGGATCGCTCCGGCGGTATCGCCCTGCGCCTGTGCTGCCTTGGCGTCGGAATAGAGCTGAGTAACTTCAGGACTTACCGTGCCCGAGGAAGATTGACCCTGCAAAGGGCCCACAACGAACCAGCAAACAGCCAAAGCTACAGTTAGCCTGCGCCTGAAGGCGGTGATCGACCTTGACCGGAAGGCACAACAAATCTTCGAGTGATTCACGGTGGATGCCCCCTTCGGACAAAGGCAAGGTGGGCGCGCTGCTCATTATAGTATCGGATGGCTCGCCATTGGACGAGCCATCCGGAGCCAGGATCAGAAGCTTAGCTTGAAGTATGCCTGGCCTTGCCGAGGGCGATTTCCTTGACAAGGGCCGAAGAATTGCCCAAAGCTGCTGTCGCTCACATTGGTATCGACATTGCCGTTTGTCGGACCGCACACCTGCATTCTGTTCAGGATGTTGAAATACTCCATGCGCAGCTCGGCATTGACCTTCTCCCCAAACGCGAATTTCTTGGCGAGAGCGAAGTTCTCAACCGACTCAAACGGATTGCGAAGACTGCTTTGTTCGCGCGCCGCACTGCCTACCGCGAATAGGCCGGGATCGCTCCACGCCGCCGGGTTGAACGCCAGTCCTCCTGTGTAGTAGTTCTTGTAGTTCAGCTGAACCGCCTCTCCCGGAACGTCGTTGGCGCGGTTGCCGCCGCTCTGAAGTGGACTGCCGCTGGCGCTGATTCCGTATGGCATTCCCGAGGAGTACTGCAGGATGCCGCTCACTTGCCACCCGCCCAGAACTTCTTTGTTCACAAAGTTACTTCCACTGGCAATCGCCTTACCTGTCCCGATGGGAAGCTCGTAAACCCCGCTGATGGAAAGCAGATGCTCCTGGTCATTGGACGCAATCGACCATTCCGCTGCCTGGTTGTACGCGTTGAGCGCTGTTGCCTGGAAGATGGAGAAGCCAGTGTCGGTGTTCGACATCGTACGCGACAGCGTATACGAGGTAAGGAAGCCTAGCCCATTGGTAAACCGCTTTTGCAGCTGGGCCTGCAAGGCGTTGTAGTTCGCTACACCGGCCAGGTCGAAATTGTTTAAGGTGTTTCCATCTTCGGTGGGGGAATACTGGGGGAACGGCAACAGTGCTTGCGACACAGTGATCCCCGTGCCCCAGTCATTCATGAAATTGACATACGGAGTGTAATAGCCCCCGGACTGACCATAGCCTGCCGCCGCCAAAGCTGCCTGCGCAGCCGGCGAGGTCCATGCTTGCCCCAATACACTGCCCAAACTCAGGTAGCTGGGATTGAGCTGATTGCTGTTGTTGAGCGCGGCCGGCAGGTGCATCGCATTGTTGCCCACATAGGAAACACTCAGAAAGAGATTCCAGGGCAGCTCGTGCTGGATTCCCAGGTTATACGACTGGGTATAGGGCGCGCCGCCGTCCTTGCGGGAAAACAAATGGAGAATACCGGTGCCATTTCCGATCTGAGGCACCAACGGCGTTGCCGGAGGCGTCGGCATCGTTCTGGTATCCCAATCCCCGTAGGCCGGCGTATTGGTCCCATTGGATGGGACACTGAACGTTCCGGCGAGTATGCTGCCATAGTTGGCGGACACTTTGTCCGTACCGAACTCGAAGGCGCCGCCGTTCAAGTGGACGAGGCTATACCCGCCCATGACCACAGTCTTGTGGTCCACCTGATACGCGAACCCAATGCGCGGGCTGAACTGGTCCCACTTCAAATCTGCGCGGTTGTACCCCGCGCACAGAGCACAGCTCCCCAGTTGGGTAGCCGCCCCCAGCAGCGGCGTGCCTGACGGGCTGATCGCCGCTGGATTCGGAAGAGATGTATCCAGGAAGACGACATCATCGTGCGTATCGGTAAACGGACGCATCACATCCCACCGCAAACCGGCATCGATGGTCAGGTTCGGCGCGACCTTGATGCTGTCCTGAAGATAGGGGGCGACATAGAAGTTGCGCAGTTTGTTTTCCTCCACAAACTGGCGATAGGCCGTGTCCGATTCGCCCAGCAGGTAACTGGCGAAAGCATTGCCGGTGTTGTCTTCGTTTAAAGGATCGCTGTTGTTCGTATCCCCGTTGCTGGTGGTAACACTGTTAAATGTGAACGAGCCGCCGCACGCGCCGCACCCGGCGTTGTCCTGAAATGCGCGCCGGATCTCAAATCCGAAGTTCATGGTGTGGCGGCCGTGCGTGTATAGATAATTATTTTCGAAGGACAGGCCGAGCTTGCGGTTTACCGAAGAGGTTTCGCCCTGCCCGATCCCCCAACTGTTTGGGGTGTCGAAGTTGGGAGCCATTCCCAAAGGCGAGGTGAAGGTGATATTTGGCGGAACCGTGCCGCCTGCCACACCGGCGAAACTGCTCCCCGGATGAAGGTTGTACTCGTCATTCAACTCCCCCATCCAGCCCGCGCCGGCTGTTACCACCAGGTTTGGAGTTAAGCCGTAGGTATAGTTCAGGAAGAAGCCGCTGCCCAGGCGCGGTTCCGTCTTGAGGCCGGTAAGCAAACTCTTAGCCGCGAAATATGCACTATTATCGCAGCATTCGGGCTGCTGCCAGGAATCGCGCCATTGGCTGAAGTGTATCGATTGCTTCTGGGTCAGTGTTTCGTCGATGGTATAACCCCAGCTCAACTGGCGTGCCGGAATGGTTCCTGTCTGGTAAGGAATGTTGGAAGTAAGACCGGGCAACGTCGGATCGGGAAGCTGATTGAGCAGTGTCTGGGAAAGCGCGCTGATGCAGCTTGTCGGGATCGTGTTCCCGGGAAACTGCTGGCCAGGCGTAAGTCCGCCGCAACTGAATCCGGGCGGCACAAAAATCGGCGCGTACGCGCCGAAATTGCCCGCCTTTGCCGCCGCGGTAGGAACCGTCATCGCACCGGTCAGGCTCTGGTTATACCGGTACCACTCGGAGGTCGCGTGCCAGAAGGTACGGTCCTTTCCTTGGTAGAGCTTTCCCAGCCACACCGGGCCGCCTACGGCAAAGCCGTAGTTGTTTTCGTGGTCTTCGGGAACGCCGTTGGGTGTCAGTTGTTCCAGTCCCCGCGCGTCGAAGTAATTATTGCGCATGATTTCAAATGCTTCTCCGTGCAACCGGTTGGTTCCGGAAACAAAGTTGTAACTGGCGGCGCCCTGCGCCAGGCCATACTGCGCCGAAAAAACCGAAGTCACGACCCGGAACTGGTTCACCATCTCAAACGGCGGGTTGATGTTCGACTGAAATCCCTGCGTCTCCGACTGCACCGCCGGAACGCCGTTGAACAGGACCTCGTTCTGGAAGTCCACGCCGCCGTTGATGCGATGACTGAATTCGCCGCCCTGCACGCCGGGCGCCAGAAAGAGGAAGTCATCGATTTGACGTCCGCGCGGACCTACGCCGCCATTCACCCCGCCCAACTGGTCGGGCAACTCCTCTACCACCTCATGTTCGATCGTGGTTCCCATCTCAGGGTCGCTGGTCTGAAGCGTGATCGCCGCTGCGGTCACCTGGACACTGGTCGACGTGCTGCCCGGAGCAAGGACCGCATTCATGCTCGCCTTGACGCCGAAATCGACGTGCACTCCTCCGCTGACGAACCCCTGGAACCCCGGCGCTTCAACTTTGACCGTGTACACCCCGGGAAGCAGATCGGTGATTGCATAGGTTCCAGCCGAGCTGGTTACCGCGTGACTCTTGACCGAGGTCGCATCGTTCGTAGCCGAAACGTTCGCCTTGGTAATCGCTGCGCCGCTAGAATCGGTGACTGTGCCGACCATGCCGCCCAACGCCTGAGCGTGCCCCGTCCGGGCCGAGACCAGAGCCAGCATTAGAACCAGTCCGGCAACCAGGACGTCGCGCGCGCCTATCTGCCAAGGAATTTGCGATGTTGCGGAAACTTGCCTCATGATTGGGTGCCCTCCACAAACTAAGTGTTCCCCCCACTGAACGGCGTGACGGGAGACTCGAATGGCCGTTTCAATAAAATTTCTGAGTGTGACCATCTGCGATGGATGGCCATCGGGGAAAGAGGATGCTGGGTAGCTCAAAACTAGTCCGCCTTCGGCAACACGCGCCATCATCCGAACTGAATTTAGGACAGAAGTTTGAGACAGAAAAGATGCCTGGTCAATGCTCCGAGTGTCGTCTAAATATTCCCCAATATCTAATTGAATCTATGACTGTTAGAGGCGATCATGGCCCCGCGGTCCGTCCCGCGGCCGGGAAGTTCCGGGGGGCATACATCAACTCGTCCGGAGTTGTCATAGGCCAGCGGCCCACCCAAGGTGACGAAAAACACCTGCTGTCCGGCAACTGCTCTTGATGGAAGCTTCGCCCCCCTTTGTCATCCCGAGCACCTCTACTTGCCTGCGGCAAGTAGAGGGAGAAATGACACGGGGGCTCTCTGCACTAGCAACAAATGCGTGGCCCATTCAAGCCTTCTTTTGGCTTGAGTGGGGTTGTTGCGGACCAACCCTCCGCTCGTGTCATCCCGAGCATCTCAGTTTGCCTGCGGCAAGTTTCGTCTGGAATGAACAACGTCTGTGCGGTTGTCGTTACTACCATCGCACCAAATGGAAGCGTCACCCCACACTGCGGTCCAGTCCCGAAGGGACGACCTGAAAGTAGCCCAGGACGCAGTCCTGGGTACGTAAAAAGGTAGAGGGAGCAGTCCCGTAGGGACGGATGACACCCCTAGCTAGAAGCTTTCAGCTGTCACTTGAGTTTGTTACCCAGGACTGACGTCCTGGGCTACATTCAGGTCGTCCCTTCGGGACTGGAGATTAAAGGCGGCTGAGCAGCCCGGCGCCGTTTGTTCATCGGGAGCGAAGCCCAGGGATCTACAGTTCAATCTTTCGGCTGCAAGGAATTTGTCATCCCGACCGGAGCGAACCCTGATTTCCTGCCACGCAGCACTGGAGAGAACCGCGCGTGCGCCTTTCCGTGAAGAAAGGCGCATGAAGTACACCGAAGCCACCAAGTTCCACAGGAAATCCGGGGGAGCGTAGTGGAGGGTCCTGCTCTTCGCTCGACCAGCATCCACCTCGACCGGAAGCCCCGTTTTGTTCATAGGGAGGCTTCGAGCGATGACTATAGACGTTGCTCCCGATCCAGGGTAGCCCAGTGTTTAGCGTCCGGTAGACCCTTCTCAAAAGGCTAGCCATTTCACGCCGTAAAATCTGCATCCTGCGACAAAGCGTGACACGGCACCGGCAAAACCAGCGTAATCTGCTTAGCACAGGGAAGCTCAGTGCCTATCGTCCAGGCGCAATAATAAGCAAATGACAGCGTTGGCTCGTTTCAAAATCGTGATCCTCGGCTGGGCAGGCGTTTCTTTGTTTTTCACTGCCGTTTTGGAAATCAGCGAACTCGGCCATAAGCCCCTCGGCTTTGCCCTTTATTCCAACGCTGTGCATTTTGCCCTTTGGACACTTACCCTGCCGATTTTGGCGAGGTGCATTCGGCGCTTCCCGCCGAAGCAACCAAGACGAATCCTGAACGTAGGGGTCCTTCTGATCCTGATCGCAGTGCTGGCGATGCTTGTGGACTTCACGCACTGGGCCATCGTTTACCCGACCTATTTCCCATATCGATCCTCTCTCCCCACGTTTCAGATCATGCTGGGATCCGATCTGTTCTGGTTCCTGCCCAACGAAATTCTGATTGGAATCGTGCTGGTGACCGCGATCGAAGGCTGGCAGGTGCTCCAGGATCTGCAGGCGGAAAGAATGCGCGCGATGGATTTGGAGCGCCAGCTCGCAGTCTCACGCCTGGCAGCACTGCGCATGCAACTTCACCCGCACTTTCTTTTTAATACCCTTCACACCATTGCGGGCCTGACCGTCGAAGACTCCGCCACGGCCCGTCGAATGGTGATTGCGCTTGGGGATCTTCTCCGCAGTACTCTCAAGGACAATGGCAACCGGATGCGAACACTCGCCGAAGAGCTGGAATATTCGGATTTGTATCTTGGGATCGAAAAGCTCCGGCTCGGAGACCGATTGTTGCTCAACTATGAGATTGAGCCCGCAGCCACACGGGCCCTGGTGCCGCAGTTTCTCTTGCAGCCTCTGTTCGAGAATGCCATACGCCACGGCGCTTCGCGAATAACCGATCCCTGCGAGGTTCGCTTTTGTGCATCCTGTAAATTGGGAACCCTCAATATCATGATCCGCAACGATGGTCCTACATGCGCTACCGGTGTTGCGCCCCCGCGCTTCGGCGTGGGGCTTACCAACACCATGGATCGTCTGCAGATCCACTATGGAGATCGCCATACCTTTCTTTATTCCGATCGGCCGGAGGGCGGAGTCCAGATCGATATTTCCACTCCTTACAGCGAAGCCGGCGATGGCGCTGGAGCGGCTGGCTCGATAAAAGATCCTACGTCGGCGAAAGATCGCATGGATCGGAACAGCACCGTGGCCTTTCCCACAATTGGTTACACCTGAAGGTGGGGGTAACATC
>Ga0302325_10022270_pt1 | contig 13262 bp, 6 predicted proteins | sample Palsa_T0_2_FD_201948 | JGI IMG/M metagenome (GOLD analysis project Ga0302325, IMG submission 201948) | Peat permafrost microbial communities from Stordalen Mire near Abisko, Sweden - Palsa_T0_2 | ecosystem: Environmental > Terrestrial > Soil > Palsa > Peat permafrost | place: Sweden: Abisko... | reverse complement strand
CGTGGCCGGTTTCTGTGGTGTGGCGGCGTGCGGCTCCGCAGTTCAGGCGAGTAGCCAGCCGCGACCGCTGCCGGCGGCGCCGACGGATAGCACCGGTCTGGCCCGAGACATTGCGAAGATCGCAATTGGCAACGACGGGTTCGACGCGCTGGACAACGGTGAAGGTCGGGCCGCCATGGCGTACTGCGACCCGAGCACTGTGTCGGCTCGACCCGGTGCCGGCACCGGCGTGTCCGCTTCCTGCGGGGTCAGTTACTTTGACGGAGCAGTCTGGCAGCAGACAGTAACCGTGACCTTCGATAGTCACGGCGGCCGGTCGCCGACGGGACCAACCTGGGCAGCGAGCTGCTGCCGCCGATAAGCGGATGAGGGGCAGTTCCGGTCGCGGTACGCCTGGCTGGATGGGCACCCAGGAGTGGCTGTCCCGGCACCGGGCGTTGCCGGGCGAAAGGGCGTCGCCGTTCTTAGCCGGTTAGCTCCGGCCGCTGCCCGCAGATGGCCTGCCGGTCCGGGTCCGGGTCGGTGCCTATGGGGCAGCGCGTGGCCCGGCCGACGCCGAGATGGCTCCCGCCCGGTTGGCGACTCTCGCGGTGGCCCGGGGCTGGCTGGAGTGGCGGGGATCTGGTGAGGATGTCTGGATGTGGTCAACAATGGTCTGGATCCTGCTGGCGCCGTGCCGGTTGCCGCGCGGCGGGATCGGGGCCTGCGGAGAGGATGCCGACCATGATGGAGCAGTCGGTGCTGGAATTCGCCAGCGTGCTGCGGCAGCTGCGGGCCGAGGCCAAGCTGACGCAGGAGGAGCTGGCGGAGGCGGCGGGTCTGAGCCCGCGGTCGATCAGTGACCTGGAGCGGGGCATTAACCGCACCGCCCGTAAGGACACCGCCGAGTTGCTGGCCGACGCGCTGGGGCTGGCCGAGCCGGCGCGTGCCGTGTTCGTGGCGGCGGCCCGCGGGCGGGCCCCGGCGGCGGAGGTGCTGGCGGCCGTTCGGGGAAAGGCCAGTCCAGCACGGGACGGTCTGGCGGCTGGCGAGAGTCTGGTGTGGTCGGGGTGCCCGTACCTGGGGCTGGCGCCCTTCGGGGAGCGGGACGCGCGGGTGTTTTACGGGCGCGGTGAACTGGTGGCCCAGTTGGCACAGCGGCTGGCCGGACGGCTGGACGGGACGGGGGTGCTGCTGGTGGCCGGGGAGTCGGGGGCGGGTAAGTCCTCGCTGCTGAGGGCGGGATTGATGCCGTGGCTGGCCGCGGGTGCTCTGGGGCCCGGGTCGCAGCGGTGGACGCGGCGGGTGATCCAGCCGACGGGAAGCCCGGTGCGGGAACTGGCGATGACGCTGGCCGAGGTGGCGGGCGCGGATCCGGTGTCGCTGTACCGGTCGCTATCAGCGGCGCCGGGTGAGGCGCCGATGCTGGTCGAGTTGGCGGTCCGGGCCGCGGCAGGCCGCGGCCCGGACCCGGGACCGGGCGGCCCGGCCGATGCCGCAGTCGCCGCCCCGCAGCGTCTGGTGCTGGTGGTGGACCAGTTCGAGGAGCTGTTCACCACGGCCGGCGGCGAGGAGGACAGCCGGGCGGAGCGGGAGGGTTTCATCGCGGCGCTGCACGCGGCGGCCACCGTCCCAGCCGGCCCGCATGAGCTCCCGGCGGCGCTGGTGGTGGTGGCGGTGCGCGCGGATTACCTGGGCCGCCTCATCGCCGATCCGACGTTGAAGGCATGGGTGGATGCCGGGCTGTTCACGGTCGGGCCGATGAGCGAGGCCGAGTTGCGGCTGGCGGTGACCGGTCCTGCCGCCGAGACGGGCCTGGCCGTGGAACCCGCGCTGGTAGAAGCGGTGATCGCCGATCTCCGTGACGGTGCCGGGGGCGGCCTGGGCAGCGGGGTGCTGCCGCTGATGTCGCAGGCGATGGCGGCCACCTGGCAGTACCGTGAGCGCAGCACGCTGACCCTGCGCGGCTACCGGCGTGCGGGCGGGGTCGCCGACGCGGTCGACCGCAGCGCCCAGGCCGCCTACGAGGCCCTGACCAGCCGACAGCAAGACGCGGCCCGCCAGGTATTCACGCAGCTGACGGTCATCACCCCGGATGGCCAGTTCGCGCGGCGCCGGTGCAGCATGGCCGATCTGCGTTCCCCGGGATCACCGATGGCGGCAGACATCGACACCGTCATCGACGTCTTCAGCGCCCAGCGCCTGCTTGTCCTGGGGCAGGACAGCGTCGAGATCTCCCATGACGCGCTGCTGCAGGCCTGGAAACAGCTCCGGGACTGGCTGGGGGACGACCAGCTCGACCGGGTCCTGTACGGCGAGGTCATCACCGACGCGGCCGCGTGGGATGGCAACGGCCGGGACTCCTCCTACCTGTACCGGCCCGGCCGGCTCGCCGCACTCGGCGCTGCGATCACCCGATGGCAGGACGCCCCCACCCGCTATCCTCCGCTGCCGGCCACCGCTGAGGCGTTCCTTGACGCCGCTCACCACGCCGCCCGGCGCAGCACCCGGCGGAGGCGGGGCGCCTTCGCGATCCTTGTCCTGCTGACCGCCTTGGCGGTGGCAGCCTCGGGCTTCGCCTTCTCCCAGCGTGCGGCAGCGGTCCAGCAACGTGACCAGGCCAGCTACAACCAGGTCGTCGCTGAAGCCCTCCAGTACGGCACCAGCAACACACCGCTCGCGGCACAGCTCAACCTCGCCGCCTACCGCATCCAGCCGACCCCAGACCTGGTCTCACGCCTGCTGAACGCCGAAAACACGCCCCTGCCCGCACAGCTGAGTACTGGAGCGGGGCTCGTTAGCTCGGTCGCGTTCAGCCCCGACGGGCACACGCTGGCCAGCAGCAACGCTAGCGGCACCATCCGGAGGTGGAACGTAGCCGATCCCGCGTACGCCAGCCCGCTCCGCCAGCCCCTGACCGCCGACGTCGCTGCGCAGATCACCTACGGCGGCGCCGACGTGGCCTCGCTGGCGTTCAGCCCCGACGGGCACACGCTGGCCAGCAGCGACGACAGCGGGGGGGATACGGGGGATATCCAGCTATGGGATCTCGCTGACCGCGCGAACCCTCGGCGCGGCCAGGCTCAGCCCCCCGCCATCAATGCCAGCGATCATCTGGCGTATAGCGATTCGCTGGCGTTCAGCCCCGACGGCCACACGCTGGCCAGCGGCGACGGCAACGGCACGGTCGGGTTGTGGGACGTCACCGATCCCGCGCACCCCCGGCGGATCGGCCCGATCCTGACCGGCGGTACTGGTGCCACCTATGCGGTGGCGTTCAGCTCCGACGGCCACACGCTGGCCAGCGGCGACGGCAACGGCACGGTCCGACTGTGGGACGTCACCGATCCCGCGCACCCCCGGCGGATCGGCCCGATCCTGACCGGCGGTACTGGTGCCACCTATGCGGTGGCGTTCAGCCCCGACGGCCACACGCTGGCCAGCGGCGACGGCAACGGCACGGTCCGACTGTGGGACGTCACCGATCCCGCGCGTCCCCGCTCGCTCGACTCGATCCTGACCGGTAGCGACGGCGTGGCCTCGCTGGCGTTCAGCCCGAACGGACACACCCTGGCCGACGGCAGTCTCGACGGCACGCTCTGGCTATGGGATGTCACCGATCCCGCTGACCCCAGCCCGACCGGCCAATGCCTGACCGGCGGCGACGGCGTGGCCTCGCTGGCGTTCAGCCCGAACGGACACACGCTGGCCAGCGGCAGCCTCGACGGCACGGTCCGGCTGTGGAGCCTCCCTCAGACCGTCTTGGCCGGTAGCGCAGCCGCCGTGAATTCGGCGGCGTTCAGCTCCGACGGGCAAACCCTGGCCAGCGGCGACGGCGACGGCACGGTCCGGCTCTGGGATATCGCCGATCCCGCGCATCCAAGCCCGATCGGCCCCATCCTGAACGGCAGCCCTGGCGGCGGCGCCGTGGACTCGGTGGCATTCAGCCCCGAGGGCCACATCCTGGCCGGCGGCAGCCTCGATGGCACGGTCCGGCTCTGGGATATCGCCGATCCCGCGCATCCAAGCCCGATCGGCCCCATCCTGAACGGCAGCCCTGGCGGCGGCGCCGTGGACTCGGTGGCGTTCAGCCCCGACGGACACATCCTGGCCAGCGGCAATGCTGACGCCACGATCCGGCTCTGGAATATCGCCGATCCCGCGCACCCCCGGTCGATCGCCATCGCGTCCGTCAGCGCTAATGACGGCGGCGTGGACTCGGTGGCGTTCAGCCGCGACGGGCATATGCTGGCCAGCGGCACTAGCGGCGGCACGATCTGGCTGTGGAATGTCACCAATCCCACATACCCCCTGCGGCTCGCCCCGATCGTGGCGAGCAGCACTGCCTCCGTCCAATCGGTGGCGTTCAGCCCCGACGGGCGCACGCTCGCCAGCAGCGACCGCAACGGCACGATCCGGCTGTGGAATATCGCCGCTCCCGGCTTGCCTTGGCCGCTCAGCCAGCCCGTTACCGGCCGGGGCGTCGAGGTCAACTCGGTGGCGTTCAGCCCCGACGGGGACACGCTGGCCAGCGGCGGCTTCGACGGCACGGTCCGGCTGTGGAACGTCACCGACCTCACCGATCCCCGGCCGCTCGGCCAGCCCCTGACCGGCAGCACCGTCGCCGTGGACTCGGTGGCGTTCAGCCCCGACGGGCACACCCTGGCCAGCTGCAGCGCCGACGGCACCACCCGGCTCTGGAACCTGTCCGTCCAGTCCGCCATCAACCGGATATGCGCCGTAGCCGGAGGCCTCACGCCCCAGCAGTGGAATCAGTACATCAGCCAGCTACCGTACCGAACAACCTGCGTTCATTAGCGCCGAAGATCTCCCCGGCGCCCACTATCTACAGCGACACCTACCGGTCGTGCCTCCGGTGCCGTGAGTGCCGCCGCTGGAGTGTTCAACGCCGTTATAGGGGGATTGATCAAATCCACCAGCCCGGCCAACTCAGCACGTCGGCTTACGATCGAAGCCACATTTGCTCTCTGACTCAGCCTGAGCGCAAGCCGCGCCCCGAGGCCGCATTCCCAGAGCTGGTAGGAGACTGAGCGTGACGCCACCGTTGATTAGGCCGACACCGAGGTAGAACAGGCCGCGGAGCCTAACGGCTTGTCTCGTCTCACCTCTCGCACGCGCGTCCGCTCATAGACTCGCGTACGTGTCCGCTGAGACTAAGCTTGACTCTGTCGGGAATCTTGGTCTCCGCGGCTCAGCTGACTGCTCGCCAGGAGCGCAGACGTTTGATGTCGTGCTGGTCGAGGTAGTCCTGGAACACTGTTGGCGGTCGCGGGGCCGGGTTCGCGCCGGCTGGCTGCCGGCTGAGGCGCTCGATGTTGACGGCGATGGCCGTGAGGACGTGCTGGAGGTGGGCCTTGGGCTGTCCGCGGTAGCGGCAGTGGCGCATGCCGTGGCCGTGAGCGAATTCGCAGACGGTGCCCTCGATGCCGGACCTGACCGCGTAGCGTTTGTGCCAGCCGGGATCTTGCTGGTCAGCGCGGTTGCGGATCTGCAGCTCGTAGAGCTCGCGCGGGGGAAAGCCCACGGTGCGCTTGCCGTCGCCGGAGATGGTGCAGACGGCACTGGCGGGGCACGGCTGGCACTGGCTCTTGGTGAAGCGGGCGACGATGAGCGGAGCTGCATCGGGCGAGGATGTCGGGTAGGGGCTGTGCCATCCCTTGCTGACCTGGCCTTGCGGGCAGGTGACTTCCTGCCGGTCGTAGTTGATGCGGAAGTCGTCGCGGGCGTAGCCCTCCCGGGTGCGGTGCTCCCGGGTGCGGTGCTGCCGGGTGGGGTTGCCGGGCAGCGGCCCGGTGAGGGTGACCTGGTGCTCGCGTCCGGCCCGCTCCATGTGCACCAGCGATGTGTAGCCGCCGTCCACCAGGTGCTCGGAGGGGAGCAGCCCCCGCTGCTTTAGCCGGACGTGGATGCCGGCCAGGGCGACGGTGTCGCCGCTAGTGGCGGGCATGGTGGCGACGTCGGTGATGACATTGCGGCTGTCGCCTGCGCAGGTCTCGGTGACATGGGCGAGGTAGCCGGTCCAGCGGGTGACCTGACCCCGGCGGGAGTAGCGGGCGGCCGGGTCGTAAGGCGAGACGATGCGGGCCGCCGATGGCGGAAGGCCGCTGTCGCCCTCATCGTCGCGCCAGCGCAGGCGGCCGGAGACGTCCCAGTAGTAGTTCTGGACCAGGATCTGCCGCAGGGCCTGCACCCGGGGGCCGTGCAGCAGGCCCGGGCAGCGGGCGGCCAGGTGCCCGAGCAGCCGGGATGCGTCCGCCCCGGCCTCATTCATCCTGGTCTTCGGCCGGGTGGGGTTCTTTCCCAGGCGGACCACGCGCCCGTAGTGGCGGCCCCGGTCGTCATCTACCAGGCCGGCCAGCGCGTGCCCGGCGGTGCGGGCGAGTTCCTCCAGGGCAGCGCGCACCGCCTCGGTGACCAGCTCCAGGCGGGTCAGGTCCCGCACCGCCGCCAGGACATGGGTCGAGTCGGTGCGCTGGGTAGTCCGCTCGCGGACCAGCCCGGCCTCCTTCAGCCGGGCCAGGGCCAGGTCAAGGAGCCGGTCGGACCGCCCCTCCTCCAGCAGCCGCTCGCGGAAGTCGCCCAGCACGCTGTGGTGGAAGCCGGGATCGTCGAGATCGAGGCCGAGCGCGTACTTGAAGTCGATCCGGCACCGCACCGCCTCGGCAGCGTCACGGTCGGACAGGTCAAGCAGGAACTGCAGCACGCTCACCGTGGCCAGTTGAGCCGGCGAGATCCCCGGACGCCCATCCCGGGGATACCACCCGGCAAAGTCCTCGTCGTCCCACAGGCCGTCGAGCCGGTCCCGCACCCACATCGCCGTCGTACCGCCCGGGTTACTGGCACGCGCCACCCGCGCGGTCAGCTCCGGGACCTCGACCCCAGGACGGGGACGGATCGACATCACGCACTCCTCATAAATCTCACGGGACTCACAGATCCCCGCAAGACTGGCGTAACGACATGGTCACAGTCAGCCAAATGCCAAGATTCCCGACAGAGTCAAGCTAAGACAACCACTCAACCTGATGAACACGTACGACAGTGGACCGTCCCCGCCATCAGGCAGACCCCACGGGCAAGCCCGCCAGGCAGCTCACTGGAAGCTTACGATGCAGACCACGCCACGATCCGCGCTTCGGTGGCCTGACTTGGGCCACGATTTGTCCGTGGCTGGAATCGCGTGTCGCTGAGCTGCGGGTTTCCGGTTCCGTGAAGCTGAACTTGCGCACTAGGCGCGGCCCCTAGAGTGGCCTGGTGCCGTATATCCGGACCGTGAAGACCACGTCGGGTGCGACCGCGGTGCAGGTCATATGGTCCTCGCGGCGCGGATCGCGGAAGATCGAGCATGTCGGGTCGGCGCATGATGACGCGGAACTGGAGGCCCTGAAGGCGGCTGCGCAGCAGCGGATCGCGGCCGGGCAGCCCGAGCTCGACCTGGGCCTGGAGCCGGCGGGCGGCGGCCCGCTGCCGATCACCTCCTCGAAGATGGGCCACCTGGTGGATTCCCTCGAGCGGGCCTACCAGGTGCTGGGCTTCGGCGACGCGGCAGGCGGGGACGAGGTGTTCGGGCACCTGGTGCTGGCCAGGATCATCGAGCCGTCCAGCAAGCTCGACAGCCTGCGGGTTCTCCAGGAAGCCGGGGTCACGCCGGCGTCCTACCGCACCCTCAAGCGGCGCCTGCCGTCCTACGCGAAAGAAGAGTGGCGGCAGCGGCTGTCGCAAGCTTGCGCCGCGCACGCCCGGCTCGGCCCGGCCAGCCTCGTCCTCTACGACGTGTCCACGCTGTATTTCGAGACCGATGCCGGGGACGGGTTCCGCGAGCCCGGGTTCTCCAAGGAACGCCGCCTGGAGCCGCAGATCACCATCGGGCTGCTGACCGGGCAGGACGGGTTCCCGCTCATGGTCTCCGCCTTCGAGGGCAACAGAGCCGAGACCAAGACGATGCTCCCGGTCATCAAGACGTTCATGGCCGCACACCACCTGCCCGACGTCACCGTGGTCGCCGACGCGGGCATGATCTCCGAGGCGAACCAGAAGGCCATCGAGGCGGCTGGCCTGTCGTTCATTCTCGGGATGAAGGTCCCCGACGTGCCCTACCTGGTGGACCAGTGGCGGCGCGAGCACCCCGGCCAGGAGATCCCCGACGGTCACGTCTTCACCCAGCCCTGGCCCGCGGGACCCAAGGACAAGCGCCGTGACCAGTGGATCTACTACCAGTACCGGGCCGACCGGGCCCGGCGGACGCTGCACGGAATCGATGAGCAGGTCGCCAAGGCCGCCAGAGCCGTAGCCGGGCTCGCCCCCGTGAAGCGGAACCGGTTCATCGCCCTGCACGGCGCCACCAAGAGCGTGAACCGCGACCTCGAGGCCAAGGCCAGGACGCTGGCCGGGATCAAGGGCTACATCACCAACCTCGCGGCCTGCCCCGACGGGACGCCGGTCACCGCGGAGTTCGTGATCGGCAGCTACCACCAGCTCTGGAATATCGAGAAGAGCTTCCGGATGTCGAAGTCAGACCTGCAGGCCCGGCCGATTTACCACCGCAAGCGCGACTCCATCGAGGCCCACCTGACGATCGTGTTCGCCGCGCTCGCTGTCAGCAGGTGGATCGAGGCACGAACCGGCTGGTCCATCAGGAAATTCGTCAAGACAGCCCGCCGCTACCGCACCATCGAGATTCAGGCCGGACGGCAGATCATCACAGCCGCCGATCCCGTCCCCGACGACCTACGCCAGGCCCTAGACGCCATTAATCGCCCAAACTGACTTGCGCACTAGGATGGCCCAACTCAGGTTACGATGCAGACCACGCCACGATCCGCGCTTCGGTGGCGTGCTGCCACCTTTCACCGATGAGTAGGTCGACGCCTTATGCCGCGGATCACCATTGCCACCGAAGGCCGACAGGCCGCTGCAGATACTCTTTCGCGAGACAACCCCTCCGAATCATTAGGACACCACAGCCTGGCCGCAATGAACCCAATAGCACAGGTCAGGCGAGTAATATCAATACTCAAGAGCTCAGACACTAAAGGGATTCGTCGAATATCGAGCTCATAGTTTGATGCCCCTCTTCCAGACTGCCTCGACAGTTCGGACCGCCGAAATATCCTTAAGCGGGTTTTCCTTCAAGGTGACAAGATCGGCGATTCCGCCCGGAATTATACGGCCACGATCAGGTAGGCCAAAAGCGATCGCGGGTCGATAGGTAGCCGCCGTTAGCGCATCTGACTCGGTAATTCCTGCAGCCACTAGGAGTTCGATTTCACGATGCAAGCCTGCGCCCCATGAAATGCCCAAATTCGGCGCGTCGCTTCCTGCTAGTATCGGTACTTGATTGCTGTAGAGACGATATACAGAATCTACTGCCCACTCATATCGTTTAGGGTTTCGTCGGGTAGAGAAAGTTTTATCAAGATGCGTCGCGCTTGTATGATCGAGGCGCTGGTTGGAATTTCCTACCCTCATTATCCTAGAACCTATCTGAGGATTACAAGCTCGTTCCAATACTGCTAGTGTTGGGATAACGGTCGCTTTCTGGTGAACCGCCAATTGGATCCCATTGTCACTAAACGGCGCGTCAATGCAAACGTGAGCCAAGGCGTCAGCACCAGCGGCTAGAGCAAACTCAGCTTGGAGGGTCGCACCCGGATGTACCACCGCTAGCACGCCTGCTGCATGTGCCGCTTCCACGAGCGCAGTCATGGTAGCCCTGTCAATGACAGGCTTTCCCTTGCGAGGGTTTTCATAAATGATCTTAATCCAGTCAGAACCTTCAGCCAGGCGATCTGCCACGAAACGCGGTGCATTCTCAGGTCCCCCAACTTCTGGGATCGATAGGCCATATTCTGATCCGTGCCCCCCACGGGCCGCGGCTGCCATGCCTGCAGACCAAATATCGGCCCGCTTGTGGACCAGGCTATTGGCCTGTTCTCCACGCCTTAAAGCCACCCATTCTGGATCACAGAACATATCAAGAACAGTAGTCACACCGTATTGCAAGGATTCTTCGAGCGCATTGCTAAATGCGTGAACATGACTATCTATTAGGCCAGGCAGAAGAAAGAATCCGCACCCATCGATTGTAGACATTCCGCTGGTGTCAATGTCGTCTTGCGTCCCAACGGCTGTAATCTGGGATCCCGTAATTACGACAGTCGCACTATTGACGGCTCGACAGCCGTCAAAAATATCGATGTTTGTAAAGGCCCAGGGCCGATCGTTCACGGACATTTAGTGCCACTGTCCAAACTTTATACACGTGTACGAAAGACCGAGACATGCATCTCGCACCCAGCCCCGAAGGGAGTTCTCTTCCAATCAGCCCAACGAGCCTCTAGGTTAAACTCGGCAGTGTTAGCCATGTAATCTAGCTCACTTGGCCAGATATATCTGCCACTAGCTGGGTACATCTTGATACCCGTTTCCCGAAGTACGATAATCTGTGAGGCAAAAGTCTGGGCTATTGGTTCATACGTAGCGGCGCCTAGCACCACTCGGTCTGAGTCCACGCTATAAAGGCTCAGAGGGCGACCGCTCGCGATATCGCGGACATCTGGTACGAACAGGTCGACGACAAGACAACCGCCTTCTACGAGGTGTTTGCGTGCATTACGGAGCACTCTTTGCTGATCGTCACGCGTCGGAAGACCGGCAAGTGTACTAAACCCGAGCAGCACAACATCGAATGTGCCATCAACAACGATATCTCTTATATCGCCACGAATAATGGCTACTTTATCGCTATCGGGCTTCTCGCGGAAACGCTCAAGAATAGCATCGGAAATATCAACTCCTACAACATCGATGCTGGCCTGTGCGAGGGGAATAGCAAGGCGACCCGTACCTGTTCCTAGATCCAGAAGGCGCCCGCCATTCGCGAGCTGAGCCAAGACGGCTACAGCTTGAGCTGTCTCTTCCTCGTTCGGCGCAAACCTTGTGTCATAGATCGATGCCGAACGGTTACCGTAAGTAGTTTCGTCGTACCCGTCCATAATAAAGCCGGACATAGTGCACCGCCTTGGCTTAACATCACCCTCGTATAAGCTCATAGACTCTTATGTCAAGATTTCATGGACTCTGATGATTTGTCAAGTATGCACCGGAAATCGACCGAGGGTCCAACGGGCCCGCGATCCGGCAGGTTGTGCCTCCTTTTGGGTCCGCACACGCCAGGATCCGCGAGCCGCGACTTTGAGGAGTCAGATTGAGTTCAGAACACCGCCTTCTATGCCTCCGAGCATTAGAGTGAAGCGCGCTATGCCCGGTGGGACTGGTGCTCCCCAAGATGATCTAGACGCTTAGCTTCAACGAAAGGATTCAGACATGTGACGAAGGGTTGCATTAGAGCTGGCTCCGGTATTGCCTCGTTGACGTATTACGCTTCGGTAATGGTTACCTTAAGCGACCAGACCTTAAGAGCCACACAAAGTACAAGGCTGGCAAATATCGCCAAGCACATTACTAGGATAACGGAACGAATCTCAAGCCGCAGCGTCAGCACTCCTCCAATGGCCGCCCCAATTGGCGCTCCCCCCCAAGCTACTGTTCGTGCGGCCGCATTAACGCGTCCCTGAAGCAGATCTGGCGTGATCCGCGTCCTAATAGTGATCCCATTTAGGGTGACTACGGTGTATGAGGCCTCCCAGAACATATAAATAACAATAGCAACGGCGAAACTGGGGGCTCGTGCCAAGGCAATGAGGAGTATACAGTTTAGAAAAAGTCCAATTACGGTTATCCGGCCGGCATTGAAATGCTTCTGCAGGCGAGGAATCGCAATACTCGAAAGAAATGACCCTATTGCGCCACATGCATACAGTAGGCCTATCCTTGGATCTGTTTTTGAAAGCCCCAAAGCATCAACTGCGTATACGACAGTTAGGCCTCCGACGGCGCCACCGGCGACAGTGACGCCAATGGTTGCCGCAGTGAGCAAGCGGATGATACGGGAATTCCAAATATACCTCAGACCCGCTGATACATCGCTGAAGAGCTGCTTCCAAGGAGCTCCCGGCATTGAAGATTGGAGTGAGCTTTCCTTGAAGGGAGCGCGAATAATTGCAATCAGAATAGCCGAGAGTAGATAACTAGAGGCATCGAAGATGATGGCTCTGACTGGGCCAATGGTAGCAGCAAGCAAACCACCAATAGCAAGGCCACCAATGGCTACTACAGTTTCTGTAGCCATCAAAGTAGTCGTAGCTACCACAACGCGATCGGCCCCAGCCAAAGCTCTAACAGCACCAAAGTTTGCAGCGTCGAACCAGACGAACGCTGTGGCGGACCCGCCAGCGACAATATAAATGTAGCTTAGAGGTAGATGATGAAGATAATATACCGCCGGGATGCTAGCCATTAGGCCGGCATTAACGACATCCGACACAACCATCAGCCGTCTTCGATTATGCCGGTCGGCTACCGCCCCGGCGACTATGCCAAAAATAATATATGGAAGACCGTCCAATGCTGCTATAAGCGAAGTATCCAGAGCGGATCCTGTTACTTTAAAAACGAGGATCGGCAACACGACGGCTGTAATTGACGTGCCAAAGAGTGAGATTGTTCGCGCAAGCCAGAATAGAATAAAGTTCTTGTCTCGTGCCAATCTTCGAGATGTCGGGAGTGTCGCCTTACTTTGATTCATTACTCCTCACCCGCTGGACGTAGGGTGACCAATGAGCGCGCGCTCCCTGCTTTGTTATACCTAGACGAGCACCTACATCTCCCCACGTTGCTCCAACGTCCAGACATGCAGCGATTGCCATAGCCATCTGCATACTAGCTGCATCATTTGCTATCCGCCACTTGATCAACACCTCCTCTAGCTCGTCAAGAGCAGCCTGGGCGTCCGGCGGGACCATGCGCCTATAAGGGCTCATTTCGATAAGTGTAGCCCGGACTGCACCCCAGGGCTCCGGCGTGTTCCGTGAATGTCCGCATCTATCCTTAATTGAGGCCGTGGAGGCGGAGGGTTTCGGCGGGGGTGGTGTGGTCGCGGCGGCCTTCGGGGATGTGCAGGTAGCCTGCGTTCTTGAGGGCCGCGATGATGGCAGCGCGGATGGTGGCCAGGTTGGCGGGCCTGCTGCCGGTCCGGCTGGTCGAGGCGTCCTCGGCGAAGCTCAGGTCGCGGACCTTCTCCAGGGGCGGAGCCTGGCCAGCTGAGCTCGATCTCCGCGTTTCCGCAGGTCAGAGGCTGGTACGGATGAAGTTACCTGATGCAACAGGTGTGGTGCAACTACCGCGTGGCGTGTCGTGTCAGC
>Ga0302325_10022268_pt1 | contig 13262 bp, 10 predicted proteins | sample Palsa_T0_2_FD_201948 | JGI IMG/M metagenome (GOLD analysis project Ga0302325, IMG submission 201948) | Peat permafrost microbial communities from Stordalen Mire near Abisko, Sweden - Palsa_T0_2 | ecosystem: Environmental > Terrestrial > Soil > Palsa > Peat permafrost | place: Sweden: Abisko... | reverse complement strand
GCCGCTTGCCTTGTCGAATCCCTCCTTCGTACCATCGTTCCCCCCCTGCCTCTTTTCTTCGGATGGTTGCGTAGCCGTGTTCTTGGCCGGCGGCGAAGCCACCACAGTACGTTCGCCCCACTGCCGGTCGCGTGAATTCGCCGTATCCATGCCATTGTCCCTCTTTCCAGCCGCCGTCGTATTTATCGCCCGTTGGATAGGTCTGTACGCCGTAGCCGTGTTTCCTGCCATTTACCCAGGAACCTTCGTATGTGATCCCGGCGGCACCACCGGCGGCCCAGGTGTATACTCCGAACCCTTGAGGACCATTGTGGGCATCGTCCCACCAGCCGTCGTATCTGTCTCTGTTGGCGTATTCGAGCCGTACGTAGCGCATAGTAGTGAAGCGGATTTTTCGGAGTCTTTAGTGTTGTAGACGAAAGGGGGTGAAATGGGCGGATTGACCAATTTATAAGTGTGTGTCTGTGCGCGTCGAGTTGGGGGGGGAACACGCTTCGCCTCAAAGCAGACTGGAACACATGTGCATGGTCGCTATTCTTATATCATTCAATAATGCTACAAGCCGTGTTTTGAACTCAATTTTTAATTAATTCTTCGACGAACCTTAATCCACACCAAGCCGGTCTTGGAATTATCGCACAGACATAAGTCGTTGAGGCATTGTCATGGCGATGAGCCGCTAGGTTATTCACTTTTGCTGTCAAATCCGGTTTTCGCACGCAAATCCTATTAGCCAGCCGTTTGATCAAACTAATGATCTCCGATGCAAGCGAAAAGTTTAACGAGCCCTGCCTCGCCGCCTTACGTAGCTGTTGCGCCGTTAAGCGCAAAAGCAGAAACGCGCGAAGTTGGCGTCATCTGGGTCGGATTGGGGGCCAATTAAGCTGCGCGTGACAAACTGCACTGACTTCATTCCGCGGTACAGACACCGCGATCTCGGAGTTGAGATTCGGCTATGAAATGAATTGTTCCTAGTCCCTACCACTATCCCAATACACCTCCCGGATATGCCATAACTACGAATACTAAGAATGATAAAATAAACCAGAACTCCCTCAAACGACTCAAAGTGCGCTTCAAACCCTCTTCATTTCTTTGGACCTTGCTTGCCACCACCCTTGTTGTTATTGTTGTTATTGTTGGCGGCAGGCTTGTCACCACCCTTGTTCTCAGCGGATTTGTCGTCTTTCTTCGCCTCCACCAATTTTCCCTTTTTCCATTCTCCTTTCGTCACCTTTTTACCGTATGTTTGCTCCCCAGGACCCTCCCAATACCCAGCGATAAAGTTACCAACATGCTTTAACGTCCCAACTTGCTCTGTGCCCCATCCATGCGCTTTCCCCTCTTTCCAGCCACATTCAATTCGGCGGCCATCTTTGAATGTCCCAACACCGTAACCAGATGCTTGACCCGCATGGATGCCTCCTTCATATTTGCGACCATCGGCATGTTCTCGAATGGCGTAACCCTGCTCCTTTCCATTGCAGAAGCCGCCCGTATATACCTCGCCATTTGGCTTTACCTTCTTCCCCCAACCGTTCTCGACATCATCATGCCAACCTCCCTCATAGGTTGTTCCATCCACATACGTCTGCAGCCCGTGTCCTTCTCTTTTATTCTCCTTCCAGCCGCCTTCATACCGCTCGCCGGATGACCATATTCTTGTTCCCTGGCCATGTTTCAATCCTTCATGCCATTGTCCCTCGTAGTGTTCACTGTTGCCATACTTGACGCCCCAGCCATGCGGATACCCGAGCGTCGGCGAGACCTGTAGCCATTGCCCGACATATACTTCTCCGGTTTGATACGTGACTTGCCGCTGGGTTACACTGGCCTGTTGTGGTTGCTGGGCTTGGGGCATGGCTTGTGGGTATTGGGCATGTGGTATTTGGCCGTAGTAAGCCATGGTGTCGATGTTGAGGTTTATTTCAGGTGAGCAATGTCACCAGGTGACGGCTTTGCTGTGACAGGGGATCGGAACGTCTTTCGAGGGGCTTGTGCTGCTGAGGCCGATCGATTGGAATGAGGATGCACGATAGTTTGGACCGAAGGAATTGATCTTAAATGCTGCAAAACAAAATCCAGGGGGGCTGTGCAATGGCGAGCTTCTCCGCGTCTTATCGCTCCACAGACAGGCAGACGATTCCGTTTGGCCGGGGTTTTAGTTAATGTGTAAGTGCTCCGCGAATATACTGGACGAATTAGCGTTTGACACGGAAGAGGACACACTTCAAAGACCTCACTGACTCATAACTTGTGATTCTGCCACGTAAAAGTTCGACAGCACACCAGTCGTTGTGCGGGTTCGGGCGATCGTCCTTGTGTGGGTTATATGGTTGTTACACGTGTATTCCGTGATGGGGGATGCTAAACAGTGATGGATGCACGCCGTTTGAATGGGAATGATGCTCTGTTTTTGTTCGGGGGACGATGGTTGTGTTTATGATTGATGAGCAGCCGCAGCAAAAGGTCACTGATGTCGCTTACCCGATAAAACCGCAAACAAAGTTTTTTGGTTGTTTGGGGGCGGGCGGGCGGCGGTGCTCGAACGAACCACTCACTCACTGGCTGGGCCGATTTCGTCGTCCACCACAAACTGGCTCATGCAAGCCAATACCTCTGAACCGCGTCCAATCAGAGGGCTGATTTCGGAGCGGCTTGCCCCTTGGCTGAAAAATCAGGGGCAATTTAGGCTTTTGTCCTCAAAGGGGAATGCGAGGAACGGATAGAAAGGTTCGTAGGGGATAAAGAAAGCTAATGGATGCCCTTTGCTTTCATCGCTTACTTCCGTGTTACATCCGTATTATTCGTCTATTCATCAGTTGCTGATAGCTATAGTCAAAGCTAATATAACTCCGCCTCTCCTGACGGAATCGATCGGTGCTTTTCGGGGTGGTGCTCCCCACGATTGTCCCACCATCCCCACGGATTGGATGCCCTCCGCATTTATTGAGTCATCGGCGCATTTCTTTCGAGGGACCCACGCTATTTCCGTATCTTTTTGTCAGCTGGTCACGCCGATCACCTTTTTTGGCGCATTAATCACAGATAGTCAACGGGATGTCCACGCAAACTCAAAACTGATGTTCTTAGAAAGAAGCACACATGCTAGCTTTCCCTGCCATCTGTCTCCGATTCAATTTAACAAACTCGGAATAGCTAATGCAGGCTCTTAGTCTGGTGAGTCACAAACCTAAACTCGTGTGCCCATGGAAAATAAAGTTTCATTTATGCTTGGCGAACAAGGGTTGACCAATCATGTCGCATGTAACAAAATTCTAACCAGTCATATCTTGTCGCAACAGAAGTGCGCTGCATTGTGGCTGAGCCTTGCTCCGCCTCTAGTTCGGCCAATAGCTACTATAGGCTCACCTTCATATCTTGTGTGCCGGGCGATGTCAACGGCGCTACAGCACGCCGATGCGCATTTAAAGTTGCGCGAGAAGTATATAATCGCGTCCTTTCGCACCTTCTCCGCCCAACAATCAAACCACCCAAGACACAATCACACCCCATAAAAACACAACGACAACACTACTCCAAACAAATCCTGCCATGGTCACCACAACAAACTACCAAATTACCTACAACAACGGCGATCGTTTCACCGGCGCGGTCGCCAGGGCCAACAACGGGGAACTTGCCCCCCACGGCTATGGCACAAAGCGCTACGTCACGGGCGAGGTCTACACGGGCAACTTCTACCTGAACCTTCGTCACGGCTACGGCACGCTGCACTTCCCCAATGGCGACTACTTCAAGGGCAACTTCCAGAACGATTTATTCCACGGCCAGGGGGAGTCGTTCCGAGTGCGCGAACAACGACGGTACATCGGACAGTTTTACGGGGGCTTCGAACAGGGGTACGCTACTATTACGTCTGTCGATAGTCCTGCGAATGGGGGGGTCAAGAATTACGAGGGATGGGTGCGAAATGGAATGAGACATGGGCAGGGGACGCAGCAGATCACTGGACTGGATGGACAAGTCGCTACGTTCCAGGGGGAGTGGGCTAATGGACTGCTCAATGGGCCGGGGTCGATGAGTACACCACGACAAGTATTGCGGGGGAACTTCCAGAACGGCAAGTTGGAGGGATTGGGGACGTCGATGGATCCCACGATCGGAGTCACAAATCAAGTGCTCTTCCAGAATGGAATTCTGGCCATGTACGTCAAGTAAATGGTCCATGGAAACAATGTTTGTATATTATTCATGTGTGTATTTTGGCTGGAATATAATATTGGGCTGTGATTTCTGGAAGGCAAGGATGGGGGACATCAGGGATAGCGATAATGGTTTTTTTCTATAGATAATCTCAAGGATATTAGTCAAGAAATTGAGCGTCCGAAGTCGTAATTAAAGCGGTGCTTCGTTCTAAGATGCTATTCTAGCGAGCACGTATCCGTACTAAAAGACAAAGGGACCTTGGACCGTTTCAGCCCCATGTACATTTACGACATCCTAGCACCTATGATCTCCACGGAAGTCCCTGAAGATCCGCGACGATCAATCACCAAATCTCACGAAGTGACAGCCAACTTAGGTTCCCCCGGAGCAAACCTTGTCTCCAAACCGCGATACGAAAAACCATGCCCCTCCGGTGAAACCTTCTTATAAAGCCTCATTGCGATATCTCCACGTTCTAGACACTCAAGGACACCCCCATGTATCCCGCCCTTTCCTGCTAATCTCGCCAAATTAGAGTTTTTCTGCCCATTAATTTCACGCGAAAGGGGGGAATTACCGCCCAAGCACACGGGCTGAGACCACGAAATACATACGTATCACATGGCGCGTTGGCCCGTGTATTAGACACCGTGCGTGCGGTCCCGTGTATTTCCAGACTAGTGCTTTGGGGGTGTCTCTTGCAATTTAAAACGGTCTTTTGTTCTGGTGTGGTCTTGACACATCACAAAGTTTTAGAGTTGCGACTCCGCCACTGAGCTGGGTGTGTGTGTCGCACTCGGAAGCCATAACGGCGGGTTACGCTGGACTAGCGTGCGGCTATAAATTTCTGCATCACACCAAGTCATCATCGGCCGCGTGGACATTCACATTTCCCAGAAATCACAGCGCTACAGAACGACAACAGCGACGCAGCGACGCAGGGGATAAAAAAAAGCTAATCGAGCACTCCCAAGAAAGAGGATCAAAATGGTCACGCTCAACTATACAGCTACATACTCGAGCACACTCTATTACCCGAACGGGGATATCTATGTCGGCCAAGTGCATACCTCCGCGACCAACATCATCGTCCCGCACGGGTACGGCTCAATGACCAAAGTCAACGGCGAGACGTACACGGGGTCCTTCTACGAGGGCCTGCGTCACGGCCAAGGGCAATCTTACAACGCAGCCAGTCAGCGCCATTACCTGGGGACTTACAACTGCGACCAGGAGGAGGGATACGCAACGATCACCCGGCCGGCTGCTAACGGCGGACAAAGGCAGTTCACAGGATACATGGTGCGGAATCAACGACATGGGAGTGGCAGACAGTGGGAGACGACGGCGAATGGGCAGTCGGCTTGTTTTGAGGGGATCTGGACTTATGATCAACTCAGTGGGCCGGGCAAGTTTACTATTCAAGGAGTTGGATATGGACACCTTTGTGAGGGCACCTTTGTCAATGGGCAGTTGGAGGGGCTCGGGACCATGACTGATACTGTCACGGGGACCAGATATAGTGTCAGGTTTCAGGGTGGAACGGCCGTTCAGTTTTACAATGTGCTTTAGCTATGTAGTTCAAGTTGGATATGAAGGGGGGATGAGTATGGGTTATTTTTTCTTAGGCTTGGCGGGTAGGGTGTGATATCGGGTGCTATAGATTGGGATGGAAGAAGAACCTAATATGAAAGCAACATCATTACATTGGAGAAGATATTCTACTCTGATTAAGTTTACAGTATCATCCAAAAACAATCATCCTCTCATCGCCATTTTCATGCTCTGAGACCGATAACCTCCCATCCGACTCCGAAAGGCTCGTGGGGCCTCCATCTCAGGCTTATGCGTCCATTGCGCTCCCAACGTTGCATAGATCGAGTTTCATAGCGCCAAAATACATAGCGCCAAAAATATGCGAACATGTGCACTGCCTCAATACCCAAAAGCATGAATCAGGCGCCTCTCTAGTTTCAAATGTAACACTCTGATCCTAGCCTCATACTTTCTCATCACGTGGCGTCGCCATAATCTGCGTCCCGTCGCTAGCAAACGGCGTATACGGGGGAGGTGCCGAATCTGGAATATCCGATGAGTCATAACGGGGAGGCTCCACTGCCTGAGTGGATGTGCTGGGCATATTCGGCTCCGGTTTCTTATGGTGAAAGGACGATAATGAGAAGTTGGGGAAGCGAATCGAGGGTATGTTGCGCCAGATGCTGGATGATTGGTGAGGTTCGGAAGCCGCTGATGAGGACGACGGAATGGATCCTCTGATTGGGGATAGTTTGGTCGAGTCTGTGCTGGAACCTTGGCGAGAAGAGCCGCCCAGAGACGGGATGGCCTGATATTCGTGAGAAGCGGACGACCCTGTAGGAATACGATGTCGAGTTTGCCTCCTATCCGCCAACTTAACCGAGTTTAACTCCGTTTCCCGCCGATACTCCTGATTATACCGCAACAATGCCCTATCATCTTTCTCTAAATCCATCCTTTCCTTCTCCCGTTTCGCCATTCTTTCCCGCCACGCATCCAGTCGATCCTGTCGAGTCATATTTCGCTTCTCCGAGTTGTATTTCACAGGCAACACGCTTTTATCCCAGGGCAGAGGAAGAGGACCAGCAAGTACAGCTCTGCATTCCGGACAGTATCCCCTGTAACGTTCATTGAGATTGGGGATCGCGATGTTGCCTCCTCCGTCGACGTAACGTGTGTAGGTTTTGGAAAAGGGGCGTCCGTCGAGACAGGCACAACAGCCTTCTCCGTTGACTAAGGAGCAATAATTATGACCGCACTCTTTGAGTGTCATTGAGCGTTGATAAAGTCGGTAATATGGGTAGAAGAGAGTAGAACTGGCGAGACTCTCGTATATTTAAGAACCTGTTTGGGGCTGTGTTGAGGCGAGGTTCCGTACCTTGCCGACCCCTTTGTCCGATAAGGATCAGCAAAAGTTGCCGTGCCAACGGGCTCCACAAAATCACCTTCCACCACGACCTCCTCTCCGTAAACATTGGTTGATCGCGCATCTTCCAAACTCGCTTCCACACATCAATCCGCAATGTTTTCCATCCGCGACTCAGCCGAACCAGAAGACGCCTTCTGCGAAGACCAACAACACGGCATCTTCCCTCCCTCACCCATCCACGTCTCCACCGCCACGCCCATAACCTTCGACCTCCCCTCCACGACAACAGAGCCCTCTTCCACAAGTATTGCGACTCAGAAACAGACTCCCGCGCGCCAGACTCCGCGGAATAGTAGTATGCCGACGAGGAGGACTCCTGCGAGACTGGAGTCAATTGAGGCCAAGAGACGGAGGACGAATAATAGTCTTAGCACTGCGCAGGACGGGGAGGGTATTTGGGATTTTGAGGATATTTCGCCGGCGAGGACGAGGCGCTCCAAGACGATGGTTGAAGCGGACGAGGTTGGTAAGAAGGCTCAGGGGAAGAGGAGGAATTCCGAGGCTGGGACACGAGATAGCAGGAGGAATTCAGTGTGTGGAATCGAGGGTAGGAGACGACGAGGCTTGAATATCGAGGAATCGCCCATTCTCCCCAGGACCAGGAAACGATCGAGTCGGTACATTCAAGATTCAGATACAGAGGAAGCGATTGACGGTATCGATAACTGTTCGGAGGAGGTCGCACAAGACGATCTTACAGAGACTCAACAAACGGAAATCATCGTGGTTGAAGAGGAACCGCGCTACACAATCACGCTCGACTCAAGTCCCACAAAACGTCTCCCGAACGTGATCGTTGAGATCCCACTCAGACCACGCAGAAAATCCCGTCGTACAACATTAGAAGAAATCCCCCTCGAGAACACCACGATCGATACCCCAGAACCATCTCCCCAGAAAAAACCCATCGTCATTCCCTCTCCCCCTCGTTTTGAATCCCCACAGCCTATTCCCCTCGACGAAGAACCGCAGCTTTCGCAGGGGTTGGAAAATATTGTCCTTGCAGCAGTCCCTACGACTCCTTTGACTGTTCAATTGGAAGATGCATCTGCGGCGCCGGCTGTCGGACAAGGGACACTTATGTCACCGGTGAAGAGTACGGGAATTGCAAAGATTCTTGCAAAGTCTCCGAATCGGCCAATGTATCGTGTTGGATTGTCGAGGAGGGTCAATGTGGAGCCGTTACATGGATACTTGAAAAGAAGTGCTTCATGAATCAAATGGGACTTAGAGGAATTTGAGGGGTTGAGGGGTTTGCTGCAATAAAGTGGGTGGGAATTTATGCATAGATATCTGGAACGTTATTTTCTTGCTTTCTTGTGGAAGATCTGTGCGGTAAAACTGTAGACAGAGTTGTTGATGGTAATTTAGAATGCTTTAATGATTAATTTAGAGTGGCTCCTGTTACACGCCCACCTCCCCCCGCGATACTCTGGAACACATCTACCCAGTCAGCCCAACCCACCAAATTCGCATCGCTGGCGAGGATTTACCCCATGTAATTCCAGGGGCTACACGGATCCCCCCCTGCACCGCGCACTATATCCTCCTGCAAGGAATAAATGTCAAGAACGTATCGATTACAGACCGTATACATTACGAAATATTCATACAATTACATCAACACAACCCAATGCTTGCAAAGGAATCAGAGGTAACTTTTCCTCAAATGCAAGGATCTAAATCCGATAAAGAAGCCCTTATCGATATTACCGTGTCAAATCCCACCCTCTTCAAAACCCTCCAACGCAACCCTCCCCAACTTGCAATTGCAGGACACGGCGACGGAGAGCTCCGGCTCAAGGGATACGGCGCCCAACTCCAGCAAATATCCTCACGGTATCAATTGTCAACCTACCTTCCCAGGCAGAGGAAGCATCACTTGGCAAAGCCTTATACGAAGCACTCAAAAAATACCGTCCCGAAGATATCCCTATTTATAATCTTGTTGTCGAATACTATGCCGGACTCGACAACTTCATACATTGGGAAGGCGGTCTTCGCCGAAGACCGATGTACTGTGTTCGCGTATAATTCAATGGGGGTGACATGAAAAGTGAGCGGGTGCTTGATTGTAGTTATCTGATGCTACATACTTCAGATATCAAAAGATATCATCACGTGAAGGACATTCATTACAGTTGACTCACTCCGCTCAGCCTCGAAGACTCCGTGTCCTCCATCAGAACGGGTATGGATGCCCTTATGAATTCTAGCGCCGTCGAAAAAAACCAGGAGGAAAGACACCTGGACGACTGCGATCGCGAAGAGTCAATCACCAATCGTGCAGACGCGAAATTCGAGGTGAACAACGATGACCTCGAAAGCGCTCGACGCGACGAATACGAGTCACTCAGAGCGATCTATGCGGACGACAACATCAAATTCAAAGAATGGCAAGACCGCTTTGGCTTCTCCATTCGCTTTGGAAAAGTTGGTCTGGAAATCGTCACGGGTCCAGAATACCCCGCGAGATCGCCGTTGAATATCTGTGTTACCGGACTGCCCTATAACGAGACTGTGCAAGTTATGAAGACCCTTACAAGCATCGTCGAGAGGAAACGGGGGGAATTAATATTATTCGACCTGGTCGATGAAGTATGTTCTTTCCAGGCCAATTCGGTTGTCCAAGAAGAGACGGCCGCGGCGGAAGAGCCCCCGTCAACGGATTGGTTCAGCTATGTCACGAATGCGGACGCGATAAAGTACATGAGTGGCATTACCATGAAAATGATCGCAACTCGACTAGCACAGGATGACGTATCGATAACTCACGCAGAACTAGTCCTGAACCCCTCCCTCGTCGAAAAATTCGATTCAATGCACCTGCATCTCAAGAAGAAGTACGCACACAATCACCGATACGAGCAATACGTTTCCACCGAGCTGGTCTTCCACGGGACCCGACGACAATACATTGCAAACATCATTGCAAGGGGCTTTGTTCGACCGGGGGACGTGATGAATCATAAAGGAGATACCCTGGAAGTGAGATGTGGATCCTCCTTTGGGAGGGGGACGTATACATCTCCTGAGCCACGATATGCGATGCATTACTCCGATTACACCGCCCCTGAAAGTCGCGATGATTGCAGAATACCAGGGCAGAAGTTGATTGTCTGTGCGGCATTGATGGGACGGCGGTATATGTGTCGTCACGGGGAGAAACGAGGAGTCGATAAAGTTGAGAGCGGATATGACAGTCATGTCTCTGAAACTGGGTTTGAATATATCGTTTTCAATGCGGCTCAATTACTGCCTTTGTACGTGTTACATCTCACGGACGGGAGAGAGAACCTGAGCACGTTTTGGGCCCAGCGGGTTCTCAAAGGACCTCCCTTGAGATTGAATGGAGAATATGATGCGTTAGCAGAAAGAAAAAGGACAAATATTGAGGAGATTGAGAATAGTGCGACAGAGTTGAGTCTTGCGATGAAACGTAAGGTCATGACTAAATTGGCCAGGAAACATTTTCCATTCGGATATGGTCCCGCGCACGATGCAAAGTTTGTGGTGGAGGAGATTGGTGAGGTGGATGAGGACGACGAAGAATGGGGGGACTATCAGATTGACAGAAACCAATACGAGCGAGAAGGAGAGGGAATCAAGTATGGCCCGTGTACAAGAACAGGATATACGCTGGATTTGTCCATATCCGAAACACACGGGATATTTATCAAGGATGAATTCCAAGCGGCAAGATTCAAAACGCAGGCAGAAACGGACTCATAATAATATAATCAGTGTATGATAATTATATCCCTCGTAGCGATCTGAGCAATTACTCACTATGTATAATACTACAAATAAGACTTCTACAAATCCCATGAAATCACAACGCCAGAAAACGACCCATTCTTCCTGCAAAAGCAAATCATGATCACTGCGATCCGAAATCCCACACACGGACCTCCGCATCCTCACCCCCACTAAATACACGTTCCTCACAAACCCCCACGCAAGTTACTGCGCCACCGTGACCCACGAGCGTGTGTTCACATTTGCCAGCTTCAACATCCCAGACCTTGACTAATCGATCGTGGCCTCCCGAGATTAAGCGCAGCGAGTCGGCCGCGATGTTCCATACTCCCTCCACGTGTCCAAATAATGTTTTCCGGCATGTGGCGGAAGGGACATGCCATAATTTGATTGTATTATCCAGCGAGGAAGACAGTATATATTCTGGCAGACCGTCCTCGACGTGCTCGGATTCAGAGGGAATCATGGTACTAGGGGCAGGAATAATACACTGAACCTGTCCGACGTGGCCTGTGAAAGTGGAGATCAACTCGCCGGATTCGATGTGCCATAGTTTGATTGTTGTGTCGTCTGAGCCGGAGAACAACCACTTCCCATCACCGGTGATTCGAACGGCATTGACCCAATCTTTGTGTCCTCGAAAGACCTTGCATTCCTTCTTTTCGTAATCCCACACGCGGACAGTTGAATCTGCACTGCCGGACGCGAGGAGCTTCCCATCCAGATGTAGGGATAACACACCATCTGTATGACCCCGTAGGATGGATACACATTCCGGTTCAGATTTGCGGTAATTCCAGATCCGTAATGTTCCATCCATGCTTGCACTGATGAGTTTCCCGGAATCGAATTGCAGGGCCGTTACTCCTCTAGAATGGCCGGTCAGGACTTTGATCGTTTCGAAGGTATCTAGATCCCATATTCGGATGGTACTGTCGTAGGAACCCGTTGCCAACATATTACCGCTTGCTTGCAAGCACATTACTCCGTCCTTATGTCCACGTAAAATCTTCACGCTGTATCGTCCATGTCTCCAATTCTGCTCCACTTTACATCTCTCTGAATAGACAGTCTTCCATGGCCGTCGAGCAATCGGTGCAGAGGACGAGCATGATCGTTTAGAAGAAGTTGGTCGTGCATCACTAGGTAAATCTGAATCATCGGCCGAACGTTTCATTGATGCAGGCGGCGGCTCCGACGGACCTCTGACTTCTTCCTCGGTAATATAATTAGGTACAGTCGTTTGCGTGGCGGGTGATGTGCGTGCGACTTCGTCCGCAGCGTTCTGTGCTCTCGTGGCTGCTCGCAATCTCCGTCTCTCTAATAACGGTAGCCCCCATCCACATTTTGTACACTTTCTATCGATGTGTTGTTGACATATTTTCATCCACACGATATCGTCGTCGGCCATTTCTCGCCATTTGCGCGAGACTTGGGCTGCTTTACAGAGACTTATGGCGTCGAGGTAGGAGAGGATTTTGTAGGAGATTTCGGAGGGGAGGGCGGCGATATAGTCGATTCGGATCAAGCTGCTCAGTTGAGAGGAAATGAAACTGAGTTGAGGGAAACAGCATTGGGATAGGATTCCTTGGAGTATCAGTTTTCGATGAAAGGGCGGTGCGGCGGAGAAGAGGGACCAGATATGACTGATCGCTTGTCTGTCGCTTAAAGGTAACACATCCATCGTCTATAATTAGCTCGGCTGGATTGACAAGGAAACAACCTTCTGTATTTCAGCCATCGTATCCTCCTGAGGCGTCCGACGTTGACACCGAAGATCAGGCTGATGTCGATAGCAGTACTGTTTATTCTGCTCGTCATCGTCGTCGTCGGCACGCGATCCTCTGTTGTCGGGGATATGGACTTGGTTGGGAATATGCGAGTTCAGGAAGGGCGCGACGGTCTCCAACGAAGCGCTCGACGAGGAAAACACGCCGGCAGTAAACTTTGAAAGTGTCGCGGCATGTCGGTTGTCGCCCAGCGAAGACTGCACCGTGGCGACGGAACCCGCTGTTGTCGGCGGTGTGGGCTGGAAGGATGATGATTCTGGCGAGCTCGGCGATCGGGGATAATACAGTGTCCTTGTGAACACGTCGGAATCCTTCGGCGGGTCGAACAGGAACGAGTAATCGTGCATTCCGGACATCATTGTTGCCGACAGCGACAGGAGCGATGCTTGCGAGGGTTAATATATACGTATTACAAGGCGGGTGGGAACGGTGAGCGAGTCCAAACGAGTCAACTGGAGCAAACGGGATTGCTAATACTGAACTCGACCAGCCGTGGCGCAAATTTCATCTTCAATCACGCCACATTGATGACAAAGGCCGCTGCACGTGCCCGCATTTGCCGGCAGTAACCTGGCCTA
>Ga0302325_10022267_pt1 | contig 13263 bp, 8 predicted proteins | sample Palsa_T0_2_FD_201948 | JGI IMG/M metagenome (GOLD analysis project Ga0302325, IMG submission 201948) | Peat permafrost microbial communities from Stordalen Mire near Abisko, Sweden - Palsa_T0_2 | ecosystem: Environmental > Terrestrial > Soil > Palsa > Peat permafrost | place: Sweden: Abisko... | reverse complement strand
CTACAGTCCCGTCCGAATCCCGGATCAGTTCCCGCAGAATGGCGCTTGTAGCGCTCTTGTCGATGGCTCTCTACACCGGGCTCGCCTGCCTCCCCAGCGCTCCAGGCTGGGCTTTTGACGCTTGCGCTGTCTTCATCGCCGTGGGTCCGCTGGCTGTCGGCTTGTATTACATTCGATACGCCCAGCAGGCCTTGCGCTGGCTGACAGTCGGCCTTCAATTCGCTCTTGGGGCCGAACTGCTCGTCCTTCGCCGTCAGTCAGGCGGCAGCACCGACCTTTGCATCGACGCGATCCTGTTTGTGGTTTACCTCAGTTGCTGCCTCTATTTCTTGTACACATACAAGACTGGCACCACCGGTTCGATCATCACCGTCGGCGGCTTCTTCGCCTGGGCATTGGTCTTCGTCGTAGGACCGGCGATGCAACACTACCTGCCGAACTTCAAGATTGAGAACGAAGTCTGGAACCTGCCCAAATACGTTGTAGCAATTGGAATGCTGCTTTTATTACTTGAAAAGCAGATTGAGCGCTCACAGTACCTCGCCCTGCATGACGACCTGACCTCGCTGGCAAATCGCCGCCTCTTTCAGGATCGGCTGTTGAGCGCAATGGAGCGAGCAAAGCGCTCCGGCACCGCCATTGCTCTCATGCAGGTCGACCTGGACCACTTCAAGGAAGTCAACGACTCCTTCGGGCATCACGTCGGCGATCTCCTGTTACAACACGTTGCAGCCCTGCTCAACCGGCGAGTCCGTCGCTCCGACACGGTCGCGCGCACCGGAGGAGACGAGTTCTCGATTATCCTCGAAGAGCCGTCAACCCGCAAAGACGCAGAGATGGTCGCCGAATCCTTAATTCGAATTCTTGCCGAACCGTTCCAGCTTGCGGGAAAGACGGTGAAAGTGGGGGCCAGCATCGGCATCGCAGTCTTCCCAGACGACGCTCACGACCCCGACGCTCTATGCATCGAAGCAGATCTGAGAATGTATCAAGTCAAACAGGATCAGCGCGAGTCAACCAGAGTCACTCGCGAAAAAGTCGCGAGCCACTTCGACTCCCACACGCTGGCTAGTTGATAGCAACCCATTTCAAACAAGAAAAAAGGCCGCCTTCGCAGACGGCCTTCTCTATTTGTGTAGCAGTATCGAGGGTTCATCCTGGACTCAGTTCCCTGCTCCCGGTCCTCGGCCACCGGGCCCTGGACGTCCACGGCGACGGCGGCGACGGTTGTTGTTTCCACCCGGCCCTCCCGTTCCGCCTGCTGGACGACCACCGCCGGAGGTGGCGCCAGCCTGTCCAACGGGTTGCGGCGCAGCGCCGTCGGCCAGATTGAAGTTGGGCTCGTTCTCCTCGTCGAACTCTTCCCCTTCCACTTCTTCAAAATCATCTCCACCCTCGATGAGGATGGTGCTCTGATTGGAACTGGGCTGACGCTCGTCGAATTCATGCCGCGGCCGAGCCGGGGCGGAATGCTCCAAACGCTCCGTTGGCGCTTCCGAGGCCGAGAACGAAGTCGCTGCAGACGCAGAAGGAGCATCAGTGATCCCGAGCTTGGCTTTCTGCTCTTTGATCAGCGCCTTGCGGCTCAGCTTGATGCGGTTGCCTTCGATCGCGAGCACCTTCACCATTACTTGATCGCCTTCGCGCAGTTCGTCCTTCACTTCCTTCACGCGATGTTCGGCAATCTCCGAGATATGCAGCAACCCATCCGTCCCAGGGAAAAGCTCGACAAACGCGCCGAACTCGGCCAGGCGAACGACCTTGCCCAGGTAGGTCTTGCCGATTTCCGGCACGGCCGTCAGGTTATTGATGATCGCCAGAGCTTGGCTCAGGCCGTCCGCGTCGCTCGAAGCCACATTGACGCGGCCCGTGTCGTCCACATCGATCTTGACGCCGGTCTGTTCGATGATCCCGCGAATCGTCTTGCCACCCGGCCCGATCAGGTCGCGAATCTTGTCCGTCGGAATATGTACAGTGCGAATCTGCGGCGCATACTTTGAGCGCTCAACCCTCGGCCCATCCAGATGAGCATCCATCTTGTCCAGCAGGAAGAGCCGGCCCACGCGAGCCTGCTCCATCGCTTCCTGCAGGATCTGCCGAGTCAGTCCGCCGATCTTGATGTCCATCTGCAAAGCGGTAATGCCCTTGCGGGTTCCGGCAACCTTGAAGTCCATGTCGCCATAGTGATCTTCGGCGCCCGCAATGTCCGTCAGGATCGCGTAATCATCGCCTTCCTTGACCAGGCCCATCGCAACACCAGCCACCGAACCCTTGAGCGAGATCCCCGCGTCATAGAGAGCAAGGCTGGCTCCGCACACCGAAGCCATCGAAGACGACCCGTTCGACTCCAGAATGTCCGAAACGATGCGGATCGTGTACGGCGATTCGTCAGCGCTGGGCAAAACCGCGGAAATAGCGCGTTCAGCGAGGGCGCCGTGTCCGATTTCCCGGCGGCCGACGCCAGTCATGCGGCCAGTCTCACCCACCGAGAACGGCGGAAAGTTGTAATGCAGCATGAAAGGCTTCTTCTGCTCGCCTTCGAAGCTTTCCAGCCGCTGCCCATCGTCCGTGGTGCCAAGAGTCGCGGTAACCAGAGCCTGCGTTTCGCCACGGGTAAACAGCGCCGACCCGTGCGTACGAGGCAGAACGCTGGATTCGATACTGATAGCGCGAATTTCATCAAACGCACGTCGGTCCGGCCGAATCCGATCTTTGGTCACCTGCTCGCGGAAGATGCGTTCGCGAACCAGCTCGTAATAGGTGTTCAGCTTCTTCTTCGCCGACGGATCATCTGCCGGAAGCTCAGCCGCCAACTCCTGCTTGATCGTCTTGATCAGATCGTAGCTCTCGATCTTGGAGTGCGTCTTGGTGTCCAGCGCATCCTTCAGCCGATCCCCGACCTTGGCATACAGCGCGTTGTAGTATTCGGTATCTTCAACCGGAGCAGTAAACGCCCGCTTCGGCTTGCCCGCCAGCTTGACCAGCTCGTCAATCGCCGCGGTAATCTTCTTGATCTCTTCGTGCGCAAACTCGATAGCCGCGAGGATGTTCTCTTCCGACTCTTCCTTTGCGCCGCTCTCGATCATCACGATGCCGTCTTTGTGGCCGACGACCATGATGTTCATCGTGCTGGAGGAACGCTCAGTGTAGCTGGGATTGATTACGAACTCGCCATTCACACGCCCGATCCGCACCGCGCCAACGGTGGCGCTGAACGGAATGTCGGAAAGCGCCAGCGCAGCCGAGGCTGCATTGATCGCCACAACGTCGGGATCATTTTCCTTGTCCGCCGAGAAAACCAGCGCAATCACCTGGGTCTCGTTCCGGAATCCATCCGGGAAAAGCGGGCGAATCGGACGGTCGATCTGGCGCGAGGTCAGAACTTCCTTCTCGCTCGGACGGCCTTCGCGCTTGATGAATCCGCCGGGGATGCGTCCGCCGGCATAGGCGTATTCTCGGTAATCGACGGTGAGAGGGAAGAAATCAATGCCTTCTTTAGGATCGGGAGAGGCGACGGCGGTGGCCAGCACGACGCTGTCACCCAGCGTCACAAGTGCTGATCCTGAAGCCTGCTTGGCGATGCGGCCGGTCTCGAAGACCAGGCGCTTGCCGCCGGTTAGCTCAACTGCTACTTCTTGCTTCATACAGTCCTCTTTCTATTTTTCACTTGGGAAACTTGGGGCACAGGAAGCGCCGGAAAGGAAATATCCGCTTCATTAGCTGCCGTCTCCATAGCGGAGACGGACAAATCTCTCGAATACCGTTCAACTCCGTCGCTGTGAGCAAAGCGCGCAATCCGCCGTTCTCCGCCCAGACGCGAAAAACCCGCACAGAGCCAACGACTCTGCGCGGGATCGAACTCATTCCGGCGTCTCCGCCGCCATTCGACAGATGCACCTAGGCTGCTGAACCTATGCGAGGTTGCAGCCTCGACCACTTCCCGGTCTAGGCGATTCCTGTTCAAAGTTGAGTGTCGCTTATTTGCGGATGCCCAGCTTGCCGATTACGTCGCGGTAGCGGTCCGTGTCGTGCGTCTTCAGGTAATCCAGCAGGCGGCGGCGCTTGCTGACGAGCATCAGGAGACCGCGCCGCGAGGCGTGATCCTTCTTATGAGTCTTGAAATGCTCCGTCAATTCGCCAATGCGCACACTCAGAATAGCAATCTGGACTTCCGGCGAACCGGTGTCGGAATCGTGGGTGCGGAAGCGTTGAATCAGGTCAGTTTTCGTTGCAGATGCGAGCACAGCGTTCTTGTTACTCCTCAGATTGTCAAAATCAGTCGTCAGATCAATCTCAATGTCTCCAGCAAGATTACCACGAATTGCACCGGAATAGCCACGTTCCTGGGTCGCCGTGAAAGCGAATCCCGTTCAAGAACGGGCATCTTATTTCTCATCCACCGCCCAGTAATTCGCCCGCGCCACGACATGCGCCCCATAATCCTGTGTCAGATGAACCCGCAGAGTATGGAGTCCCGACGTCGGATCGCTGGGATAAAAGCTCAGAAGATACCGGTTCCGCGCGTGTTGCGCAACCTCCGACACTCTCTCCTCAAAGGCCTTATCGCGGGTGAAAGGCGCGTACTCCCCGCCGCTCATCACCGCAATCTGCCGGGCGACATTTTTCTTTATCGCCTGCACCGCCATCAGAAGCGCGCTCATCATGCTCATCGTCCGCTGATCCCCGTTGTCCTTGAGATCATGCAGCAACTCCGCCCGCGAAGGCGAAAACGTCAGGCTCAGCACCAGCACATCCGTCAGCCCGATTCGCTCCACCAGCTTTTCCGGCTTGATGTGCTTGCTGCCGTGGTCGCGCTCCTCGCTGACCAGCAACAGCACCCGCCGGTATTCTTTGGGCTGCGTCTGCAGCAGGTCGACGGCATAGCCCACGGTATCGAGGATAGCGCCGCCGCCATCTCCCGGGGCGAAATGCTGCAGATCGTCCGTAAGATCACTTTCGGACTGGGTAAAATCCCGCACCAGTTGCGGCTTGCTGTCAAAACCCACCAGCGCCGCCTCGCTCTTGCCGTCGCCCAGAAACAGATCCAGCAGCGGCCCGAGCTTAGCCACCTTATCGAACTCCAACCCCGCCATTCTTCCCTGCTCTACGGCCACCACCAGCGCCACCGGAGCGGTGTCCATATCCTCCTCAACCCGCAGCTTCTGAGGAACCCCATTGTCTTCGAGCACAAAATCGCTGCTCTTCAAGCCATAGATCACCTGACCATGGTCCTTTTCCACCAGCGTCGGGACCAGCACGACATTCGTCGTCACTCGCAGCGTAGGGGTCTCAGCCTGCGGCGTCGGCATGGGCTTCGGCGGCTCAGGAGGAGGTAACTGTTGCGCCCGCGCAGCGCCGCCGGCAACGCCAAATCCCACCAATCCGATCCCAACCGCCGAAAGAAATCCCAAAATCCTGCTACAAAATCCACACCAACCCCGACCAGCCATCCGCACCCCATCCCGTAAACGCGCTCGCTTTCAAGATTAGACCAGGCGCCACGGTGGCCAGAGATTGCCGCAAACGAGATTGCCGCGCCGGACAGGCTTAGAAATTAAAGTCGAGCTTAAGCCGCCACGAGTCGTCTGTCAGGATAGAAGGCACCTATGACGTCAATTGAGGGATGCAGTTTGGCTTCATTCTCCATCGAAGCTGAGCGGCCGGAGATCAGCCCGGCAGATCTCGCATCTCTCGTCGAGTCCTATTCCGCACTTCTCTTCCGCGTCGCCCATTCCGTGTTGCGAAGCCGCGCCGAAGCCGAGGACGTCGTGCAGGAGGTTTTTCTTCGCGTCCTCCATCACCGCAGCTCTCTTCTCCATGTACGCAACACCCGTGTTTGGCTGGTGCGAATTGCCTGGAATCTCGCCCTCGACCACAAGAAGCGCATCCGACCCGACCAGATGGACGAGATCTTTGCCCAGAGCCTCGTGGCGAGGAGCCTGCCGGCAGACGAAGCGCTGGAACAGGCGCAGCGAATGAACTCAGTTTTGCGAGAGATGGAAAGACTGCCCAAAGCAGAGCGCCATGTTCTGCTCCTCTCAGCAATCGAGGAGTTGGGCACCGCTGAGATCGCCGACATCCTGGAAAGGAGCGAATCCGCAGCCCGAGCCCTGCTCTTTCGCGCCAGAACCAGACTGCGGGAGCGACTCGAATCACAGGGAGGCAAGCGATGAAGAACTCCGAGGAAGCAATCGAAAAAGTAATGGCTGGCCTGCGCGACTCCGAAGCTTCCCCCGGATTGGACCTCCGCATTCTTGCAGCCGCAAAGCATTCCGCATCAGCACAGTCCGCGACGAGCCGACTGCCTGAGAAAGCCCTCTGGCTGCTCACACACTCGAGTCAGCAAAAAGCCTGGCGCGCAGCCGTGGCAACCGCAGCCGTGGGGCTCATCGCCGCCGTCCTCGCCATCACGGCAATTCACCAGCATCGGAAGCCATCAACACAGTCAAAGTTCCATCCCGATGCCACAGCCGTGCCTTCCCCTGCTCACGCGAGAGAAGAGGCTGAGCTTCTGCAACCACGTCCAATCACGCCAGCTAGCGCCAGGCCCTCGGGCCGCGCAACCCGTCTCGTCAGTCCTATCTTCCCGATCCGCCCGCATGAGACGCGAAACCTCAACCATCCCGCTCCCGAAGCGCCACTTAGCCAACAAGAAAAGCTCCTGCAGCGCATTGCGCAGTCAGGCGACCCACATGCACTCACCATGTTGAATCCGGAAATCCGCGCCAGACAGGACGCCGAAGACGAAGCAGAGTTCCGGAAGTTCGTCGAACAACCCACAACAGGCAATTAAGAATGAATTCAATCCGAAGAGAAAAGAGAGTAAGCAAATGAGACTCACCATTGGAATCCTAAGCATCGCCCTCCTCCTGACATCGGCCGGAAGCGCCTCCGCCCAATCGGACGCACCCGGAGACAAAGCCAATGCAACGACACCCGAAAAAGTGCTGAGAACTTATCGGTTGAGCTACACCATCACCGAGTCAGATGGAGGTAAACGTCTCGGAGTCCAGCATTTCACTCTCACCGCGACTGGAGATCAGCGAGAGGCTCGAGCAAAGCTTGGCAGCAAAGTTCCTATCGTGACGGGATCCACAAATTCGAGCAGCGCCCTCACTCGAAACGAAGTCCAATATATCGACGTCGGCCTGAGCATCTCATCGATAGTCAAGGAGTTTGCAACTGGCATCGAGGTCCTGTCGAAATTCGAGCAGTCCAATGTGGCAGAGGATAAATCACCCGTCAGCGGCAATGATCCGGTTATCAGGCAGGCGACCCTGGAGAACACTGCACTTTTAACTCCCGACAAGCCTGTAGTCCTTGGATCGCTCGATGTCCCCGGAAGTTCGCGCCACCTGGATGTCGAAGTAGTCCTTGAAATCGTCAAATAACTGCATAATCCATAAGTCCTGATTTCAATCGGGTCGGTTTGAAGAGTTCGGGTCAAGTCATCCGGGCTTTTGCCCCTGAGGGCCGCTTTTTCTCGAACCGACCCGCTACCTTTCGATCCCTCTGCCTTAACGAATCTGTCATATAGCCCCACTTAGAAAACCGTAATAATTCAACTCGCAAATAAAATTTCTTGACACTTCATGCCGCAGTGGGTATATATTGCCGCTCGCATACTAAATCGAATTATTACTTGCGGATAATCGGTCGCCGGCTTGTTAGACATGCTCGCGCTAAGCGCTATTGCATAACAGTCCACGTGTCAAAGGAGATTCCGATGTTTCATCCTTCTGCAGGCCGCACGCAAGCTTCCACTCGCAACATAAATCCTCCAGGCTTATGGCTAGTCACAGCCTTCCTCTTGCTCTTCTGCCCATCTCTGCGAGCACAGACCGTTGCAACGTACAGCTTCGAAGACGGAACCGCCGACGGCTGGACCTCCTTTTATGGCGCAAGCACGCCGATCGCCACCAACGCCGCCGCATATGCCGGTTCCTACAGCCTGCTCACCACCACCAGTTCCACCGGCACCGGCGGGCCATCCATCTCGCTCAACAGCGTGCTGCTCGCAGGCGCGACCTACACCATCACCGGATGGGTCCATCTCACATCAGGCGAAAGCCCGGCCAACGCCAACTTCTCCGTCAGGCGCAGTGACCCCAGCTGTTCCGGTGGCATCTGCTACGACACCATCGGCAGCTATCAGGTACCCGTAACCGACTCTGGCTGGGTCCAGATCGGTGGCAGCTATACCGTCAGCACGACCGAAACCGGTCTGCTCCTATACGCGCAATTAGTCGGAGCCACCAGCGCTCAATCCTTCTACCTCGACGACGTCATCATCACCGAAACAGCGCCACCTCCCGGCGGAACGCCAATCGCCAGCTACACCTTCGCTGACGGCGGCCTCGACGGCTGGACACCCTTCGGCTCTGCAACCCTTACCAACACCGCACCGCCCATTCTCGATCCCAACGGAGACGCGCACAGCCTGCTCACTACCAACCGCACTGCCGGTTACATGGGACCAAGCCTCAATCTCCTCACTGTTCCAAATCTCGTCGCAGGCGCAACGTATCAGGTCAGCGCCTACGTCCTGCTCGCCGCTCCCGACGCCAGTAATCCCACCGCAACCATTTCGACAAAAACAGCAGACTGCGCAACCTCCGGAGCATACGGCAATATCGCAACCTCCGGGCCGCTCTCCAGCACAGTCTGGACGAAGGTCCAGGGCACGTTCAGCTACAGCAATCTCCCTGGTCCGCCGACAAGTCTCACCCTCTACTTCCAGTCCAGCAGCGCGACCGATTCCTTCTACATCAGCGACGTTGTCATCGGCGAACTCGCCCCCGCACCGCTCAGCCCCAGCCAGCAGGACAACACCGGCATCACCAGCACCTTTGAAGACGGCGGTCTCGACGGCTGGAGCTCCCGCTCCGGCAGCTCCACTGTGACCAACTCCACCGCGGCAGCGCACACTGGCACACACAGCCTCCTGACTACCGGCCGCATTGCCAACTACGACGGACCGCAGATCAACGTCAGCAACAAGATGTACCTGGGTTCCGAGTACAACCTCAGCGTCTGGGTTCTGCTGCAGCCGACCGACGGTTCAAGTCACATCCTCAACATGAGCCTGCAGACAACGCTCAACGGCAACGTAAGCTACCCCAGCATAACCAGCTATCCCGGCGTCACCGTGCCCGCGGATGGCAACTGGCACCAGATCAGCGTCACCGGCTATACCATGGGGAATGCCTACGATCCCGGGGCAGCTTATCTCTATCTGCAAACCGTTCCCGCCTCCGGCAACGATCTCGTCTCGTTCTATATCGACGACTTCCAACTCACTTACATTCCGCCGCCTACCCCGCAGACAAACATTCCGTCGATCTACAAAACCCTCGCCGACTTCTTCCCCATCGGCGCAGCTGTCGATACCACCGACCTATCTGGCCCACATGCGCAGTTGCTAACCATGCATTTCGACAGCATGACCCCCGGCAACGATCTCAAGTGGAGCTCCGTCGAGCCGTCCTACGGCACCTTCGACTACACCAATGGCGATGCCCTCGTCGGCGAAGCCGTCTGCAACAACATGAAGGTCCGCGGACAAAACCTGCTATGGGCCACCGGCGAACAAGTTCCCGCCTATGCCACCGGCGACGGCACCAACTCACCCGCCAATCAGGCTGTAGTCACGGCCAACATCCAGGAACATATCCAGAACGAAGTGCAGCACTACGGAACCCAGGTCTACGCCTGGGATGTCATCAACGAACCCCTCGATCCAACCCAGCCCGATTGCCTCGAACATGGTCCCTTCTACCAGGTCCTCGGTCCGAGTTACATCGACATCGCGTTCAAAGCCGCCAAAGAGTACGCTCCTGCCGGCACCAAACTCTTTATCAACGACTACAGCACCACCGACCCAGCACGGCTCGCCTGCCTGGTTCGCGTCCTCCACGAGCTTCGCGACCGCGGCGTCCCCGTCAACGCTATCGGCCACGAAATGCACAACCAGATCAACTATCCGTCCGTCGAGTCCATGGCCACGGCAGTCGAGACAGTCCACGAACACTTCCCTGACCTCGATCAGCAGGTTACGGAACTCGACATGTCCGTCTACAACGCCGGCGACGACACATCGAATTACGGCAATAACATCCCACCGTCCGTCCTCGCCGAGCAGGGCTGGCTCTACAAGCAGTACTTCGACCTCTTCCGCCGTCTGAAGGGCAAAATCACAGCAGTCACCTTCTGGGGTATGGCCGACGACGATACCTGGCTCGACAGCTTCCCAGTCTCCCGCACCGACTACCCGTTGCCCTTCGACATGGAACTGCAGGCCAAACCGGCCTACTGGGGCATCGTCGATCCTACCCATCTGCCCGGCTACGGCCTTGCCTTCTCAAGCACCGTGACGCACGCCGATAATGATCGAATTGTCGTGACCCTCACCGTCACCAATGGCGATGTCGGCCCCGCCTACAACACGCAGATCAGCAACCTCACCATCGAACAGACCGACGGCCGCCGCTGCTCGCCAACCATCACCGCGCCCGGCGCTTACCCCATCGTCCTGGGCGACCTCGCGGTCAGCGGCTCGGCCAGCGCAATCTTCACCATTAACTTAGCCGGCTGCGAAGACTCCGCCCGCTTCCGTCTCAAAGCGCCCTGGAGTTCCGCAACCTACGAAACGGGCACATACAGGAGAGAAATCCGCGATTGGAAGGAGCACAACAGATGGCCTTCCCGGTAGGTCTGGTAGCTCGCACTATTTGAAGTCAGGGAAAATAAACCAGAACAGCCCACCGCCCGGAGAAATTCACCGGGCGGTGAGTTGTTTAGAACCAGCGACGTCTTCGGCGCTGAACCACCAATACCAGCAATGCGAGGATCGCCATCCCGGCGATCACCCCAAAGATGATGGTATTTTGGTTTGCATTGCGCAGCGCGCGAAGACCGTGCCAGCGCATCGCCTAACTGAGCCTCTGCCTTCGGAGCCGCCGCAAAGATCATCCCAGCCACAGCAGCCGCTCGCATAAGAAACCTGGTTCCGTCCATGAATTTGCCTCATCCTCGCCGCGGCCATCCCCAATCCGCCTCAGCGTCAGTCACTCTAGCGGCTCGGATCTTCCACGTCTGAGCGATATGAACCAAGCGGCAGGGCAATTAAACGCAAGGCCGGTTTTGAGGCAACGGCATTGGCAACAGTAGATTCCTTTCGGGAATGTCAGACAGAAAAACAAGGGCCTCGCTGAAGCTGTTCTGTATTCCGCTCTTGGCTTTTTAGGCGGGCGCTGCCGATGTGTTCCCGATGCCCGGGTGAGCTGGCGGCGCGGGCGCAGCCAATGGATCGTTGTCGCGGTCGGTTACGTCGACGAGGTCGGCGAGGCTGGCGGCTAGTTCTGGGGTCCAGCATCCTTCGGGGGCGCGCCAGCTCCAGTTGCCACTGGCTACGGCGGGGGTATTCATGCGGGCCTCGGAACCCTGGTTGAGCAGGTCCTGAGCGGGGACGAGGGCCATCTCGGCAACGCTGGCCGAACTGGCGCGCATGAGCTGCCAGACCGGGGTTTCGTGGACGGGGCCGACGTAGGCCTCAAGGTTGGTGCGGGTGGTTTTGGAGGTCTTTTGCCACCAGCCAAGCGTGGTGTCGTTGTCATGCGTGCCGGTATAGGAGACAAGGCCGGGCACGAAGCGGTGGGGCAGATGATCGTGGGCCGCGGCGGAATCGAAGCCGAATTGCAGGACGCGCATGCCGGGCATTCCCTGACTGAGGCGCAGGGCGTCAACTTCGGGCGTGATGACACCGAGGTCTTCGGCTACGAGCGGGAGCGGTCCGAGGGTGTGTTCGAGACGGTCGAAGAGCTCTGCGCCGGGGGATTTGATCCATTCGCCATGGATTGCGGTTTCTTCTTCGGCGGGGATGGACCAAAAGGCTTCGAAGCCGCGGAAGTGGTCGAGGCGGACGATGTCGTATTGCATGCAGCTGCGGCGGATGCGCTGCACCCACCATGCGTAGTTCGTTTCGGCCAGGACGTCCCAGCGGTAGAGCGGATTGCCCCAGCGCTGGCCGGTGGGAGAGAAATAATCGGGCGGGACACCGGCGACTCGGATGGGGTTTAGGTCTTCGTCGAGCTGGAACAAGCCAGGATTGGCCCAGACGTCGGCGGAATCCATGCTGACGAAAATGGCGATGTCGCCGAGGATGCGGATTTTCCGCTTGGCTGCGGCGGCACGGAGGTGGCGCCATTGCTCCTCGAAAGCGAACTGGAGGACTTGTTCAACGGCCAGGTCGCGGCCGAATTGAGCGATCGCTTCTGTCATGGCGGCCGGTTCGCGGCGGCGTAGCGACTCGGGCCAAGCGGTCCAGGCACCGGTATTGAAGTGGCGGCGGAAGACGGCGTAATTGGCGAAATCATTAAGCCAGGAGGCTTCCTGGGTGCAGAAGGCGGTGAAGCGCTGCCATTGGCCTTCAAAATGAGGTTCATTGGGGGCGCGGTCGAGGAAGTTGCGGGCTGCTTCGTGGAGCAGGGGCAGCTTGCGGTTTTCGATATCTTCGAAATCGACGTTGCCGCTGCGGCCGGCGAGATTGGCGATGCGATCGCCGGAGATCCAGTCCCAGTCGCAGAGGAATTCGAGGCTGATCAGGGAGGGGTTGCCGGCGTAGGCTGAGCTGCCGGCGTAAGGGGAGCTGCCGTAGCCGGTGGGGCAGAGCGGCAGAACCTGCCAGATGTGCTGTTTGCCGGCGGCGAGGAAGTCGAGGAAGTTGTGAGCCTCTGGGCCGAGGTCGCCGATCCCGCCGTAGGAAGCCAATGAGCTTATGTGCATCAGGACGCCGGTCGAACGTTGAAAACGCATACGGCTATTATCGGCGCAAAGCTTCGGGGAAAAGACTCAAAAAGAACAGGACCATCGCTTTTGGGCGATGGTCCTGTTGCGTTCCTGGCAACTTGATTTGCCGGATGTTACTGGCCTAAGTCGACGCTGCCTTTGGCGGCTTTGGCATTGATCTGGATGAGCCGGGCCTTCTTGAATTGATCCTGAGCCGTGGAGACGAAGATGCCGAAGACCTCTTCGCGGCGCTGGTCGAGGATCTGTTCGCGGGTTTGATCCAGGTTCTTAGTGATCTCGTCGGCTGTTGGCTCCTGCTTGTCCAGGAGCTTGGCTACAACGCCGGTGCGTTGGGCGTTGATGGGGCCGCTGATGGAGCCTACGGTCAGGTTGAAGAGATCCGGGGCGACAGTGCCGACCTGGCCGAGGTCGGGAACCTGGCCGGAATCTCCGACGAGGTCACTGGTTTTGTCGGTA
>Ga0302325_10022266_pt1 | contig 13263 bp, 15 predicted proteins | sample Palsa_T0_2_FD_201948 | JGI IMG/M metagenome (GOLD analysis project Ga0302325, IMG submission 201948) | Peat permafrost microbial communities from Stordalen Mire near Abisko, Sweden - Palsa_T0_2 | ecosystem: Environmental > Terrestrial > Soil > Palsa > Peat permafrost | place: Sweden: Abisko... | reverse complement strand
CAAATAATGCTTATCTCAAGATTATTAAGGACACGAAACACGATCTCCAAGGCATCGGCTCACAATTCACGGATACTACTCCCGACAACTATCTTTCACCTTGTGGTCAGTCAAGTACAGAAGCATCTGTGTTAGCTATTTCAGCGGCTTTGTTAGAACTTAGTATTCGCAACCAATCGGATAGCCCGATCTACCTATGATAATTCTTTACTCTGGAGTCTTGAATAGATATGGAATGGATCGGGCAATAAAGTAGGAATAATACTTTATTTGTAAGTTTGAGCTCTGTTGGCTCTTATTATTGCTGAATACCAACGGAGTTTAGGTGGACCTTGAATTGGGGATTCCAGTTGGGCTTCAGGGCTTGTGTAGCCAAGGCGTTTCCTTGTCACCTTATGATTCGGTCGTGGAGCATCTGGAGTCGCCACCCTCACTTCAATTGCGTTATCTGTGTCGTACTCATCGCTCTCATCCCAATCCATTTCTCAATAGATCTCCGGCTTGATGCTGCGAAGTGTTACCGTCATTTTATTTCCCGCTGTACTCTCTCTTTTCTTGTTCAAGAGCCCTGGTCGTTAACGTATGCTAGCGACGCAACTGACGCGTTGAACCCGCTCCCTCTGCACTAATGTCCATCTTTGCTCTTTAGATTGTTAAATTGAATGCTGAATTCCGTTAAATAGATCAATCTAAGTCTTTCACTCAACCTTTTACAAGAGAGTATCCCCCTAAACCCTTTATTAGTTTTTTCTTGTACTAGTTCCGTTTTAGTCTCTAGATGTGAGGGGAGGAGAAGAAAAGAAGTGGTGAAAACGGAAGCAATCGTTACACTCTGAATCAGCCTACACATTCAATGCGGGTCTTCATTTGGCACCTTATGTGAAATAGCTATATTTTTCTTGTCGAGATTTGTTCGTTTGGGAGCCCATTTGAATCCCTTCAGTTAAGTTGCACGTGACTGGTAATTCAGTCTCATATAGCTACCAAACATTACCAATTAAACAAGAAACTCTAGGGAACTAGGCATCTAACGAACCGAAGCCCGTTCAATAAGCAAAATTGCCTCCGAGATGTAACTTTAGTATGCCCTTTCGCAATGTAATGTCACAACCCGCCGTCGGAGCACCACGGCCTCTTCCCTGTAACAGGCAACCAAAAGGGTGGAACAGAAAGAAACGCGCAAGAGCCGTAAAATATGCAAGTAAAAGATCTAGACTAAAAAAGAAGTGAACTGAGTGCTTTAGAGGTCTATATCACAAAATAACTCGCTTATGGACGTTAAGGAAACAGTACAAAATAATAAGGTTAAGTTGCTAATTATATATATACGCGAAAAGTGGAAACAAAAATAATTGCGAAAGAATCTTAGTGGTAAGGGAGCTAAATTAGAAATTGTGCTTCAAAGTAGGAAATAAAGGGATAGAAATAGCTCAACGCATGCTTAAGCTTAGGCAGCGTGTGCTTGGGCTGCTCACCATCGGCTCAATCTAAAGCGGCCGCTGCTCGCGTGGGTATATATAAATTATAATGCTTTTTCCTTCTTGTGTTTTATTTTCAAATAGCTAAAAGTAAGATTAATTCGAAGGCAGTAGTGCTAATTTAATTGATATTATTATAATATAATACAGTCGACTATACTCGCTCGAATAATCAAGCTATATATCACATGAATAAAACAGGTGTGATTTCTTCGCACGTGATAAAAAGTAGCTTTATATATTATTTAAATATATTTAAATATCTAATAAAACGAAAGTATACATCAAAATAACTATTAAGTCTCTAGACTTTTTATTAATATCTTTTATATAAACTCAAATAAACATTAAAATAAAACTAGACCACGTGATTAATCAATCAAGTCACATTTAATATGATTAATTATTCTAATCTAATCCAAAAAAACTAAGGATAGCTAATTATATTCTATTCATTATTCATTGATTAATATGAATAATCCTTTGACACACTGTCTCTCAACATACTTGAAGTGATTTCCTGGGAGCGTTGAATAAAAAGGAATTAGGATTCAAGAACAAAGTAATCTTATGACGAGTAAAAACAATCACATTGGCTTGTAATTGAGTAGTTTGCAAAGACTAATTCAGACTGAAATCGTCCCCCAATTTCAACGTCCATACTAGTGCTCCGATCGAATTGTCGAATTGTCGAATTCCGACATAAATATTCGATTCGATATGAATCGAATTTAAAATTAGCTTATTTGATTCGATTCGATTCGTAAAAATAAAGCCATTTAGAGAAATATTTATCACGTGAAGCTTTAGACAATAATTCTTCCGCTTCTCAAACTCTTCCTTTTAGGCCAATTCGATCAAAAACGCAATAATATTCGTTCACCGCCTAAGCAATATCAAATTCCTCTTTCGGCGATTCTGCCGCATATATATATATATATAAAAGAAACACGCTAAGTAATGCTTGCAATAATTACATCTACACACATCACTTCTTTTTCTTCTCTTTCTTCTTTTTCTTAGCATCATTAAGAGCATCCCTTAGTAGAATAAGAGTCCTCAAGGTATCCATGCTTATAAAGAAGCGCCGTATACTTAGTATATCTCGCCCTAAACTAAATAGCTGCTCAATATTAACCTCTAATGCCGGAATTGCCAAGTAATCGCGTGCTACTTGTGCTATGCAAGGGTATTCGCTCTAATTCGCCCTCCACCAGTTCAAGATCCATTATATCTAGTTCTCTTTTGCCTTCAGCTTATGCTTTACTCGCAGGGAATCAATATACCGATCAATATCGTGCTTGTCGTCAATGTCGATGTCAATAGCGTAAAGCTTAAAGAATCGATATTCGAGGCTTTTAAAGAGGTCACCTTCGTTAGCGGCAAGCAATTCGACATTACAGTAATACGTATCTTTAAAGAACTTGCAAAGGCGCTCGATTATTGCATCTGCGTCATCGAGGTTATCCCTAATCTATTGCGTCTTAATTCGAGGGTCGAAGAGGGTAGCTAAGAAGTAAATGTCATTGCCTTTCATAATATTAACGTATTCTTCTAACTTCTCTATGCTAACTTTAACAGCGTAAACAAGGTTATAGTCGAGGTTTTAAAAGGGATCTTGCTTTTTTGATGCTTTTATTAGTAGAACCTAAAGCTTAAGATACATACGCGCCGACATCTATAAAGACGGTTGCTCTTGCAATACAAACTTTATATACTCCCCGAATAGCCTTAACAAATCGCAAATCACCTCAAGCTAATGCTAATCCTCAAGTGAAAGCTAAAAGTCTACTAATTCGGCATAGTCATCGACAGTATCATTAAAAGCCGCTTTACAATCGAACGCGTCATTAATCATATAAAAGGTATAGTTTTAGCGGGTATCGACGTCGTAATTGACTTGCTTTATAGTATTATACCGGCGATCCCATTCTTACTATCATTGCAGCGATCGATCGATCTAAAGTACAATAATACACAGCTTAGCAATTACTCCTATAGCGCTAGGGATTGTAATCTTTTTCCAAGTCTTCTTAGAGATATACTCCGACGCTCGATCGAGGAATGCTACCGCGTCTTTATATGTACTCGAGCCTAAATCATGTAATATTGCCTTTACAACAAGGTTAAGGATATGACCAAAATATCGAATTTGCAAGGCCTCGCCCTTAAATCGCATAATGCCTTCCCGCAAAGGGAACTCTTCCAAATGATCGTCGTACTTGCAAGCTATCAAATTGTAAAGATATCGATAAAGGGTATCATTATTCGACGCGTTATCTGCAGTAATAGAAAGGAGCTTTAAAAGCAAGCTATACTTATTGAGGGCTCTTTCGACGTATCGAGCTAAGTTTTCACCTAAATAAGATCTATCGATTTCAATAAACTCGATATAACGCTTATAGACTTCGAAGTTCGGGCCTAAAAAGCTCACATTAATAGCAATAACAGAGTAATTGTTTTAGCTTGTCTAGCTATCTAAGGATATTGCTACTATCGATGCTTAATTTGCGAATAGCTTCGTATTCCCCCCCTTAATAGTACTAACTCGGGCCCTTAGTTTGTTTTTAACTGCGTTAGCGCCAAGAATCTTCGAACCGCAGTTGCTAGCACAAAGCATTCTTGTAAACCACTTGCTTTTAGTAGTAACAAAAGGTTAGCATTCGTATATAATCCAATTAAGTAATGCTTCCTTAAATGTAAGATAGTCGTCGTTGTCGGGTTCTAGCTAATTGTCAAAGATTATAAGATCTTAGGCTTAAGCGACAGTTTTATCTATTTCTTTGTGTATTTTATAGGTAACGACGATGTGATCTTTTAAAGCATTAATAGAAGTATAGAGGTTACTAGCGTATCGATTAAAAGGGCAACCCTTCTTAATATTGCAAGTGTAATGCTTATCTTAGACTTCATCTCCCTTGTGACCCTTTTTGCCCTTAATAAACTTAGTATCGAGTATCCTAGTGTTAAAATACACTTACTACCATGCTTCCTTCTTGATATTTTGGTCTTTCTTCTTCGGGAGAGGTGTAAGGGATGTAAGAGGCTTAGGGTCGTCGTCGCAGATAAGAGTAATCGAGTCTTCGGCTTTACTGCTAGCAGCAGTTTGTAGTGTAGGCCGAGAGCTTTTAGAGGTATTCGGATAAACTCTTTTTATAAGACGAGATGCTTGTAATAAGGAAGCTTGTGGAGATCCTTGGAGGCCATAGTAATGGAGTTTATAGTAGTTTCGTTAGCGTTTCCTAGTATTAGGGGTGCTAAGTGACCCTAGAGGAGGAGTCTCTTGTCTTGCACGATTAAAAATCGCCGCAAGCTTAGGAGGCATAATTTTAAACACAATAGCGTATAATAAGGATAAAGACAATTCTTCTCGCGTATTTAAATTGATGAAAAGACGTTGCGTTAAGGGGGAAGGGGTGGGTTGTAGATGGTAAGTTTATAGGGGAATTGCGCCCGGGAAGAAGTTTTCAAACACTGTCTCGTTTAGGCCTAGCGGTTGCCTAATCGGGTTAGCAGATCACGTTTTTTTGTCACGTGCAAGAAATTCGAATCGAATCGAGTCGGATCGAACACCCCCCCTATTCGATCGAATCGAATTTTGATTAGCCTATATTCGATCCGGACGGATATTAAATGTCCAAATTCGATTCGATTCGATTCGATCGGAGCTCTAGTTCTAGCACGGAAGTATGCTGTCTCTGCACCGTTCTAAGGCCGCCAAATTAATAGCTGAGACCTGACCTCCAGAACCAGCGACACAAAAAGATATGCTTACATCAAATGATGCAACAAGGCTCCATTCAAACTTGACTTCGCCCTCGCCAGCCAGCCAGCCAGCCTACTATTCCCTAATCACTTGCTCCTTTCCCACAACCTTCACACTCCCCCATTTAACCCTTCCCTTCCAACCCCTCTCTCTTACTCCACCAATCAAGCCCCCTAGCAGCTCTTGCAATTCATCCAGCATGCCCTTCGCAAGCCTCAAATTTGTCAACGTCACCTCATCACCATTACTATTTCCCGCAAGGCTTCTGATAAATTGAGAGGTAGAGTCGATCTCTTCCAGTTAAGAAAATAACTTTCTTAGGTGCGCCTTTGACCTGGTAAGCGAGAGAGGCGATGGTTTTATGCTAGACTCCGCTAAAGATGACCTGGCTCGCGAGCTGGGCAAAGCCGCGGCCGCTCTAACTACTGCGAGAACTACGGCCATAACCTGGATCCGCGGTTGCAAGTAGCTATTGGGCTTTCTAAGTTGATTAACCTAGAAAAATAAGAATGGCGTTAGATGAGGAAAGGTTGATGGGGCAGAGGCTGTTTTACGTTGAGAGCAGTGAGGCTGGGCAGGTAGGGAGCCTTGCAAACCCAGTCAAAAACAGTTGATTGAGGAGCATGTACCCCGCCACAATACCCGTGGTCATCACATACCAGACCGCGTTAATCCAGCGAGCGTTTCAGAGACCCGTTACATTTGTGCAATAGTATCTAATCTACAGAAAGGGAAATTTCGTGAAAAGCAGCCATGTGTAATGCCCAACACACTTGATGCAAACCCCGTTCTTTAGACTCCCCAGTTCCGCTTCTATGCCGTCCATTCATGCATCCATCCGTTTAGGAATCATTTGTTCGTAATGTCAGAGGAAAAGGACAAAGTAGATTCATACAAAATAAGGTGTTGACGAGACGGTGAAACAGAGCTGTGCTGCGGTGGCAAGGTTGCTATTTCTCGCATGAAAATAAAATTAATGTAAAAGCAATCGTAATGTCGTAGCAGCATGTTGAAAGCATCGGCAAGCCTGATGAACTTCGCAGAGCGCAATAAAACAATCGAACATTCGGCGCCCGTAGGTGCATCAATCTCTAGATAGAGGGTTCTCCACCTTCTCGCCCGGAGTTAGAATAGCAGGGGTCACAACAATGGGAGTTACAGCCTTTGAGATCGAGGTGACCGGCTCAGCTGGAGTCCCGAGTCCTGACAATGGACTGATGAATCCGCTGGGAGCAACTGGGATGCGGATATCTTCAGGAGAGCCAGGAATCATCTCAGGATGAATGTCTGGGATTTGGATGCGCTTGGCCTCGTTTTGGTAGGATGCAGGAATGATCTAGCGGTGCGTTAGTGATAATCGAAGCTTAAGACTCAAGGGGTGGTTGTCAACTCGCCTCGATGATCTGGTTGCGTGGGAATTTCAACTTGGGAATGTTCATAGCATCACAGGCCATAAGGTAGCCATAGAGAACTCGGAGAACAGACTCATGAGCAATGATGAGGAGGTCGTTCTGCTCTCGTTCGAGCTCGAGGATAATAGGTTCGAGGCGAACCGCAAGGTCATGGTATGACTAATGCATTATTAGCAACAAGATAATTGTGCAAAGTGGCTTGTGAGTCGTACCTCAGCTCGTGGGTATCGGTGGTGATACGGATCCAACTCGTGCTTCGTAACCTCATCTGCGTACAGACGACGAATTGCAGTCTCCGACAGCTTCTCACAGACACCTGGATTCAGCTGGCTCATTTGAGATCGCTGACGGACTCTGTAGCCAAGGTCCTTGAGGTAATCAGACGTCTCAACAGTGCGCTTTCTAGTTGAGGTCCAGACAGTGAGTGGCTTCAGAGGCGCAGGATTTCCACCGGCAGCAATGAGAGCAGCTCTCTCTGCCTCCCGGTGCGCGAGCAGGGTATCAGACATCTTCTTTGCGTATGCTCTACCATCGTCGCCGAGGGGGGCATCCAGCTTGTACGAATCCTGCTGACTGGATGTTCCAGCACGAGCGAAGAATGTTTGACGGGACTTGATGTGGAGATTCATGAGGTAGAAGACGATACGGTGAGATAGGTATCCGAAGGAGACATTGTTATACTGAATGCTCTCTCCAGCATTAATCATCTTAATGTAGTTGAGGTCGGACTCGTCCATTGTCTCGAAGTGTGGGATCTTCATATCAATTCTCTTCAGGTACAGCTTAGCGGCCTCATCAGGGTCCATTCCAACGAACTGCGACCAGTTAGTCGAATCCAGCGGGAATGCATAAGTGCTCCTTACGTCTGGCGACGAGATCTTGACACTGCGCGCATTCTCCTCGAGGATCTTTTGGTCAGTAACATAGGACTCCAAAAAGAGCGTCTGGAAATCTGTCAGCGATAACAAGATAACGAATTGAATCAAGCACGACGAACCTGTACATCATGCTTTTGGAATTCCTTGGCGAGCGATCTTCGCCCTCCAGCGAGAGGATTGACGGCGTCGTAGATCGCAACTTGGCCATTCTCATGGTTCAACCAAGCGTAGATGTCTTCTCTGCACTTCTTAAGGATCTTTTGACGAAGCATGACCGACGTTGCGGAGGCATTGATGAAAAAGTAGTCCTCTGGCACGTCCATTCCGGGTCCCATGGTTGCTCGGCGGTAGTCGCCAAGATGGAAAACCCGAGTCTTGACCCCAAGCCTGAGCATGTTAGCAGGATACTTCGGACATTTTACAGCTTCGATTCTTACCATTGTAGATATCTAGAAAGGGAGACGGAAATGTGGCTGCGAGATCGGATTAGTTATTCGTGCCAATACCGTACCCGACGCGTCAAACTTACGTTTTGCCTCGAGCTGGAAGACCAACGAGTACGATAGCAATTCTTCCCGAGTGAAAGAGTCTACCTGACATGGTGCTGTACAATTGAGCGGGAGCCATGGGAGACGCCTTCTCATCGGGGACATCGTGAACGCCATCGATGAACGTGGACGATCTCCTACGGTATCGAGGAGAGTTGGCGGCAATCTCAGCAGTACTAGGTTCCTCATTAGCGGCCAAAGCCTCGAAATAAGCAGCCCAAGCCTTGAATTCTTCATTCAAGCCATTGTGCAACTCAGGGCGCTGCTCGACGGAAGTTTCTTCGAAGCCTTCCATGCTTACGACGAGGTTGAGAAGGGAGTCCAAGAGAAAGAGGGGGAAGATAAGCAAGCCCAGCGTAGTGAGTTTCGGAAAGGAAATGCAAAAGGCAACGAAAGCAGCAACGAGTTGATTCTGGGAAGCTTGTGTGTGCAGATGGGAGATGATAAATCAAAAGTGACAGGAAGGAGAATTTGAGAGTAGAAGAGAAGGCAACTCACAGAAGGGTATCCATAGCGCAGGAAATTGTGGGGTTATCTGCCAACCACGCAGCAAACGATACTAGGACAATCCAAAATAACCCGCTAGGGCCTCTTCGAAGTAGAAATAGCTTTGCAAGTTTCCTGAAGTTCTACACAAATCGCCGTGGTGAAGACCAAGAGGTAATAGTTGCTGCAGAGAACCGTGACAGGGGTAGTGAAGGACCTGATAAATCCGATTCTCAGCTCCAATTGAGGTGCTGAAGCCTCTGGGACTTTTGGTGAGCTTCCTGACACGATCCTGAGCCAAAAAAAGTCTCTCGCGGCGAAATTGGATTCTAATATCTTGTTGATGTCTAGGGAAGAAGGATAGCGGATCACGACCTCATCGAGTTCTTCTGATAGCAAAGGTTCGTCATACCAGCCAATCATCGTCTACTATGTCTAAATGTTGTTGCCTGGGGTATCTAACTTTCTGCCTGACGAGAACACCTGGGCCAGCTCCTTTCAGGAAAAAGTTCACAGTTGATCCAAAGCGCATCGAGTTCAGGTGCATCTGCGTGTCGACTCCCAACAACCAGCAATTCCTATCGACTCTCCTCGCACCCCCTCCCTCTTCCGCAGTCATCTCTATCCCGTCAATTCTTGCCAGTCATCAGGAGTCTTGCCACAAACATGTCGTCAATGGCTCTGGAGAAGGATTCGCCCTTGGGTTTCCTATTCAACAACTCGGTCGCGGTGGCTTTGGCAGATACATATGCATCTTTCTCAGAACGGAGAGCATCATTGGGACTGTCAAACCCAGGAACGGTTGAGAACATTGCGCGGGAGGTTCAGCGCGATGTATTCCTGAACAACTACACTTTCCAAGGCCTACGGGCGGATCTCACCAAGGGTTTCAGCATGTCCCCTTTATTCCAAGTTTCTCATGCTTTCTCTATGGGATCACAAGGGCTTCCTCCTTATACCTTTGCTGCACTGTTTGGCACAAACAAGGTTAGTTGCAGCTATGCCAAGCTCCTATCCAACAGGCCCTGCAAGGCTTCCCTCGTGCATCTTTACTAACGTGCTCTATCTAGATCTTCATGCAAGGAAACATCGATAATGAAGGACAACTCTCTACCAGATTCAATTACCGATGGTCTCCATCTCTCGTCACAAAAACTCAAATTCAAATCGCCCCTGGTCCTAATCAAGCTATGGTGCAATTTGACAATGAATACACCGGAAATGACTTCACAGCCTCATTGAAGACGCTCAACCCTTCTTTGATTGATGGCGGTCTTACTGGTATTTTCATTGGCAGCTACTTACAGTCTGTTACGCCGAGTCTTGCATTGGGTTTGGAATCCATCTGGCAGCGCGCAGCCTTGAACCAAGGCCCAGAGACAGCAATTTCATACTGTGCAAAATACAAGGGGAGCGACTGGATTGCAAGTGCTCAATTGGCAGCAGGGGGAGCGATAAGCACCTCGTACTGGCGGAGATTGACGGATAGGGTGGAAGCTGGAGTTGACCTGAACTTGCAATTCGCCGGATTATCAGGATCTGGCGGGCTAATGGGAGGATCTATTAGAAAGGAGGGTGTTACAACTATGGGTGCCAAGTACGACTTCCGAATGTCTACTTTCCGGGCACAGGTAGATTCAACGGGCAAATTAAGCTGCTTGCTCGAGAAGAGAGTGTCTCAAGTCCAGTTGACATTCGCTGCTGACATGGACCACTTCAAGGTTCGTGTCTTCTCCCTCTTATCAAGCCCTTTGCTGACATTTCCCCTCCAGCAACAAGCAAAGATCGGTCTTGCCATATCCATTGACGCAAGCGAAGAGCTACAAGAACAACAAGAGTTAGCAAGCAGCGCGGCTCCAGCTCAGATCCCGTTCTAATCGACTCAACACAAAATCTCCCACCCCTCCGCTCTACTTACTCGATATATAATGCCTTGAACTGAGCGCCTGTGCACGGCTACCCTCGAACATATCGAATGTCACAAAACCTCTTCTTCGACCTACACTGTCTTACTACAACCACCCTCGGATACACCATGTAGCTGCCTCTCCGGCATTGCCTTTGCGCTTTCATCCGTTTCTCGTCCTTGGATGAGTCTCCTGCATATTTGATGACGGCTGGAAGATGTGACGATCATAGATTTTCTTTTCTCGGTGTTGCGAGCATCTCTGGGTTGCAAGCAAGTGTATTGGTCCAGAGCGATGATCTGTGGTATGAGAGGGACGATTTGTATTATAGTGGCTTTTGTGCGGGGCAGGTTAAGCATGAAGCGCTGCTGTAGATACCTGTGGTGTACAAAAGACAGGACTTTTGCATAAATAGCTTCCTGCTGATTGTGACTACTATAATTTCTATGGTGACTGAACAGCAGCTCGAAATGTCACCTTCTATGCGTGCCTTCCTATAAAGTCTAGGACTAGCTGTACTTGCTAGTCTTCCAGCCAATCTCCCGGTTTCTTCGCCGTGAAATTTCACTCAAAAAATGTCTATTCAGTGGGCCAAATCCACCGCTGACGCTAAAATTATAATTTCATAAAATTAACGTTAAACAGAGCAACCAACCCGCTTGCTGATACCAATACCAATCGAAGCGTTCCATTGACTAGCAGCATCACCTCAAGTTCTATCCCACCACTTCATCATACCAATCTGCCTAGCAATGTACATACAGACTGCATATGTCTTGGCCACTGCTCCGGTCCGGCTAGAAGCTCCTGAGGAAGCTGATTGGTACCTTTTCAGCTTCAAGCTCAAAGCGCACACCAATGCCAAGTCTCACGCTGCGAAAATCAATCGCGAGTCATTCCTCATCTCCTTTCATGTTTTCGGCCGCTTGACCACAACCACACATCCACCCCTTTCCGTAAGCGAGTTAACCTCGTCTCTATCAGCTAATGGAATCTACGTTATAGATCAGCTCTCCTAGAGAAAAGGCTCCGAGGATGGATGTAGGAAAAGATAAAGGACTGTTGCTTCTCGCAGGATCAAGGTCATGTCCATTCAGAGTGGCATTCAGTTGGCAAGATATGGGTGGGAAGGTGGGTGCCCTCCTTTCACCCTTCGACAACTTGGCTACACTGCGTTATTCTTTTCGCTGTTTCTGATAAATGCTCCTTGAATGATTGGCAGTACCTCTCATCACTACTCTCCATTACCATGCTATCAATGCCCTCTTTGAACCCTCGGATTTAGGACCAATATCTCGCAGTATCTACTGGCTCCAAAAATCCAACCGCTTGACTCAATTCAGTATTCCCCTCCTTGCGTTACCATTGAGTTCGGAATCACTGTCGCCAGTTTGCCTTCGTGTAGTCATTTGAAAGTTAATGGTTGGGGCATTCACTTGGAAAACTTTGAATCAAACGTGAGTCAATCAACTTTCCTTAACCACAACATAAATATTTCCTTCCTCCTTCAACTCAAAATCTCTGCAACTTTCCAATCTCCAACGAGACCTTTTGTAACCAATCTATCCGTACTCCAAGACTTTCCCGTTATCTCATTTCTATACAAGCTGCCGAGTCATCATCAACGTTTCCCCTTCTTCTAGCTAACAGCTCTAGACAGACACCGTCACCACGAACTCGATACTAATCCACGTCGTCGACCTAGATCTTCAACCATCGAACCTGAAAAGGGACAACAGCGACGCTGAAATGACAAGACCACGTCTGGTGTGGTTCATTTCCCACGTAAAACTTCCGGGGCATATCTTAGGATATCGTTGCCTTCTAACTCCTTACAATTCGACGAACCCGAATGCAAATTCCGATCTTTCGACTCCAGAAGAACCCCGTAGAAGGGCAACTAAAGGGACAGGCCAAGGATAATATATATATATATTTTATTTAGAAACTTAGGGAACTATTATTAGAAGGATAAAAGGGAAATAAACACAGCGCACAGCATCACATTACCAATTCAAAACCGTAAGTTGATTCTTTCTTTGCACCGGCAGCTTGATAGCATTTTTCTTCACACCTTTCTTCATTCACTTCTCGGCGATTATTGGAGAGAAAAGAAGGGGAGAGCTTCAGACCAAGGAAGGCCAGAGGGAAGCTTTGTCTCCGTAAAGTGCATCCAACCCGTTCCCCCAAACAGCAAAAAGCTTTCGATAGACTTGAAGAGAACATCGTTTCTTCACTCGAACGCCACTTCTCGAAACCGACCACCAACCAACCCACTCCCGTTCTCGATCCAACAAACACATCCAAGCACATGACCTCCAACACCAACCAGACAACCGCCTCATCCCCATCTTATCCCCGACATCGGCAAATCCCAAGCTCCCCTACCCACGACCGACGAGCTCTCGAAGCAAGAGACCCAAAGCAGCGTCTCCTCCCGCACAAGCGCCAGGTACGGACACGTAGTGCCCGCGCTATGGCTTCTCCCTTTCCGCTTCCGGGAGTGGAAGTGGAGTGAAGTAGCTACAGCAGAAGGGGGGGGTTGATTCAGGGCCTGGGATTCCACCTCTGCGTCATGGATTGGCTGAGGATTTTCAGGGATCGGGGGAATTCGAGCGAAAGAAGCCTTTTTTTTTTTTTGGGAGAGAGGGAGGGAGGGAGGGAGGGAGGGGAGAGGAGGGGGAGCAAGAAGGAGAGGGAGAGGGAGAGGGAGAGAGAGAGGGAGAGGAAGAGGAAGTAGAAGAGGGCTAGGAAGAAGCAGAGGAAGTAGAAGAACAAGATAAAGAGG
>Ga0302325_10022265_pt1 | contig 13263 bp, 12 predicted proteins | sample Palsa_T0_2_FD_201948 | JGI IMG/M metagenome (GOLD analysis project Ga0302325, IMG submission 201948) | Peat permafrost microbial communities from Stordalen Mire near Abisko, Sweden - Palsa_T0_2 | ecosystem: Environmental > Terrestrial > Soil > Palsa > Peat permafrost | place: Sweden: Abisko... | reverse complement strand
TCGGGATCGTGCCGGTGGTGGTAGAAGATGTCGACATAGTCAAGCCCCATGCGCTTCAGGCTCTGGTCCAGACTCGCCAGCAGGTATTTACGCGATCCTAGGTTGCCGTAGGGGCCGGGCCACATATCCCAGCCGGCTTTGGTCGAGATGATGAGTTCGTCGCGGTAGGGAAGGAAGTCCCTTTTCAGAATGTGGCCGAAGGTCTCTTCCGCCGATCCGTACGGAGGGCCGTAATTATTGGCGAGATCGAAATGCGTGATGCCCAGATCGAAGGCACGGCGCAGCATGGCCCGGGAATTTTCGAACTGATCCACGCCCCCGAAGTTGTGCCACAGTCCGAGCGAAACGGCGGGAAGTTGGATGCCGCTGCGTCCCGAGCGGCGATATTGCATGGCGTCATAACGCTTGTCATCGGCGACGTACATAGTGGCTTTCCCCCCGGGCCTGAAGGCGCGTTCTGAACTCGGAACCCGCGGCATGCTGAAGGCGCACTTCTGATACGAACCGCCTCGCGCCGCCCGTTTCTACGAACGGCAACCATTCTACGAGCTCAGTCGTACTTTTCGTAACGAATCGAGGTCCGATCCCAGCCCAGACTTTTCAGCAACTCGCGGTTCGCCTTCACCATCTTGTCGAGTCCACAGATGTAGGCGTGCATGCCGGTGCGGGTTCGGACGACTTCGGCCAGATGTTCCTGCACGTATCCTCGCAATCCTTTCCACTCCGCCTGAGCACGGCTCAGCGTAGGCAGAAAGTGAAAATTGGCGTGTTCGGCGGCGAGACGATCGAACTCTTCGCGATAGTAAATGTCCCGCTCGTGACGCGCGCCGAACAGCAGCCAAAATTGGTGTCCCTGGTGACGATCGGTCTTTCCCAAGTCATTCGGGGCCAGCAGCCAGTGCAGCATGGAGCGGTAGGGCGCGATCCCGGTTCCGGTGGCAATGAACACGGTGTCATGCAACGGCGGTCGCAGAGTGAAATCGCCGAACGGACCCTGAAAGGTAATTTTCGCGCCTTCCTCGAGACCGCAGAGGTAGTTCGACATGAATCCCTCCTGCACGCGATTCAGGCAGAAGGCGAAATGCCCGTTCTCCGACGGCGGCGACGCGATCGAGTACGCGCGTGTTATTTCTTCTCCGTCAGCGGTGTTGGCTTTTACCGAGAGCCATTGTCCGGGCACAAAGCCGAAGCGCGTACCGCCCTCCATTTCGAGTTCGAGGTGCCGGGTGAATTCGGAAAGCGCAATCGAGCGAAGCACGCGCGCATCAAAAGATTTGAACTGAGCCATAGTTTGTTCAACGTGTATTTAGATGATGACAATCGGTCGCGGGACGCTGCCGCTTCGCTGCGCTTGCGCGTTTTGAACACGGTGAGCGTAACGGGGATGTTACGCCAACTGAGAAGTCTGCTCTGGCCAGACTAGGCGCTCGGGCTTCGCCGCTTCCAAAGCCAAACGATGACAAGAACCGCCGAGAAACCGAGAGCAACATAAAAGGTCTGGAAGCTGTGAGGGTGAGTCAGGAGAGCGGACAATGCAGCCATCATGAACATCCCGAAACAGGCTAGGATCAACATTGGCATTCGTGGTTTCGGGTGCGTATCCATGTGCCCATCATGCGCGCCTCGGCGGGTGGACAAAACCCCGGCCACCGGGTCGATATTTCACCAACTGTCTTTCTATGCCTTCCGGTTGCCGCCCAGACAAACATCCCCGCCCTTTTTCGAGGGTGAGGCCATGAGTAGTGAGAAGTTGCGCCGCATCGCGGGCGCAGCGCAGGTGACGCGTACGTCTGGTGAGAGGAGTTCCGCATCGCAAAGAGCGCGACCAGGGGCCGCCAATTCCTTCTGACCCTTGAGATTCTTACTCCACCGTTACCGACTTCGCCAGATTCCGCGGCTGATCGACGTCGCAGCCGCGGCGCACCGCGATGTGATAGGCGAGCAGTTGCAGGGGGACGATCTCCAGAATCGCCGACAGTTCTTCGGGCGCGGGCGGAACGAACAGGACGTGATCGGCCTCTTCACTGATCTCTTTGTCTCCCGTGGTCGCTAGCGCGATGACGATGCCGGAGCGCGCTTTTACCTCTTTCAGGTTGGACATCGTTTTTTCGTAGCGAATCATCGACTGCGGACTGTTTACGTCGCGCGTCGCGATGATCACGACCGGCAGGTTCTCGTCAATCAGCGCATTCGGGCCGTGCTTCATCTCGCCCGCAGGATAACCTTCGGCGTGAATGTAGGAAATTTCCTTGAGCTTGAGCGCGCCTTCGAGGGCGATGGGATAATGAATGCCGCGTCCAAGGAAAAGGAAATCCTGCGCGCGCACGTACGTCTTCGCCAACTCGTCGCACGCCTCATCGTGGGTGAGAATCTGCTCCAGTTTGCCCGGGATGTGGGTGAGTTCTTGCACGGCCGCCTTCGCCTGTTCGGGCGTCATGGCGCCGCGCACCTGTGCCAGATACAAGGCGAATAAATAAAGGGCAGTCAGTTGTCCGGTGAATGCTTTGGTCGACGCCACGCCAATTTCCGGACCGGCGTGCGTGTAGACGGTTCCCACGGACTCACGCGTGATCATGGAACCGACCACGTTGCAGATGGCGAGCGTCTTCGAGCCCTTGGCCTTGGCTTCACGCTGGGCTGCGATGGTGTCTGCCGTTTCGCCGGACTGCGAAATCAGCAGCGTCATCGTGTCCGGCCCGAGAATCGGATCGCGATAGCGCCATTCACTGGCGTAATCCACTTCCACGGGAACGCGGGCCAGGGTTTCGATCATGAACTTGCCGGCCAGTCCGGCATGCCAACTGGTGCCGCAGGCAGCAATGTTGATTTTCTTCAACGCCTTGAACTCGGCTTCGCTGACCTGCATTTCGTCGAGGAAAATCGCACCGGTATCCTGTGAGACGCGGCCGAGCGTGGTGTCACGGACGGTGCGGGGCTGCTCATAAATTTCTTTGAGCATGAAGTGCTTGAAGCCACCCTTTTCCGCCATGATGGGATCCCAGGTGATGCGCTGCGACTTCCGCTCCAGCGGCTTGCCCTCAAAGTCGGTGACCTTCACCCCCTCTTGCGTGATCACAGCCAGATCGCCGTCGGCCAGAAAGAAAAGGTCGCGGGTGTGATCGAGCAGTGCGGGCACATCGCTCGCGACAAAGTACTCGTCCTTGCCGAGGCCGATGACGACGGGCGGTCCATTCCGCGCCGCGACGATCTTGTTCGGTTCGTCGATCGCAATCACCACCAACGCGAATACGCCAGTGAGTTCCTTCACCGCCTTGCGCACTGCTTCTTCCAAGGATGGCCGATGACCGTTGCCGGTTTGCAAATAATGCTTCTCGACCAGGTGCGCGATGATTTCGGTATCAGTTTCGGTGGTGAATTTGTGGCCTTCGGCGATCAATTTCTTTTTGAGCGAGAGATAGTTCTCGACGATGCCATTGTGCACGACCACGATTTTCCCGGTGCAGTCGCGATGGGGATGGGCGTTTTCCTCCGTGGGGCGGCCATGCGTGGCCCAGCGGGTGTGTCCGATGCCATACGTGCCGTCGAGCGGCTTGAGGCGGATCACTTCTTCCAGATTCCGCAGCTTGCCTTCCGCGCGCCGGATCTGCAGGCCAGCACCGTTTCCGGCCACCGCGATTCCTGCCGAGTCGTAGCCGCGATATTCCAACTTCCTTAGTCCCTCGATGATGACGGGGACGACATCTTTCCTACCGACATATCCCACGATGCCGCACATTGGCGAATTGGCTCCTTAATGAGTGCTTCGGTGGGGGACCGATGGCAGCCCCTAAAAGGGGCGTCTAATTTCGCGAAGACTTGCGGTATCGCCAAAGCGATACCCTGATATGAAATCCAGCACGGCTGAAGCCGTGCTCTTTACCAATAAAGTCCGTACAAATAAAGTCAACCCGAGCCTACTCGTCGAGCGAAAAACGAAACTCTTCAATGACCGGATTCGTCAGAACCTCGCGCGCGATCCGCTCCACTTCCACGTGCGCTTCGTCTTTTGAAATGCCGCCGTTGAGAGTAAGTTCGAAATACTTTCCTTGCCGTACATCGCACAAACTCTTGTAGCCAATTTTCGTAAGGGCCCCGTGGATGGTTTTTCCCTGGGGATCCAGAACGCTCTTCTTTAATGAGACGTAGACGTAGGCTTTCATCAACTCATCGATTATACGTCAGGCGGCAGCGGACCGGACCGCGGTTTTGGTTATGGGGAGTATACGTTCGGGCCACTCACTTTCGTGTCGTCAGGTCGCAACCTATGCAAGAGATGACAGTTGACGGTCCAGCTCCGCAATCGACTGCTCCAGCATCCCGCGGTGGCGAGGGTTGGTGGCTGCCTGCAGTTGTTGGATGAGGCGTCCTCGGGATAGAAGCAGGCCTTCGCGTTTCCGGTTGCGTTGCTGATGCTCAGGGGAGATCGGGGCGCGAGCGTTCTTCGGCTGCGCCGACCGCTCCTCTTGCTGTTGTTCGACGGACTTACTCTCCCAGCCGCGTGCCACAGTGCGTCAACTCCTGGAGCGCACGAACCCGGGCACTCCAGATGGCAATCTCCCGAGTCGAAGCAGTATTTCTGTCGCTCGCTCATACTGGTCTACCCAGGGAGGAAGCGATCGGCTTTCGACATCCGGCAGCAGGATCTCGGTGAGCAGGCGGAGGCAAGCCTGGATGGTCTGCAATCGAAGCCGAAAAGCATTCTCAGAAAGCTGAACGCCGGAGGCTGCGATCTGCGGGTCGGAGCTTCGTTGCGCGGCTTGACCAACTCTCGCCAGCGCCGTCGCGGCGCCTCCCGCTTCCCAGGCGTAGAGGAGTGCGGCCCAGGCACGCTTTCGCTTCGTTTCACGGAATTTCTTGGGCGGTAGATGATGGCGAAGAAAGGCTTCCTCGTCCAAGTCGACCAGGTTTCTGAAGGCCTCAAGGTCGAGGGACCGAAACGCCTGCACAGCGCTTTCCAAATCAACCGGACGGGTGCGGCCGCGCAGGGCAACATACGCCAGGATTCCCAGCGCGAAGAACGCAACCGCGACCACAATCCAGGTAGTGATCATTGCTTGACCGATCATTGCTTGGCCGATCATTGCTTGGCCGAGTGATTATCTCACCAAGTGCTGAAGAACCGTGTTCAAAGTCTCGACTTCCTCACGGGAAACGCCGGCTAGCAGCGCGGGTTCACGTTCGGGTGCCAGCAGATACCCGATCCAGATCGAGACCGCCACGAAGTAAGCGGCGGTTAACGCGAAATTCAGATAGGGCACCCATGCTGGGCTGCTAAACTCCGTACGAAGGGCGTAAGTGGCAAGATCAACGCTCGACACGACACCAAGACCCAACGCGATCCCGAGAGTGCGGAGGCGCCAGGTCAGACCTAGTAAGGGGGAACAGAGCAACAAGGAAAGCAGCAAGCCGCATTGGACCATCGCCGCTCCCCGGCTGATGATGGATCCGGCAACCAGCATGATGCTCTGGTCCCCGGGTGCATAGACAGCGAGCAGAGCACCGGTTAGAAACAGCAAACCTGCCACACACTGCAGCGACCGCCTCGCGGCCACCTTCAGAAGCTGGGATTCGCGAAACAAATCCTTAAAAACCTCGTCAATCACTCCGAAGCGCAAAGCGATACTCAGCAACAGCGTAAAGTAATGAGTATAGGCATACTGCTCTCCAGTCACGCTGGGGATGGAACGCAACGCGAACAGGAGGATGAACTGCAGAATTTCATAAAGTACATAAACGAAAAAACATGGGAACTCGCGGTACAAGCGGCGCCTGAAAACAATCACCGCAACAACGCCGAGAAGAGCGTGCGGCGCAATCCACAGGAAAAACCCTAACATCTTGAGCCAGCTGAGCCAGCTGATGGAAAGCATGGCAGAGCACTATAACCCTGCCATTGCTCTTTTTCAACGGAGAGGCCACGATTGCCACCATCGTTTTCCCAGGTTGCATGGTAATGTTGCGCACAAAACGGGTTCGGGACAGCGCGCCACCGTCAGCGGCGCCGAAGTCATTGACTAAGCAGGATTGGATAGCAGCCGATGTTGACAGTGCTGCCAAGCGCTGTGCTGGTGCTCGAGCCCAGTATGTAGTATTGGGTGTAGCCGGGACCGGTCGGAACCGTGAAAGAACTGTAGCTACAGCCTTCCACGGTGCACGACTGGCTCGAGTCCCAGACCACCAGTAGCTCGGTTCCGGACGGACTCTCGAAGCTGCAGCTCCAGACGTAACCAGACGAGCCAGACGAGCATGACTGGGTTACGATATTGCTCGTGGTCCAGGCATAAAACTCCTGCCAAGACACCGCGGACGCGTAGTCCGGCAGCGGTTTTTGGCAGCCCGTCTTGGTGCAGATTGGCATAGGATTGCCATCGGCAAAACTTGGAAGCGCGGCGGTGGTAACAAACAGAGCGATGGCAGAGAGAGCCAGCAAGAGTCGTTTCACGGTGGTGCTCCTTTGCGAAGGAATTCGCACCGTGATAAATTGCTGGCGGAAGAAGGAGTTTCTGCAGTTAGTTAGGGTCCGATGTCTTTTCGGAAATCGTAAATTCGATGAGACTTAAATCTGCGATCGAGGACTTTGAAACGAATACCCTAAGCGCGATCCCGGGGCTGTTGGGCAGACTTTCCTACGTGGGAAGATTGCAGGACGGCAACGGAACTTACGATCATTGGGGTTTGGCGAAGGTGTATGGCTACGATGCCGCGCAATGCGCAATCGGTAGGTCCCATCGGATACTACTCTCCGAGGTTTTGAAGAAGCCTTTGGCTGTATTGCTGAAAGACGTACCCACGTCAAGCTCGAACGAGCATCTGACCGAAAGGGAATTCCTGGCTTCGCTGGCGCTGGCCGAGCGCGCGCCTAAGCCCCTCTCCCGAGCTGCCCAGGCGCATCTGCGATCAGTGTTGAGCGCTCTTTCGGCATTGGTTGAAAGCCGGAATGGTGCCAATCGGTTAGGCGCATCGCAACCCCGATGACCTGTCCAAGGACCTCGGCTTCCTGCGGGTAGCGAAGGACGCGCACCGAAACCGGGGACAGGGGATGGGGCTGTAAGACGATGGAGTCACGATTGATGGAGCACCAGCAACAGGTAAATCCGTCGCGCATTTCTATGAAGTAAATGGGACGCTCGAATTCCGAACGCCATGCTCCTTCTCCTACCTTGTTTCTGGCTTCGTCCACCTGCACGAAACTGCCGGGCGGAAGAAGGGGATACATGGTGAAATCTTCCGATCCAATATACCCGTACGTGTACCGGTCATCTGCAAGCAACTCAAGATAAGCCATGGGCACAGTGCCCCATTGCTCGATGACACGCCTCAAGTCCGTCGTTTTCTGCAGAGAAAATCCTGGATCAAGCCGCGTCGGGATCCGCACATGAGTTACGTTGCTCGAAGCTCCGGACAGGTGAGACTTCTGCGGATGTCCAAAGCCGATGTCGGCTGAGATGCCATCAAGTTCGAGGCCATAGAAGGACAGCAACTCGCGATATTCTTGTCGGTAGATAGCGGCAAACGAATAGAGTCGAAAGATACTTGGGATTACGCCTTTGGTTTCGATGTCGGACAGGCGGCTGGGGGGAATCGCGAATTCCTCATTCTCAAACCTCCGCGCGATCTGCTGACTGGCAAGCTCCACGTCCCTCATACGATACCCGAGGGTTTCCCTCAGCACTCGCAGCCGCTGTCCACCATTAAGTTGCACAACCGCCAACCCCTCGCGGACATTCTATCACCGGTCGAGATAGGCGAGGGACGCGCGCTGCTATCTCGATTTCGGATTTTAGAACGGAAAGGCCCGCGTGATGACAGCGCAGTTGCTTCCGAGTGGATCCACAAGGATACGATCGATCGCACCGAGCGGGGCGGCTCCGTCGGACTTTGTTCGGCTTTCGTAACAGTAGATCCACAACCCGCCGGGAAAAGGCCAAGCGTATTTCATCATCGCCCCTCGATCTCACGAGTTGAGCGATGACGGAGTTAAACAGTGAAGGAGTGGAACAATGAGGGAGTGGAACCATGAGTTCCGTTGAATCGTGATTCTCTTTGAACCTGAGTTCCGTTGAATCATGATTGCGCTTCACTCGCAGGCGTCGGCGAGTCTAGGTTTCTGGGGTTGGAACGAACGATCAAGAAACTTGCAAATAACTTTGAGTCGGAGTATCAATCACCTGCCGGGATTGCATCAATCCGGAAAGTGTCGCAGACCTGAGGGGCTCCCCGACCGGGGAGGGTGAGATTGGTTCCCACGTGAGTATCGAAGGAACCAACACCTGCGGCTGATCACCGTTGAACAAGCGTCCCGCGGCTTGGCAAGCTGCGACGACCCCGGTTCCTGCTCCAATACGCGCTGGCCAGCATTTCGTATTCGGCAGGGGAGCATCCCGCATCTCTCAACACGGGTCCAGTCCGAGTGAGACGTTCTGACTGATGACCTTGGGTGAGTAAGCGGGTTTAGCCTGAACCGGTAGAGGAGATCCTCGATGATCATCGCTACCAATGCAGGGCTGACCGGCTCCTACGACTATGGCGAGGTGACACGCTCGATCTTGATCGCCATCGCCACCTCCTATGCCGCACTCGATCTTGCGGGGCGGGTGACCGCCGCGAGCGGCCGGGTGCGTGCGGCGTGGCTGACGGGTGGCGCCTTAGCGATGGGGATCGGCATCTGGGCGGTGCACCTCAAGGGGATGCTGGCTTTCCACTTGCCTGTTCCCGTCGAGTACCATTGGCCGACCGTGGTGGCAGCTCTCCTGGTGGCCATCTTCGCCTCCGCCGTCGCGCTCTATGTGGCCAGCCGCAAGAAAATGGGCTCCTCTGACGTCTTGACTGGCAGCGTCATTATGGGCGGCGGCATCGTCGGCCTACACTACCTCGACATGGCCGCAATGAGATTGCCTGCAGCCACCCGTTATTCTCCGCGCCTGGTTACGTGTTCCATCTTGCTGGCAATCTTGTTCTCTCTGATCGCGCTGCTGCTGGCATTCGGTCTACGAGAGGAGACCCGATGGTCCATTCCGCGAAGGCTCGGCAGCGCCCTGGTGATGGGAGCCGCGATCTCGGCGATGCATTACACTGGCATGGCTGGCGCAAGTTTCAGCCCCGCCCCGCCTCCCGACCTTTCCCGTGCCATAAGCATTTCTCCCCTTGGTGCCTTCGGAGTTTTCATCACGACTTTGATCTTGCTTGCCGCTGCCATGACGACCTCTTCGGTCGACCGGCGCCGGGGGGAGGAAGTCCGGCAACTCAACCAAGAACTGGAAGGCCGGGTCGCCCTGCGCACCCGACAACTCGAAGCGGCCAACCAATCGCTGAGAAAGGAAATCGTCGAGCGTGATCAGGCCGAACAGGGTTTGCGCCGAAGCGAAGACCACTTGCGCCTGGTGATCGACACAACTCCCGCGATGCTCCATAGCGCTCGCCCCGACGGCTATGTCGATTTCTTCAACCGGCGCTGGCTGGAATATGTGGGCGTCGCGTTGGAAGACATTTGGGGATGGCAATGGACCAAAGTAATTCACCCGGCAGACGTTGAGGACGTCGCCAGCAAGTGGCGCTCGTCGTTGCCGACCGGCAGACCCTTCGAAACGGAAGCACGGTTTCGGCGGGCGGATGGCGAGTACCGTCTGATGCTTCTTCGGAAACTGGCGCTGCGGGACGAAGCCGGCAGCATCGTGAAGTGGTACGGGTCCGCTACCGACATCGAGGATCGAAAGCGCGCCGAGGATGAATTAAGAAAGCAGAAGGAGGTTTTCCAGAAGATATTCGAGCTTATTCCCGCCACCATCTCGTTCTTCGGCGCGGATGGCCGCATCGAGCTCGCCAATCCAGAATGGCAACGCACGATCGGTTGGACGCCGGAAGAAATACGCGAACAAAATCTGGACCTATTTGTCGAGCTTTACCCCGATCCGCAGTATCGCCAAATGGCCCGGGATTACGCCGCCGCCTCCACCAGTGAAGGCGCCGAGTTCAAAGTGCGGGTGAGGGACGGGCGGGTCATCGACATGGCCACCCGCACGGTCCATCTTTCCGACGGATCGAGACTGGGCATCGGGCTGGATATTACGAAGCGAAAGCACGCGGAGGCGGCGTTGCAGGAAGCGCAGGTGAATCTCGCTCGCGTCACCCGCGCGGTGGCGATGGGAGAACTGGTCGCCTCCATTGCCCACGAGGTCAACCAGCCCCTAACCGGGATTGTCACGAACGGCAACTTCGCGCTCCGCGAACTTGCCAGCGGGGCCAAGAACCTCGAAAGGTTACGGGGAGCAATTGCTGAGATTGTAGAGGACGGAACCCGGGCCAGTAGCGTCCTTTCACACATTCGCGACCTGTTGAAGAAGGATGCTCCCGAGAGGGTGGAACTCGATATCAATGATGTGATTCGGGAAGTTACCGTTCTCGTGCGCGATGAGGCAGCCCGAAACCGCGTTCAAGTCCGGCTCGACCTGGCCCCTGGTCTAGCGAACGTACTCGGGGATCGAGTGCAGTTGCAGCAGGTTTTGATCAATCTGATGATGAACGGAATTGACGCCCTGCGCACCGTGAGTGACCGGCCGCGGGATCTTGAGATCAAATCGGCAAAGCGCGCTGATGGTGTGCTGATCCGAGTGCAAGATTCCGGGATCGGACTCGATCCGGATCGATTGGAAAGTATCTTTGAACCGTTTTTCACTACCAAGCCGCAGGGGATTGGGATGGGGTTGTCGATCAGTCGCTCCATCGTCGAGTCCCATGGCGGCCGCTTGTGGACCGAAACGCGGGCTGTTGGTGCAGCCTTCCAATTCATCCTGCCAGGCAATCAACCATGAGGATTCTTGTGCCATGAACGAGTCTGCACCTATCGTTTTCGTTGTCGATGACGATCTCTCTGTTCGCCGCGCAGTCAAGCGGTTGGTCGCGTCTGTAGGGTTGCAAGTGGAACTATTCGAATCGGCCTCGGAGTTTCTGCAGGCCAAACGTCCGGATGTACCCGGCTGCCTCGTTCTCGACGTTAGGCTGAGAGGAGTAAGTGGACTCGATTTCCAGCAACAGCTGGTCGAGGCGAAAATCTATGTCCCGATCGTCTTTATCACCGCGCATGCCGACATTCCTATGACGGTACGAGCCATGAAGGGGGGAGCGATCGAGTTTCTCACCAAACCGTTCCGCGAACAGGATCTGCTGGATGCGATTCAGATCGCGCTTGAGCGGGATCGGGTCAGACGCCAACGAGAGGCTGAAATCGCGGTATTGCAGGAGCGCTTCGAATCACTGACGCAACGAGAGCGCGAAGTTGTCGCGATGGTCGTCGCCGGTATGCTCAATAAGCAGATTGCGGCTGCGATCGGAACCACCGAGAACACAGTAAAGGTTCATCGCAGTCGCGCGATGGAGAAGATGCGGGCACGGTCTCTGGCCGACTTGGTGAGGATGGTTGAAAGACTCGATTCTCCGATCGCCAAAGCTTCCTAAACGAAAGTATTATAGACATACTTCCTTCGGTTACCTTACGGTTGCCAACAGCTAATAGAATAACCTCCACTAAAGTTACTATGTTGATCCTAGCCTTCATGTTCGAAAAGAGAATACACAAGACAGTCGCCGATGATCAGGCAGGCTGTAAAGTAATGCAATGGCCCCGAATTGGTAGTAATTCCCTTACGCCGATCGAGCGTAGATGCGTGCCATTTGAGGAATTGTACCTCGAACTTTCTTACTGGAACTCCGAAAACCACTTGCGTGTGACTAGGAGACGGAGTAAGAATGATTTTTCCCGGACCGCACTTATCCGAGAAAACAGTGTCGCAGAACCTGAGGGGGCTCCCCGATCGGGGGAGGATGAGATTGGTTTCCAGGAAGGAACCAACGCCTGCGACCGGATGTTGAATGTGAGTCCCGCGGCTCGGCAAGCTGCGATGACCCCCAGTTCCTGCTCAAAACATGTGGCACGACGTATTGGACGCAGCAGTTACCGGAGGAGTCTGCATGTCAGAAAGCAGGGTCGCACTCGTGGGAGTTGACTCGCCTGAACGTGACCGTTATCGGCTGCTACTCGAGATCACCGACGTGGTGGCGCGAGCGGAGAGCCTGCCCGACGCATTCAAGGAACTCGCTAACCCGGTGTTGGCCCTGACGGGAGGTGAATTGCTGAACCTTTCCCTCTATGACCCGCGCCGGGATTGCATGCAGACTCACTATTGGAAGAAGAACGAGGAAAGTGGAGAGTTTGCCGCTTCTCCTGTGGACGAAGCGGCGACCGGTTGGGCATGGAAGCATCAGCAGCCGATTGCCATTCCCGATATCAAGCGCGAGCAGCGCTTTCCGGGCTGCGTTCCGGTGTTACTGAATCACGGCGTGCGATCGTTCACCGTTCTCCCCATCAGCACCCCTTCAAGCCGCTTTGGAGCCCTGGGCCTGGGCAAGACCATTCCTGAGGTTTTGAATAGCCAGGACGTCGAGTTCCTTTCACGGGTGGCGCTGATGGGTGCGCTCGCCATGGAGAAGGAGCGAGCTCACCGCGCCTTTGAGGAGCAGCAGAGCCTGGTTGCGATCAGCCGTGAATTGAGTTCCAGCCTCGAATTGGAAGAGTTGTTGCCCGTCATTCTGTCGAGTATTCGAAGCATCGCGCGCTACGAACGCGCAGTGCTGACGCTGCTCGACGAGCAGGGCAAGAACCTGCACCGGTATGGGGATGCTCTGGAGTGGGAGCCTTTCCTCAACCACGGAAATACGGTTCCGCTCGAGCAATCGCTTTCGACACGGGCGATCCAGACTCGGGTCGTCACATTTTTCACCGCCGACGATTTGCGGGACATGAGCGATCCCCTAGCGAAAACCATGTACCAAGCCGGGATTAAGTCGGTTTGCAGCGTGCCCCTGATCGCGGGCAATCAGGTTTGGGGGACACTGAATCCAAGCAGCATGATCGAGAATGCCTTCGGTCCGCCGGAGGTTGAATACCTGCAGCAGGTGGGCAATCAGATTGCCGTGGCCCTGCAGAATGCGCACGCTTATCGCGAGATCGCACAGCTCAAGGACCGGCTGGCCCAAGAAAAGCGCTATCTGGAGTACGAGATTCGGAGCGCGAATCAGACCGAGGACATCGTCGGCACCAGCTCCGCCTTGAAACGTGTGCTGGACTATGCCGCCATCGTCGCCGATACCGATTCGACCGTTCTGATCACCGGCGAGACTGGAACCGGCAAAGAGCGGATCGCCCGCCTGATTCACGGCATGAGCCGGCGCAAGGACCGCAACTTCATCAAGGTAAACTGCGCTGCCATT